>OGJY01000145.1_pt1 | contig 97843 bp, 79 predicted proteins | sample 1572231 | NCBI WGS metagenome assembly OGJY01 (sample SAMEA2582121, study PRJEB24529) | metagenome | biome: Human gut stool | place: China | collected 2011
CACACGGCGCAGATGAGCAGGGCGATGAGCATGTACTTGGCATAGTCGATGCCCATGCCGGACATGGTCTCATAGGCACTGAACACGGTCAGGGCCACCTGCTTGAAGGGGATCATGGACTGGCCGATCTGGGCGGCGAAGACGATGCCGAAGACCATCATGGTCGGGTAGCTGTCGCCCTTCTTGTAGCCGCAGACCTCGCACACGCCGTACAGGATGCTCCAGCCGATGAGCGCCGCCGGAGAAGCACTGGTCAGCGCCCCCAGGATGAAGATGGAGGCCAGGAAGGTGAAGCTGAACAGCCACGGCCTGCCCGCCACGAATTTGCGCGTAATGAACCAGAGGGAGATGAAGCGCGACAGACCGTAGTGGTTGAATGAGTTTCCAAACACGCTCTGATGGCGTCAAGAAATGGAGCCGATCAGCCTTCACACGCAACTGACGCCTTCCCAGTAACGACAGGCCACACCGATACCAGCAAAAGGCCTGGAGAAAGTCTCTGCCCCGTTCAGACCATGCAGTGAGCAACGGTCGCCGCCGCTCCCCCGGTGCGGCACGCACGGCCGGATGTCCCGATACAGAGTATCCTCCTGCCTGTCTGACAACACAAAAGCCAGAGGGCATCCCTCCGGCTTTTGTTCCCTGACATCATGGCCGCCACTGGACGAGGCACCGGCCATCACCGGCCGGCATCCGGTACGGGAGCCGCAGGGATGCCCAGCTCGCAGGCCTGTGAGCGCATGAAATCCGCCAGACTTTCCTGCCAGTGCGGCATGGAAGGCAGACCAAGCAGGCGCAGCATGCGCTTCTCAAGGCAGGAATTTTCCGGACGCCGTGCCGGCGTGACATATTCCGCCGAGGTGCAGGGCACTACAGACTGCTCCATACCGGCAAGGCGAAAGATCTCGCGGGCGAAGCCATACCAGGTCGTCTCACCCTCGCAGGTCAGATGGAACGTGCCCACCAGGCCGGGACGAAGCAGGATGTGACGCAGGGCCGCAGCGACCGCACTTGTGCTGGTAGGGTTGCCGCGCTGGTCATCCACGACCCGGAGCACCTCGTGCCCCTGCCGGGCCAGGCGCAGCATGGTGTGCACGAAGCTGGGGCCGCCGGGGCCGTACAGCCAGGAGATACGCGCGATGACATGATCCGGGCAGTGGGTGCGGACAGCCTGTTCGCCTGCCCATTTGCTCTGCCCGTAGACATTGATGCCGCCGTCCGGCACATCGAACTCATGGTAGGGCCTTTGCCCCGTACCGGAAAAGACATAGTCCGTGGACAGTGCCACGAGCCGTATATGACGGCGGGCGCACGCGGCCGCCACATTGGCCGACCCCAGAGCGTTGAGACGATACGCCAGATCCGGTTCTGCCTCGCACCTGTCCACTGCGGTCATGGCCGCACAGTGGATGACCACATCAGGCGCTATCCTGTCCAGCTGGCGGGCAAGCGCGTCTTCCTGCAGGATATCCGTCTCGGGGAGGTCCGTGGGGATGACCTCGAACCCTTCCAGTTCACGGCAAAGGGTCCTGCCAAGCATCCCCTTGCCACCGGTAAGCATGACCGTCGTACGGGACATGGCGCCCTCCTATCCCATATGGACGCCACACTCGGCGCAGTATTCCCTGAAACTCATACCCTGCCTGTCCTTGCTCGAACATTGCGGCCCTGATACAGGCCAGTCCACGGCAAGATCAGGATCATCCCAGCGTATGCAGCCTTCGTCTTCAGGATGATAATAGTCGGTGCATTTGTAATGGAAGTGCGCCACATCGCTCAGCACGGCAAAGCCATGGGCAAGCCCCGGAGCGATCCAGAGCTGATGCTGGTTGGCCGCGGAGAGCACCGCACCGTACCACCGGCCAAAAGTGGGCGAACCGGGCCGGATGTCCACGGCCACGTCAAAGACCTCGCCCAGCGAGACCATGACCAGCTTGCCCTGCGGATGTGTCTTCTGGAAGTGGAGCCCGCGCAGACAGCCCCGGCGTGACATGGAGTGATTGTCCTGCACGAAGGGATGATCCACACCTTCTGACGCATAGCGCCGGCGCTGCCAGGTCTCCACAAAATAGCCGCGCTCGTCGCCCCATATCCTGGGCTTGACCAGCAGCACGCCTTCGATGCCCGTTGCCGTCACTTCCATGCTGTCCCCCCCATGTCCACCAGTTCGTACAGGTATTGCCCGTACTGGTTTTTATCCATCTCATGGGCCAGGGCCCGCACATCATCGGCAGAGATGTAGCCCTTGCGCCAGGCGATCTCCTCGGGGCAGGCGATCTTCAGGCCTTGCCGCATCTGGACGGTCTGCACGAAATTGGCGGCAGCCAGCAGGGAGTCATGGGTACCGGTATCCAGCCAGGCCATGCCGCGCCCCATGAGCTCCACCTGCAGGAGGCCCTTTTCCAGATACATGTTGTTCAGGTCCGTGATCTCCAGCTCTCCACGAGCCGAAGGACGCACCTGCCGCGCCATGTCCACAACGTCACCGTCATAGAAATAAAGTCCGGTCACGGCAAAATTGGAGCGGGGCTCCTCCGGCTTTTCCTCGATGCTGGTAGCCCTTCCCCGTTCATCGAAGGCCACGACGCCATAGCGCTGGGGATCGGTAACATGATACCCAAAGACCGTGGCCCCCTGCCCCTGCGCCATGGCATGCTGGAGCAGAGCGTCCAGCCCGTGACCGAAAAAGATGTTGTCACCCAGGACGAGACAGGCCGGAGATCCGGCAAGAAAATCCTCTGCCAGCAGAAAGGCCTGTGCCAGCCCTTCGGGGCGGGGCTGCTCGATGTAGGAAAAAGAGCAGCCCCAACGCCTGCCGTCACCCAAAAGATCCTCGAACAGGGGCAGGTGGACGGGGGTGGAGATGATGGCGATATCCCGGATGCCCGCCAGCATGAGGACACTGAGGGGATAGTAGACCATGGGCTTGTCATAGACCGGCATGAGCTGTTTGCTGATGCTGCGCGTCAGCGGATACAGGCGCGTACCCGATCCGCCGGCAAGAAGGATGCCTTTGCGTTGTTGTTTCATGAAGGAGCCTCGTTCGCTAAAAACGGCCCTGCCGGACCATCATCAGGGACTGATGCAGCGTTAGGCTGCTGTGCAAAAAGGCAGGGGGGCCACTCCTCCCCCCTGCCGCCGTGCGGCATACACGGCCCGGGCATGACGAGTCCGCGGTAACCCTGCAGCCCGGAAAATCGGCCTTGCGGCTGGGCTGCGTCCCGGACACATGGACCGCCGGGCAGCCTCCAGACCGGCAGGCAGGGACACGGCTGTGCCGAACACGTGTCCTGCGGCGTATGATGTCGTGCCCGTGTGCTGCCGCATCACGCCTCTGCTGCGGAAGGTGATACAGCAGGCGGCATGGGACAGCCGGAAAATATGACTTGTTAGCGGGGCGGCAGGGAGCATGCCTGCCCCCTGCCTGCGGCATGCGGAGATACCCCGCACGGACACACGCCTGTATGCGACCGGAGCCGCCGGCCGCACCCCGTCAGGAACCGGACGGCTGAGGGGCCAGCCAGTCCGGGCTGCATGCCGCTCCCGGTGCACTGCCACCGGGAAGATCTTATCGGGCCGCGCGCTGGCGGGCCCGCTCCATCCAGCCTTCATGTTCCAGATACCAGCGCACGGTACGGAGCATGCCTTCCTCCAGCCCCACACGCGGCTGCCAGCCAAGCTCGTCCCGCATGCGTGCGGTATCCATGGCATAACGCCAGTCATGGCCGGGCCTGTCGGCCACCCGGCGCACCAGCTCCCGGTAAGAACCGGCCGGGCGGGGACGCTCGCTGTCCAGCGCGCGACACAGGCTGTCCACCAGCTCAAGGTTGCTGCGCTCGCAATTGCCGCCGATATTGTAGCTGCGTCCGGGCAGGCCATGGCCCAGCACACGTTCCAGAGCCTCGCAATGTTCTTCTACATACAGCCAGTCGCGCACGTTCTGCCCCGATCCGTACAGGGGCATGGGCTCTCCGGCCAGTGCCCGGGAGATGAACAGCGGGATGAGCTTTTCCGGGAACTGGCGAGGTCCGTAATTGTTGGAACAATTGGTCACCAGCACGGGCAGGCCGTAGGTATGGCAAAAGGCCCGCGCCAGATGATCGCTGGCAGCCTTGCTGGCGGAATAGGGGCTGTTGGGGGCGTAAGGGGTATCCTCACGGAAAGGCGCGTCATCCGGCCCCAGGGAACCGAAGACCTCGTCCGTGGAAACATGCAGGAAGCGGAAGTCCTGTTTTTCCTGGCCGGCAAGGCCCTGCCAGTAGTCCAGGGCACAATGCAGCAGGTTGGCGGTCCCCATAACGTTGGTACGCACGAAGACACCCGGATCGCTGATGGAACGGTCCACGTGGCTCTCGGCGGCAAAATGGACGATGGCCGAAGGACGGTGCGTGCGCAGCAGATAGGCCACCAGTTCCCTGTTGGCTATGTCGCCCTGCACCAGCACATGGCCCGGATCATGATCCAGGGGAGCAAGGTTTTCGGGATTGCCGCAGTAGGTCAGCTTGTCCAGGTCGATGACAGGGATGCCGGCGGCACGGGCCCGCAGAACGAAACAGGAACCGATGAAGCCGCAACCACCGGTGACCAGATACAAAGCCTGCATGACAAACGTTCTCCTTCTTCACCTTTCCCGCCGGAAATGAGGCTCCTCCAGCCAGGGCAGCCGGGCCGGCTGGACGCCTCTGCCGGGTTTCGCACATCACATTTTGCGGGACGATGCCGCACCATCCTGCGCCGCAGTCTCTTCCTCTTCCCCGCCGGCCTGTTCCAGCCGTGCAAGGCGTTCCCCAAGGTCAGCGGTGCGCTGCCAGAGGAACCTGTTCTCGCGGCTCAGGTCGCGGCGTTCCTCCTCCATGGCATCCAGCCGCTGCCGCAGCCAGGCACAATGGCGGCGCAGCAGTTCCCCGGTCTCGCCACTGTCCTGCTGTGCCGCGCCGTCTGCCGCATGGCTTCCCGCAACGGGGCCTTCCGGGGCCCGCGTGTCCGCCATGTTTCCTTTACCGGTCATGAGCCATTCCAGGCTGACATGACACAAGCGGGAGATATTCAGGATGACTTCCACATTGGGACAATTGACGCCCCGCTCGTAACACCCCAGCGCTCCCTTGCTGATACCGAGCTGCCGGGCAAAAGCTTCCTGTGACGTGTACCCGCGTACCCGCCGGATACGCTCACCAAGATCCTGCATGGCATCCATCTGTCCACCACCTGTAACTGTCCATGTGACACAAAAAAGCGTTTTTTCTGCCCCTGCGGTCATTTTTTTGATCTACATGCCACATTCTGGAACATATCCATGTCCAAAAAGACCATCCGGACGATACCGGGACAGATCCGTAGCAGGTGGCGTCAGCGTCTGCGCCGGCCCAGACGCTCCGCGACCTGCCGCAGGCTCCTGCGCAGGCCCTGGTACATGACCATGCGCCCCAGCCGTACCGCCAGCCGCACCGCCGCGGGCAGGCGCAGGTACCACAGCCAGCGCCGCCGCCCACCGGCCGTGAGTTCCGGGCCCAGCAGACGGGCCAGGCCCCGGCCCATGCGGGCGTAATCGTGCAGGTAGCCGCCGCCCACGCCGTGATGCTGGCTGGTCGCATGCAGGCGCCAGCGCACGAGCCGGTGCGGCACAAAGAAAAAACGGGTGCGGCAGGCCAGCTGGCACCACAGCCACCAGTCCGTCCAGCGCGGCACCGGCGACTGCCAGTCACAGGCACGCAAAATCTCTGTCCGCACCATGGCACAGGAAAAGGTGGGGATGGCATTTTCCACCAGCATGGGCCCGCACAGGGAAAACGCCCGCTGCCCTGCCCTGCCCCGGCGGGCATGTCCGGCCATGACGCGCGGGACGTAACCTGCAAACCAGCCTGTGGCCGCACCGGGCATGGGCCAGAGCTCCACGTCGTTGAAGATCACCCCGGCATCCGTGCCGTCTGCGGCGGCCAGCCGCAAGGACAGGTTGTCCCGCGTCCAGACGTCATCGGCTTCGAGAAAGGCTGTCCACCGGCCACGCGCGACCGACAGGCCCAGCGCCAGGGTGGCGGGCAGACCGTGGTTGCCGCCGTCCGCATGGGTGAGGACGCGCACGCGGGCATCCCGTGCGGCAAAGTCCCGCGCCACGGCCAGGGATCCGTCCGTAGAACCGTCGTCCACCACCAGCAGTTCAAAGTCCGCAAAGTCCTGGTCCAGCGCACTTTGCAGGGCCTGGGGCAACCATTGCTCATAATTGTAGCTGGCCACGATGATACTGACAGCAGGAGAGGACATATGCACGATCTTGCAAAACATGCCGCGGCGCCGCTCTGCCCCGGCGGGACACAGGGGCGCCGCTTTGTGAAGGCGCCCCCCCGGGGACGGGAGGGCGCCTGTATCAGTCAGTGGGAGGGATGGGGACTAGGCACCTTCGGGCAGGCTCAGCACGCCGGAAGCAACGACAGCGTCGCTCAGATCGACGATGCCGTTGAGCTTGACGATGTAGTCGTTAGCCTCAAAGGTGTTGCCGGAACCGTTGTTATCCGCGACAACATAGGTGTTGCCCTTATACTCGAACCACGCGACTTCCGTAGAGACTGCCGCAAGAGCCGTATTAACAGCCTGATCAAACGCCATTTCTTCGGTCACAACAACCTTCTTCACGCCATTCGTCCCAGAAGAACCAATCGCCAGAGTGTCGCCCACCTTGAAGTCCATGATGGTGGAGAAGGAGGTAGCGGCCACAGGATCGGCACCCGCCGCAGTCGCGGTAAAGGCATCCTTGCCTTCACCGCCGGTGATGACGTTACCGATACCCATGGTGATGCTATCGTCAGCGGAAGAGCCGGTCAGGGTGACGAAGGCATTAGCCGCGTTGTTAATATTCGCGAGATTCACAGTCAGGCCGCCGGTGTTGCTGGAAGCGTCGATCTTCGTGATCTTATCAGAACCCGTCAGGGTCAGGCTCAGTTCAGCATCGCCGCTGATGTTCACAGCGGTGGCCGCGCCGGCAGTCAGGGTCATGGTATGCTCGACAGGACCATCTTCACCCAGATCCGTATCATCAGCCGTGATGTTGATGGTTTCCACATTGGCGACGGTCAGCGTACCAGCAGTGACCTCTTCATCATCAGCGATCGTGACGTTCAGCACATCCGTTTTGCCTGTGTCAGCGCCCTTTACATTGACCATCACATCATTCCCGGGCGCAGCCACGTATTCGAGGAGGCCGCCGTTATCCATGTTGTTGAGAGTGAGGGTACCACCCATCCCAGCGACGGCGACATGATCGATGTCACCAAAGTTGTCCATGTCAACGGTGCCCGTGCCGCCGTCCAGCTGCAGGATCTCGAAGTTGGTGGCCACATCAGCGGTCTTGAAGCCACCAGCGAGAGTAGCGCTCATCTGCAGCGTGTCGGTACCTTCGCCGCCGTCCACGGAGAAGCCCTTCGCAAGATCGGCAAAGTCAGCATCACCTACCACCACGGTGTCATCGCCGGCGCCCAGGGTATGGGCCACCTTGGAGCCAGTGACCGTGAGCGTGTCATCCCCGGCACCACCGGAAAAGACGGCATTCTCAGCGTTGCTCAGGTCAACGGCCACACCGCCGGTGTTGGCAGTGGCGTCCACGGCTTTCAGCTTATCACCATCGGCAACAGTCAGAGCCACCTCACCGGCGCCGGCCACGGTGACATTGGCCAGGTCGGCCAAAGCACCTGCATCGACATTGGCATCGTCATTTTCAGCATCAGAAACGGTCGCCGTGATGGCCAGGTCGGTCACCTTGGTGTCGGCACCAGCAGTCTCGAGGTCAAGCCCATTAACACCTTCGTCCACGGCCAGCTTCACGCTGCTCAGGCTGTCACCCTGCAGCGTAACATCCGCGCCGGGGGCACGGTTCAGGATGGTCAGGTCCACGGAGGTCTGGCCGGCAGCCATCGCGACATTAAGATTCGTGGCACCGTCAGTGGTCAGTTTCTGGCTGCCCACATTCGTCAACCCGGCGCTGCCGCCCTTCAGGGTGAAGGAGGTGGCAAACAGGCTCATATCATAGTCAGTGCCGGTGCCACGGTTGACCACCAGGTTCTCGATGTTCCGGATGGTCGCTCCGCCCAGATCCTTACTATCCAGAATGAGGGTGTCATTGCCCTCGCCGCCGTCAAGCGTATTGTACGGATGAAGGTCAGTGTCAGCATTTTTCAGATAGAACTTGTCGTCCCCGGCGCTCCCGGTGTAGGCGATAGTGGAATCAAGCTCATCAATCACGATCGTCTCGCCGCTGGGCACCACCACCTGGTCGTCGTCGGGCACGGGATAGGTGGCATCGATGGACACTTCGCCTTCGCCGGTGCCGGCGTAGGTCAGGTAGTGTTCCAGCACGCTCATGCCGGCCTGGTCGATGGCCGTTTTGATGCTTTCGGCGGTCCAGGCATTGCCGGCGGCATCTTTCAGCCCGGCGGCATTCATGGCGTCAGCCTTGGCGGCGCAGTAGTCGGCAGCATCAAAGGCGTTGGAGGGGTTCACGCCTTCGGCGGAGCCGAACTGCTGGTAGTGGGTCCAGGCGTTCATGCCCTCTTTATTGATGAGGGTCTTCACCTGGGCAATCTGGAGTTCGCTGCCGGTAAAAGCTTCGCCATAGAACTGGGCAGCCTTGGCGGCATAGTACTCATTGGCATTGAAGTAGGCATTGGGGGCCACTTCTTCGGCAGCGCCAAACTGCATGAAGTGGTTGAAGTAGCCTTCTTCACCCACGAAACCGGCAGCCGCAAAATCAGCGACCAGCTGCGTCATGGTGTAGGCAGGATCCGTGGCCTGCATCTGGGCCAGCTTGTTCTGCATGTAGACAGTGGGATCAAACCATTTTTCCATTGCTGTATCCTCCGGAGGATAACAAAAAGGTTCTTGTGCCTTGTGGCACACGTCGCATCCGCCCTGTGCGGATGCGGCCCAGAAGGGACGAACCGCTGGCCGCCCGGGTCCCGGCGGCAGTGTGCGGCCTCGTCACCAGCATGGAGGTACCTAGCCACGTCGGTCCCGGACTGTTGTCCGGCCGCACGGCGGGGACGTCCCTCCTCCGGTGCACGGCACCGGTACGGATGACACAGGGTATGCCTCCCTTCCCTCCCGGATATCCGGCCTTGTGCCGCAAGCGGGAGTGCCATCCGCAGATATGGACAGGTGCGGCAAAGGCTGCTGTAGCAGGCATGACACACCATGAATGCATAACTGCGGGGCTGTCTCAGTGGGGTACAGCCCATTGAGGCAGGCATACGACTGCACTGTCTTGCAAAAAGCACGATAACTTGCAGAAAATACAAGAAGATTTACAGCTTTTGAAACGGGTATCACGTGAACATTGGATATATTCGTGTCAGCAGCGGCGGCCAGCGTACGGACAGACAGCTGGAAGGGATCAGCCTGGACAGGATCTTTATGGACAAAACAAGCGGCAAGGATATGGACAGACCGGAGTTCCAGGCCTGTTTGCGTACTTTGCAGGCAGGTGACATGCTGCATGTCCACAGCATCGACCGTCTTACACGCAGCCTGCAGGATCTGCTGACCATATTGGAAGACATGGCAAACAGGAATGTGACTGTTAAATTCTACAAGGAAAACCTAATATTTAGTGGTGAAAGTTCACCATTTCAGCGCCTGCATCTGCAGATCATCGGTGCCGTGGCCGAATTCGAGCGCGCCCTCATCCGGGAGCGCCAGCGAGAAGGCATCGCCCTTGCCAAACAGCGGGGCAAATATAAAGGAAGGAAAAAACGCCTTACGGAAGAGGAGATAAACGCCCTGGTGACACGGGCCCTCAAGAACAAGGAGAACGTTATGGGCCTGGCGCGGGAGTTCGGCATCTCGCGCCAGACTGCTTACCGTTACCTGCAATACGCACGCTGCCGGAGCTCATCCTGTACAGCCGGGGTGTTGCCTGATATGGAAGACATCATCTAACATGCTGGATTGCCATTATTATTTTAACGACGCAAAAAGGATTGACAATCGTTCGCAACGTAGGATAATTAATTCAACTCGTCCGGGTTGTCTCAATGGGCTGTACCCCACTGAGACGGGATCTGCTCTGGCAGGCAGAACCGACGGTTTGCACTGTCCGGAATGCTCCGGCAACCTGTTCCAGGAGAAACGAAAAAAGATAACCTAGCAACTTTTTTAAATTTTTTTTGATGCCATGATTTTTTTGCGGCCGCAAGTATTTTTTCTTGTGGTCTTTTTGGCGTTGGTTTGCCTTCTGGACAAGAAAGGGCTTCGTGCGTATAGTGCCCCCTGCAAACCGTCGCCCGGGGACATTTCTGCCAGATATCCATGGTCCCCACGCTGCCACAGGCGTCCTTCCCCAAGGGGGCGGCATTACCGCCGGATATGCCCCCACATGCAAGAATTTTTGCGCTCGTGCAGGTATTTTTTCGGATATGCCTTTTTTTTCAGCATGTTCGTCAACATCCTGCAACTGACTTTCTCCATCTACATGCTGCAGGTCTATGACAAGGTCCTGACCAGCTACAATCTCTCCACACTCGCCGTCATCACCCTTGCCGCCGTCATCTGTCTTGTCGTGCTGGCCCTGCTGGAATGGATACGCTCCCGCCTTCTGGTGCGTGCGGGCATCGCCTTCGACAACATGCTCAGCGCCACCGTGCTCAGCATGAACCTCAAGCATGCCGCCGCAGTTCCGGGCGGGGCAGGCAGCCGGGGCAACCTGCGCGACGTGCAGCAGCTGCGCAACTTTCTGGGCGGCAATGCTGTCTTTGCCTTTTTCGACCTGCCGTGGATGCCCATCTACTTTGCCCTGATCTTCGTGCTGCATCCGGCCCTGGGCTGGGTGGCCGTGGGGGGCGGGATCATCGTCTTCATCCTCGGCGTCCTTACGGAGCGCCTGACCCGTACCCGGCTGGAGAATGCCACCCGCCTCAATGCCATGGCTGCCGGATTCACCGGTGCGGCCCTGCGCAACGCCAGCATCGTGCGCGCCATGGGCATGGTTGGCCATGTGACCGCACGCTGGCGCAGGCTCAATGACGCGGTCATCGGACTGCAGACCCGCGCCAGCCACAAGGCAGGTCTGTTGCGGGCCGTGAGCAAATCCCTGCGGACCGGCCTGCAGGTAGCCATCTATGCCGTGGGCGCCTACCTGACCGTCATGCACGAGTCCACGGCCGGTGTCATGATCGCGGCCTCCATCGTCATGGGCCGGGCACTGGCTCCCATCGACCAGGCCATGGCCACCTACAAGCAATCGCTTGACGCCCGCAGTTCCTACAACCATCTGAAAGAGCTGCTGGATACTCCTCCGGCCCCCCCTTCCATGGATCTGCCCGCCCCTGCCGGCGAGCTGACGGCCGAAAATCTTTTCCTGACCATCAACGGCCGTCCCCTCGTCCGGGGCGTCTCGTTCCGCCTGCCTGCCGGACAGAGCCTGGCCATCATCGGCCCCAGTGCTGCCGGCAAATCCACCCTGTGCAAGCTGCTGCTCAGCATCTGGGCACCTACGGCCGGCAAGGTGCGCATCGACCGTGCCGACATCCACAGCTGGGATTCAGAAAAACTGGGACCCTACATCGGCTATCTGCCGCAGGATGTGGAACTTTTTGCAGGATCTGTGGCCGAGAACATCGCCCGCATGGGTGACGTGGACAGCCAGAAGGTCATCGCTGCCGCGCAGATGGCCGGCGTCCACAGTATGGTACTGGGCCTGCCCAAAGGCTACGACACCCAGATAGGCGAACACGGCGCGGCCCTTTCCGGCGGCCAGCGCCAGCGCATCGGGCTGGCCCGGGCACTGTACGGCGATCCCCGCCTCGTGGTCCTGGACGAACCCAACTCCAATCTGGATGAAGAAGGCGAACAGCAGCTGGCCCGCGCCGTGCTGAACCTCAAGCAGCGCAATGCCACCGTGGTGCTGGTCACCCACAAGCCCAGCATCCTCAATATCGTGGACAACATCATCGTCATGCAGGAAGGACAGATAGCCCTTTCCGGCCCCCGCCAGGCCGTGCTGGAAAAGCTTGCCGCCATGCGCCACCAGCAGGAACAGGCCGCTCAGGCCCGCATGCAGCAGGAAAAGATAGCCCGCCAGCAACAGGCATTGCAGAAACAGCAGGAAGCCCTGCAAAAAACGCAGGAGGCTGGCGGCAATGCCTGATACGTCCCCCAAAGAGAATACGCCCCTGGAAACCACAGGGCGCACCATCGCCCGCATCGCCCCGGTAAAAGTCCCGGCCGGCAAGGCCAGCAGCAGCCACAGTGAAGATCAGGCCCCCGGCAGCAGGAAAAACAGCGCCATAGAAGATCCCCGCAGCATCATACGCCAGGGAATGGCAGTGATCCTGCTCTTCTTTGGCGTACTTGGCGCCTGGGCCTTCTGGGGCGAGATAAGCGGCGCCGTGGTCGCTCCCGGCAAGATCAAGGTGGAAAGCGAGCGCAAGACCGTCCAGCATCTGGAAGGCGGCATCGTGGACGCCATCCTGGTGCGGGAAGGACAGGAGGTGGCAGAGGGCCAGGTGCTGGTGGAACTGGAATCAGTGCAGGTGGATGCCTCGGAAAACATGCTGCAAAAACAGCTGGTGGCCCAGTGGGCCGCGCATTCCCGTGCCCTGGCCGAAAAGTCTTTCAAAGATGATCTTGTCTGGCCCGATGGCCTGGTGGAACTCGCCCATGTGGTGAACAGCACTGACGTGCTGGACAATGAGCAGAAGATCTTTCTGGCCCGCCGGGAAGCCCTGCGCGGCCAGCTTTCCCTGCTGGAGACCCAGATAGCCCAGCTGCAGGCCCAGGTAAGCGGTTTTGAGGACCAGGTCAGGGCCGAGACCACCATCATCGGTACCCTCAATGAAGAGCTGCGGGCCAAACGCCAGCTTTACAAGGAACGCTATCTGGAAAAATCCCAGATCCTGGAGCTGGAACGCAATTTGGCCAGCCACATGGGCGAGCGGGGACGACTGCGCCAGGCCATCGCCGAAACCAAACAGCGGGATGCCGAATTGCGCCTGCGCATGGAAGACCTGCGCAACCGCTTTGTGGAAGAGGCCACCAGTGAAGCCGGGAAACTGGAGAACGACATCATCCAGACCCGTGAACGTATCCGTCCCCTGCGCGACGCCAAAAAGCGCCTGCAGGTCAAGGCGCCCGTCAGCGGCAAGGTGGTCGACCTCAAGGTCCATTCCCGTGGCGGTGTGGTCCGCCCGGGCGAGCCCCTGATGGACATCGTGCCCCACGATACCCCGCTTATCGTGGAGACCCAGGTGCCCATCAACAAGATCACTGAAGTCTATATCGGTCAGGACGCCCTGGTGCAGTTGGATGCCTTCGATACCCGCATCATCCCCCATATCCCGGCCAAAGTGACCTATATCTCGGCCGACCGTCTGGAGGACAAAACTTCCGCCGGGACCATGCCCTACTACCTTTGTTATGTGGTCATCGATCCGCAGGCCCTGAAGGAGGCCCAGCTCTATCTTTCTCCCGGCATGCCGGCCACGGTGTTCATCACCACCAAAAAGCGTACCGTGCTCTACTACATGTTCGAGCCCCTGCTCAAAAGCTGGGACCGTGCCCTGCGGGAGTGAGGCTGCCATGTGTTTTTCTCTATGGCACCCGCGCCGGATACGGCTACGCCCCTGCCCGGACGATACACGGGGAGCACCTCTGCCCACAGGCTCAGGGACAGGCTTTTTTTTCATCGCCTGTCTGCTCCTGCTGCTGACGGGGCAGGCCGTGGCGGCTTCCTTTCCCCGCCTGCAGGCCGGACAGGTCTACAGTGCTGTCTGCAAGAACGACGACCTTTCCTATACAGCCCGTCTGCGGCTGCTGGATCGCCATTTCTTCGAACTGTCGGAGACCATCATGATGCGGGGCGAACCGGAATTACGGCGAAAGAGTAACGGGCGCTGGCTGCCGATACGGCAGGGAGGCATGCTGTTGCTGCATAACCATTATGGCCTGTCGCGCCTGCTGAACCTGGGACGGGCCCGGACCCTGTATGCAGACATGCCTCTGAAAGGCGGGCGCCCCAGCCTGGGGGTACGCTTTTACCTCGATGCCCCTGACAGCGATCCTGTACAGGTCATGGGCGTGCTGGAAAGCCGTGAAGGGTTGCCGATCCTGCATGAAGGAGGATCCGGGCTGGATTTTGCTTTGGAGGATTCCCCCGCGCTGCAAGAACTGCTTCAGACGCCGCTCCCGGTATTCATTGAAGCGGACTGCCAGATGCATCGTGACACGCTCAGGATCGTCAGCGTACGTGCCAGCTCCACCCGTTTGCCCGGCAGCGATGCTGCTCCCGACTTTCATGCTGCCGTCGGCAAAAAACACTGGCGTCTGGGGCTTGAGGATGGAAGTACGCTGTCCTGCAGCTTTGCTCCCTCGTCTCCTGCCACAGGTATCATGGACGCTTCCGCCCGGGGGATTTTCCTGCAGGTGCCCTATGCGGCACAGGCACGGGAACTGGGCTTTGCCCTGCGGCCAGAGGACAGGGAGATGCTCATGGCCCTGGGTATGGAGGCCCTGGCCAGCGTATTGGACAAGACCCGTCACTGGAGCGTCCATGACCGGGTCCTTGCACTCGAAGACGAGCGCGACATTCTCTGCATCCTTGAAGTAAACGAACGTTGACCGCTCTGTATCGATACAGGAGATCGAATGAAACGCTGTTTTATTCTGCTGGCCGTCTTTGTTTGCCTCTATTCCGGCAATGTCCGGGCAGCCAGCTTCACCATGGAGCAGGCAGTCAGCCGCGCCCTGGACGTCAATCCCACCATCCAGTCCAAGCTGCTGGTACTGGAACAGGCACGCATGAACGTCGGCGTGGCCCAGAGCTATTTCTGGCCGCGTGTATCGATCGTAGCTTCTTACAACGAGCTTCAGAACCGCTCGGAAGTCCAGACCTACAGCAGTGATGACCTGAGCAGCAAAAGCTGGTCCCAGGGCTGGCGGCTGACACTTTCTCTCTTTGCCGGCTTCGCCCACCTGAACAACGTGCAGAAATCCCTGCTGCAAGTGGATGTGGAAAAAGCCCGCCACCGGCAGGCACGTCTGGAGCTTATCACCAATGTGCAACTGCAGTTCCTGGCCTTGCTGCAAGCCCGTGAAGATCTTGCGACTGCTGAAGAGTCGGTCAAACGCATCCAGAAACAGCTGGAGGCTTCCGAGGCGTTCGTAAGGGTGGACATGGCCCCGTACGCCAACGTGCTGCAGAACCGGGTGGAGCTTTCTCGTGCCCAGCAGGAAGTCATCCGCTGCAAAAACGATATCCGTAATGCCGAAGTACAGCTCAACCGCTATCTGGGATTTTCACCCCATGAGCGCATCACCTATGCCGGCAGGCTGCAGGATTTTCATGGTGTCGTCTCCTACACGGAAGAGCAGGCCATAAAAACGGCACTCTACAGCCGCCCGGACCTGATCGTCGCTCAGAAAAGCGTGGCTGTAGCTTACAAGGACACCCATATCGCCATGGGGGAATTCGCCCCCAGAGTGGATGCCAGCTACGAGGATACCCGCTTCAGCAAAGATTATGACGACAGGCGGTATAATGACTATACCCGCAGCTACTGGGCCATCGGCCTCAACTTTTCCTGGGATATCTTCAGTGGCGGCAGCGCCGTGTTCAACACTTTGGCCGAGCGGAACAGGGCTAGGGCCCTGCAAAAAGACTATGAGGACGCCATGGCCGGCGCCAGGACGGACGTCATCAAGGCCATGCTCGACATGGACGCTGCCCGGGAGCTCATCACCACGACACGCTACGGTGTTGATTCCGCCCGGGAAAATTATGCCATGTCCCAAAAGCGCTATATGACCAATATCGGTACCATCACGGATCTTGTGGATGCCCAGGTACGTCTGACAGAGGCCGAACGGGATGCCAGCCGGGCACTGGCGGACTATCACAGCGCCCGGGCCCGTTTCTACTTCAACATCGGTCAGGAAAACCCCGGACTGAAATAAGATCCGCGCCTGTCTGTCCTGCCACGACAGGCAGACAGAATAAGCCCATACAGAGCTACACCATGTTGCATCGCATCATCGCAGCCTTTTTCCTCCTGCCCGCATCCTTCGTCGTTTTTGGACGGGAATGGTTCTCCTCTCTGCGTTTAGGCCCCTGGTATTTTTTCGGCAAGGTCATCAAGGCCGGTCCCCAGCTTGTCAGAAAACGCAGCAGGCTGTTCAATCTGCTCGTCTTCTATCCCATGCGGGCCGGCATCGAGATCGTGCACCGCAAGGACCTCAAGTTTGTAGTGCGCGCCGCCCTGCGGGTCTGTCTGCGGCCAGTAGAACGCCAGCTCGGCATCTCCTCCGTAGCTGTCCCCGCCGTCGATCCGTCCTGTGCCCTGCCGCCAGCCCCTCCCCTGCCGCCCCTGAGCCTGGAATCTCTCGTCCGTATGGTGCAGGCGCCCTCAGTACATGTCCTGAGCCTCGACATATTCGATACCCTGCTGACCCGTCCGGTTGTCGATGACCCGCGCGACATCTTTCACCTCGTCGCCGCCAAAGTCGATGACGCGTTCGATCTGGATTTTGTAGCCCTGCGCTGGCATGCGGAAAAAGAGCTGGGGGATCCTTATGCCACGCTGGACGATATCTATGCCCATATCCAGCGCAGGCACGGGCTTTCTCCTGAGCTGGCTGCACGTCTGAAAAAAGAAGAAATGCTGTGCGAGCGAACCCTGCTGCAGCCACGCCCTGACATGCTGGAACTGTGCCGCGCAGCCCAGGCCGCCGGTAAACGCATCGTTGCTGTCAGTGACATGTACCTCCCTTCGTCGTTCCTGCTCGAAGTACTGCATGAAAAAGGCTTCGCTGCCGTGGAGGCTGTCTATGTCTCGGCAGAACACAAGGCCCGCAAAAGCGATTCTGGCGCTCTTTTTGACATCATGTTGCGCAAGGAACAGGTAGACGCCGCAAATGTTCTGCATATGGGGGACCACACCCGCAGCGATGTGGCTGTCCCGCTGAGCAAAGGCATGGCTGCCGTACATATCCCTTCTGTCCGGCAGATGCTGCGCGCACGCGGTGGAGATATGGCTGCCGTACTGATTGAGACCGCCCGACAAGAGCCCCTGTGGGGCCTGCTTTTGGGCCAGGCTCTGGACCAGATCTTTGCCAGGCCGGAGCATTCACCCGAAACGCTGGATCGCTGCCCGGACACTGCCGCCATCTCCCGCCTTGCTCTGGGACCGCTGGTGACCGCCCTGTGCCTCAAGGCACGGGACATCGCCATGCATGAAGGCTACCCGCGTGTCTATTACGCTTCACGCGATGGCTGGCTGCCTTCCCGTGTCCATGCCGTGCTGCAGGAGAAACTGGGGGGGCCGGAAGGGGTCTATTTCCATGCCGGCCGCCGGGCATATTTCCCCTTCATGGCAGATTCCTTTATCGAATATGCCCGCACCCGCAAGCTGGCCGCTGATCTGGACAGCTATACTCTGGAGGACTTGCTGCGCGGACACTTTTCTTCGGAAGCTGGCCAGCTGCTGGCTCTGCTGACAAAAGAAGAGCTGAATATCCCGTTTTGCAAGCAGCAGCAAAGATGTCTTGGCATCCTGGAGCGCATCAGCGGACCGCTCACGAACCTTATGGAAGCCCGCAGGGAGCGGGCACGGCGGTACTATGCCTCCGTCTTCCCGTCTGGTGCAAACCGCTTCCTCGTTTTTGACATGGGTTATTCCGGATCCATATCCACAGCGCTATCGACCATCGCGGGCACTCCCTTCGACAAGCTCTACTGCTGGCAAAACGAGGATAACCGGATTGCAGATAACCAGCATGGTACTCATACTTTCCTTCTTATGCAGGGAGAGGACTATTGGCCGTATCATCTTATCCTCGAAGAGATGTTCTCTCCTTGCAGCGGCGGAGTGGTCGACTTTGACGAGCAGGGACATCCCTGCCATGAAACCTTTATGCCAGCCCCTTCCATGCGTGAGGCCCTCGACGCTGCGCATACGAGCTGTCTGGAGTATGTCCAGGCCGCACTCGGCAGATTCGGCCAGTACAGCCCGCTTCTGGCAAGTGCCCGTGCGGATGGCGCACTGGAGATCTTCCGCCAGTGGTTCCAGAAAAAGCCTTTGAGCAATCGCGCTGCACTTCGCGACATCATTTTCCCTGACCCGGTCTATTGTGATCGTCTCCTGTCCCTGGAAGACAAACTGGACAGCCACTTGGCTCACGCCACGGTCTTTACCGCCACGGGCTTCGACGATGCCGCCAATGTCCTGCCCCTGTCCTCACTTTCCTGCCCTGCATGTCAGGATCTGCCGCGGACAGGTCTGCATATCCATATCTACAATGGAGCTCTTGCACAGGAGTTTGCCCGTTACCTGCAGCAGTTCCCGGTCCCGTTCGATGTTTTCGTGACGCATGTGAAAACTGCGGATCGCAGCCATCTTCAGGCATTGTTCAATCGGGATATCCTGCCTCTGGCGAATGCTGTCACCATAGTACAGACCCCCAACAGGGGACGTGATGTCGCTCCCTGGCTGTCAGGCGTCGGGCAGGCGCTCCAGAAATATGACCTGTGCTGCCATGTCCATGCCAAAGAATCCGTATATGCAGCACCGGGTTTTGGAGCAGCATGGCGCACCTATCTGCTGGACAATCTGTTACAGCCAGCGGCAGTAAAGACGATCCTTGCATCATTTGCCGGTGATCCTTTACTGGGCTGTGTCTTTCCCTCGATGTACAGCTTCCTGCGAGACGTCATGCTACATGTAAAGGTGCCTCTGTATGGATCTAAAGAAGAGTACCGCATGATCACAGGATTGCTGGCACGTATGGGCCTGCCGGCAACCTATGGCCGCAACGAGCAATTTTTCTCCGGCGGGACCATGTTCTGGTACCGTCCGCAGGCATTGCAGCCCCTGCTGGAATGCGGCCTGCGCTTCGAAGACTTTCCGGAAGAACCCATAGGCGTAGGCGGGACCCTTGCCCATGCCCTTGAGCGCGTCCCGCCGCTGGTCTGTACACGACGCGGTTACCGGGTCCGCGCACTGACCTGCTTTCCAAGTACCCATTACCTTCCGGAACGTTTTCAGGACTAAGGTCATGAAGCAGCTCTTGCACATCCCGCCTTTATGGCATCCATTCCTCCTCAGCAGGATCCTTGCGGGCAATGCGTCCCTGATCCTGCATATGACCCGCCGTCAGCTGGCACTGCGTTATAAAGGATCCATCCTCGGCTGGTTCTGGAGCCTGGCACAGCCGCTCATGATGCTGCTCGTCTACACCTTTGTATTCGGGATCATCTTCAAGGCCCGCTGGGGCAGTATGCCCGAAAGTGGCACCGGCAGTTTCGCCGCAGCCATGTTTTGTGGCATGGCGACATTCAATCTTTTTTCCGAAACCGTAAATGGCGCGGCCCCTTCCGTGCTGCTTAATGCCAACCTGGTAAAAAAAGTCGTTTTCCCTCTGGAGATACTGCCCATCATCCATCTGTCCTCTGCCGTCATCCTGGGGACGAGCTGGTTCCTGCTGCTTTTTGCCGGTGCTGCCGCACTGGGCATATCATTCCACCTGTCCGCGCTGTTCCTGCCCCTGCTCCTGCTGCCTGTTCTGCTGCTGGCCCTGGGCGTGGCCCTGTTCGTGGCAGCTTCCACAGTCTACGTGCGTGACATGCCCCATCTGACGGCAGTCCTCATCCAGATACTCTTTTTCATGACGCCCATCTTCTATCCTGTGGAGATGGTGCCGGTCTCTCTGCGCTGGATCCTGGCCCTCAATCCGCTGGCCGCCATGGTCGACGAAGTCCGCAACGCAGTCCTGTTCGGTATCTGCCCGGACTGGGGGACCTTTGCCTGGAACATGGGGCTGGCTTTCATCATTTGCCGGCTGGGGCTGTGTTGGTTCCTCAAAACAAAAAAAGGATTTGCCGATGTCCTTTGATCCGCAGACACCGCCGCAGCCTTCTCCTCCGACAATTGCCCCTTCGCAGGAGGCAGCCATCATCTTGCAGGATGTGAGCAAGGTTTTCGAGATCTACGACCGTCCTGTCCATCGTCTGCTCCAGATGCTGTGTCGGGGCCGCCGCAAGTTCTACCGCAGTTTCGAAGCCCTGCACCATATCGACCTTACCATCCGTAAAGGAGAATGCGTCGGTATCGTAGGACGCAATGGCGCCGGCAAGAGCACTCTTTTACAGATCATCGCCGGAACTCTGGCCCCCACGACAGGCAGTGTCAGGACGTGCGGACGGGTAGCCGCTCTCCTGGAGCTGGGCAGTGGCTTCAATCCCGAATTCACCGGGCGCGAGAACGTATTCCTGAACGCAGCCATCCTGGGACTGAGCGATGCGGAGATCCGGACCCGCTATGACGACATCGTAGCCTTTGCAGATATCGGCGATTTCATCGACCAGCCTGTACGTAATTACTCCAGCGGTATGGTCATGCGTCTGGCGTTTGCCGTCATTGCCCATGTAGACGCGGATATCCTTATCGTAGACGAAGCCCTTTCCGTAGGAGATGCGTACTTCACACAAAAATGCATGCGCTTCCTGCGCCAGTTCATAGCCACAAAGACACTGTTCTTCGTCAGCCATGACGTGGCCGCCATCAACAGCCTCTGCACCCATGCTATTTTTCTGGAACGGGGCCGCATCAAAAGTGCCGGTGATCCCAAGCAGATCACAGAGCTCTATCTCGAAGATATTTTTCAGGCTGCCCAGGGAGAAAAGCCTGCCGGAACAGCTCCGTCTGCCTTCAAACGCGGGCTGGTGCTTCGCCCGGAAGAAGAAGATTTCCGCGATGCCAGGCAGGATTTCATCAATAAGTCAACGCTGCGTAACGATATCCAGGTATTCCGCTTCGATCCTGATGCGCCTGCCTTTGGCCAGGGAGGCGCCTGCATCGAGCGGGTCGTACTCATGGACCAGCAAAAAAGACCTCTATGCTGGTGCACTGGGGGCGAAGTTGTCACTTTGCGTATCGATTGCCGGGCCCGACGGCCCCTGAACAGACCTATCGTCGGTTTTTATCTCAAGGACAGGCTGGGGCAGACACTATTCGGCGACAATACCTATCTGTCCTATATGGATCAGCCACTGCATTTGGCCGCAGATGAGCCTTTTTACGCCGCATTCTGCTTTCGCATGCCGGTCCTGGCCGCAGGAGACTATTCATTTGCCATAGCTATAGCCGAGGGCACACAGGAAGAGCATATACAGCATGAATGGCGTCATGATGCTTTGATCCTTACCTCTGTCGCCTCCAGCGCTAGTGCGGGCATCATGGGGCTCCCCATGCGGTCCATCGAACTGGTCATCAGCAACGATCCCCGGAGGGAATGATATGGAATGTACGGGAGAACGCTATCTGCCGGAATTTGATAGGGACTGGACCCTGGAGCATCTACACAGGTACCTGCTGGCCTGCGAACTTGCCGCGGGCAAAACAGTGTTGGATATCGCCTGCGGCGATGGTTACGGATCGGCTATGCTGGCTAGGCATGCCGCGCAGGTGACGGGAGTCGACATCGATACGCCGACGGTAGAACGCGCGCGCGGCAAATATGTTGCGGACAATCTGCGCTTTCTGCAAGGCAGTGCCACAGACATACCACTAGACGATGACAGCGTGGACCTAGTCATCAGTTTTGAAACCATTGAGCATCTGATGGAACAGGACCGCATGCTATACGAGATTCGCCGGGTACTGCGGCCTGAGGGTTTCCTGCTCATCTCCTCGCCGGACAAATACGAATATAGCGATGTGCCGGGCTATCACAATGAATTCCACCTTAAGGAGCTGTATCGCCAAGAATTCGAAGCACTCCTGCAAAAACATTTTAGCCGGCATGCCCTGCTAGGGCAGCGTGTGGTCTTTGGTTCCCTGATAGCGTCCGCAGAGACACGCCCCTTTCTCAGCTGGAGCAAGGTGGAAGAACAGGGGCGAACCGAAGGCCTAGCCCATGCCGTATATCATATTGCTGTAGCCGGGGATGGCCCTTTGCCCCCACTGCCGTCGAGCTTATTCCGTGCGCCACTGGAACACAGCGATCATGTACGCCAGCTGGAAGCAGCACTACATTATACCCAAGAATGTCTCGATGCCCGGGAACACGAATTGGAGGATGCCAGAACCATGCTTTCCTCCTTAGTCAACTCCAGATCCTGGAAACTCACTGCCCCCCTACGGGCACTGGCGGCGCTGCTGCGACAAAGTTAACTGTTCACACCGGGAGAATCATCATGACCCCACCAGATAATACGAAGCGTCCAAACGAGCTGCACATTTTGCAGGCCCGCCTGCTGCAACTGCAGCGGGATAGAGAAGAACTCCAACGTTTACTAAATTCCCGTTCATGGAAGCTGACGGCACCGTTGAGACGCTTCACAGAATGGGGGCGCAAAGTATGGCCGGCACACCAGGCCAAAGAACAAACCTCTATGCTTCCCCGAGGCGGAATTGCTAGGCACGCACTGTACTGGAAGCAGGCGACCCCTTGTGCCCCCCTGCTTGGACAGGGGAATGAAATTCACCTCTGGACAGCACAACAGGGCAATGCCTTTTTCCATGAGATTTCCCAACTGCTTAAATGCGGTCTTGAGGATGCCGGCATCCCCTGTAAAGCATTTAGCGCCAGCTCCATGGAAGACTGCCTGCAGCAGGATGATGCCAAGGCAGCTATCCGACTGATCATCGCTCCGCACGAATTTTATCATTTTATACCGGAAGCCGAATACTGGCCCCTGAACGGCGCCTCTCTCTGGATGCTGAATAGCGAACAGGCACATACACCATGGTTTGCAGCAGCCCTTGTACATTTGCGCAAAGCAGATTTGGTGTTGGACATGGATCACAGCATGGCGGAACAGCTACAGGCGCAAGGTATCCTTGCGTTGCATATTCCCCTACTCTACAGTCCGTCCTGCCGTCTGTTCGACGGAGACCTCCCCATTGCCGCTGTACCTGCAACGGAAGCCCTCCCGCAGCAGGTACGCCAATGGACTTGTCTATCTTCTCCCCTAGCGGAAGCCTTATCTCAGCGCCCACTAGACTGTTGCTTTTTCGGTACCGCTAGTGAGCGGCGCAGCCGCTTTTTTGCCAGCAATGCAGCTCTGTTTGCAGGTTTGGACGCTTATCTACGTCTTGAAAGCCGTAATATGCCCCTTCAGTATGGCAAAAATTCTAGCCTTTCTACCCAGGCTGTCTGCTCCATCATCCGGCGTAGCAAAGTGTCACTCAATATACATCAGTCAGTACATCCCTATTTTGAATGGCATCGTATAGTATTACAAGGTATCTGGCATGGCACTGTCGTTATATCTGAACCCTGTACCGACGCGTGGCCTTTCCGTCCTGATGAAGACTATATCGCAGCATCGCTGGAAGACATGCCTACTGTACTGGAATATGTTCTACGTTCTGCAGATGGTATGCGTTGGGCAGAAAAAGTACGTCAGCATGCCTGGGACACATTGACCGCCAATTCTCTTGCACATCGCTGGAAGACTATTATGAGCCTGTACGCAATCAGATCTACGCCCCGGTAATGCCGAAATTTTAACCTGCGAGAGTTATATCACATATGGATTTCTCGTTACGCAGTACTATTTTTAAAACATTATAAGGTAGGATTATGAAGACGCTTATTTCTGTCGGTACAGGAGGACATCCCATTGTTTCTGTACTTATATCCCTCTATAACTATAAAAAATATATAGAAAATACTCTTGAGTCTGTAGCTCAACAAACACTTAAAAACATAGAACTTATTATTTGCAATGATTGCTCTACAGATGGAGGGGAAAAAATTGCTATATCATGGATAAAAAAAAATAAAAAACGTTTTTGTTATGCATCATTAATTGAAAATGATATCAATAGCGGTCTTCCAGCAACACGCAATATTTCTATATCTTGCGCTCATGCTCCATATATATTTATACTTGATGCTGATAATTTTATTTTTCCTTCCTGTCTAGAAAAACATACCGCTACATTGCAAGAAGCAGGAGATGATGTTGCTTTTGCTTATAGTCAACGACTAGTCTTCAATGACCAGAATCCCTCCGATTGCAGCCTTGAGAATCTGCCAGACTGGGATATTCCGTTGCTTTCATTAGGTAATTATATAGATGCAATGGTCATGCATAAGGCGGATATGCTGCGACAGGTAGGTGGTTACACTGTTGAGCCCCCTTTTGACAGGCTTGGACTTGAAGACTATGAACTTTGGTTTAAATATATGGAAGCAGGATTTCGTGGCATCAAGCTCCATCAGCCACTAATTGCGTATCGTGTACATCAATCTTCCATGCTTAGGACAACAACACTCCACAAGGAGTCCCTGATCCGCCAAGCATTAAAAAATAGATACCCCCATTACTTCAATGGAAATTGAATAACCAGCCAGCCGTCCCATATAGGAACAGCTAACCTTACTTATAAAAAAACTTAATCGGCTATGGCCACGCTTATGAAAAAACAGAGTGAATTCTGGTCGCAAAAGCCGATTTTGCCATAAGGTGTCCGGGGGGCACAATTTAGCAGGCCATGACAGACTGCATGGGAATGTTGGAAAATTACGCACAGATGCGCAATGGCAAAAGGCAATAAAAAAGTCCAAGGGAATAACCTTGGACTTTTTTATTGCCTTTGGTAGCAAGGGAGGGATTTGAACCCCCGACACTGCGGGTATGAACCGCATGCTCTGACCAACTGAGCTACCTTGCCGTGATGGCGTTTCGTGTCCCACTCAACGCAGGGATGTATCTACAGAAGTTGCTCCCCTTTGGCAAGCATTTTTTGGAGATTTTTCCAATTTTTTTTAATGCACCATGAAATACCAGATAAAGGGAGCCAGCAGCAGGCGGTACACGGCAAAGGGCACCAGGGTCATGTGGCCCACCAGCCTCACGAAGGCCTTGACCGCGATCAGGGCGGAAATGAAGGAGCCGATCATGCCCACGGCAAAGAAGGGGATGTCCGCCGCGGTGAACAGATGCAGGCTCTTGAGCAGGTCAAAGCCTGTGGCCGCCACCATGATGGGCACGGCGGCGATGAACGAATATTCGGCCGCCAGCGGACGGCGGGCCCCCAGGATCATGCCCCCCATGATGGTGGCCGCCGAACGGGAAAAGCCGGGGAACAGGGCCAGGCACTGGAAGCAGCCGATGCCGAAGGCCAGGCCGGGCGTCATGTCGTCCAGGGTCTCATAACGGGGATGGAACTGGCGGCGTTCCACAAAGATCATCAGCAGGGCGCCGATGACGAAGGGGATCAGCACCATGCTCGGCGTGAACAGGCTCTTGATCTGGGAGTGCAGCAGCAGGCCCAGCACACAGGCGGGCACGCAGGTGAGGAAGAGCATCCAGATGCCGCGCAGACCGGCAAAGGGCACGCCCTGTTGCGGCCGCAGCAGGCCCCAGAAACGTCCCCAGTAGAGGACGACCACCGCCATGATGGCGCCCAGCTGGATGACCACCTGGAAGGTGGCAGCTTTTTCACCGCTGAAATTGAGCAGATCGCCCACCAGCACCAGATGGCCCGAGGACGAGACCGGCAGGTATTCCGTCAGCCCTTCCACGATGCTGAGGATGAACGCAACCCACAAATTATCCATATATGCCGTCCTTTGGATCCGAAGACCCGTTGTTTCCCGAAACGGACTCGGCTAGAGTGATCCACAAAAAGGAGAACTCCATGGCCACCATCATGCCCGCTTCGGAACTGGTACGGCGAGCCGCCGCCTGGCTGGCGGAACAGCGCGCCCTGTATCCTGAAAAATCCCTGGCCGCCCTTCTGGACGAAGCCGGGATGCGCTTCAACCTCAACCCGCTGGACGCGGCGGCATTGGGCCGCCTGTTCGATCCCGCGACGCAGGAAAAAAACGACTAGCCTTCCCGGACAGCGGCCGGAGCCCGCACAGGGGGCATCGCCGCCCTCTCCGGGACCCCGGTCCCGCAGGGGGTGCGCTTCCCGGATGGCAGCAGCCCATCCCCGGCTGCCGCCCCGGTCGCAGCGCCCGCGGCCAGCCTATAGACGGAAATGCCGGGCATTGCAATCCCCGTCGTGCGCATCATGCCGCGAGGTATGAAAAAAGGGAAGGCGGCCTGATGGTCGTACTCCCCTTGTTCCAGTCTCCCCCATCCCTTGCGGACGGGGGAGTTTTTTGTTTCTGCCCGGAGGCTCCCCGCTGCTCTCCCCCGCTCCCTCTGAGGGGCGCCGAAAAAGGAAGAGGCATGGGGAAGGGAGGCCTCCTTGCCGCCGGCAAAAAGCCCTCCCCGCCCTTGTCGAGAATCGTTCCTAGGCGATCTGGCTGCCGTTGGGCACAGGCGCGGCAGGCGTCAGGACGGAGAGCTTGCCGTCCTTTTCCGCGGTCAGCACCATGCCGTTGGACATGAGGCCGCGGATCTTGCGCGGCGCCAGGTTGAGCACGGCGATGACCTGCTTGCCCACCAGCTCCTCGGGCTTGTAGTAGTCGGCCAGGCCGGACAGGATCTGGCGCGGCTGGCCTTCGTCAAAGTCGATCTCCAGACGCAGGATGCGGTCGGCATTGGGATGCTTTTCCGCCACGACCACGGTCCCGGCGCGCATCTCCACGGCCTTGAACTGGTCGAAGCTGATCTCGCCGCTCTGGCCTTCGGCGGCAGGAGCGGCCTTGGGGGCTTCCTGCTTCTTTTCCTTCTTGGCCTTGGGGGCCTTTTCGGCCGGAGCTTCCTGCTGCAGGGCCTTGACGTCGATGCGCGGGAAAAGGTTGGAGCTGGCCGCCACTTCGGTGCCGGGCTGCAGACCGTCAAAGTTGCCGGCCTCGGCTTCCAGCGAGGTGGTCACAGGGCCTTCGCCGGGCTGCTGGCCCAGCTGCTCCAGCAGGGTGCGGGAGGCATCGGGCATGACGGCCCACAGGCACAGGGCCACCTTGCGCATGGCCGACAGCAGCACGTACATGACCGTGCCCAGACGCGTGGTGTCGCCCTGCTTGAACAGGGTCCACGGCGCCTGCGAATCCACGTACTTGTTGAGCGCGCGCACCAGATCCCACAGGGAATCCAGGCCCTGGGCGAACTGGGTGTTGCCGAACAGCTGGATGTAATTGGTCATGGCCGTGGCGCACAGCTCGACGATGGCCTTGTCGTCTTCGCTGAATTCGCCGGGCTGGGGCACCTTGCTCTCAAAATACTTGGCCGTCATGGACAGCACGCGGCTGAACAGGTTGCCCAGGTCGTTGGCCAGGTCGGCGTTGATGCGGGTCACCATGCCTTCTTCACTGAAGGAGGCATCGGAACCGAAATGCATCTCGCGCAGCAGGAAATAGCGGAAGGCGTCCAGACCGTACTTCTGGCGCATCTCCAGCGGTTCCACAACGTTGCCCAGGGATTTGGACATCTTGGTATCGCGCACCAGCCAGTAACCGTGCACGTTCAGGTGCTGGTACACGGGCAGGCCCGCGGCCTTGAGCATGGTGGGCCAGAACACGGCATGGGGCTTGAGGATGTCCTTGGCCACCAGATGTTCGCCGGGCCAGAAGGTCTTGTACTTTTCACCGTCGGGCCAGCCCAGAGCGCTGATGTAGTTCAGCAGGGCGTCGAACCACACATAGCAGACGTAATCCTTGTCGAAGGGCAGTTCGATACCCCAGGTCAGACGGGACTTGGGACGGGAGATGCACAGGTCTTCCAGCGCGCCCGACTCCAGCATGGACAGCACTTCGTTGCGGTAGCGCTCGGGGCGGATGAAGTCGGGATGGCTTTCGATGTATTCCCGCAGCCAGGGCAGGTACTTGGACATGCGGAAGAAGTAGTTCTTCTCGCTGATGAATTCAGGCTTGGTCAGATGCTGGGGGCACAGGCCGTTCTCCAGCTCCTTTTCCGTATAGAAGCGTTCGCAGCCGTAGCAGTAGTGGCCGCCGAACTCGCCGAAATAGATGTCGCCGGCATCATAGACCTGCTGCAGGAAGCGCTGCACGCGGGCCTTGTGGTCTTCGTCGGTGGTGCGCACGAAGGCGTCGTTCTCGATGCCCAGATGCGGCCACAGCTGCTGGAACAGGCCGCTGATGCCGTCCACGAATTCCTTGGGGGAGACGCCCTGCTTTTCGGCGGCCTTGACGATCTTGTCACCGTGTTCGTCCGTACCGGTCAGGAACATGGTGTTGTCGCCCAGGGTCTTGTGGAAGCGCGACAGGGAGTCGGCCACGATGGTGGTATAGGCATGTCCCAGATGGGGCTTGGCATTCACATAGTAAATGGGGGTGGTGATATAAAAGTTCTTCACGTCTGACTCCGTTTATTCGGCAGCGCCGTCCTGCCGTTGCTGCGACTTGCGGCGACGACGGCGGCGACTTTTGCTGTTCTCTGCGGGGGCGGCCTCGGCCTGCGGGGCCTGCTGCGGCTGGACTTCCGGCCCGGCGGTCAGGGGCGCATCGGGCGGCAGCACATCGGCGAACAGGTTGGGATCGTCCACGTTCTCCGGCGTGACGGAGACCACCAGCAGGCCATCCCCCTGTGCCGCCTTCTGGGGCTGCTGCGCCTGTTTGGGCTGGGCATTGTTGGGATGGGGCTCGGGACGATGCGGATCCAGGGCCTGCCATTCTTCCAGCGTCAGTTCCTGTTCTTCGTTGTTCTCGTTGAGCACGGACAGCGAATTGCGGAACATATTGGCCCGCAGCACCTTCATGGTGCCCTGCGTAGTCTGGTATTTCTTGCCCAGACGCGGGCAATTGTGATGGAAGCGGTCGTAGTTCTCCTGCTCGTAGGAAAGGCAGCAGAGCAGGCGGCCGCAGATGCCCGAGATCTTGGCAGGGTTGAGGAACAGGTTCTGCTCCTTGGCCATGCGGATGGTCACGGGAGCGAACTTGCGCAGGTACCGGCGGCAGCAGCAGACCATGCCGCAGTTGCCCACGGCCCCCACCATCTGGGTCTCGTGGCGCACCCCTATCTGGCGCAGTTCGATGCGGGCACGGTATTCGCGCACCAGATCCTTGACCAGCTCGCGAAAGTCGATGCGGGCCGGCGCCGTGAAATAGAAAATGAGCTTGCTGCGGTCAAAAAAGACCTCAACGTCCACGAGCTTCATGTCCAGGCGGCGGTCACGGATGCACTGGCGGCAGAACTCCGTGGCCTCGCGGGCCAGTTTCTCGTTGGTGCGGCCCTCGGCCAGGTCTTCTTCCGTGGCCCGGCGCTCGATGGGCGTCAGGCTCTCCGGCTCCACACCGGCCACATAATCATAGGGACCGGAGACCACCTGCGCCAGGGCCTGCCCCTGATCTGCCGCGATCAGCACATGATCGCCCACGGCCAGATCGGCAGGGCCCGTATGGTACAGGGTCTGTCCCAAAGCGCGAAAGCGCAAACCGTATATTGGCATAGTTCCCAATCTTTGTTGCGGGGATTATCTGAATCCCTTTACATCGGGCATATCCGGGCCGCTGTCAACAGGCAGCCCCCGCGCCCGCCACAGGCCGGCAAAAGTCTTTCCCTCCCTGCTTCGTCCATCAAGCCCCTGCCCTGCCGCTGTCCGGCAGTATCCATAATATAAGGAAGAGCCTCAACGGAACGGCATCACTCGCCCTCTTTTCCCCGTCATGCTTCCTTCCCTGGATAGCGGGGCTTTCCCTTGCTATGCAGTTCTGCCTGTTTTAGAATCACGGCAAGGAGAATACCATCATGATCTCACGAGACGAAGCGCTGGCCCTGCTGGCGGAGAACCATGTCCAGGCGGGCCTGCTGCAACACTCCATTGCTTCCGAGGCCGTCATGCGGGCCCTGGCCCGTGAATTTGGTGAAGATGAAGAACTGTGGGGCCTGACCGGCCTGCTGCACGATGTGGACTATCCCGCCACGGAAGCCACACCGGAAAAGCACGGTCTGGAAGGCGCCCGCCTGCTGGAAGGCAAACTGCCCGAAGAGGCCCTGACCGCCATCCGCGCCCACAACGGCGAGATGACCGGCTGTGCGCCCCAGACCCGTTTCGACTTCGCCCTGCGCTGCGGCGAGACCATCACCGGCCTTATCAGCGCCGCCGCCCTGATGCGGCCCACGGGCTATGAAGGCATGGAAGTCAAGAGCATCAAGAAAAAGATGAAGGACAAGGCCTTTGCCGCCAGCGTCTGCCGCGACAACATCCGCCAGTGCGAACAGGCGGGCCTGCCGCTGGATGCCTTCCTGGCCCTTTCCATCGCCGCCATGCGCGACTGCTTTTCGCAGCCTGCCTGAACCGAGCATCCCACCACGAGGTGAAGCATGACCAAACCCGGCGCCATCGATACCAGCATCCGTACTCTCGGCACCCCCAAACTCACGTCCAGGCTGCCCTACCGTACCTGGGTGGATGACGTGCGCCTGCCCATACAGGTGGACAGGGAACTCTGCGACGAGTTCACCGAACCCGTATGTCTGGATTTCGAGGCTGCCGGCCCCCGGAAAAAACTTTACTTCGATCCCAGCCGGGCAAAATGCGCCATCGTGACCTGCGGTGGCCTTTGCCCGGGGCTCAATGACGTCATCCGCGCCATCGTCATGGAGGCGCACCACGCCTACCATGTGCCCTCCATCATGGGCATCCGCTACGGGCTGGAAGGCTTCATCCCGGCCTGCGGGCATCAGCCCATGGAACTGACGCCCGAACGCGTGGCCGACATCCACCGCTTCGGCGGCACTATCCTGGGCTCGTCGCGCGGTCCCCAGTCCGCGGAAGAGATCGTGGACAGCCTGGAACGCTCCAATGTCAGCATCCTGTTCGTCATCGGCGGTGACGGCAGCATGAAGGCCGCCCTGAGCATCAGCCGCGAAGTGCAGGCGCGCAACCTCAAGATCGCCGTCATCGGCATCCCCAAGACCATCGACAACGACATCAACTTCATCCCCCAGTCCTTCGGCTTCGAGACCGCCGTCTACAAGGCCACCGAGGCCATCGAATGCGCCCATACCGAGGCCCGGGGCATGCCCAACGGCATCGGCCTGGTCAAGCTCATGGGCCGGGAATCGGGCTTCATCGCCGCCCAGGCCACGCTGGCCATGAAGGAAGTGAACTTTGTCCTGGTGCCGGAAGCGCCCTTCACCCTCGAAGGGGAAGGCGGCCTGCTGCCCGCGCTGGAAGAACGCCTGAAAAGCCGCCATCACGCCGTCATCGTGGCGGCCGAGGGCGCCGGCCAGCATCTGCTGGACCGTTCCGGCGCCACCGACGCCTCGGGCAACCTGCTGCTGGGCGACGTGGCCGACCTGCTGCGCTCCGAAATCAAGCGTTATATGGACGCCCGCGGCATCCCCCACGCGCTCAAGTACATCGACCCCAGCTACATCATCCGCTCCGTGCCGGCCACGGCCAACGACAAGGTCTACTGCGGCTTCCTGGGCCAGTACGCCGTCCATGCGGCCATGGCCGGACGCACCGACATGGTGGTGGGCAAAATCCAGGACCGCTACGTGCATCTGCCGCTGGAGCTGGTGACGCGCCGCCGCCGCAAGCTCAACATCTATTCCGATCTCTGGCGCGCCGCCCTGGAATCCACGGGGCAGGGCATGCTGGCCGGTATGCTGCCGCAGCAGGAGACGCATGGCTAGTCTGTATCAAGTCAAGGCATCTGCCGGGTCAGGCAAGACCTATGACCTGACCCGGCGTTTTTTGTGTCTGCTGGCGGCCTGCGGGGCCCCGGCACCGGCCGCTGCCGCCTCCTGCGGGCTGGGCACCGGCCCCTCGGGCTGGGACGAGATCCTGGCCATCACCTTCACCAATGCCGCCGCCGGCGAGATGCGCGACCGCGTCATCGGCCGCCTCAAGGCCATCGCCCTGGGCACGCCGGAAAAAGGCATCCCCCTGACGCCCGACATGGCCGCCCGCTGGCTGGACGTCATCCTGCGAGATCTGGCCAGCCTCAACATCCGCACCATCGACAGCCTGCTCCACGCCATCGTGCGTTCGGCCGCCCTGCAGCTGGATCTGCCCCCGGATTTCCAGCCCGCCTTCGTGAGCATGGATGCCGTGACGCCCTATCTCGATACCCTGCTCAACCAGGCCTCCCAGGGCAACGAGAAGATGGAAAAACTGCTGCGCGACCTTTACTGGGCCATCGTCCATGTGCAGCAGAGCAAGGGCTTCAATGCGGGGGAAAAGCTGGGCGACATCATCCGCCCCCTGCTGGACGGCATCCTGCGCGACGAATTCACGGATATCGCCAGCTCGGAAGAGCTGGAAAGCCGCCACCAGCAGCTCTGGAACAGGACGCGCGGTCTGATCCGGGCTGTCCTCGACGCGGAGGAGCAGGCCAAGACCAAGCTCCATGCCACGAGCCGCAAGGCCCTGGTACGCCTTCAGGAGCGGGACGAAGGGGCCTTCAAGCTCAAATCCATCGCCGAGCCCGAGGTCGACAAATTCCTCACGGCCAAAACGAAGCGTACGGAAGAACTGCTGTCGGCACTGGAGGCACTGACGTCCTGGCTGCCGGATTTCAGCCGCCGTCATACCCTGCTGCGTTCGGCCCGCAATTTTGCCCCGGCCGTCCAGCTGGCCACGTTGCTGGTCCACGCCATGCGGGCCAACCAGCAGCAGGAAGGCACCCTGCCCGCCGTCCTGGTGCCGGAGATGGCCGCCTTGGTGCTCAGCGGCAGCTTTGGCGTCTCCGAGGCCCTGTGCCGTCTGGGCAGCCGCCTGCAGTATTTCCTGCTGGACGAATTCCAGGACACCAGTCGCGAACAGTGGCAGGCCCTGAGCCCGCTGGTGGAAGAAGCCCTTTCCCGGGGCGGTTCCCTGACCTGGGTGGGCGACGTCAAGCAGGCCATCTACGGCTGGCGTGGCGGGGATGCCGCCCTTTTTGACGGCATCGAAGCTCCCTTGCGCCTTCTGGCCCCGGACGTGCGCCACGAGACGCTCACGGCCAACTGGCGCAGCTGCCGTCAGGTCATCGCGCACAACAATGCCCTGTTCTCGCCTCTGGAGGATGCCGCCGTAGCCCGGCAGGCCCTTGCCGCCCTGATGCCGCAGGACACGCCGGACGATCTGCTGGACAGCTATGCGGAACGTGTGGCCGCGGGCTATGCCGGGACGGCCCAGGATTTTTCGCCCAGCTCGCCTCCCGGCGGCCTTGTGCGCGTGGAAGCCATCGACGGTGACAGCAGCGAAGAGCTCAACACCGCCGTACTGGCGCGCCTGCGCCATGTGCTCCGGCAGGAACTGGCCCCGCGCCGTCGCTGGCAGGAGATCATGGTGCTGGTGCGCAGCAATGCCCAGGCCGCACTGGTGGCCGAGGATCTGGCCGCTGCCGACATCCCCATCGTTACGGAGAACAGCCTGCTGCTGTCCACCCATCCTCTGGTGATCCAGAGCGTGGCCCTGCTGCAGTTCCTGTGCAACGCGGAAGACGAGCTGGCCCTCTGGACCGTGGTCACGGGCAGTCTGGTGCAGCAGGGCCCCCTGCCTGTCCCCGACCTTCAGGCTTTGCACGACAGTTGCGTGGACAGGGGCAGCATCCCCCTGGTGCAGCATCTGCAACGGAACTTCCCCGGCTTCTGGGCCTCCGTCCTGGCGCCTTTCCACAATCAGGCCGGGCTCATGACGCCCTACGACACGGTCATGGAATGGTATGACCGCCTGCAGGTCTTCGAACGCTATCCCGATGCCGATGTTTTCCTGCGCTGCTTCCTCGAAGTGCTCAAGAATGCCGAGGATCAGGGCCTGGCCACCCTGCCTGACTTCCTGGCCCACTGGCAGGAAAAGGGCGAGGAGGAAAAAGTCCCCATGCCTGAGGGCATCGACGCCGTTCGCATCATGACCGTCCACAAATCCAAGGGCCTCGAGGCTCCTGTGGTCCTCCTGCCCTGGACCGATGCCACCCTGAAGGCGAGCGACCCGGTGCTCATGGAGGAAGACGGCCTGCGCATGGTCTGCAAGAACGGCCCGCATTGCGGCAGGGTCTACTACGAAGCCCTGTTGCGGCAGGCCATGGAACTGCTCAACCAGTTCTATGTGGCCTTTACCCGGGCACGGGAAGAGCTCCTCGTCTTCCGTACCAGCGCCGCTACCGTGCGCAAGGGCTGCGGCAGCCACGCCCTGGATGTCCTCTGGCAGCAGGCCGGACTCGAGGTCCCCTACCTGCTGGAAGGCGGGGACGACGTGCTGCATCCGGTCCAGCCCGCTGTGGCGGAGGAAGGAGAAGACGATACGCCCCCGGCAGCAGAAACCGCAGGAGACGATAGCGCCTCCGACCAGCTCTCCGGCGGACAGACGGCAGTACCGCATGACCCGGAGGAAGACTGGCGTCCCATGCAATGGTTGCCCCGGCTCAAAATCTACCGCAACCCGCTGGAACGGATGCACTTTTCCGCACGGGATCGCGGCACCCTGCTCCATGCCTGTCTGGAGCAGCTGCCTCTGGGCGGCCTCAGCGAGGACAACATCAGGGCTGCCGTGCGGGAAGTGCTCGCCACCATCCCCCTTGCCGACGGACAGGACGCCCCCGACAGGGAAAGCGTCGCCGCCGACATGGAATCCTGCCTGCTCTGGTTGTTGCGCCTGCCCCAGTTCGGCCTGTGGCAGCGGCGCGGTGTGCCGGAGCAATCCATGCTGGCCGCCGACGGTTCCCGCCGGGACCTTTTGCGTGCCGACCTCATCGTCCCCCTGTCCTGGGGGACCCTGGTGGTGGACTACAAGAGCGGCAGGGTCATGGACGAGCATGTCCGGCAAGTGCAGCGCTATCTGCGCTGTCTGGAACAGAGCGGCACCACCGTGGCCCGCGGCCTGCTCATCTATCTGGACAGGCAGTCTTTCCGCCTGGTGGAACCCGACAGCGCTTCGGAACTGTTTACGGATCTTGGGGCCTATCCCCGCTACTTCTGTGAGGACGAGGCATGAGCAGCCCCTTCCATATCTTTTCCTGGCAGCAGCCCTTCCTGCCTGCCCTGAAACAGGCCACCGACCTCTGGAGCGACGGACGGCCGGGTGATGCCGTCATCATCGTCCCCCACAACCGTCCGTGGCGCTATCTTGTGGACATCTATGCCGCTGCCGGGACCACCGGCCTGCTGCCCAAGGTCCTTTCCCTGCCGGACATGGTGCGCCTGTGGCGCATGCATGCCAGCCCCGTGCCGCTGCGTACGGCCTGCCTGCTGGACAGGGTGGCCCTGCTGCGGGACTGCGTCCTCGATCTGGCCGACGAAGACCACGAGCTGGAAAAACGCTTCGGCAAACTGTCCCCGGATGCCTTCCTGCCCTGGGGCATCCGTTTGGCCAATCTGCTGGAAGAACTGCTGGGGCAGAACATGGTCACGGACGACCTGCCCTTCATCGACGAGGTGAGCCCCCCGGCCGCGGCCCTGCTGGGGGCCCTGGGGCGCATCCGCGATGCCTATGTGGCGGCGCTGGCCCAAAGGGGCTGGACCACGCCGGGCCATGACTTCTGGCTGGCCGCCCGCCATGCGGAGGACATCCCCGACCTGCTGCGCCCGGCTGACGGGCATCCCGTGCTGCTGGCCGGTTTTTCCCTGCTCACCGAGACCGAGGACATCCTGCTCCGCAGTCTCTGGCAGGCCGGTGCCCGCGTCTGCCTGCACACGGATCCGGCCCTGGCCCGGCATGGTGAGGAAGAGCGGCCGCCTGTGCACTGGGCCTGTCAGGAACACGTCCAGTGGCTGCAACGCTGGCAGGCCACGGCCCGCCCCTGGGAGGCGGACGCGCCCTCTCCGGTGGAAGACGCGCAAAAATGGCACTATTTCGCGGGTTATGACCTCCACTCCCAGCTCAAGGCCCTGCAACAGGATCTGGATGCCCCTTCGGAGGCTTCCACGGCCATCCTCCTGACCCACGGCGACCTTCTGCTGCCCGTGCTGCACCATCTGCCGGACAAGGAAGTCAACATCTCCATGGGCTATCCGCTGGATCGTTCGCCCCTCTTCCACCTGCTGGACAGCCTGTTCCGCCTGCATGAAGGACGGGACAAGGACGGGCTTTTCTACTGGCGCTATCTGCTGGCCTGCCTGCGCCACCCCTATCTGGGCATGCTCCAGGCCGCCGCGCCCGGGGAAGAGCCCGGCACGGGGCAGTCCCTGCGGCCCCTGCTCCGCCGTCTGGAGCGCCGCATCCGCAGCGGCAGGCGACTGGTGGCCCATGAGGATCTGCTGGCCACCCTGGCCGAAGGCGAAGAAAGCATGGATGCTCCCGCCGGAGAGGACGCCACGGACGGTGCCCTCCCTGCCCCCAGTCCCGAGCGTGCGCTGCTGGAAGAACTGCTGCACCTGCTGCTGGAGGATTTCGGCGCGGTTTCCACGCTGTCCGGCCTGGCCGGCGCCCTGCTGCGCCTGAGCGACTTCCTGACCCGCCACGGACAGGCCGTCTGGGAACGCTTCCCCCTGGATGCCGAGGCCCTGTACCGGCTCGTACGCCACTGCGTGCCGGAACTGCAGCACAATGCCCTGTCCGGCGAGGAGATGGACTCCCGCCTTCTGCACGGTCTGGCCCGCCAGCTGCTGCAACAGCAGCGCATCCCCTTCGAAGCCGATCCGCTGGGTGGTGTGCAGGTGCTGGGCATGCTGGAAAGCCGTCTGCTCCAGTTCGACCGCATCTTCATCATCGATGCCACCGACGACGTCCTGCCCGGTACCCCAGGCCAGGATCCCCTGCTGCCGGACAGCCTGCGCCGCATCCTCGGCCTGCCTGATGCCCGCCGCCGGGAACGGGCGGCCTCCCACACCCTCTACCGCCTGTGTGCCTGCGCCCGTGAGGTACATTTTTACTGGCAGGAGAGCCAGGGCCGTTCCGGGCTCATGGACAGCAAGAAGGCCCGCAGCCGTTTTGTGGAGCAGCTCATCTGGGCCCACGAGCAACGTACCGGGGCCATCCTCAAGCCGGGCACGCCGCCGCTGGCTGTGGCCACCTGTGCCGTGGCCCCCATGCCGCCCCGCGAGCTGTCCCTGAAGCGCAACCAGGCCTTGCAGGATGCCATGCGGGCCTTTCTGGCCGCCCCCATCTCTCCCACGGCCCTGGATACCTATCTGCATTGCCCGCTGTCCTTCGTCTGGAAACATCTGTGCCGCTTCCGGCCCGTCCAGGAGGTCAACGAAAGAGACGATCCGGCAGAAGTGGGCTCCGTGCTGCACGACGTGCTGCAGCAGCTCTACCGTCCGTATCGCGGCAAGCTGGTGGATGCGGGGACCTTCGACATGGCCGTCATGCGTGCCGAACTGCAGCGCCAGATGGAAAGACACGACCTGCGGACCCAGCTGCCGCCCGACAGCCTGATGATGTTCTCCATGGCGGCCCCGCGCCGTCTGGAGGAATATCTTTGCAATCAGCCGGAAGCCACCATCCTGGAACTGGAATACCCCCTGACCCAGGTCATCAGCTGCAACGGCCGGGAATATACCTTCAAGGGACGCCTGGACAGACTGGACAGGCGTGAGGACGGCCTCTGCATCGTGGATTACAAGACCGGTACCATCAACAGTCCTGCCGGTGCCTTATGGGATGACGAAGCCCTGTTCGTCCACATGGCGCAGGTCCGGGACGCAAGAATCCCTCTTGAGGAACGCCGCCGGCTGGCCGCCGGGGCTTTCGACCAGCTGGCCGAGAAGCTGCGCATGATCCAGCTGCCCGCCTACCTGTGCATGCTGCACGCCGCCGGTTTCAAGGATCTGCACGACGCCGCCCTGGTGGAACTGCGCGACAAGGGGCGGGAATACTGGCTGTTCGGGCCCAGGCTGGATCTGGACAATGGCGAACGCATCCGTCAATGCTTTGACGTCCTCTCCCTGCTGCTCTGGCATATGGAGCACGGCCCTGATTTCACCGGCCGTCCGGGCGAAGGTTGCCGCTGGTGCGACTATCAGGTACTTTGCCATGCCTGACAGAGACAGCGGCCTTGTGAAAATAAGGTTTTTCTGGTAATGCTTTCCGAAAATTGATTTCAATACCGCCCCTCGAGGGCTTTACCTTATAGCGCCATGTTGGAGGTTGCATCATGGCTTTTCCTTCTTTGTCCATTGGAGACCTGACCGCTAAAATGCCCATCGTCCAAGGCGGCATGGGTGTTGGCATTTCCCTTTCCGGCCTCGCCTCTGCTGTTGCCAATCAGGGCGGCATCGGCGTCATCGCCGGAGCCATGATCGGGATGAAAGAGCCCGACGTGGCCAAGAACCCCATCGAAGCCAACCTGCGCGCCCTGCGCCAGGAGCTGACCAAGGCCCGGGAAAAGACCCAGGGCATCATCGGCGTCAACATCATGGTGGCGCTGACCACGTTCAGCCAGATGGTGCGCACGGCCATCGAAAACCGTGCCGACATCATCTTTTCCGGTGCCGGTCTGCCCCTGGAGATGCCCAAGCATCTCCTGCAGGCCTGCGAAGAAAAAAAGGAAGAGTTCAAGACCAAGCTGGTCCCCATCGTCTCTTCCGCCCGCGCGGCGACCCTGATCGCCCGCAAATGGCTCTCCCGCTTCGACTATCTGCCCGACGCCTTCGTGGTGGAAGGCCCCAAGGCCGGCGGCCACCTCGGCTTCAAGCGTGAAGAGATCAACGACCCGAACTTCGCCCTGGAAATCCTGGTCCCCCAGGTGGTCGAGGCCGCCAAGCGTCTTGAAGACCAGAAAGGCCGCGCCGTGCCCGTCATCGCCGCCGGCGGCATCTACACCGGCGAAGACATCAAAAAGTTCCTCGACCTCGGCGCTTCCGGCGTCCAGATGGGCACCCGCTTCGTGGCCACCAAGGAATGTGATGCCGATGACCGCTTCAAGCAGAGCTACATCTCTGCCCGCGAGGAAGACATCACCATCATCAAGAGCCCGGTGGGCATGCCCGGCCGCGCCCTGCAGAACGACTTCATCGAGGCCGCCCGCCAGGGCAACAAAAAACCCTTCAAGTGCGTCTTCCACTGCGTGCATACCTGCGACCAGGAAAAAACGCCCTACTGCATCGCCCAGGCCCTCATCAGTGCCATGAAGGGCAACCTGGAACGCGGCTTCGCCTTCTGCGGCGCCAACGTGGCCCGTGTCAACAGCATCGTTTCCGTCAAGGAACTGATGGAATCCCTGCAGCAGGAATTCGACCAGACCATCAGCAAGGGCAAGCAGACCCTGCAGGGCCTGCTGAAGTAACATCCGCCTCATCCATCATCCTGGGGCCGGCCCTGCCGGCCCCTTTTTTTGCCTTTGGAGGACCATGGACGAAACCCTTCCCCTGGTGGACAGCGCCACGCTGCCCGATGCTGAAAAAAAGCGCCTGCGGAACAGCCATCCCCTGTACGGGCGCATGAACGGCGAAGTGATCTGGATGGCTTATGAAGAACTGGGCTATGATGCCGAGGCCTGCGCCACGGTCATGGATGCCGAGCTGGATCTGCGCCACCGCACCGTCAGCCTCATGGCCACGCTGGAACAATCCCCGGATGCCTGCTGCGTGCTGGAACTGCCGGATGCCCCCTGTGCTTCCTGCACCGCCTGCCCGGATCTGATACGGCTTGCCATCGACGCCGCGACACCACAGTGGCGGCAGTGGCTGCCCCCCTATGCCATCGGCTGCCGCGTCCATGTCCGCCTGCTGTCGCATACGGAAGCCGGACAGGCAGGATGTCGCCCTCCGGAAGGGGCCGCCCTGCCCCGGCGCCAGATGCTCTGCCCATGCCTGACGCCCGAAAAATAGCCCACAGCAAAGAAATTTGGGCTTTTCCCGGAAAAAGGCTTGCCTTTTTGGCAAAGCTTGGGTAAAGGAACTGCTTGCGCGGCCATGCTGGATGCATGGCTCATTGCCTGCGCAATGCGCGGCCGCTGTTACCCGGCTTTGCCGCATAAACGATACACACAGTTTTCTGCATATACGGAGGACATCATGAGCAAAGAATGCGATTTCTGCGGCAAAAAGCCCCAGGTCGGCAATCTTGTCAGCCATTCCAACATCAAGACCAAGCGCCGCTTCAACCCCAACCTGCAGCGCGTGCGTCATCAGTTCGCTGACGGCACCGTGCGCACCCTGACCGTGTGCACCCGTTGCCTGCGCTCCGGTGTGGTGACCAAGCCCGCCGCCCGCGCCAAGCAGGACTAACTTGTTTTTTGTCCGCAAAGCCCCGGTTGCCACTGCAATCGGGGCTTTTTTACTATGAAGCCCCGCCTTCTGCGTCTGCCTGCCCCTTTTGCGGGATACTGGCACGCCCAGCGCCGCCCGCGTCCCCTGCCGTTCCACTGGCGTTCCCTCACCGGCTCCGAGGGCATCACCTCCTACAGCCAGCGCCAGGAAATGATCCTCGTGCTCAGCGCCTGCGGTCTGCCCCATCAGCTCTGGCGCTTCCGCCAAAAAGAATACATCTATGTACCTGCCCTGCTGGAAGGTCTGGCCCGGCAGGAGTTGCAGCACTTCCATGCGGAAAAGCAGCGCCCCCCGGCGCCCCGCGGCCTGCCGCCCGCGCTCCATGCCCGCTGCTGGCTGGCTGCCCTGCCCCTGCTCCTGCTCGTCCTCTGGCACGGCCTGCGCAGCGGCTGGTGGCCGCTGCCCGACGGGCTGCCCCTCCCAATGGGCTGGGAACAGGCCGGAGCGCTGGACAACGTCCGCCTGCGCATCTACGGAGAATGGCAACGCCTGTTCACGGCCCTGACCCTGCATGCCGACGCCGCCCATCTGGGCGGCAATGTCCTGCTGGGCGGCATCATGCTGCCCCTGCTGGCCCGGCTGACAGGTCCGGGACGGGCCCTGCTCCTGACCGTGCTGGGCGGCGGGCTCGGCAATCTGCTCACCGTGGCGCTGCGACGGGAATTCGTCCTCAGCCTGGGCTTTTCCACGGCTGTCTTCGCGGCCATCGGGGCCCTGGCCGGGTATATGGTCCTGCATCATGAAAGCAAGCGCTACCTGCCGCTGGCGGCCGGCGTAGGCATCCTGGCCATGTGGGGCATGGGCGAAGGGAACGTGGACTATCTGGCCCACATCTGCGGCCTGGTGGCCGGCATGGCCCTCGGTTTCTGGGAGGCCCTGCGTACCAGACGGCGCTGGCCGGGCCTGCCGCAATGGCTGTCCGCCCTGCTGGCCCTGCTCTTGCCCGTGCTGGCCTGGATACAGGCTTTTCAACAGGGATGACGGCGAAACCGTCTCCCTCCGGCACTGTCCGCCACCACGGATGGCGACCGAAAAAAGCTGCGTCCGCATGGCAATGCCGTGCAGGACGCAGCTTTTTTATGGCAAGGTGATGAAGGATCTATTCCCCGGAAGCGCCCGGCAGCTCCTAGAACATGTCCAGTCTGGTCGCGGCCAAAAAGCCGCAGACAGCCACGAACATCCCCGTAAGACAGGCATACGCCCGGCGGGTGCGCAAAGAAAGGATGCCGCCCACCATGCTGGCAGCAAACAGTACGGGCCAGCCCATCTGCCCTTCAAAAAGGAATATCGCCTCTCCCAGCAGATCACAGGCCAGCCACAAGGCCACATAGCACAGCATGTAGAGCGAGAACTGCCAGGCAGCGCGCACCACGGCCCCCAGCGCCACGGCCTGCCCCGGCGTACAGCCGCGACCGGAAGAGAACCACGCCGTGACCAGGTCCACCAACGGATTGAGGGCCACCCGCTGGTAGCGCTCCGCATAGCTGGCGCCGTAAGCCGCGAATACCGCGAACATCAGGGGGGCCAGGAACTGATGGGCCTCAGACCAGCCCGGGATGATGGACAGGGGGAAAAGCAGCAGGAAGGCCAGGGTCCCGAAAGGCGGGACCACACTGCCCAGGGCGATGACATCGAGCCAGAGCAGCTCCACCACGATCCCCAGCGAGAGCGCGGGCTGCCACTGTCCGGAAAGGCCGCCCAGCAACAGGGCCCAGAACAAGGGCCTGTCAGCCAGCCTGAAGACAAAGGAGGAACGGGCTACCCCCGCGAGGACAAAAAAAAAGCGTATTGCACGCCCAGCCAGAGGGCATCAGAGAAGCTGCTCATAAGCATCCCGGATTTTGTCGGAAGGCACACAGCGGAAATCCAGCTCTACCTGCTGTTGCAGCATGGCCCGCAAGTCCTCCCTGTCCTGTTCGGAAAGGGCCACATGCGGGAAGACCTGGATCTTGCCCGGTGCGTAGTGCAGATTGCCGATATTGAGGGCCCGGATGTCGACGCCGCTCTCCAGGGCCCTGCGGGCATCCTGACAGTCGGCAAAGAGGACGAGGCTGCTCTCGCCACAGCAGGCCAGGGTCTCAAGCAGGGCGTCCACCGGTACGAAGTGGATGGCCACCTGCTCCGGCACGGCCAAGGAGACGATCTGCTGCTGCAGAAGGTCCGCCGACATGGCGTCATTGGCAACTATCAGGTGCCGGGCGGCCACATAGGGCAGCCAGCCTTCGATGACCTGCCCGTGCACCAGACGGTTGTCCACTCTGAACCAGAGCATACGGATCAATCGCCTGTTTTTTCTTTGTTCCGGGAACGCAGCATGCTGCCGGCCACGACGATGCCCTTGGTTCCGGCCTCTCCGGCCAGCTTGGCCAGCTCGGCCAGGGGCTTTTCGCGACAGGTGAAGACCTTGAGCAGCATGGGCAGGTTGACGCCGGTGACGACTTCCACATTATGGCTCCCCAGCAGGGAGAGGGCCAGATTGGTGGGGGTGCCGCCGAACATGTCGGTGAGGATGATGACCCCGGCGCCCTTGTCCAGCCGCTGGGCGGCATCATCCAGACGGCGCACGGTCTCGGGCACTTCCTGGGCGATGTCCACGCTGATGGAGGTGCAGTCGCTCAGGGTACCAAGGATGAACTCCGCCGTGCGCAGCATGGCAGAGCCATAGTCGGCATGGGCGACAACGATGATGCCGACCTGGGTGGAAGATTGCTGTTCCGACATGACATACCTCGCGCTGGAACTGAAATTTCTGCAAAATGCAGCACGTAAGGCCAAGAGTGCCAGCTTTCCTAGCCAAGTTCAAGGTGCCTGTGCTCGATACTGGCCGGATAATCCGCCTGGCGCAGCATCTGGAACAGGGCCTCGGCCGTGGCGACGGAACGGTGGCGGCCACCGGTACAGCCCACGGCGATGGCGACCCGGTAGCGGCCTTCCGCTTCCATCTGCGGCAGCATGAAGCGCACCAGGTCAAAAAGCTTCTTCTCGAATTCCTGCGCGGCCTCGGAGGCAAAGACATAGTCACGGACAGCCTTGTCCTTGCCGCTGAGGGGACGCAATTTTTCTACAAAATAGGGATTGGGCAAAAAGCGCAGGTCAAAGACGAAATCCGCCTCGCGCGGGACGCCGTACTTGAAGCCGAACGAGATGACGTTGACCCGGATGGCCCGCAGCTTGCCCGACGTCCTGCTCCAGCGCTTCTGGATGGCGCGGCGCAGGTCATGGATGGAAAAACGGCTGGTATCTATGACCAGATCCGCCATCTCGCGCACGGGGGCCAGACGCGTGCGTTCCTCGTGCAGGGCATCCTCAAGGCCCATGCCCTCACGCTCCAGCGGATGGGGCCGGCGGGTGGTGGCATAACGGCGCATGAGCTCCTGCGCTCCGGCTTCCAGAAAAAGCAGTATGGGCCGGACCCCGTGCTCGGAAAGCTGGGCAAGGGCCACGTTGAGCTCTTCCAGAAAGTCCTGCTGGCGCATGTCCATGCCCAAGGCCATGCCCCGGAAGCGTTCCATGGATCCGCGCCGCATCATCTCCACCATCTCGACGGCCAGCCCGGCAGGCAACCCGTCCACAGTGAAATAGCGCAGGTCTTCAAAGACCCGCAGCGCCGTACTTTTACCGGCCCCCGAAAGGCCGGTGACTATACAGACCTGGACAGGCGCTGCCGCGCCCTCGGATGGTGTCTGGCTCATGGCAATCTCGAAGGGGCCCCCTTGCGGGGGCCCCGAAGTCTTTACAGGACGGGGTCGATGACGGCATAGCCGCCGATGCGACGGCGGTACACCACATTGACGCGGTCGGTCTCGGCATTGATGAAGACCAGAAACTCACTGCCGATGGATTCCAGCTGCATCAGGGCTTCGTCCAGATGCAGGGGCTTGGGCGCAAAGCGCTCGGTGCCCACCACGGCGGGTTCTTCATCGGGATCGGCTTCCAGGTTGTAGGTGAAGACGTCCACGCTGGCGTTGCGGGCCTGACGGCGCTGTTCCTTGACGCGCGAGACGTGCTTCTTGATCTGGGCCTCGACCTTGTCCACCACAAGGTCGATGGCGGCGTACATGTCGGAAGACTGCTCGGAAGCACTCAGGTGCAGCCCCTCGCCGGCGATGGTCACTTCACAGCGATGCCGGAACTTGTCCACAGTAAGCACAACACCGACTTCCAGTCCGGAAGCCTTGCCAAAAAAGCGTCCCATCTTCTCCATGCGGCGACGGGCATACTTCTTCAGATGATCGGAGGCCTCGAAGTTCTTGAAAGTGAAAGCAATGTTCATAGAACCTCCCGTGGTGCAGGAATCAGAAATGTTCCTTGCGCTTTGAGGATGAGGGGATGTTCAGCGCCGTGCGGTACTTGGCCACCGTGCGCCGTGCGATATTGACCTTCAACTGTTCCTTGAGCAGCTCGCCGAGCCGCTCGTCGCTCAGGGGCGATTTGGGATCTTCGCCAGCGATGAACTTTTTGATCAGAGCCTTGACGCTCTCTGAGCCTACCTGACTTCCATCGTCCAGTTCAAGCCCGCTGTTGAAGAAAAATTTCAGTTCGAAGATGCCGTGCGGCGTCGCCACATACTTGTTGGTGGTGATGCGGCTGACCGTGGATTCATGCATCCCGATATCGTCGGCGATATCCTTGAGGATGAGCGGCGCGAGCTTGGTGACGCCGTCACGGAAAAAGGGCTGCTGATGTTTGACGATGCTCTCCACCACTTTATACAGCGTCCGCTGCCGCTGGTACAGACTGCGGATGAGCCAGGATGCGGAACGCACCTTTTCCGAAACGTAGTCCTTCTCTTTTTCATTACAGGAGGGAACGCCATCACGCAACATGCTGGAGAGCTGCAGATGCGGCAAACCATCTTCATTGAGCAGGATGACGAACTCGTCACCGACGCTGTACACGAAGACGTCAGGGCTCACATAGGTGGGCTCGCTGCCGTCGAAGCTGGCACCGGGCAGGGGCTCCAGAGACTGGATGATGTCCAGGTACTCGCGCAGGCCTTCCATATCCAGCTTGAACTTGCGCAGCAGGGGCTTGTAGCGGTGGGCTTCCAGATCTTCCAGATGCGACTGCACCAGTTCCAGCAGGATGGGGTCACGGTCGTAGCGCAGGCTCTTCAGCTGCACCAGCAGACATTCGCGGGCATCCCGGGCCGCCACGCCCACCGGGTCGAAAAGCTGTACGCGCTCCAGCACGGTCTGCACGGCCTCCGGCGTGGTGGACGCCATCTCGGCGATCTCTTCCACGCTGGCCCGCAGATAGCCCGACGAACCCAGGTTGCCGATGATGATCTCGCCGATCTCCTTCTGCTCGTCCGTCAGGGTAGAAAGATGCAGCTGCCAGAGCAGATGGCCTTCCAGCGTGGGCTTGGCCGAGTAACGGGCCTCCAGGGGAGAGATCTCTTCCGCGATCTCCAGTTCCCGCCCCTGCGAGGTGCGCGGCGTGCTGGCGAATTCGCCGAGATATTCCTCCCAGTCGGCATTGCGAGAAAGGTCTTCGTCATAGACTTCGTCCTGGGGCTTCTCGTGCCGCGGCTCCTCCTGATCCTGCGGAGCTACGGGCTCATTGGCCGGGGCCTCTTCCAGGAAGGGGTTCTCCAGCAATTCCTGCTGGACGGTCTCCAGAAGTTCGACACGAGAAAGCTGCAACAGCTTGATGGCCTGCTGCAGCTGGGGGGTCATGACCAGCTGCTGCGACAATTTGAGTTGTTGACGAAGTTCCAATGCCATGGGGTGCTATCCTGTCAGTAAAAATTTTCTACGTTTCAAATACCATGCCACATGCTGCACCAATAGGCAAGGGAGGCTGGCCTGGGAGCACAAAAAAGGGAATATTTCAAGTCATTGCATAAAAAAAGGACGCCCCGCGCCAGCGGAGCGTCCTGAACGGCTTTTCTTGCACAAAAGCCCTATTTCTTGTGGTTGTTCTTGGCGGCCTTGATGAATTCGCGGAACAGGGGATGCGCCGCCATGGGACGGGACTTGAACTCGGGATGGAACTGGCAGCCCAGGAACCAGGGATGGTCGGGCAGTTCCACGATCTCCATCAGGGAGCCGTCGGGGGCGGTGCCGCTGAAGACCATGCCCTTTTCTTCCAGCAGATCCTTGAAGGCGTTGTTGAACTCGTAGCGGTGACGGTGGCGTTCTTCCACCAGTTCCTTACCGTACGCTTCAAAGGCACGGGTATCGGGGATGATCTTGCAGGGGTAGGCGCCCAGGCGCATGGTGCCGCCCTTGTCGCTCTCGGCGTCGCGCTTTTCCAGGTTCTTGGTGCGGAAGTCGAACCATTCGGTCATCAGGTAGATGACCTTGTGGGCGCTCAGGGGATCGAATTCTTCGGAGTTGGCGTCTTCCAGACCGGCCACGTGACGGGCGAACTCGATGACCGCACACTGCATGCCCAGACAGATGCCGAAGAAGGGGATGCGGTTCTCACGGGCATAACGGATGGCGGCGATCTTGCCTTCCACGCCGCGGTAACCGAAGCCGCCGGGCACCAGGATGCCGTCGCAGCCGGCAAAGGTGGCGGCCACGTTGCTGTCGTCCACGTTCTCGGAATTGACGTAGCGCAGGTTCACGGAAACGCGGTTGGCCACGCCGCCGTGGATCAGGGCTTCATGCAGGCTCTTGTAGGCTTCCTTCAGGTCCACATACTTGCCCACGATGGCGATGGTCACGCTGCCCTGGGGATTGGCACAGTCGTAGACCAGCTTTTTCCAGTCTTCCAGGTGGGCGTTGCGCGCGGGCAGGCGCAGCATGATGGCCACTTTCTGATCGAAGCCTTCCTCGTAGAAACGCAGGGGCACTTCATAGATGTTGCCCACGTCCACGGAGGAGAACACGGCATCCTGATCCACGTTGCAGAACAGGGCGATCTTGCGGCGCATCTCTTCGGGGATGCTGTGCTCGCAGCGGCAGAGGATGATGTCGGGCTGGATGCCGATGGAAAGCAGTTCCTTGACGCTGTGCTGGGTGGGCTTGGTCTTGTGCTCACCGGCGGCCTTGAGGTAGGGCACCAGCGTCAGATGGATGTTCAGGCAGTTGTCGCGGCCCAGCTCGGACTTGAGCTGGCGGATGGCTTCCAGGAAGGGCAGGCCTTCGATGTCGCCCACGGTGCCGCCGATCTCGATGATGGCCACGTCAGGGGCGTTGTCGCCTTCGGCCAGGGAAAGCACGGTGCGCTTGATCTCGTCGGTGATGTGGGGGATCACCTGCACGGTGCCGCCCAGGTAATCGCCCCGGCGTTCCTTGGCGATCACGTGGTTGTAGATGGCACCGGAAGTGGTGTTGTTCTTGCGCGACATGGGTACGTTGAGGTAACGCTCGTAGTGGCCCAGGTCCAGGTCGGTCTCGGCCCCGTCATCGGTCACGAACACTTCGCCGTGCTGGAAGGGATTCATGGTGCCGGGGTCAACATTGATATACGGATCCAGCTTTTGGATGGTGACGGAAAGTCCCCGGGTCTGCAACAGGGCGCCCAGCGAAGCCGCGGCAAGGCCCTTGCCCAGGGAAGACAACACACCGCCCGTAACAAAAATGAACTTGGTTTTCATGAACTCCTACCTTTTGATGACATACAGCGGACCGTGGTCCGGACCGCATGTGCTGCGCCCGGGCGAGCCGCCCTCGCGCAATCGGGAGGTTTTACACCAATCCGAATCATTTTACCAGCATTGACTATTATAAACTTTGCAGGTAGTCTCTTTTTCCATTTCTATAGTGGCCCTTTGTGGCTACCGCTTGCAAGGAGGCTTCTGCCGCATGGGCACAGTCAATACTCTCGTCATCACCGGCTATGGCACCAATTCCCATCTCGAAACCGCCCACGCCGCCCGTCTCGCGGGTGCCGACCGCGCTGACGTCGTGCACTTTTCCGACATCGTGGCCGCCAAAGTCCGCCTGAGCGATTACCATTTTCTCGTGTTCCCCGGCGGGTTCCTGGATGGTGACGACCTGGGTGCCGCCCAGGCTGCCAGCATGCGCTGGCGCTATCTGAAGGACAGCACGGGCACTCCCCTGCTCCAGTCCCTGACCGAATTCATCAACGACGGCAAACTGATCCTGGGCATCTGTAACGGCTTCCAGCTTCTGGTCAAGCTGGGCGTGCTGCCCGCCCTGGACAACAACCGCTTCGAGCGCCAGGTCTCTCTGAGCCACAACGACTCCGCCCGTTACGAAGACCGCTGGGTGCACCTGCTGCCCAACCCCAAGAGCCCCTGCGTCTTCACCAAGGATCTGCCCATGATGGCCATGCCCGTGCGCCACGGCGAAGGCAAGCTCATCGCCCGTGACGACGCCACCCTGCAGCGCCTGGCCGATGAAAACCTCATCGCCCTGCAGTATGCCGATCCCGAGACCGGCAAGGCGACCATGGAATATCCGCTCAACCCCAACGGTTCCAGCCTGGCCATCGCCGGCCTGACGGATCCCAGCGGGCGCGTGCTGGGCCTCATGCCCCACCCCGAAGCGTTCCACCATGTGACCAACTATCCCACCTGGACCCGCGGCTCCATCGACGTGCCCCCGGCCACCCAGCTGTTCTCCAACGCCGTGCGCTACCTGCGCGCCCTTTAATATAAGGAAGGGAGGGGACTTCCCGCTTGACAGCGGGCTCAGGGCCAGCTAAATTCTTTGAACAATTTTGCTGGTTACGGCCCCAGTGGTCGCAGACACAGGTGTCGATCATTTGCAGCGAGCCTGCCGCCCTTTGCTTTTGAAAGCACTTTTCTGGTTTCAGGGAAGTGCTTTTTTACTGTGAGGGATCGATATGCATATAGCAGAGATCATTAGCATCATAGAACAGATGGCCCCCCTGCAGGGCGCCGCGTCCTGGGACGTTTCGGGCCTGCAGGTGGCCGCGCACAGGACCGACGCCACGCGTCTGGCTGTCTGCCTCGATCCGAGCCCGGCTTCCGTCTCGGCCGCGCTCGAGCTCGGTGCGCAGTGCATCCTCAGCCATCATCCGCTGGCGCTCAAGCCTTCGCTGCCCAACCGCATCGACCATTACCATGAAGTCCTGCGCCTGCTGCTGACCAACGATGTGCCGCTTTACGCCGCGCATACCTCGCTGGACGTCAACAGCGACGGCCCGGTGTCCTGGCTGGCCCGCGAGCTGCATCTGGACAATCTGGCCGTGCTGGAACCCACCGGCCCCGGCACGGGGGATCTGCCGCACGGCTTCGGCCTGGCCGGCGATCTGGCCGAGCCCGTGGACCTGCAGCAGCTGGCCGGCATGCTGGCCGCGCACATCGACCTGAGCACCGCCACCGTCAGCGGCCCCTGCCCGGAAAGCATCCGGCGTGTGGCCTACTGCACCGGTTCGGGATCCTCCCTGCTGGAGGAGGCCCGCGCCGCAGGTGCCGACATTTTCATCACCGGCGACGTCAAATACCATACGGCGCTGGATACGCAACTTTGTCTTTTCGACGTGGGCCATCACAGCCTGGAAGAAGAAATGATGCGGCGTGCCGCCATCCACCTGCAGCACGCCTGCCCGATGCTCGAAGTCGTCTTCGTGCCTTCGGCCTCCCCTTTCCAGCCTGTCCATCCCCGCGTTCTTTAGGAGGAACCTCATGAGCACCGCTGTCTACCTTGACCAGATCCGCCAGCTTGTCGAGCTGCAGAAAGTGGACGACGCCATCTTTGCCGTGCGTCAGGAACTGGAATCCGCTCCCCGCCAGCTGGACGAGCTGCAGGCCAAATTCGATGCCAGCAACGCCCAGCGCGAACGCATCGTGGAAAAGCTGACCCACTTGCAGGAACAGCAGAAGCGCCTCGCCATGGAGATCGACGACGACTCCGCCCGCATCAAGAAGAGCAAAAACAAGCTCATGCAGGTGGAAAACACGCGCGAATACCATGCCATGATGCGCGAAATGGACAGCATGGAAAAGATCAACCGCTCCCGTGAGGAAGAAAAGATGACCCTCATGGAAGAGGTGCAGCGCCAGAACGAAGCCCTGGCCGAGCTGGACCTGACCCATGGCGCCCTCCAGGCCGAACTGGAAGTGCGCCGCGACGGCCTGGAAGAAAAGATCCAGCTGGCCCAGGCCAAGCTGGCCGAACTGGAAGAAAAGCGCCAGCATGCCGCCGGCGTCATCCCCCAGCCCGTCTTCGTGCGGTACGAATTCATCCGCAAGCGTCTTGAGCATCCCGTCATCGTCGGTGTGCGCGAAGGCATCTGCTCCGGCTGCCACATCGCCATCCCGCCGCAGTCCTTCATCGAACTGCAGCGCGGCCAGCAGATCCTGAGCTGCCCCAACTGCCAGCGCCTGATCTTCTGGAACGAGCACTTCCCGGATATGGAACTGCAGGCCGCTCCGGCCAAACCCAAGACTCTGGTGGACTAAAAATCAACAGGCAGGAGCCGGACAGATCGCCGCTGCGGGCATTGGCCCGGAGAGGAAAGTCCGGGCTCCACAGGGCAGGACGCTGGATAACGTCCAGGAAGGGCGACCTTCGGACAGCGCCACAGAAAGCAAACCGCCCGGCCGGTCCCGTACCGGCCGGGTAAGGGTGAAACGGTGGAGTAAGAGACCACCAGATGCCGTGGTGACACGGCATGCTCGGCATACCCCGTCTGGAGCAAGGCCAAATAGGGAAGGAGGCTGGCCCGGCCATACCTTCCGGGTAGGCTGCTTGAGAGGGCAGGCAACTGCTCTTCTAGAGGAATGGCGATCGCGCGCCCCGGCGCGAACAGAACCCGGCTTATCGTTCGACTCCTGCCTGTTTTTTTGCGAGTACAGCATGACACGAATTCCCGTCCGTCCCTGGGCCCTCGTTCTGGCCGCAGGACAGGGCAAGCGCCTGTCCGCCGCTACAGGCGGCCACTCCAAACAGTTCCTGCTCTGGAAAGGGGTTCCCCTTTACTGGCATTCAGCCCGCACTCTGGCCCGTTCCGGGGCCGTGGCGGGCCTTGTTTTTGTCTTCCCCCAGGATTGCCTGGAAGAAGAAAAACAGCGCCTGGCCCAGCTGGCCCGCGACGAGGATCCCGGCATCCCCTGGCTGGCCGTGGCCGGCGGGGCGGAACGGCAGGACTCCGTGCGCCACGGGCTGGCCGCCCTGCCCAAGGAAGCCACGCATGTGCTGGTGCACGACAGTGCGCGCCCCTTCATGAGCGCGGCCCTCGTCCACCGTGTGTGCGATGCGCTCGCCGCAGGTGCCGTGGCCGTCATCCCGGGCCTTGCCGTCACGGATACCATAAAGGTCGTCTGCGACGATCTTGTGACGGACACGCCGCCCCGTGCCCGGCTGCGCGCCGTGCAGACCCCCCAGGGCTTTGCCCTGCCTCCCCTCCTGGCCGCCCACGATGCCGCCCGGCAGGAAAGCGCCGCCGGACGCGCGGCCACGGACGATGCAGCCCTGATGGAAGCCCACGGGCACCCCGTACTGGTGGTGCCGGGCGAAGCCGCCAATATCAAGATCACCCATCCCGAGGACCTTGCCTTGCTGGAAGAACGCTCCCCCGTCATGCCGGTGCCGCGCGTGGGCATGGGCTATGACGTCCACCGCTACGGCAGCGGCCGCCCCATGAAGCTGGGCGGCATCATCATCCCCAATGCTCCCGAGGTCATCGCCCATTCCGACGGCGACGTCCTGCTCCATGCCCTGATGGATGCCCTGCTGGGCTGCGCGGCCCTGGGCGACATCGGCCGTCTTTTCCCTGATGCCGACGCCCGTTTCGACAATATTTCCTCTGCTGTCCTTCTGGACGACGTGCTGGAACGCTTCCGGGATGCCGGTCTGACCCTCTGCCACGTGGATCTGACCGTCGTGGCCCAGACCCCCAAACTGGCTCCCCATCGTGAAGAGATCCGCAAGAACGTGGCCCGCCTGCTGGGCCTGGGTACGGACTCGGTCAACATCAAGGCCACCACGGAAGAAAAGCTGGGCTTTACCGGTGCCTGTGAAGGCATCAAGGCCTATGCCGTGGCCACGGCGTTCCAGCTTCCCCCTCACCCGCGCAACACCAAGGAAATGGCATGACCCCCGAGCTGCACCGTCCCTGGTTCTCCCATTACGAACCGTCCGTTCCCCGTACCGTCACTGTTTTCGACCAGCCCCTGTACAGCCTGCTGGATGAGGCCGCCGCACGCTATCCCAAGCGCCCGGCCCTGATCTTCCAGAACACCCGCCTGAGCTACAAGGCCCTGCATGAGGCCGCGGAACGCTTTGCCGGGGCCCTGCGCCGCGCGGGCATCCGGCCGGGCCAGCGCGTGGCCGTCATGCTGCCCAACCTGCCCCAGACCATGATCGCCTTCTGGGGCGTGGTCAAATGCGGGGCCGTGGCCGTGATGGTCAACCCGCTCTACATGGAACGAGAGCTGCTCCAGAACCTCAATGACGCCGGTGCCGAATGCCTTGTCCTGCTGGACATGCTCTGGCCCCGCGTGGCGCCGTTGCGTGACCGTCTGCCCGTCAAGACCTATGTGGTCACCGGCATCGCCGACGCCCTTTCCTTCCCGCTGAACCTCATCTACCGTTTCACCAAGGGCCGCCAGAAGGCCGTCCCCATCCCCTATGATGACAAGGTCATCGCCTGGAAGGACTTCAGCAGGGGCGCCCAGCCCCTGAGCGAACCCATCGCCGACCCGCAGAACACGCCCGCGCTGCTGCAATATACCGGCGGCACCACCGGCATCCCCAAGGGCGTGGCCCTGACCCACAGCAATCTGGGCACCAACTGCCGCCAGATCCTGAGCATCATCCAGGAGACCCCCGAGACGGAACACCGCTTCGTGGGCCTGCTGCCCTTCTTCCATGTCTACGGTCTGACCACGGGCCTGACCATCCCGGCCGCCCTGGCCGCCACGGTGCTGCCCCTGCCCCGCTATGTGCCCCAAGACGTGCTGCACCTTATCGGCAAGCACCGCCCCACGGTCTTCCCCGGTGCGCCCGCGGTCTACAGCTCGCTGCTGCAGCAAAAGACCCTGGGCCAGTACGACCTGACCTGTATCAAGCTTTGCATCTCGGGTTCCGCTCCCCTGCCCCGCGATACTTTCCGCCGCTTCCAGGAGCTGACCGGCGCCATCATCCTTGAAGGCTACGGTCTGACGGAAGCATCGCCCATCACGCATATCAATCCCCGCGAAGACAGCAAGCAGAAAGAAGGCTCCATCGGCATGCCCCTGCCCGGCACCGATGCCCGTATCGTGGACAGCGAAAGCGGCACCGCCCCCCTGCCTGTGGGCAAGCTGGGGGAACTGGTCATCCGTGGCCCGCAGGTCATGCAGGGCTACTGGCACCTGCCCGACGAGACCGCCAGCGCCCTGCGCAACGGCTGGCTCTATACCGGCGACCTGGCCGTCATGGACGAGGAAGGCTATTTCTTCATCATGGACCGCAAGAAGGACATGGTCATCGTGGGCGGCTACAACGTCTATCCGCGTGAAGTGGACGAAGTCCTGCTGGAGCACCCCGACGTGCTGGAAGGCGTGAGCGTCGGCATCCCCGACGGCGTGCGCGGCGAGGCCCTCAAGGCCTATATCGTGCCCCGTCCCGGCGTGGAACTGACCAAGGCCGATATCGTGGGCTGGTGTCGCCAGCGCCTGGCCTCCTACAAGGTGCCCCGCCTGGTGGAATTCCGCGAGGAACTGCCCAAGACCATCGTGGGCAAGGTCCTGCGCCGCGCCCTGCGTGAAGAAGAGATGGCCAAACAGGCCAAGAAAGCTGCCCGCCACGCCGCCCGGCAGGACGGTGCCGCGACCGCCAAGGAGGACTGATGCGACTCCTGGTTCAACGTGTCCTCGAAGCGGCCGTCACTGTAGACGGCCAGACCACCGGCGCCATCGGCAAGGGCCTGCTGGCCATGACCGGCTTTGGTGACGAAGACGGCCCGGACTTCCACCACAGTCCTGTTTTTGAAGGCATGGCGCGCAAGCTGCTGGATCTGCGCATCTTCCCCGGCGAAGGAGACCGCTGCGACAAGTTCGACCGCTCCGCCCGGGATTGCGGGGCCGATGTCCTGCTGGTGCCGCAGTTCACGCTGTATGCCGACTGCCGCAAGGGCCGCCGCCCCTCCTTCTCCAATGCCGGCGATCCTGCCTGGTCCCGCGAGATGTTCGACCGCTTCACCCAAAAAGTCAGCGAGGAAAGCGGCCGCCCCGTGCCTACGGGCGTGTTCGGCGCGGACATGCGCGTCCACCTCATCAACTGGGGCCCCGTGACCATATGGCTGGATTCCCGCGAGGTGCTGCCGCATCTGTACACTCAGAAGCCTTGTTTATAGTAAATCTCTCACCGAGTTTAACCAACAGTAATATCCTCTTTTCCGTAAAGAAGAATAAAGGGGCAGCTGCAAAAACAGCTGCCCCTTTTTATGAACAACGCAATTTACGTTTTAACGAATTCGAATATACACAAGGATTTTGTAGGCCATTCGGTAAATCTAGAATTCGTTTTCCTACCAGATCTTGCCTATCATCAGCAACGCGTCCCACAAACTCCCATCGAATAGATTTTTTTTCTGGATCCGGTGGATTCTGTTTATCAGCAAGTGTTGTAAAACGGCGTAATGTGCTATCTCCTGGCAGCCATGCTTCTGGGATAAATACCTGCTTTATTACAGACTTATAGATAGCAATAGCATATTTTAATCTTTTTTTGCGAGGGTCTGCAATTCTCCAGCATGCTCGCGTGGCATCATAAAGATCTATCAATGCCATATCTTTTACATATGTATTATTGATGTTTATCAAAATGGAATCATCAGGAAGATCATTTATGTATATTGTATCATCTGAGCCAAGGTCACGTCGTATTTCATCCAAAGAACGGCGACCAAATAACCGAGACTGAAATCCCTTTTTTATATTTGTTAACTCTTTTCCCAGCAAATCAATAGCCACACTTTCGGCAACAAGGGCTTCTCGTTCATTCTCAAGATTAAAACGAACGATTTCAATTACTGGTTTTTTGTCCCCTATCATATATTTCTCTTATCTTACTTACTTTCCTAGAATCTGATTTATCCAGTAGATGTTGAAAACAGCGATTCCCTTTTCCTTTTCCTATATAAAAAGGAAAAGACATATCAGCTGGATCATAGTATGCATATACATAGTACTTTAATTTTTCGCAAATCTCATGAGAAAAAAGCAGTTTTTTTACATCCTCGTTAGTAGGATAAGAAAATTGGGGGATAACGCTTTTCATCTAATACGATCCTACTTGTCCAGCGCGCACAATGCCAGGCGGGCGGCCTCCTGCTCGGCCTTTTTGCAGCTGGTGCCGGTGGCCGTGAACTGCTGCCCCGAGGGCAGGGAGACCTGCACGGTGAAGTGCCGGGCATGTTCCGGGCCTTCACAGGCCAGGGTCGTATAGACGGGGCGATCGTGGAAAAGGGCCACCGAGCGTTCCTGCAAACTGGTCTTGAAATCCTTGGTCTTGGGCTTGCCCACACAGACCTCGTCCAGAAGCGTCCCGAAGATGCGGGCCACGACCTTTTGGGCCGCGGCATAGCCGCCGTCTTCGTACACGGAGGCCAGCACGGCTTCGAACACGTCGCTGAGCACGGCGTCACGGCTGCGACCGCCCTGCCGCTCCTCGCCGCGCCCCAGGCGCAGCAGCTGGTCGATACCCGTTTCCCGGGCCCGCTGGGCCAGACTGGTGGTACCCACCAGCTGGGAGCGCACACGGGTCATGTCGCCTTCGCGGGCCTGCGGGAAGCGCGTGAACAGCTCCCACGAGATGCACAGTTCAAGGACGGCATCGCCCAGGAACTCCAGGCGCTCGTTGTGCGCCTGCCCCAGCCCGTGCTCATTGGCCCACGAGCTGTGGGTCAAAGCCAGGGCCACCCGTTCCGGGCGTGAAAAATGATAGTCCAGGATCTGTTCGATGCGTTCCAGGTCCGCCGCCGAGATGCTGAGGTCGAGTTTTTTGCTGTGTTCCATGCGCAGCAGTCTAGTCACTTCAGGACGCAAGGCAACAGAAATTTTCTTGACACCCGGCCTTTCAGCGCCTACCTATTTGGAGCAAAATTCAGAGACTTCCGCATGTCCGGCCGTCATACGGCCCCATGCTGGCGAGGAGACATTATGGCTTACGATATCCGCCTCATGAAGCTGGTGACCGGCGAAATGGTCATCGGCAAGTACGACGCCGAAAAAGACTGCCTCAACGAAGTGGCCAGCCTGCAGAGCATCCCCACCCAGCAGGGCATGCAGATGATGCTCCTGCCTTACGGCTATCCTTTCGAGCCCAACTTCACCGGCACCCTGGAAGGCCGTCACTTCCTGTACCGCTACGCCGACACCCCCAAGGAACTGCAGGACAAGTACATCGAAGCCTGCACCAACCTCACCGTGGCCGGCGGCCTGGGCAAGCTGAGCTTCGGTCCCTCCGTGCAGACCGGCAGCGGCCTCATCAAGTAGCCCGTTTTCCATCAGGTTTCCGGGGCGGCATCTGCCGCCCTTTTTTGTATCCAGACAACAGGGATGTTTATGCGCGCACTGCTCCCCATTCTGCCCCGCCCCAGCCGCTACGCCGGTATCGAAGAGGGCGCCTGCCACAAAGACCCCGCCCAGGTTCGCCTGCGTGTGGGCCTGGCCTTTCCCGATACCTATGAAGTCGGCATGTCCTATCTGGGGCAGAAGATCCTTTACGGTATCGTCAACAGCCACGAACACTGGTGGGCCGAACGGGTCATGGCCCCGGAACGCGAAGCAGGCGACATCCTGCGGCAACACGGCTGCCCGCTGGGCACGCTGGAATCCGGCACGCCGCTGCGTGACCTGCACTGCCTTTCCTTCTCCATCACCCATGAGCTGTGCTACACCAACGTGCTCTACATGCTGGAGCTGGGCAACATCCCCCTGCGCACGGCCGACAGGCCGCAGGATCTGCGCCAGTGCCCGCTGGTCATCGCCGGTGGCGGCGCCCTGCTGAGCGCCGAGCCGCTGGCCCCCTTCATCGACCTGATGGTGCTGGGCGACGGCGAAGAATCCCTGCCCGACGTGCTGCGCCTGCTGGAACAGGCCCTGGACGAAGGCTGGACGCGTGACCGCTGTCTGGAAGAGGCCCGCCACATCCCCGGCGTCTACATCCCCTCTTTCTTCACGCCGGATGCGGAAGGCCGTTTGCAGCCCCGTTTTGCCGACCACGCCCGGCCCTCGCGCCGCATCGTGGCCGACTTCGACAAGGTGGCCTACCCCACCAGCCAGGTGGTGCCCATCGGCGCGGTGCACAACCGCCTGTCGCTGGAGATCGCCCGCGGCTGTACGCGCGGCTGCCGTTTCTGCCATGCGGGCATGGTCTACCGCCCCGTGCGCGAACGGTCGCTGGACACCATCACCGGCCTGCTGGACGACTGCCTGAAAAAGACGGGCTTTGACGAGATTTCCTTCCTTTCGCTGAGCACGGGCGACTTTTCCGCGCTCAAGACCCTGAGCCACGGCGTGCTGGGCCGCTGCGCCCAGGAACAGATCAGCCTTTCGCTGCCGTCGTTGCGCGTGGGCTCCATCGACGACGAGATCATGCAGCGCATGTCCGACCTGCGCCGCACGGGCTGTACCCTGGCCCCCGAAGCGGGCAGCCAGCGCCTGCGTGACGTCATCAACAAGGGCGTCACCGAGGAACAGGTGCTGCTGCATGTGCAGAAGCTGCTGGAATACGGCTGGCGTCAGGTCAAACTCTATTTCATGATCGGCCTGCCCACCGAGACCGACGAGGACATCAAGGCCATCGCCGACCTTTGCCGCAAGGTGCGCGACGCCGCGGGCAAGGCCAATCCGCGCCTGCAGGTCACGGCGGCGCTCTCGCCCTTCGTGCCCAAGCCCTTCACGCCCTTCCAGTGGGTGGAACAGATCAGCCAGGAAGAGATCCAGCGCCGTGTGCAGGTGGTGCGCAACGAATTCAAGGGCCAGAAGTTCCTCAAGCTGCGCTGGCACGAACCGGCCATGAGCCATCTGGAAGGCATCCTTTCCCGCGCTGACCGCCGTCTGGCCGATGTGGTGGAAAAGGTCTACCGCAAGGGCGGCATCTTCACCAGCTGGATCGAAGGTTTCGATCTGGCCCCCTGGCTGGAAGCCCTGGAAGAATGCGGTCTGACCGCCGACGAATTCACCCGGGCCCGCAGCATGGACGAATACCTGCCCTGGGAACATCTGGAGGCCGGCGTCTCGCCCGAATTCCTGCGCCGCGAATACGAACGCGCGCTGGCGGGCAAGGTCACGGAAGACTGCCGCTACCATGCCTGCCGCCAGTGCGGCGCCTGCGACACCAAGGCCGGGCCTTCGCGCATGCCTCATGCCAGCCTGGGCGAGGACGGCCAGCCGCTGGAGCACCACAACCGTCTGGTCTTCCCCCAGCGTGACCAGCAGGCCCACCAGCCCGCCCATGACGAGGAAGGACGCATCATCTGCCGTACCCACGAGAACAAACCGCCGCAGATCGCGCCGGAGTTGGCCGTCAAGGCCGTCCAGTACCGCATCTGGCATACCAAGACCGGCGGCAGCTCCTACCTCAGCCAGCTGGAGCTCCAGGCCATCCTCGACCGCGCGCTGCGCCGTGCCGATCTGCCCATGGCCTTCTCGCAGGGCTTCCATCCCATGCCGCTGATGTCCTTTGGCCGGGCCCTGCCGGTGGGCATGGAAAGCCGGGCCGAATGGTTCGCCATCACCCTGCGCACCCCCATGTCCGCTGCCGAAGTGCATACCCGCCTGGCCGCGGCCCTGCCCACGGGCATGGCCGTCATCCGCGTGGAAGAGGTGGACAAGAGCCGCCGCACGGAACAGTCCGTGGCCGAGACCTTCCGCCTGCGCACCGGCAGCATCGACGGTGAAGGCCTTTCGCTGGCGGCCGTACGCGACTGCTTCGCGGCCTTCGCCGCCCAGGAAAGCGTCATGCTGACCCGCGAGACCAAGAAGGGCCCGCGTACCAGCGACATCCGCCGCCACCTGCTGCGCTGGAAGGAACTGGAGGACGGCAGCCTGGAATTCAGCCTGGACTGGAGCGACGGCTACCTTTCGCCCCTGCTGCTCTGCACCAGCATCTGCGGCTCACTGGGTGACGAGTCCCGCCTGCGGGCGCTGCTGCGCCTGAGCAAGACGGCCCAGCATTTCGCGGACGGCCAGGTCTGCCCGTAAAGGATCATTTCAGGGCCTTCCGTGGATGGATGCTCCATCCGGTTGCGGAAGGCCCTTTTTGCGGCTCTGCTCCGGCCGCGCCATCGTGCCGGAAAGCATCCCGCCCAATATGTTCTGCTCATATCAGGAGGCATCATGGCTCCCCGTTCCACCACGGAAACGTTCTTCTTTTTCGGTGATTCCCTGACCCTGGGCGTCAATGACAATGCCATGCCCGGCGGCTGGGTCAGCCGCCTTGTGCTGCTGGGTTCCCAGGCCGGCTGGTACGATATGCCGCCCGCCACCTTCTACAATCTGGGCGTGCGCCGCCATACCTCCACGGACATCGCCGCCCGCTGGCAGGCCGAAGTGGCGTCCCGCCAGATCCCCGGCACCATCAACCATCTGGCCTTCTGCCCGGGCGTGGTGGACATGTCTCCTGCCCAGATGCGGCCGGTGGACGAGGTCTGCGCCACGGTCATGCAGATGCTGGATCAGGCCTCGGCCCTGGGTCCGGTCTTGCTTATCTGCCCGCCTCCTGTTAAAGAGCCCGCCATGAGCCAGCGCATCGCCTCGCTCTGCGAGGCCTATGTGACGGCATGTGCCCGCAAGGGACATCCCTGTGCCGATGTGCACGCCGCTCTGGCGGCCTCGCCCGAGTACATGGATGATCTTGAGGATGGCCTGCATCCCGGCCCGCAGGGCGCTGCCCTGATGGCCCGTCTGCTAGCCGAAGACCCGGCCGTACGCCGCTTTTTTCTGACCGCCAAACAGGAAGATTGATATGGGCTCCTGCCAGCCTTTCGTCGATGACGAACCCTTTGACAAGCGCGTGAAGACGCTTGCCGACAATGAATTGCTGGAGATCTGGGAAGAGACCCAGCAGCTGGAAGATCTGCTGCGCACCCAGATGCAGACCGACCTTGCCATGGCCCCCGAATACGAGCGCCTCATCGTCAGTGAGCTGCAGCTGCGCAGCAACAGGGCTTTGCTGCACGTCCGCTAGCGTTGCCGGATCGTTGGGCGGGTCGGTCCCGTGGGCTTTTCTTGCTCACAGATACAATCTGCGACCGCCAGCGCGCCGTCCGGCGCACAGAGGAAGCCATTCCCCTCCCTGCGCTTCCTCAAACACGTTTCCTCAGGCCGGTCCCCTCGCGGGGCCGGCCTTCATTTTTCCCAGTTTTTTCGCATCATGCGGCCCGAACGTTCCTTTTTGGCGCCACGAGCATAGGAAAGCCGCAGCTTTCGCGCCCCAGGAATGGCCGCAGCCGCAAACGCCCTCTTCACTTTCCGGGGCGATCCATCATTCGCCAGGCCTCAAGTCCCCCATGCCAGACAGGGATACCTGCAAAGAAAGCCCATAAAAAAAGGCCTGTGGCGTCACCACAGGCCTTTCATCATTTTCAGGTCATACGGGCTCAGGCTATTGCCCGAACGCTTTTTCCAGGGCATCTTCCAGCGTCCCGGCCGTATAGACGTCACGCAGCACCAGCGGGGACGAAGCCTGCTCGCCTGCCGGGAACAGGGCCGTCAGCGGTATGCTCTTGCTGCCCAGGGCCTCCAGCAGGCGGATGCCGTACGCATTGACGCCCGTCAGGTCCACGCGGATCAGTTCCATGCCGTAGCGCGCACGCAGCTTGCGCATCCGCTCATCGGTCAGCACCGTAGCTTCCAGCACCTTGCAGTTGGGGCAGGAATCCGCCGTGAATTCCAGCAGCATGGCTTTCTGGCCCAGATCGGCCTGGAACTGTTCGGGGCTGAATTCCCGCCACTGCACCAGCGGTGCGGCAGGTCGCAGGACCCAGATGAAGGAGCCCACCAGTATCAGGACCGTCAGGGCCCCGATGATGCGGCAGCGCAGGCGGGGGGAGGCGGGGCCGCAGAACTGGCCCCAGAGCCAGGCCACCAGCGAAAGCACCAGCAGCACGCACAGGACCTGCATATGCTTTTCCACCGGCAGGATGGAGAGCAGATACAGGGCCGTGCCCAGCAGGCAGAAGCCCAGGACGCGTTCAAAGATTTTCATCCAGTTGCCCGGACGCGGCAGGATGCGGGCCAGCTGGGGCCAGATGCTGAACAGGATGTACGGCAGGGCCATGCCCAGGCCCACGGCCCAGAAGACCACCATCAGGACCAGCAGCGGCTGGGTGAAGGCCCAGCCCAGCACACCGCCCAGCAGCGGGCCGCTGCACGGCGTGGCCAGGAAGGTGGAGACCAGACCGGTCAGGTAGGGTTGCAGACGGGGATTCTTGCTGTTGGCGCCGGCCTTGAGGTCGATGACCGGCAGGGTGAAGACCCCCAGCATGGAAAGGCCCATGAGGAAGACCAGCATCACCAGGCCCAGCAGCAGGCTCTGCTGCTGATAGAGCTGCCCCCAGATCATGTCGGCGGCGCCCAGCACCAGGGCCAGCAGGGTGAACAGGGTCATGATGCCTGCGGAGAAAAAGAGGTTGTGCTCGCGGAAACGCCGCAGGCTCTCCTTGTCTCCCCTGCCGCCCATGAGCAGCAGACCGCTGATCTTGAAAGTCAGCACCGGCAGGACGCAGGGCATGGCATTGAGCAGCAGGCCCGCCAGAATGCCCACGGCAAGCGCCATGCCGAATCCCGATATCTCCACAGAGCCGTCAGTATACTGCGGCGTCAGCTCCAGGGCAAAACCGTCCGGGGGCGGCAGGGGCTTTTCGCCGTCTTCCTCCTGCAGGGCGGCCAGCGGGTCCTGCGCCGGATCCGTAACGGCACTCAGGCCGCCCGCTCCACCCTCGTCCATGGCAAAAGGCAGACCGGAAACAGGGGCGCTGCCTTTGGAGAGCACGGGCGGCAAACGCCGCAATTCTTCCCAGCGGGCCTTCCAGGGGGCCTCTTCCAATCCGGGCAAGGTATCCGGTACCTGGCCGCTGATGGTCTGCGAGACCGGAAGACAATTGCGCGAGGAACAGAGCAGCATGCTCAGGACAGCCTCAAAGCCGCGATGCCGGGCCTCGTGCGGCAAAAGGACGAACAGGGTCGTGGGGCTTTCGTAAACGTAGACGGTCGCATCAGGATCGAACAGATCCCGCTGCATGAAGCCCTGCGGATACCAGACGGGCAGACCGCTGCCGTCATCCAGACGGATGGAAAGCGTGGTCGGGCGTCCGGCATCTCCGGATTCATGGGCATAGGCATGGTAGCCTTGCGGGAATGCCATCTCCACAGCCATAACGATGCCGTCAGGGCCTTCAGCAAAATGCGGCTGCACGGATACGATGTCCGCCGCAGCGGACTCTCTCGTATCTATTTTGAATATAAACAAAAATAAAACAAGCACCCCGATCAGGGCAGCAAAGTTCCGTGTTTTTTTCATCAAATACCTCTGGGAAGGCACTATAAAATCTTTTTTTTTCTTTTAAAAGTGTTGACAGAGAGGCCGCAAAAGAGTAGGTCTCTTTTTCGCGGATGGGTCATTAGCTCAATTGGTAGAGCAGCTGACTCTTAATCAGTTGGTTCGGGGTTCGAGTCCCTGATGGCCCACCATATTTCGCCCTTGCAGGAAACTGCAAGGGCTTTTTTTATGCGCATCGCTTCTGCCTGACTGCGGACGCCCCTCCCGGATGCGCTCCCATGCTCCTCTTTGCGTACTGCCACCCTGCGCTTCCTCCCTCCTTTGGGCGGGCCGCATCAGAGGCCTGACGTTATCCCCGGTCAGCCTTTGCAGCCTGCCTGCGTTATCCTGCACGCATCTGGACCGGCCGCACGATCTTTCCTTTCGCCTCTCAGTCCTCCCGATGCGGACGGCCATCGTTCTTTTTCCCCGCTGTGAGCCTTCTGTACCCCTGTCCCGCTTCGATCCGTCTTCCCGCCACGGGACTCCTCTGCCGCACCCTACGCCCCCCTGTGGCAATCCGGCGCGACAAACGGACATCAGGTTGCCCCGGGGCATCATATGCCAACCGGAAGTGGGGCCCCTCCTCTGCCCTGTTTACCCGACCTGCTCCTGCCGGTCGAACACACGCACATAGCAGTGCCCTGCCACTTCGCGTCGAGCCCCAGCAGGCTGCCCCCCATAAAACGAAGAGGAAGGAAAGCCGGGGCTTCCCTTCCTCCTGTCAGCGCGGCGGTCACCGCGCATCACAAATCTTGTCCTAGGTGTACCTAGTCTTCCACGTCGATCCACTGCAGGGCGCGGGACACGGCCTTTTTCCAGCCCTTGTAACGCTGCACCTGCTTTTCCTTGTCCGCGGAAGGCTCAAAAACACGTTCGATGTGCAGGCGGTTGCGCACGTCGTCCAGGCCGCTCCAGTACCCCACAGCCAGACCGGCCAGGAAAGCAGCACCCAGGGCCGTCACTTCCAGCGTGGCGGGACGTTCCACATTGACGCCCAGGATGTCGGACTGGAACTGCATCAGGAAGTTGTTGGCGCTGGCGCCGCCGTCCACACGCAGGGCCTGCAGCGGGATGCCGGAATCCGCCTGCATGGCTTCGATGACGTCCTTGCTCTGGTAGGCGATGGATTCCAGCGTGGCGCGGATGATGTGGCTGGCGTTGGTGCCGCGGGTCAGGCCCACGATGGCGCCGCGGGCATAGGGATCCCAGTAGGGAGCGCCCAGACCGGTGAAGGCCGGGATCACATAGACATCGTTGGAGGTCTCCGCCTTGTTGGCGAAGTATTCCGTATCACGGGCATCGTTGACGATCTTCAGCTCGTCCCGCAGCCACTGGATGGCGGAACCGCCCACGAAGATGGAGCCTTCCAGGGCGTAGCAGGCTTCGCCACGGGGACCGCAGGCAAGAGTGGTGATGAGGCCGTTCTTGGAGCTGACAGCGGTCTTGCCGGTGTTCATGAGCATGAAGCAGCCGGTGCCGTAGGTATTCTTCGCCATGCCGTTTTCCACGCACAGATGCCCGAACAGGGCCGCCTGCTGGTCACCGGCGATGCCCGCGATGGGGATGCGCGTACCGCCCTTGCCGCCGATGTTGGTCTGGCCGTAGACCGTGGACGAAGGTTTGACTTCGGGCAGCATGGAACGCGGGATGCCCAGCATGGAGAGGATGTGCTCGTCCCACTCCAGCTTGTGGATGTTGAACAGCATGGTGCGCGAGGCATTGGTATAGTCGGTCACGTGCACGCGGCCCTGGGTCATGTTCCAGATCAGCCAGGTGTCGATGGTGCCGAACAGCAGCTGCCCCTTCTCCGCCTTTTCACGGGCGCCGGGCACGTTGTCCAGGATCCACTTGATCTTGGTGCCGGAGAAATAGGGGTCCAGCAGCAGGCCGGTATTTTCCCGCACGTATTCCTCAAAGCCTTCGTTCTTGCGCAGCTCGTCGCAGATCTGCGCGGTACGGCGGCACTGCCAGACGATGGCATTGTACACGGGCTTGCCCGTATCCTTTTCCCAGACCACCGTGGTCTCGCGCTGGTTGGTGATGCCGATGGCCGCCACTTCGTCCGAAGAGATGCCCACGCTGGCCAGGGCTTCGGTCAGCGTGGAGCTCTGGGTGGCCCAAATCTGGCGGGGATCATGCTCCACCCAGCCCGGACGGGGGTAGATCTGGGGGAACTCGCGCTGCACCACAGCCACGATGTTGACGTCCTGATCCAGCACGACGGTGCGGGAACTGGTGGTACCCTGGTCCAGGGCAACGATATATTTGCCTTGCATAGCTTTTTTCTCCAGTGATGTTCAAAGGGGACCGGCAGGCACCGGCCTGCGTGACAGGATAACCGCAGAACGTGTCACCTGTCCATCGGCCCCTCCGTTCAGGGCCTTTAGGCCTTGTCCTCGGCGGCCGCGTTGCGATCCAGGGCCACCACGATGATGCGCTTGTAGATCCAGCCGCCGATACAGGCCCCGATGATGGGCGCGATGAGCGGCACCAGGAAGTACGGCAGGCTCAGGTTGTCGTTGAGCGGATAGCCGGTCATCACATCCGTGCCCCAGCCCGCCAGAGCGGCGAACAAACGCGGGCCGAAGTCACGCGCGGCATTCATGGCAAAGCCGGTCAGCGGGCCGAAGCTGGCGCCGATGAGCGCCACCAGCAGACCGATGAGCAGGCCGCCCAGATTGCCCTTGGGAGCCGTATTGCGGCCATCCACCAGGGCATAGATCAGGCACATGAGCACGGCCGTGATGACGAGCTCCACGAAAAAGGCCTGGAAAAAGGTGATCTTGGGATGGGGGAAGGTACAGAAGATCCCGGCCAGCGCCGTCATCTTGGCGGGATCGCCCGCCGTGGCGGCCACGGCATCGGCAAACAGATTGTAATACATGGCATAGGCCAGCGCCGCAGCACAGAAACCGGCCACCATCTGCACCAGGATGTAGGGCACGACCTTGCGCTTGTCGAAATCCCCGAACAACGCTAGGGCGATGGTCACGGACGGATTGAGGTGCGCGCCGCACACACCGCCGCAAACATAGACGCCCATGGCCACGGCAAGACCCCAGACGATGCTGATCTCCCACTGGCCAAAGCTGGCCCCCGCCAGCTTGAGCGCCCCCACGCAGCCGATGCCGCACAGCAGGAAAATGAAGGTGCCCAGAAATTCTGAAAGATAAATGTGCGTATTACCTGTTTTTTTCATAAACTCTCCACCATTGTTTCCCAATTCCTGCAAGAGGGCGAAAGCTTTCTCCATAAGGCTCTTGCTGCTCTTTCAGGATCACCAATTGCTCTGTGGCAGCACATCTACCACGCTATTGTGACAATTCTGTAACAAAGAGGAATGATTGTCTTTTATTTGTCACATCATCCTGCATCCGTGCACAGGTCACAAAAAACAGCCAGAACCTACAAAAAAACACCTGCCTGTGCAATATTGGCCTTGCTTCACGGCATGTCAGCATCTAGCATAAGCCGGACAGGAGGTTCGTCATGCCCAGTAAACTGGATCCCGATGCCCGTACCGGTGACAAGCTGCTGCGTCTTTTCCGCAAGCTGCTCTTCGATAACAGGCGCCATTTCCAGCAGGACCTGGCGCGCGAACTCAACTGCTCGCCCCAGACGGTCATCCGCCTGATGGAACAGATCGAAAGCGCCGTAGGCATCGCCCTGGAAATGGGCACGGAACAGCGCCGCCGCTGGTATCGCCTGAATCCCGGAGAAAAGGGGCATCTGGGCCTCGATTTCGAGGAGCTGCGCTTTCTGACCCTGTGCCGCCGCATGGCGGGAGGCATCCTGCCGGAACAGACCCTGCAGCGTGTGGACAGGACCATCCAGCGCCTGGCCATGCACATGGCGGATCCGCACTTCCAGGATCAGGACGATTTTGCCTTCTACATCAAGGGGCGCATCAATTACACACCCTTTGCGGACACCATCGAGCGCCTCGTCCAGGCCGCCCGCTGCCAGACCGTCTGCCGGATCCGCTACAAAGCCGTGGGCAAGGCGGAGCCGCGAATCCACCGCTTCATCCCCGTACGCATGGCCGCCATGAACAATGCCCTGTATGTGCTGGGCGGCCAGCTGGGTGAGGAGGGGCTCGAAGTCGAACATCCCTGTACCCTGGCCGTCCATCGTATCCAGAACGTGGAGCTGACCGGGGACCATGTCCGTTACAGCCGCGACGATGACGAGCATGGCGGCTTTGGCCTGCCCTGGCACGAACCGCGAACTTTCCATATCCGCGTATCCCCCAATGCCGCCGACTATGTACGGGAGCGCATCTGGGCCACCAACCAGCAGATCGAGGACTGCGAAGATGGTGGCCTCATCCTGACCCTGACCACCCGCAGCGAACCGGAATTGCGCGCCTGGGTCCGCAGTTTCGGAGATGCGGCTGTCCTGCTGGAGGACGACACGCCCCGGGAGCAGGGCTAAAGCGCAGCCCCTCTGCCTGTCTCCTGCGGAAACGGCAGGCGCCCCTGTGCCCACCTCCAGGATACAAAGGGACAAGGGGCTCCCCCTCTCCTGCAACTGTGCCGACCGACATATGCTTTCCGCCTTGCCGGACAAGCCCGTATCTTTGCAGCCTGCATACCTGCGTTTGAGGGAACAAAAAACAGGCATAAAAAAAGGACGTCCGAAGACGTCCTTTTTTTATGCCTGTCATCAAGGGCAGCGCAGTTCGTACAGCGCTGCCTATTCGTAAAGATCCGCGTCAGCGGGCATCCGCTCCCAGTAGACGCGACCTTTTTTCTTGTACTTGCGCAACAGCACATAGACACTGCCGGGCCCGCCGTCATGCGGCTGGGCCGTGCAGAAGGCCAGGACAACGCGCTTGAAGGGGTCCTGGGTGAGCCAGGACTGCAACTTGCCGCGCAGCACGCCCACGCCGTCCGGGGAGTTCTTGCCGCGGCCGGGCACCACCAAAATGGTCCGCAGGCCCTTGTACCAGCTGCCGCGCATGAAACCGCGCAGGGTCTCGAAAGCCTGCTGGGCATTGAGACCGTGCAGGTCGAGGTGCGCCTCGGGGCTCAGACCTCCGACGCGCAGCTTGTTCATGATCATCTGGTCCAGCCCCACCACATGGCCTTCCATGTATTCATCGGTCATGGACAGGGCAAATTCCAGCTTGCCGTCCAGGAAATCCTGCAGGCTGGTATCCGCGGACGGCGGCGGCGTGCTCTGGGCCACTGCGGGCGGCACGTCCCGCCCCTTGCCCTGCAGAGGCGTCACCTGCTTCATGGCCAGCAAAAAGTCATCTTCCTCACTGGCCGCCACCACAGCTTCCAGCCCGGCGGCCGCATCCCCTGCCTTGCCGGCGGGCGCGGCAACAGCTCCGGCAGCTGCGGGGGCCACGGCTCCGCTCTCCTTGTGGGGGGCGCTGCCCTTTTTCTTCTTTTCCTTGAGCTTCTTCACCTGCGGCATGGCGCACTGCTCTTCCATGGCAAAGCCGCCCTGCCCCGCTCCCTGACCGCGGGCCGCACCGCCGTGAGCCGACTGGCGCTCCACATTGCTCATGGCGGACAGAAACAGGGAGGCGTCCTCGTCGTCCGCAGGCACAGCAGCCTGGCGCGCGATACGCTTGCCGCGTTTTTCCGGCGCCGCAGGGGCACCCGTCTTTTTCTGCTGCGGGAACCGTCCTTTTTCCAGAGCCTTGAAGGGATTGTTCTTGAAGCTGTTGTCGTCTGTCATGGGAGCCCCCTGTTGCTGAAAAAAAAGCCGCGGCAGGACCGCGGCTTTTTCCATTGGATCAAAAAAACGTCTACTGCTGGGCAGGCTGGGCTGCGGGAGCGTCCGCAGCAGGAGCCTCAGCGGCGGGGGCTTCGGAAGCCGCAGGGGCCTCAGGAGCATCGGCAGGGGCGGCAGCAGCCGGAGCAGCCGCGGGAGCTTCGCTGGTCGCGGCAGGCTGGGCCGGAGCAGCAGCTTCAGGCGCGGCAGCGGGCTTGGCAGGCACGTCTTCGATGGTCAGGGGTTCGACCTTGAGCACGGCGGATTCATCGCTGGGACGCGAGCTGGTCACATAGGTGTAGCTCAGCGAGGTCACCACGAAGACCACGGCCATGAAGGCGGTCATCTTGGCCAGCATGCCGCCGGCACCGCTGCTGCCGAACACAGAGGTATTGCCGCCACCGAAAATGACGCCCATACCTTCCTTGCCGGCCTGCAAGAGAATGAGAATGACGAGCACCACACAAACAATGATATGAAGCGTCAGAATAAGGGTCTGCACAAGAGCCTCCCAGGGGCACGACGTAAATGAAGAACTTCAGGCCTAGGCCCGGATAATCTGCACAAAACTTTGCGCGTCCAAAGAAGCGCCACCTATCAGAAGACCATCCACATTGTCAAGTCCGATAAGGTTACCGGCATTGGCCGGTTTGACGCTCCCACCATACAGGATCGGGATCCTGTTGCCGGTCTCGCCCAGGCGCTCGCACAGCAGGCGACGCACCACGGCGTGGGTGGCCAGCACTTCGTCGGGACCGGCGACCTTGCCGGTACCGATGGCCCACACGGGCTCATAGGCTACAGCAAAACGGCCTTCCAGCGCGTCCCCTCCGGCGGGCAGGCCGCTGTCCAGCTGGCGGCGCAGCACGTCTTCCAGCTGGCCGGATTCGCGCTCTTCCAGCTTTTCCCCGATGCAGAGCATGACCTTGAGGCCCTGCTCCAGGGCAAAGGCCGTCTTGCGGCCCACCAGCTCATCGGATTCGCCCAGCACGTGACGGCGCTCGGAATGTCCGGTCAGCGCCCAGACCGCACCGGCGTCCTGCAGCATGCGCGGCGAGATCTCGCCGGTGAACGCCCCTTCCACGGCAGGCCACACATCCTGCGCACCGGCCTGCGCCTGCGAAGCGGCAAAAGCATCCGCCACCTCGGCGATGGCCGTGAAGGGCGCGAACACCACCACTTCGTGCGGGGTCGGCTGTTCGTTCAGGGCAGCAGCCACGGCAGCGGCCGTTTCGCGGGCTTCCTGCCGGGTCTTGTACATTTTCCAGTTGGCAGCGATGATCTTCTGCATGGAAATATCCTCTCTGTCAGTCCTGCGGTGCCAGATCACACTGATAGATCAGGGCATCTTCGCCGGTGTCCGCATAATAGCGGGGCCGTTTGCCCACCCGGACGAAGCCGCATTTCTCGTATAAGGCGATGGCCGGGGCATTCCCGGTACGGACTTCAAGCAAAGCCCTGTTGATACCTGTTTTTTCAGCTTCTTGCAAGGCTGTGCGCAAAAGCCGTTCGCCCAGTCCCTGCCGCCGTGCAACGGGCAGGACGGCCAGGTTGAGCACTTCCAGCTCGTCCGCTGCCTGATAGAGCGAGATATAGCCCTGCAACACGCCCGCTTCTTCCAGCCCGTAAGCCACGAAAGCCTGCTGGCTGAAGGCGGCCCGGCACTGCTCCTCGCTCCACGGCAGGGAAAAACAGGCGGCCTCCAGTGCCTGCATGGCGGCAGCGTCCCCGGCCGTCAGGCGGCGGGGGGCCGTATCCCCGGCAGGCAGGCTCATGCGGGGCGCCTTTCCGCCCGCACGGGCGTCACGGCCGCCAGCAGATGCCGCAGTTCCTTGTGCACCAGGCCGTTGCTGGCCATGATCTCGTCCCCGAAGGTATACGGACGTCCATCCAGCGTCGTGACCCGCCCGCCGGCTTCTTCCACCAGCAGCCAGCCGGCAGCCACGTCCCAGGGCTTGAGCAGCATCTCGTAGAAGGCGTCCTGCCGCCCGGCGGCCACATAGGCCAGATCCACCGAGGCGGCCCCGATACGGCGCACGCCCTGGGCCTTGGGCAGCACCAGTGCCAGACGGGCCAGCACATCGTCCAGGCGTTCGGCGATGGCGTAGGGGAACCCCGTAGCCACCACGGCATCGGACAGGACCTCGGCCGAGCTCACATGGATGGGCTCGCCGTTGCGGAAGGCCCCCATGCCCAGACCGGCCCAGAAACATTCATCCATCATGGGCACGTTCACCACGCCCAGCACCACATGGCCGTCCGCCCACAGGGCCACGGACGTCCCCACCTGGGGGATTCGGTGCACGAAATTGGTGGTACCGTCCACGGGATCGATGATCCAGCACAGGGGCGACGGCTCCTGACCGACCACGCAGCTTTCCTCGGCCAGGAATTCGGCCTGCGGCAGCAATTCTCCCAGACGTTCCTTGAGGAAGGCCTCCACGGCCACGTCCGTTTCCGTCACCAGGTCGATACTGCCCTTGTGCCTGACGGCATGCGTTTTTTCCCACTGGCGGCGGATGATGTCGCCGCTCTCGCGCACGACGTCCACCACATCCTGCAAAAATCGGGCTGTCAGCATGAAACGATGTCCCAAGGCCGGCCCCCTGCCCGGCAGGAGCGCGCGGCAGTTGCAAGGACAGGACGCACGGCGGCCATCCCGGCCGAAAACATGCCCGCCCTTCCGGCATGGCGGACGCCATGTCCAAAAGAGGCAGGAGAAGCGCCCGTCCTGTCCTAATTAATGAAAATCCCTTCGTAATCCTCGCGGTACAGCATGGCCTGCGCCGTCCCGCGCAACACCGTGGTCAGGGGATCCTTGTCCACTGCGACCTTCAGGTGCGTCGCCCGGGCGATGCACTGGTCCAGACCGCGCAGCAGGGCCCCGCCTCCGGCCATGAGCAGCCCGTTGTCGTACACGTCGGCGGCCAGTGCCGGCGGCGCCTGCTCCAGCGCGCGCAGCACGGTCTCCACCACGGCCTGGACAGGATCGTGCAGGGCCTCGCAGATGTCGCCCTCGGTCACGGTCACCACCCGGGGGCCGCCATAGACAAGATCCTTGCCGGACACCTCCAGCCGCAGGCTGTTGTTCTGGGGCAGGGCCGCACCAAGGATCTTTTTGACGTTTTCCGCCGTATTCTCGCCCACTTCGAGGCGAAAGGCCTCACGCAGATAATGCTGCACGGCCAGATTCATGGCATCACCGGCCACGCGCACCGACTGCGAGACCGCTATGCCCGTCATGCTGATGAGCGCCACTTCGCTGGTGCCGCCGCCGATGTCCAGCACCAGATTGCCCAGGGGCTCCTGCACGGGCATGCCCGCCCCGATGGCCGCGGCCATGGGTTCTTCCACCAGGGAGACCGAACGTGCGCCCGACAGCAGGGCCGCGTCGATGACGGCTTTTTTCTCCACCTGGGTGATGCCCGTGGGGATGCAGATCACCATGGACGGCTTGACCAGACGCAGACCGGAGATGCACTTGCCCACGAAATGGGCGATCATCTCGCGGGTGATGTCGAAGTCGGCGATGACGCCGTCCTTCATGGGCCGAATGGCGCAGATGTTCTGGGGCGTGCGGCCCAAATATTCCTTGGCGGCAGCGCCCACGGCCAGCACCTTGCGGCTGACTGCGTCCACAGCCACCACCGAGGGCTCATTGATGAAAATGCCATGCTTCCTGGTGTACAGCAGCGTGTTGGCCGTACCAAGATCCATGGCAATGTCCTGGGTCAGGAACCTGCTGAAAAATCGGGACAGCATGGCTTAAGGATTTTTGACGGGCGGCACCGGAGCGGTATCGGGATCGTAGCGGCGGGGGCCCTGGCTGTGGACCGTGCCCTGCGGCAGCAGGGAACGCAGACGTACCCGCAGGTACAGATTTTCGAGGAATAGGGCCAGATGGTCCACGGCCTGACGCACGAAGGAGCGCAGGGACTCGTCGATGCTGCGCGTGGACGTATGCGCCAGACAGAGCACACCGCGCGTGCTCTTGTTGATCTGTACCGGCAGGCAGATGATGGCCTGGAAATCGGGCATGCCCGGCAGCTTGCCGAACAGCATGGTGGAGGGAGCGCCTTCCAGCCCTTCGTTGATGACGGGCTGGTCGTTGCTGAAGACCCAGCCGGCGATGCCGCTGCCTACGGGCAGGACCATGGGCTCGCCGTTCTCCAGCACCAGGCGGGCGGACTCGCATTCCACACAGTAGCTCTCGCCGGGAACATCCACCGAAGCGAAGGCGCAGTAGTCGAAGCCCGTGGCATCGACCATGGTACGCACATAATTCTGGATGAACTGCGACCAGCGGCGGTAACGGAAGCGCAGCTCCTGGATCACGGCCAGCTCGGCGAAATAGCGGGGGATGTCCCCGGCCATCTCCTGACGGCCCTTGCTGGCCTGCTGGCGGGAGACCAGCTCGGCAAAAAGCTGCAGCAGCTTGTAGTCCCTGTCAGTGAAGGAATACTGCCGCTTGCTGTCCACGCACAGGGCACCGCCCGTGGGCACGGGACACCCCATGAATGCCTTGATGCCGGCTTCCTCGCCTTCCCGGTAATAGCCGAGCTTGTGCTTGTGCTGGTCGAAATTGGGGACCAGCATCTGCTGGCGGTTGCGGATGATCCAGTCTACCAGGCTCCCCGAAGAAAGCATGGCCCCCTGCTCCACCCCTTCGCCAAGGCTGAAGGAGGCCGCGAGATAATGCTCCTCACCATTTTCGGAGGGCAGGAAAAGGACGGCGGAGTAGGCATCGAAAACACTGCAGACGATGCTGAGGATGTGTTGTTCAAGAGTATTGGCAGTCATGTCGGTACGCGTTTGATGGTGGGCCCGGGCACAAGCCCGGGACTGACGCACGGAAGTGTACCAAAGCAGCATAGCGCCCGCAACAGCTTTTCGCCCGCACCGGCGGCCCGGCGGGCAAAAACGACAAATCCCGGGAGCGCCTCTGGAAATTCCCCCCAAAAGCAGTTACTCTTTACGGAGAATCGGGTAAGGTTGCACATGATCAAGTGGCAAGAGATCTTCAGCAAGGACGGCTTTCACTGGCAGGATGCCTATACGACATCCGAGCCGGTCGTCATCGCGCGTCTTGACGAGCTCAAGCGCTTTCTCGATGCCGTGCATATCCGCTTCTGTCTGGTCAAGCCCTATCAGGAGCACAAGAACTACCCGCTGGTGGAAGGCCGCGAACTTTTGCCCTCGTTCGACAACGACATGTTCGAATACAAGGACCTGCCGGGCTTCTCCATGGTGGCTTTTGCCCGTCAGCTGGACTATTTTTCCGAGACCTTCCAGTTCGACAAACTGCACCCCATCGTCATGGAGGCCGACGGCGCCTGCTGCCCGCTGGAGAACCAGGTCCTTGCCCGGAACGTGCAGACCCTGGCCTCCCGCCTGCCGCGCATGCACCAGGACATCTTCCGCCAGCAGTTCGCCAATGCCGATACCGTGATCCTGGACAATTATCCCTCGCTCATGCCCTATCTGCTGGCCATGGACAGGGCCCAGGTGCTCGCCCTCGATGCGGACCGGCAGTTCCACCTGGCGGGGGTCTTCGCCTCCTTCCCGTCGGACATCGACAGCGAGCTCAAACGCTTCGGCATGCGCATCGGCAAATTCGTCTATGGCGACAGCGAGATCTACGAACGCAACCGCATGTTCGTCTACCAGTACCTGATGGAGCTCTACGGCTTCCCCATCGTCTCGGAACGCCGCACCTCCAGCGCGCTCTTTGCCCGCAAGCTGCACAAGCTGGGCGAGCACTTCATGCTGCGCGTCCTGGGCCAGACGGACCGTACCATCACCACCTATACGTCCATGGGCCAGAGCACCCGCTACCCCCTGCTGGAAAAGATCGCCCTCATCTCCGTGGACGAGGATCAGGAGGAAGCCCTCGAGACGCTGGAAAAAGGCGGCTACTTCCTGGACCGTGACCGCCGGGTCGTCATCATCCGCGTCACCTACCGGCAGCACCGCTTCGATGCCAGCAACGTGCAGCAGGACCGCGCCCTTTCCGTGGCCTGGCAGGAGATCCTGCACCCGCTCACGGGCGCGCCCCTGGCCGGGCTGAACATCATCAAGGACACCTCCAACATGTTCCTGCGCCTCAACGACATCGTGCGCGGTGAATACACCGGCCGCATCGTCTTCAAGCGCACGGAGATCGTGGAGAACACCGATACCGACGAGAAGCGCCTCAAATTCCTCTATGCCTGGCTCACCAAGCACCAGCGGCGCATGATAGGCTACAGCGACGACTTTTTTGCCAAGGTCAGCCGCGTACTCAACGGCTATCTCTACTCGCCGGACAATGACGATGCCTTCAGCAACATGCGCGAGCTGCACCGCGAGGTCTGTACCCGCTTCAGCTATATCCAGCAGGCTCGGCGCGTCCGCATCCTCGAGGACCTGGCCCAGCGCAAGGCCAAGGTGGGCCGCATGGGCTACCGCCAGATGATGCGCGAGGCCCTCGACCTGCTGACGGACCTGAAATTCGAGATCGTCAACTTTTTCCCGGCACTGGTGGACGGCATCGTGGACAGCGTGGAACGCATCCTTTCCGATGCCTACCTGCGCCGCACCTACATGGAACCTCCCGAATCCCGGCTGACCAAGGCCGGTCTGGAGATACGCAAGAATTACGGCCGTCTCGTCTCGCTGCAGGACGGCTTCAAGGCCGTGCGCCGCGCGCGGACGGCAAAAGGATCCAACGCATCATGAGTCTGCACCGCTTTTATCTTCCTCCCGAACAATGGGCCCACGATCTCTGGCTGGAAGGCCAGGAAGCCAAGCATCTGGTCCAGGTGCTGCGACTGGCCCCGGGCGAGGAGGTCCTGCTGCTCGACGGCCAGGGCCGCAGCGGCCGTTTCGCCATCGCCGAAACAGCCAAAAAGAAGGCCCGCCTTGTCCTGCAGGAAGAACAGATGGCGCCCGCGCCGGAATCCCGCGCCGTCATGGCGCTGGCCTTCAGCAAGGCCGTGCGCCGCGGTTTCTTTATGGAAAAGGCCGTGGAGCTGGGCGCCCATGCCATCTGGCTCTGGCAGGGTGACCACAGCCAGGGCAAGCTGCCTGCCGATGCCGCCGAGGCCTGCCGGGGGCAGCTCATCGCCGGAGCCAAGCAGTGCGGCAATCCCTGGTTGCCGCAGGTGGAGGCCCTGACCGGCGGTGTGGACGAGCTGGTCCGCCGCGCCGCCACGGCCGACCGCCGCATCCTGCCCTGGGAGATGCAGGACACCGTGAGCATGCTCACGCCCCAGCTGGCCGGACGTCCCGGCACCACCGTGTACGTCATCGGCCCCGAGGGCGGCTTTTCCCAGCGGGAGCTGGACAGCCTGCGGGCGGCGCAGTTCACCTTCGTCAGCCTGGGGGCCCGTGTGCTGCGCTGCGAGACCGCCGCGACCCTGTGCCTGGGCCTGCACTGGTGGGCCTCCCATCTGGCGGATCCGGCGGAATAAAGGACAGCCATGACCGCACAAAAGCCCCTGCCGGAGCGCATGCGCCCCGACGATCCCGATCTTTTTCTCGGGCAGAGCCATCTGGCAAGCCGCCTCAAGTCGCTCATGGCGGCGGAACGCCTGCCCAGCCTGCTGTTTTTCGGCCCGCCGGGCTGCGGCAAGTCCACGCTGGCCCTGCTGCTGGCGCGTTCCCGCAAGCGTCCCTATCTGCGTCTCAGCGCGCCGGAGGCAGGCTTGCAGCACCTGCGCCGCTCCCTCAACGGCATCGAGATCCTGGTACTCGACGAGCTGCACCGCTTTTCCAAGGCGCAGCAGGACTTTTTCCTGCCGCTGGTGGAATCGGGCGAGCTGACCCTGCTGGCCACCACAACGGAGAACCCGTCGTTCAGCGTCACCCGGCAGCTGCTCTCGCGCCTGCACGTGCTGCGCCTGCGCCCCCTGGGACGCTCGGAACTGATGGAGCTGGCCCGGCGCGGCGCCGAACAGACGGGCGTGACGCTTAGCGACGAGGTGCTGGACATCATCACCGCCGCGGCCCACGGGGATGCCCGTACCCTGCTCAATCTGGTGGAGTACGCCGCTTCCCTGCCCGAGGAGATGCGCGAGCCCGAGCAGCTCAAGTCCGCCCTGCCCGAAGTCATGATGCGTCATGACAAGGACGGTGACAGCCACTACGAGCTGGCCTCGGCCCTCATCAAATCCATCCGCGGCAGCGATCCCGACGCGGCCCTGTACTATCTGGCCTGCCTGCTGGAAGGCGGCGAGGACCCGCGCTTCATCTGCCGCCGCCTCATCCTCTCCGCTTCGGAGGATGTGGGCCTGGCCGATCCCAATGCCCTGCCCCTGGCCGTCTCCTGCCAGCAGGCCGTGGAATTCGTGGGCATGCCCGAAGGCTTCATCCCGCTGGCCGAGACGGTGGTCTATCTGGCCCTGGCCCGCAAGAGCAACAGCAGCTACGCCGCCTATCTGACCGCCGCCCGCGAAGTCAAATACAACGGAGCGCGGCCCGTGCCCCTGCATCTGCGCAACGCCAGTACGCAGTTGCAAAAGGAATGGGGCTACGGCAAGGAATACAAATATCCCCACAACTACCCTGACGGCTGGGTGGAACAGGATTACCTGCCCGCCGAGCTCGTGGGACGCCGCTTTTACCAGCCCCGCGACATGGGCGACGAAGCCCGCCTGAGCCAGTGGTGGCGCAAGATCCATAAAATCAGAAAAACGGAAGAATCCTGATGCAGCAGTATCAAGAAGGGGTCGTCGAGGCCCCGTTCGGCGATCTTTCCACCTATGTCAGCACGGCCCCGCAACTGGGCGCCCCTGCCCGTTTCCCGGCCCTAAGATTCTACAGCAGCCTGCTGGCTGGCCCCGTGTTCTGGCTGTGCCGCAGGGCCGCCAAAGGCCTGTGTGACGATAGCGCCTGGGTCCACGCCAGCCTGCGTGTGACGGAACTCATCGAGCGCGTGGGCTGCCCGGTGAGCATCGAAGGCATGGAGAACATCTCGGCCACGCGCGGCCCCTGCGTCTTCGTGGCCAACCACATGAGCACGCTGGAGACCTTCATGCTGCCCGGCATCATCCGGCCCCACCGTGCCGTGACGTTCGTGATGAAAAAAAGCCTGGTCACCCTGCCCTTCTTCGGGGCCGTCATGCGTTCCCGCGATCCCATCGTTGTGGGCCGCACCAATCCCCGTGAAGACCTGACGGCCGTCCTGGAAGGCGGGGTGGAACGCCTGAAGAAAGGCATCTCCATCATCGTCTTTCCCCAGAGCACCCGCACCCCGGATTTCGATCCCCAGCACTTCAACACCATCGGGGTCAAGCTGGCCCGCAAGGCCGGTGTGCCTGTGGTGCCGCTGGCTCTCAAGACCGATGCCTGGGGCACGGGGAAAAAGCTCAAGGAGCTGGGCCCCATCAAAAGCGGCCTGCCGGTGCGCTACAAGTTCGCCGCGCCCATGGATATCCACGGCAACGGCCGCGAGGAGCAGGCCTTCATCTGCGATTTCATCGGCTCCCAGCTGGCCCGCTGGCGCAAAGAGGACGGCATCAACGCCTAGTCTTGCAGCCCCTTGCGGCCGGGGAAGTGAATAACGAAGGGCGGACCCTTGCGGGCCCGCCCTTTTCCATACTCGCTGCTGCGAGGATTATTCCGCCGGAGCGTAATAACAACGCTTGGGCGACATGACCTTGCCTTCCTTCTTCAGTTCGGCAATGGCCTTGCTGACTTCCTTGGAATCCACTCCCAGTTCCTTGGCAATGTCGCCAGGACGCAGGGGCTTTCCGGCATTGACCAGGACTTCCAGAACTTTGTTTTCCATGGGCTGTTTTCCTCCTTGGGATGTGCGTATGCACGTTACGGGGGGCTGGGCCGAACGGCCGGACCTGTCTGGGAACGCAGGCCCGGGCCGACGTCCGCCTTGTAGCACAGAGCCTGCGGCCTGAAAAGAGACCCGGCAGGAGATCCCGGCGCTGCTTTGCAGTACGCCGCAAGAGGGAGGACAGACACACTGATGCAGGCCTTTCGAAATGCCACTGTACATAGCAAAAAAGGCGACCAGTAAAACTGATCGCCTGAATTTGCATGGTGCGCCCGAAGAGATTCGAACTCCTGGCCTACAGGTTCGTAGCCTGTTGCTCTATCCAGCTGAGCTACGAGCGCGTCGTGAGAAGCTATGTATAGAAAACAGCTCACGGAGTCAAGCGTTTAGCAAAAGAATTTTTCAAAAAAGTGAAAGGATGCCGGAAAAGATGCTTCCACCGCCCTGGAAAAGGCGGGCAGCCCTCCTCTCCCGCCGGCCCTGCCCTACGGGCAAAACACAGTGAGCGCCGGTCATTCCTGTTCCGGCCAATAGTGCCTGCGGTCATGCTCCTTGCAGGCGTAGAAATCCCGCTTGGCAAGGTACATCTTTTTGTCCGCTTCGTTGATCTGCTCGTCGATATTGCCCCGCTCGGCACGCCAGGAAATACCGCAGGAGATGGAGATATGACTTTCCTCCATGGCCCGGAGCGCATTCTCGACACAGGCATGGAAGGCTTCGCGGCCGGATTCGCGGTCGATGACGATGAACTCGTCGCCACCTATGCGGTAGGCCTTTTTGCCAAAGGCCTGGAGGAGGCACTCCGCGGTGCGACGGATGAGGGCATCACCGGCCTGATGTCCCTGGAGGTCATTGATCTTCTTCAGGCCGTTCAGGTCGAAATAGGCGATGCCCAGGCTGCCGCAATCCTTTCCGGACAGGGAGTCACAGACCTGGTTGTACCTGTTTCTGTTGTACAGCCCGGTGGAAAGATCCTCCACATACATCTGGGCGATGACGTCGTGCTGCTCGGCGATCTTCCTTTTCTGGAGCTCGATCTGCTCCCGGAGATAGCGGCGGGACTCCTCAGCCATTTTTTCAGGAAATCCGCTGTCGCTCGCGTCCATCTCGCTGTAAGGGTTGGAAAGGTGGAGATGACAGCAGCGGGGCCCCTGCGCCGTCCAGCGGAAAACCGTGGTGATGCGCTGGTGAACGCGCAGGCAGATGCCGGAATCCGGAACTGTGGCGACCCAGAGCATGCCCGTACAGATGAACAGGTCCGGCATGGGCCGGATGACATCATATTGCTCTTCGCCTATCTCGCAGCGGGGCACCCTGCCTGCAAAGGCCCGGAACGTCCTGATGACAGTCGCCGGATCGACGGCATACTCATGCTCTCCGGCACCGAACCAGCTGAAGGCATCGTCAAGATGGGAGAGCAGGAGCTCCGTATCGTTCTCGCAGTAGTGCTTATGCAAAAAAAGACGCGTCAGTTCCGCAATCTTCCGTTGCTTCGCATCGTCTGTCAAAGAGGCATGCGGCATCCGTGCACCCCCTTGTCTTCATTGCCGGTAGCGATCCCCCATGCGCGCGGGCCTCAGGCTCCGGTCCCGCCATGCCGGGTCTTCTTTCCGAAAGGCGATGACCGGTACGGCAGCCGCACCACACGCAGCTGCTCCCATGCGCGCGAAGCAGACCGGTCCGGGCGTCCAAACACATCATGGCTGAAGGTATGATACTTCGAGCTTTCTGGATGGTATCCCCTTTTGTCCCGCATGGCTATAGCCTGCTGCCTCCTTCGGGCCTTCAGGAGCGGCATCCCCGCTAAAAAACAGGTATCCGGCTAGGACCGGGCCGCGTCCTTCCCCTTTTTCCGGCCGCCCGGCTTCAGCTCGCTGACCAGCACCCCTGCCAGGATCATGGCCCCGCCCAGCAGCGCCAGCCCCGGCAGGCGTTCCCCGGCCATGCGGCCGAAGATGCCCGCCCAGACCGGTTCACAGGAATAGATGAGCGTGGCACGGGTGGGCGAGACCTTTTTCTGCGCCCAGTTGATGGCGTACTGGATGCCCGCCGTGGAAACGCCCAGGGCAAAGGCGCTGCCCAGCACCAGCCAGGAAGGCGGCGGCACGCTTTCGCCCACCAGGGGCATGGTGCCAAAACTGAGCAAAGAGGCCATGAGCACCTGCACGATGGTGACGCGCCGGGCATTGACGCTGCGGGCCACCAGACCGATGAGGATGATCTCCATGGCGATGGCCAGCGCACTGATGGCCGTCAGCATCTCGCCCCAGCCAAAGCCCGCGCTGCTGTCATCGGGCCCGGACAGTAGTAGGACGCCGGGAAAGGCCAGCGCGATGCCCACCCAGGCCATCAAATGCGGCGGGCGCTTCATGACCAGCCATTGCAGCAGGGGCACCAGCGGCACATAGAAGGCCGTGATGAAAGCCGATTTGCTGGCCGTGATGGTTTGAAGGCCACAGGTCTGCAAGGCATAGCCACCAAAGATGCACAGGCCTATGCTCATGCCCGCCCAGACTTCCCGCCAGGTGAAGTCCTTGAGCAGCGGCAGGGAGAACAGGATCAGGGCCAGGGCGGCAAAAGCGAAACGCACGCCCACGAAAAAGAAGGGCCCCGTGGCTTCCAGGGCACTGCGGATGATGATGAAGGTGGCGCCCCAGATCATGGTGATCAGGACCAGCGAACCTTCCTCCAGGGGGATGCGCGCCCGCAGACGCGCCAACAAGCCCGACATACGATCTTCCTCGTCCTTGCTCAGGATCAGCGCAGCTGGCTGTCCTTGCTGCCTTTGCGGTTGTACAGATGCACGGCGTGCTGCTCTTTGTCGGCTTCCTGCTGGCATTCCAGGCACAGCCGCACACCGGGCAGGGCCCGCCGCCGGGCCTCGGGGATGGGTTCGCCGCATTCCTCACAAAAGGCACGGCTCTCGCCCCGGGGCAGACAGGCTCTGGCCCGCCGCACCTCGTCAGCGATGGAATCCTGGATCTGATCCTGCACGGCATTATCGCCCGCCCAGCCTACCGCCATGGTGTACCTCCCCGATATGTTCCGCAGTGATCCTGCCGCGCTACCGTCTTGCGGCAACGGGGACAGACTATAGTCATGCTCCCCGCTCCAAGGCAAGAAGGCGTTATCGTATGCAGGGGCATCGTATTGACCCCGCCTTCCTTTCTTCTTACACTGGGACATTATTGTGAACACGCCGCCTTTGGGCGGCAATGGCTGGAGGTCACCATGCATATCCGTTTCTGTTGACGCATGCGCCGGACTCCCGTGGGGAGATCTGTGCGTTCAGGCATGTGTGCCGGAAACGGATGGTCCTGGCGGCTCCCAGACAGCGCAAGACCTTTCCGGGCGATGCCTCCGAGGTAGGATGCTGCCCAGCATCGCCCGCCCGCCGCTTTCCTGCACCTTTCCTGGATAATGTGTCCCGATATGCTTTCGGGGCGTGCTGCCGTGGTCCCGGACCATGCACACGCGCCTGCCCTCTGCCGGTGTTCCCGGTCCGAGGCGACGCGCCCGGCGCGTTTCCCGCTGTTCCTGCAACAGCCCACATTTTCCGTACGAGAGGTCATCATGAAAACCTGCCGTTTCCTGCTGCCCGCCCTGATGGCGGGCCTGATCTTTGCCATGACGTCCCACGCCGCTCCGCTGGACAGCTTCAAGGGCCTTTCCGGCACGCTTGATATCGCCGGCGGCACGGCCCACATCCCGGTCATGAAAGGCGCCGCCAAAAACATCATGACCGCCAATCCCGACATCCGCATCACCGTGGCCGGCGGCGGCTCCGGCGTGGGGGTGCAGCAGGTGGGCGAAGGCCTGGTGCAGATCGGCAATACCGGCCGCGCCCTCAAGGAAAAGGAAATCGCCAAGTACGGTCTGCAGAGCTTCCCCTTTGCCATCGACGGTGTGGCCCTGGTGGTCAACCCCGCCAACAAGGTGCGGGCCATCACGGCCCAGCAGGCCCAGGACATCTTTGCCGGCAAGATCACCAACTGGAAGGCCCTGGGCGGCGCTGACGCCCCCATCACGGTCTACACCCGCGAAGACGGCAGCGGCACCCGTGAAGTCTTTGTGGAAAAGGCCCTGAAAAAAGGCCCCATCGTGGCTTCCGCCAATGTGGTGAACTCCAACGGCGCCATGAAGACGGCCATCGGCCAGGACAAGCTGGGCATCGGTTATGTGGGCATCGGCCATGTGGACAAGAGCGTGGCTGCCCTGACCTTCGACAAGATGGTCCCCTCGCAGGAAAACGCCGCCTCCGGCGCCTACACCCTGACCCGCCTGCTGTACATGAACACCAAGGGTGCGCCCTCCGGCCTGACCAAGGCCTTCATCGACTATATCTACTCGCCTGAAGGCAGCGCCATCATCGAAAAAAGCGGCTACATCCCCACCGGCCGCAAGTAATCTGTCACCACACTATGCGGGGCGGCCATGCCGCCCCGCCGGGATCCTGAACATGGCATTTCCTTTTCTGCGGCGCAGCGGGACCCTGCCCCGTCTGTGCGGCCTGCTCGTCATCCTTGCCACGGGCGCCCTGTTCGCCCTGGTGGGCTGCTTTGCCCTGCCGGTGCTCTGGAGCGCCCAGGGCAGCCTGATCTTCTCCTGGGCGTGGCGTCCCCCCGCGGACTTCGGCATCCTGCCCATGCTGGCGGGCTCCCTCATCCTGTCCTTTTCCGCCCTGCTGCTGGCCTGGCCCCTGTCTCTGGGGCTGGCCTGCGCCCTGCAGGATCCCCGCCCGGCGTTCTGGCAAAAATGGCTCACGGGCCTCATCCGCTTCATGACCGCCATCCCCACGGTGGTCTACGGCTTTGCCGCCGTATTCCTGCTCACGCCTCTGGTCAGGGAGGCCGCCGGACAGGGGGCCGGCCTGTGCTGGCTCTCCGCCGCCTGTGTCCTGGCCCTGCTCATCAGCCCCACCATGGTGCTGGTCATGGACGTGGCCCTGCGCGAACAGATGCGCCGCCTGCTCCTGCCCGCTCTTTCCCTGGGCATGAGCAGGGATACCGTCCTTGCCTGCCTTGCCCTGCCCGCCGTCCGCCGCTGGCTGCTGACCGCCGGCCTGCTGGGCTTCGGCCGGGCCATCGGGGACACCCTCATCCCGCTCATGCTCAGCGGCAATGCGCCCAACGTCCCGCAAAACCTGTTCGCCGGGCTGCGGACCCTGACCGCCCACATGGGGCTGGTCACGGCCACGGACGTGGGCGGCCCGGCCTACAATTCCCTGTTCGTGGCCGGGGGGCTTCTGCTCTGCATCAGTACCGGCGTCAGCCTGGTGTTGCGGCGTCTGGAAAAAAAGCAGGACGTGCTCCTGCCGCCCGTGCCCGCCCTCTGGCGCCGCCATGCTCCCGCGGGCCTGCACCTGCTGGCGCGCGGTGCCGGTCTTTTGTGCAGCGCCTGTGTCCTCGCGCTGCTGGGCTTTTTGCTCTGGCGGGGGCTGCCGGTGCTTGATGCCGCGCTTCTGGTGGGTGACGCGCCGTTCTGGCCCGCCCTGCTGGGACGCTTCCCCATCTGGGACGGCATCTGGCCCGCCTGTCTGGGGACCCTCTGCCTGCTGGGCATCACCATGGCCCTGGTCCTCGTGCCCGGCATCGGCTGCGGCATCTACCTGGCGGAATACGCCCCGCCCCGTATGCAGCGCCTGCTCAACAGCCTGATGGACATCCTGTCCGGCGTCCCGTCCATCGTCATGGGCATCTTCGGCTTCACCCTCATCCTGTTCCTGCATCGTCTGGGCTTTGCCGGGGCCAGCTCCGGCCTGCTGCTGGCCGGAGGCTGCCTGGCCCTGCTGGTCCTGCCCGCGCTGGTGGTGACCACGCGCACCGCCCTGGAGAGCCTGCCCGCCTCCCTGCGCCTGAGCGGGGCCGCCCTGGGCCTGCGCCACGGCCAGGTCGTGCGGCACCTGTTGCTGCCGCAGGCCAGCCGCGGCATCCTGAGCGGAATCATGCTGGCCCTGGGCCGCTCCGCCGAAGATACGGCCGTCATCCTGCTTACCGGCGTAGTGGCCAACGCGGGGCTCCCCGCCGGTCTGGGCCTGCGTTTCGAAGCCCTGCCCTTTTTCATCTATTACACGGCTGCCCAATACCAGACACCGGAAGAGCTGCAGCGGGGCTTCGGCGCCGCCCTGACCCTGCTGGCCCTTTCCGGCGGCCTGCTCCTGCTGGCCTGGTGGCTGCATGAACGTTTCCGCCGGGAACGGCAGCCGGGCATGACGCCCCTGACGTTTTCGGGAGGACCGCAATGACCCCTCTTGTCCGCATCCATGATCTGTGCCTGCACCTCAACGGCCGCGCCATCCTGCACCATGTGGATCTTGAACTGCCGCGCCACGGCATCAGCGTCCTGCTGGGGCGTTCCGGTTCCGGCAAGACCAGTTTCCTGCGCTGCCTGAACCGCCTGCACGACTGCACCAAGGACAGCCGCATGCAGGGGCAGGTGGAACTTTTGCTGGACGGGGAGATGCGGGACATCAGCCGCCTGCGGGGCGAAGAGGCCCTCTCCCGTCTGCGCCGTCAGGTGGGCATGGTCTTCCAGACCCCCAACGTGCTGCCGGCCAGTATCGGACAAAACCTGCTGCTGCCCCTGCAGCTGGCTGCCGGGCTGGATATGGACGAGGCCCGCTCACGGGCCCGGCGCAGTCTGGAAGACGTGGGCCTGTGGCCGGAAGTCCATGACAGGCTGGGCGACCCTGCCGGCTCCCTTTCCGGCGGCCAGCAGCAACGCCTCTGTCTGGCCCGCACGCTGGCCCTGGAGCCGCAGATCCTCTTGCTGGACGAGCCTACGGCATCCCTTGACCCGGCCAGTACCCGCCGCATCGAGGATCTGCTCCTGCAGCTTTCGGAACGTTACGCCATCATCCTCGTCTCGCACGGGATCGCCCAGGCACGCCGTCTGGCGACCCGACTCCTGCTTTTTGAGGACGGCCATGCCCGCGGCCCCTTCCCGCCGGAAGAGCTGGCCCGCATCTTCCCCCATGAGGATGCGGCGGGACAGGCCTGAGACGAGGGGCTCGCAGTCAACACCACGTCCGGCGGGCCGGTGTTTTTCCGCTGGCAGGGCGGCAGGCATCATGCTATCCAGAAAGAAGGAACCCCTGTCCGTGACGGGCAGATCGTCTAACCCCTTGCAAGGATCCGTCATGTCTGCTGCCATCCGCAATCCCCTGCCGCTGTGGGGATTGTACTTCCTGCTGCTTGTGGCCATGTTCGCCACGCCCCTGTCCAACCTGAGTTTCCTGCTCTGGATCATCGCCCCCCTGCTGGCCCTGACGATCCGCAACAGCGCCCGCAAGGAGGGCTTGGAGGACGATGCCCAGCACGCCTCCTGGATCATGGGCTCGGCCGGGCTCTTCCTCCTGCTGGTCTTCCTGCTCATCGGCGGCATGGCCACCGCCAGCTCGACACTGATCGGAGCGGAGTCCCAGCAGCGCATCAACGAGATCAGCACCGCCATGAGCCGGCAGCAGATGCCCTGGAAGGACGCCTTCGTCCAGCTGCTGGAAGTCCAGGGCGTCAAAGGTATGATCCTTATTTGTGCCGGCGGTCTCCTGCTGAGCGTGCTCTGGCCCCTGCAGCGCATCCTCCAGGGCATGGTGGCCCTGAAGATGCAGGTGGCCCCGCGCCGTATCTCTACCGGCGGCAAGCTGCTGACCCTGCTGCTGGCCGTCCTGCTGGCCGGGGTCTCGTGCCTCGCCGCCCTCGGCGCGACCCTGTAAACAGGCCCCGTCAAAAAACATCCGGGCGCAAAAAGTGCCCTGCCTGCCGGTGCCCCGTGGCACAGGCGGACAGTTCCTGAGCCTCGGCATACCACCAAGGGGGGTGTCGCATGATCCGTCCCCGCTTCCGTCATACCGGCAGGCCTTGCTGCCTGATTCTGCTCTGTTTGCTGCTCCTGCCCTGGCTGGGCGCCTGCGCCCCCCAGTACGGCGTGAGCGTGGATTCCCTGCGCGGCCCCCAGGCCGACAACGCCGGCACCGTCTATGTTCCCCGCCCCGGCGTGGAAGGCATGGCCGAGGACGACCTGCTGTTCCGGGATGTGGCCGCACAGCTGGAGCCCTGCTTCACGGCCCGGGGCTACACCCTGAAACTGGACGGCCAGACGCAGGATAAAAGCGACAACCTGGTCTTCATCAGCTTCGGCATCAGCGAGCCCGACGTGCGCATCTACACCACGGTCAGCTATGTGCCCTACACCTGGGGCCGGGGGCATTTTCGCCATACCCGCTGGGTGCGCGAGGAAGAGACGCGGACCAAGGTCTTTTTCCATGCCGGGCTGCTGCTGGAAGGCTGCACACGGGCACCGGACGGCGGCCGCGGCAAGAACCTCTGGCGGACAGAGATCCGCTGTACGGGACGGGATGATGACTTCCGCACCCTGCTGCAGGCCATGCTGCCCGTTTTGCAGCAGCACCTGGGCAAGGATACCGGCGGGCGGCGCTATTTCGTCGTGACGCTGGATGAGGATGAAGCGCCTGTGGTGGAAGAAAAGGAAGTCACGGCCAACTGAGATGCGGCCGGTCCACCGATATGAAAGAGCCCTGCCGGTCTCCGGCAGGGCTCTTCTTCATCAAGGCTGCGTCATGTTTTCTCCTGTCCAGCCGCCGCCAAGGGCCCTGACGAGAGAAAGAGCATCCTTGGCCATGGCCGCCCGATGCGAGGCGTATTCCGTCTCGGCGCTCAGGCTGGATGCCTGGGCCGTCAGGACATCCAGATAGTCGCCCTTGCCCCCCGCGTACAGATCGCGGGAAAGCCGCAGGGCCTGTCTCTGATGGTCCCGGGCCGCACGCAGGCCGTCCTCCCGGCGTGACTCCTTTTCATAGGCCGACCAGGACGTCTCCACGTCATGCAGGGCCTCCAGGACCGTTTCCCGGTACACAAGAGCGGCCTCTGCCGCGGCTGCCCGGGCTTGATCCACCATGGCCTTGTTCCGGCCGAACGAGAAGATGTTCCAGCTTGCCATGGGCCCCACGCCCAGGCTCTTCATGGCGTCGCTCTAGGAGACGAAGTCCGAGGAAGTGACGGCCCCGCTGCCCACAAGGGAAAAGCTGGGGAAGAGCGCGGCCTGGGCCACCCCGATGCGTGCCGTGGCCGCATGGTGCTCGGCTTCGGCCTTGCGGACGTCCGGCCTGCGGCGCAGCAGATCGGAAGGCACGGCCGAAGGCAGACTGCGCAATTCCGGTATGGGCCCGGCGGGGGACAGCCGGGCATCGAACATGCCGGGATTGCGGCCGGCAAGGGCCTCCAGACCGCGGATGGCCGCCACGACCTCCGCTTCCGCCGACGGCACGGACGCCTGCGTGGTCTCCATCTGGGCCCGGGCGGCATGCAGGTCGAGCATGGCCACGGTACCGGCATCGGCACGGGCCTGGATGACGCGTACCGTATCCCGCTGCACGGCCACGTTCTCCAGCGCGATGCGGAGTTTTTCCTGTGCCAGCCGCAGATCCACATAGCCATTGGCCACTTCCACCGCCAGGGAGGCGCGTGCGTCGGCAAGGCTTATGCCCGCGGCCTCCAGATCTGCCCCGGCAGCTTCCAGGCTGCGCCGCAGCCCGCCGAACACGTCCACGGCCAAGGCCAGCTGCACGGAGGCGTCCAGTTTGGTGGCTGTCCCGTCGGGCGCATAGTTCCGGGAGCGGGCAAGCTCGCCCGTCCCCGTGGCATCCGGCAGGAATTCCGCACGGGCCTCCATGCGTGCCGCCCGCGACTGGGCCACCCGCTGCACGGCCTGCCGGACGGAAAGGCTCCCCTCCTGGGCTTCGAGCACCAGGGCCGTCAGCAGCGGATCATGAAAATCCTCCCACCAGGACGGGCGCAGGGGAGCACCCGTACCGGCAAGCGTGCCGGGCAGGAAGTTTTCCGGTACGCCCGCGTCCGCCCGCTTGAAGTCAGGCCCCAGGGTGCAGCCCCCCAGACCGGACAGGCCCACGGCCAGCAGCAGGCACAGGGCCGCGCGACCGCCGTGGAACTTTCCCGAAGCCTTTTCGCGCAGGCGCTGGAAAACGGCATACAGGGCCGGTGTGAACACGATGCCCACACATGTAGCCGCCAGCATGCCGGCAAAGGTCGTGATGCCGATGGCCTGACGGCTGGCGGCACCCGCACCGTCCGCGAACACCAGGGGCAGAACGCCGAAAAGGAAGCTCCAGGCCGTCATCATCACGGCGCGGAAACGCAGGTTCGCCCCCGAAAGGGCCGCCTCCTCGATGCCTTTGCCGCCCTCGCGCTCCTGCTTGGAGAACTCCACCATCAGGATGGCGTTCTTGGCCGCAAGGCCGATGAGCATGACCAGGCCCAGCTGGGCATAGATGCTCATGGATTCCCCGCAGACGGTCAGCCCCAGCAGGGCCCCCAGCACGGCAAAGCTGACGGTCAGCATCACCGGCACGGGAATCGTCCAGCTCTCGTACTGCGCCACCAAGAAAAGATAGGCGAACAGCAGGGCCAGCCCCATAAGGAACACGATCTGCCCGGTGTTCTGCTTTTCCTGATAACTGAGGCCCGTCCATTCGATATGGTAGCCCGCGGGCAGCTTGATGCCCTCGATGGCCGTGTACAGGTCGCCGGAGCTGACACCGGGGGCGCTCTGGGCGTTGATCTCCGCCGCGACCATCTTGTTGAAGCGCGTGATCTGGCGCGGCCCCACTTCATACTGGAGCGTCCCCAGAGCGCTCAGGGGCACCATGTCGCCGTTGCTGTTGGGGATGAGCAATTCTTCCACATGATGCAGCGACGAGCGGGAGTCGGCCCCGGCCTGGAGCTTGACCTCGAAATTGTTGCCGCTCAGGGTGAAGTCGTTGATATAGTAGGACGCCAGCACATCCTGGAGCGTGGAAAACACGGTCCCGGCCTGCACGCCCAGCAGTTCGGCCTTTTCGCGGTCCAGGCGCAGGCGGAGCTGCGGCGTGGCCGCATCGTAGGCCGTCATGGCGAACATGGTCTCGGGGCGTGCCGACAGATCACGGACAAAGGCGTCCGTGACGGTGGCCAGCGCGGAAGCATCGATGTCCCCGATGCCGCAGATGTCGAACGAGGCACCGCCCGTGGCGCCCAGGCCCATGATGGCCGGCGGCGTGAAGGCCACGATGCTGGCGGCGGCGATGTCATGCGTCCGTGCCTGGATCTGTCCCATGATAGCGGAAAGGCGGGTCGGCGGCGCGCTGCGCTCCTCCCAGGGATCAAGCTCCACGATGCACATGGCCGCGTTCTCCCCGCTGCCGCTGAGCATGCTCATGCCCGAGACCTGCATGACGGAATGGATGCCGGGGATGGCCGCCAGACGCTCGCGCACCGTGGCCAGCACCGCATCGGTACGTTCCTGGACAGCATCGCCGGGCAATTCCACATTGCAGAAAATGACGCCCTTGTCTTCCATGGGCAGGAACGACGGCGGGATATGCCCGTACAGGAGCCATACGCCGAGGAAGGTCCCGCCCAGTATGCCCAGCGTCAGCCCGCCGCGCCGCACAAGACGCCCCGTCAGGCCCAGATAGCGGCCGCGCAGGGCGTCCAGGAACCTGTTGACGGGCAGGAAGATGGGGGCACACTGCCCGCCCGACCTGCGCAGGACCAGGGCGCACAGGGCCGGGCTGAGCGTCAGCGCCACCACGGTGGAAAGGCAGAGGGCCACGCACATGCTCACCGCGAACTGGCGGTAGATGGCCCCCACCATGCCGCCGTAAAAAGCCAGAGGCGCATAGCAGGCCACCGTGACCAGGGTCGTGGCGATGACGGCCCCGGTGATCTGCCGCATGCTTTTTATGGCTGCCTCCCGGGCGGGCAGGCCTTCGCGTTCCATGATGCCCTGCGTGTTCTCCACCACCACGATGGCATCGTCCACCAGGGAACCGATGACGAGGATCAGGCCGAACATGGTCAGGGTGTTGATGCTGTATCCCAGGGCGTACATGACGCTGAAGGTCCCCACCAGCGACACGGGGATGGCCACTGCCGGGATGAGCGTGGCCCGCCAGTCCTGGATGAACAGCCACGTCACCAGAACGACCAAGATCAGGGCCACCACCAGGGTGGAGACCATCTCCCGCATGGAGGCGACGATGAACTTTGTCGGGTCATAGGCGATGGAATAGCTCACACCGGGCGGGAAGCGCTGCTCCCAGGTGGCCAGCTCGGCCTTGATGCGGTTCATGGTCGCCAGAGCATTGGCATCAGGGCTCCGGTACAGGGACAGGCCCACGCTTTCCTTGCCGTTGAAGGTGGAACGTCCTGAATAGCTGCTGGAGCCCAGCTCCACGGTGGCCACGTCCCGCAGGCGTACTATCCGGCCGCTGTCGGCATCGGAGCGGACCACGATCTCGCCGAATTCTTCCGCCGTCTTGAGGCGCCCCTGCACATTGAGCTTGTAGGAAACGTAACGGTTGCTGCCTTCGGCCCCCAGCGTGCCCGCGGCCGCCTGCACGTTCTGCGCCTCCACGGCGCTCCTGATCTCGCTGGACGAGATGCCGAGCCCGGACATGCGCAAGGGGTCCATCCAGATGCGCATGGCGTATTCCTGCTGCGACATCATGTCCGACGAGGAGACCCCCTCCAGGCGGGCCAGGGCATCCTTGACGTTGTTGTTCACATAGTTGACCAGCTCGTTCAGGCTCAGGGAGGTACCGTCGGTCTGGAAGGCCAGCATGGCCAGGATATCGTTGCCGCGCTTCTCCACCGTGATGCCGACCTTGGTCACCTCGCTGGGCAGCTGGGCCTCCGCCCGTTTGACGGCATTTTGCAGGTTGACGAGGGCGATGTCGGAATCCGTGCCGGAGCGGAAGGTCACGGAGCAGGAATAGGAGCCGGAATTGCTGCTGGTGGAAGAAAAGTACAGCAGGTCCTCCACGCCGTTGATCTCGTTCTCCAAAGGCATGGCCACGGTCTGGGCCACCACGTCGGCACTGGCCCCGGAATAGGTCGCCGAAACGAAGAGCGTGGGGGGCGCGATCTCGGGATATTCCGCCACCGGCAGGTTGGCCAGGGAGATGCCGCCGGCCAGCAGCAGGATCAGGCTCACTACAGCGGCAAGGCGGAGACGTTCGATGAAGATACGCGAAAACATGCTAGTCCTGCACTCCGGCATCCGCGCCCTTGCGGGCATAGTCCACCTTCATCCCGTCAGCCACCTTGTGCGTGCCGTCCGTGACGACCCGCTCATGGGCGGTCAGCCCCGAGCGGACCGTCTGGGATTCGCCCACCAGATTCCCCAGCGTCACGCGGCGCAGGCTCACCCGGTCGTCCTCCTGCACCACATAGACGAACGCTCCCTGCGCGTCATGCTGCACGGCCGACGGAGGTACGGCAGGCACAAGGCTGTCCGTCTGCCGGTACAGGGTCACCACCACGGTGCTCTCAGGCACGAGGCGGCTCTGGGGATTGGCCAGCTCGGCGTAGACCAGGATCGTGTCCGTCCTGCCCTCCGCCGTGTTGTCCACGATGGTCACCCGGCCTTCGGTCCCATAGTCCGTACCGTCGGCAAGCCGTACACGCACCCGCCCCAGCGAACGCAGTTCCTCTTCGGAACCGAAAACAGCCTGCATGTCGCGTACGCTCAGGCCAAAGCGCACACGCACAGGATCCGTCCTGACCAGCGTCACCAGGGTGCCGGACGAGGTGGTCACATAATTCCCGGCCGTGAACGCCGTGACCCCGATACGCCCGGCCATGGGCGCTACTATCCGGGTGTTGCGCAGGTCATCCTGGGCCGTCACAAGGTCGGCCTCCGCCGCCAGCAGTTCACCATAGGCCACCTGCTCCGTCCGTTCGGCGCTTTCCAGCACATCACGGCTGACGGCCTGCTTTTTGAACAGGCTGCGATTGCGGGCCAGGTCGGCCCGGGCATAGGCGTGCTCCGCCTTGTACTGCACGACCTTGCCCCGGGCATTCTTCACCGCGGCCTCGTAGCGCACCGGATCGATGCGGTAGAGCATCTGGCCGGCCTGGACCGTATCGCCATCGCGAAAACCCACCTCCAGGATCTCGCCTGCCACCCGGGGCACCAGCGATACCGTGGCAGGCGAGACCACCCGACCGGTATAGCGACGGCTCTGGGTGTCCTGCACGGCAAGGACTTCCCCCACTTCCACCACAGGTGCCGGTACCGGCATGCCCGGCCCCGGCATGGCCGCCCGGACAAACGGGACGGCGCACAGGAACAGCAGCAGGGACAACAGGAGGGATCTTCTCATTTGCCCGCTCCCTGCGCCTGCGCTGCCCGCAGTTTTTTGCCTTCCTCCAGGGCGATGGCAAGGACACGCTCGAAGGTTGCCCTGTCTTCCGCCGACACATCACGCAGCAGATGATCCAGGATGCCGTTGATCTTGTCGTGATGATAGCGGTAGCGCTCCATGCCTTTGTCCGTCATACGGATGGAGACCGCCCGCCGGTCCTTTTCCGATGGCTCCCGCACCACCAGCCCCTCCAGGACCAGCCCCTGCACCGTCTGTGAGATGCAGCCCGGCGAAAGGTAGAGCAACTGGGCCAGCTCCTTGACCATGAGTCCTCTGGGGGCACAGGCCACCAGGGCCTCGATGATCCGCCCCGGTGCCGTGGGCAGGGTACCTTCCGGCATATCCGGCCCCTGGGTGGGGTGTTTTCCCAAAGAGAGCAGGATCTCCGAAAGATCCGGTATCTGCGTCCATTCCATGTGAGCCCTCTTAATTATTTATTGAAAAAATAGTTTAGTTACTAAATTATTTTTTATGTCACCCTCCGTTCCCTGTCAACCGCTCCGCACGCAAGGCCCCTCCATGAAGGGCCCGAAACGCCAGCAGGGAGGCCTGCCCCGTACGGCAAAGCCTCCCTGCTGTCTTGGTCCCCTGCGGACCGGTCTGGACGAGCGTATGCTCTATTCCGGCAGGCTTCCTGCCAGATCCTTGATCCAGCGGATGGTCTGACGGCTCATCTTTCGATGCATGTCCTCATCATTGCTCACATGCAGGGCCCGGGCCAGGCAACCGGCCACACAGACGGGCTCCAGTCCGGCCTTGCGCCGGTCATGGCACAGATCACACTTGCAGGCCTTGCCGGTAACGGTATCCAGATGGGGCACATGATAGGGACAGGCCGTCACGCAGGCCCCGCAGCCCGTGCAGCGGTCGGCATCGATATGGACGATGTTTTCCTCATCCAGCCACATGGCATCATGCGTACAGGCGCGAAGACAGGCGGGCCGCGCACAGTGCACACAGGTCACGAAGCCCATGGGCAGGCTGACCTTGCCCTCTTTCAGAGCGGGCGTGCCGCCCAGCTGCCGGCACAGGGGCAGGGAGATCCCATGCCACTGACGGCAGTGGATCTCGCATGCCTTGCAATTGACACAGCGTTTTTCGTCAAAAACGATACAGGTGGAACTGCTCATCAGTTTTCCTCCCGGGCATGATCATTGCGGACGGGGCGCAGGGTCACAAAGTGCTCCTGCAGGGCAAGGCCGTGGACCATGGCATCTTCCTTGTCCAGTCCGCCATGCATGAACTCCTGGTCTGCCAGTCCCTTGCCGCGGGCCCTGCTCTCCACCGGCAGGCGATGCCCGAAACCATGCAGCATGAACACGGCATCGGGATGCATGCCGGGGATGACACGCACCCGGATCTCGCCACCCTTGCCGTCAGCTCTTTCCATACGGACAGTATCTCCATCCTCCACGCCCAGCTCGCGGGCCCGTTCCGGGGCGATCCAGGCACGGTTTTCCGGCAGGCTGTCGGACAGCAAGGGATTGTTCTGGGTGTGCGAATGGGTGTGGCGCGCATTGCGTCCCACGATCAGGCGGAACTGCCCCTTTCCCGGCCGGGGCACGTCCTGCCAGGGCATGAGCGAAGGCAGACCGGCTTCCCGCCAGGGACCGAAAAGGACTTCTATCTTGCCGGAAGGCGTCGCGAAACGGGGGCCCAGATCGATGGGCGCATCTGCGAGAGAGACGGAACCGTACCGGAAATCCTCCACGGAGACACCAGTCCCTTCCAGCTGGAAGCGCCAGACATCTTCCAGCGTCTCGCAGGCCAGATCCTCCAGCCCCAGACGGCGGGCCAGCTGTCCCAGGATCCACCAGTCCGGCCGGGTATCGAAACGGACATCCGCAGCCGGGCTGCGCATGATGAAGGCAGGCTTGCTGCCGCTCTTGACCTGGAGCAGGGATCCCCGCTCCACAAAGGACGGCATGGGCAGCACCACATCGCTGAACCAGGCCGTATCCGACCAGGAAAAGGTCAGCGAGACCATCAGCTCCAGACCGGCCAGCTGGGCCTTCTGTCGTTCAGGGTCCGGCATGGCGGACAGGGGGTCGTGCTTGAGGGTGAAGTAGGCCTTGACGGGATACGGATCCCCGCTTTCCACGGCCCGGAAGGCCTTGTGCAGCAGGCTGGCGCCGGGAGCAAAGGCCGGTTCGGCCCAGCCGACGCCGTCCGCCCGCTTTTCCCTGGGGGCGGCATACAGCGAGGTAAAGGAGCGCAGGCCCTTGCGGCCGGCATCCTTGGGACCCGCCGCCAGCAGCAGGCCGCCCTTACTGCCGAAAGCGCCCAGCAACGCGTCGATGAGGTAGGCCGTACGGCAGACCATGAACGACTGGGGATAGCGTGTGCTCATCCAGCCGCCATGCCAGATGACCTGCGGCGCCGCAGCGGCCAGGGAACGCGCCAGCTCTGCGATGACATCTGCCGGGATGTCGCACTGGCTTTCGGCCCATTGCGGCGAATAGGGACGCACAAAGTCCGCCAGCGCTTCGAAATCCTGGACATAACGCTCCACGTACGCGGCATCGTAGAGTTTTTCTTCGATCAGGACATGCAGCACTGCCAGGTTGAGAGCCAGATCCGTGCCGGGACAGATGCAGAGGTTCTGCTGCGCCTTGAGCCCCGTCACCGTGGGACGAACGTCCACACAGGTCAGACGACAGCCCTTGTCCAGCGCGTCCAGCACCTGATTGAGCTCCCCGACCTTGAGAGATTCCAAAAAATTCCGGCCCTGCACGACGATATGGCGGCAGTTCTTGAAATCATAGATCCATTTGCCGCGCCCGTGACCGGTCAGGGAATAGGAGGCCTGGTTGACGTTATGGGCACAGGCGTCATCATGAGTGCAGTAATTGGGCGAGCCCAGACCGCGCATCAGGGCCTTGCTCATGTCGGAGAACGGCCCGGGCCGCTCGGACCAGAGCACACTGCGCGGCCCGTAGGTGGCCATGATCGTTTTCAACCGTTCCGCCACATAATCCAGGGCCTCGTCCCAGCTCACGGAACGCCACAGTCCTGCGCCGCGCTCTCCGGCACGGATCAATGGCCCCTGCGGGCGTTCATCATCAGCATACAGGGCCAGGGACGCGGCGCCCCGGGGGCACAGGGCCGCCCCGGAAGCACTGTGGCTGTTGCCGCATATCCAGCGCGGCACGCCGTTCTCACAATGAATCTCCACAGGGCAGCGTGTATTGCACATGCCGCACAAGGAGTAGACGATGGATGACGCCATATATGGACTCCTGCCCGCATGGCGGGCGTGTATTAGTCGATGATCGCCCCTTGTCCGTCCTGCCCGACAGGACATACCAGACGTCCCAGCAGCAGGCGCAAGGGGATGTAGGCCAGCACGAACCAGAAGACGAAGCCCGGCTCAGGCCCCAGCAGGGGCAAAGAAAATGGAAGGGAGGGGCTGACCGTACCGAAACGGGCCTGCATCCAGGCCAGAGCCAGAGGGACAGGCCATAACGACGCTACCCACAGAGCTCCGTTGAGGGAAAAATAATAGCCAAAGGCCTCATGCCCCTGGCGATTGACTGCCTTGTAAGCCTCCTTGCCGCTCTCGCGCAACGCTCGCTCACTCAGCTTGTGGTAATGCCGCATCTCGGTGCGCAGTTCCTTGAGGCGGGCCGCATGCATGCGCTGCCCGAGCCGCAAGGTCAGCAGGCCCAGCAGCACGGCCTGGGCTGCCAGTACGCATGTCCCCACTATATAGCCCCATTCCGGCAGCTCCGGGAACCAGCGGTACGGAGCGATGCACCAGGGATCTATCCATAACAAAAAACTTTTCATGCCGCGCAAAAACAGGGCAGGGAAAGCCCCTGCCCTCCGGTAGTTACCCGAAAATACGGTAATTGAAGAAGCCGCGCAAGACGTAATCCGTACCCACATACAGGGCAAGGACGATGAAAAGACGCTTCAGCCAGATGTCCGAGAAAAAGCGGGACGTGTAAGGCCCGATAAGCGAGCCCACGGCGATGCCCACCAGTTCCAGCCCCACCAGGGACCAGTCCACGGTCACGCCATGCAGCAGCAGGGTCGTGATACCGGTGATCATGCTTACCAGCACGGCCAGAGCGGACGTTCCTGCGGCCAGATACATGGGCAGCTGGGTGATGCTGGTCAGGAAAGGTACCAGCAGGAAACCGCCACCCACACCCAGGAAGGCGGCAATGGAAGAGATGACGATACCGCCCACGAACGGCAGCACAGGATTGAAGGAGAACTCCACGCCGCAGAAGGTGAAGACGCAGCGTCCCAGACTGAAGCTGCGCAGACGGACACCGGTCTCCACGACCTCACCGGGATTCTTGTTTTTCACCGACGCTTCGAAAGCTTTGGCAGCTTCTTTGGCCTTGGCCTTGGAACGCTGCCCGGCGGGAGAGGTCTCCCACATCAGATAGCAGCCCAACAGCAGGACAAAGAGGCCAAAATAGCCCTGATACGAGGAAAAATTCAGTTTACCGGCCGTCAGCTTGACTGCCATGAAAGCGCCCACGATGGACCCCAGCCCCAGAGCGATCCCCAGCGGCAGCACGATACGCTTCAGACGATAGTAGCTGAAGGTGCTCAGGGCCGCGGAAAGCCCGGCCAGCATCTGGTTGGACGCCCGCACAGAGTCGGTGATGGATTTGTTGAGGGGCGTCTGCCCAAAGGATTTGGCATAGGCGCCCAGGCCATGCACACTCATGTGGCCCACACCGGCCATGACGCCGCCAAAAGCTCCTACCGTGGAGAAGATCCAGCCCACCCACAGGGCCCAGCCGAAGGCCAGCAGCATGTTGGTCTGCGGCCCGCCGGGGATCCCCAGATAGCCGGGGGCCGCCTGCATGTCGATGGACTGCGGCGCCGTTTCAAGTTGTTTGGCGATGGCATTGGCAAGCGGGCTCGTTTCTGCCGCCAGCGCAAGACTGGTATAAAGTGCGATACCGACCAGGACCAGAGTGGTCCCCAGGACGATTTTTTTCATGGAGCCTCCTTAATAAATTTAATAATCAATACTTATATACTATCCATAAGAAACACTTTGTGCAAGCCCATTTCAGCGTGAAGGGCACAGATTGAAGGAGATTAGCCCGCACTCTGACTTCTCTCGGCGTGGTACAGGCTAACGCATGAAGAAATCAAAGATTACCCTAAAGAGAACGCAGACCGCAGTCGGTAGGATGGCAAATCAGCTCGTCATGGAGCAAAAGGCCGTGAGCCAAGAGCACAGCCGTGCCGGCTTTTGCAGCTATCCCGCGTCAGTCTTCCGGACGCAGCGGTTACGGCTGTGACAACAGCTTTTTTTAGTCTAGCGTATCCGGGAAAAGATCCGGGATCCGCATCGGTCCACCTGAAAACGTGCCTGCTGCCCGAGGCCTCACTGGACGCCGGTTCGTTTACAGGTTGGGAGCATGGTTTGCTGATGCGATAATAAAAACGAGCATCGCGCGCTGTCTGAGGAAAACAGAAGGGGATTCCCCCTGTTGCACGGAACACAAGCGCCGACATCCCCGCAGGCCCAGCGGCAAAAGTTTTTGGAAGGGAGGGGCGCGGGGAGGGAGAACCTTTTTCCAAAAAGGTTTCCCTCTCCGTAAGCTTTTCTTTCTTCAAATCTCCAGGCGTCTGCCTGGCGTCTCCCAAACAAAAAATCCCCGGCGGAGCGGGGATAAAAAAAGACCCCCTCGCGCTGTGAGCTGCAAGGGGGTCTCGAACAATCTTTGGCAGCGGCCTACTTTCCCACATGA
>OGJY01000147.1_pt1 | contig 97251 bp, 67 predicted proteins | sample 1572231 | NCBI WGS metagenome assembly OGJY01 (sample SAMEA2582121, study PRJEB24529) | metagenome | biome: Human gut stool | place: China | collected 2011
AGCTTTGCACGCCCTTACAGGGCTACATCGTCGCTATATGACTCAATTATTTCTAGCTTCGAGCCTCACCTTTTTCTATGTTAACGCCGAAGAAATAAACATATAAATCATCATCCCGATAATATCGTTCGTAATCGTGATGAACGGGCCGGTAGCTAATGCGGGGTCTATCTTCAGGCGGTCGAGCGTCATCGGGACAAGGGTTCCGAAGATACTGGCGAACATGACGACGGCGAACAGGCTCAGGGAGACGGATGCCGTTATCCCTTTGTCGCCCAGCATAAAGAAGTTATACACGAATACGACCAGGCTGATAATGCTGGCGTTGATAAGCGAGACGATTCCTTCTTTCAATATCTGCGGAAGAATGTTATCCTGTTTCAGTGAGTTGTTGGCCAGACCCTGTACCACGATAGCCGACGATTGTATCCCGACATTTCCTCCCGTACCACCGATCAGCGGAATAAAGAGAGCCATCTTCGGGTTGCTCGCCAGATTCCCTTCAAAGCCGCCAAGGATGACGGAGTTTGCCAGCCCGCCGATCATACCGATCAGCAACCACGGGAGACGGGCGGCCGTCTGGGTAAATACATTATCCGAAGTTTCCACGTCCTGCGAGATACCGGATGCCAACTGGTAATCACGTTCGTGCTGTTCGCGTACTTCGTCCATTACGTCGTCGATGGTGATGCGTCCGACCAGGCGACCGATACTGTCTATTACCGGCAAGGCTACCAGGTCGTATTTCTCGATCGTTTCGGCTACTTCTTCGATACTGTCGCTCTCGCGTACCGCGATAGGCTCCTTCTTCATCACATGTTTGATCTTGGAAACGGACGGGTTGGTGATCAGCCGTTGGAGCGGGAGAACACCTTTCAGGCGTTCGTCGTCGTCTATCACATATACATAATAGATCTCGTCCATGTCTTCGGCCTGCTTACGCATTTCTTCGATACACTGGGGCATACTCCAATTCTCGTTGACCACGATCATTTCCGTACCCATCAAACCTCCGGCAGTGTCTTCGTCGTATTTCAACAGGTCGACGATATCGCCCGCCTGCTCCACGTCTTCGATGTGCGAAAGGATCTCTTCCTGGGTGTCTTCGTCCAGCTCACGCATCAGGTCTACGGCGTCGTCGGTCTCCATATTGTCGACGAAGCGTTTGGCGATCAATTCGTTAGGGAGTTCCCGCAGTAACTTATGACGGTCTTCCTCATCCAGTTCCATCAGGACGTCGGCTGCTTTGTCGCCATCCATCAGCAGATACAGATAGATAGCTTCCTGCAGGTTCAGTTCCTGGTATAACTCGGCGATATCGGCCGGGTACAGGTCGTGGAGCATCGCCTGTGCTTTGGCATCATCTTTGGCGGAGATGATACTCTTTAAGTTTTCGATATAGTCTTTCGTTAGTTCAATCATAAGTCACTTTTCTTTATCAGACGCTTGTCCGGTGTTAGTATATACCATACACTGTCTTCTCTGAATTCCGGTGAGGCAACGCTCTCTCCCTTATCCTCTTCCGGATAAGACAGGCCGGCGATGTCGAGGAACGAATGGAACAGATTGGATGTGCTTACTTTCTTCTCTTTATGATTTTCGATGGCTTCTGCTTTTTCCGGCCGTGCGTCACGGTAGGCGGCGGAAGTCCATATAAATAGCGGGATATGCAATTCATAGATGGAGGGTTCCGTATTGCCGTGCACCGCTAGGTTGCGTTCGTCGTCGTAGAGGTTCTCCGCATGGTCGGACAGGTAGACGATGGCGCTGACAGCCTTTTCTGCGTCTACCTTCCGGATGATTTCATTCAGTACGTAGTCGGTGTAACAGATGCTGTTGTCATAGCTGTTCACCAGTATTTCTTTGTTGGACGGGCTGACTACGTCGTATCCGGTGTTATCGTGTAGCGAGGGCGTGAAGCGGCAGAAAGACTCCGGGTAGCGGGCGTTGTAGCGGAAATGGCTTCCCAATGTGTGGATTACGATCAATTGCTTCTGTTTGTCCAGGCTCAATACCGAGTCGAGGTGGGGCAATAGCTTCCCGTCGTAGTTGTCGGCAGAGTCGAAATCGGTAGTCGAGAAGAAAGTATAGTCCATGTCGGCTGTGATGCGTTTCACGAAACGGTCGCTCGACGCCTGGCTGGCCAGCCAGGCTGTGCTGAAACCGCATTCGATAAAGGCATCGGGCAGCGCTTTCTCCTTGTAGGCGATATCGGGTTTATCCGGGGTTGCCCGGGTGAGTATCTGCTGGATCGCTATGTTGGTCAGGTTCGATGTTGTCAGTGCTTTGCTGTAAGAAACCAGGTTTTCCTGTTTATCGAGCAGCGGGGAAGTAGGGCGGTTGTACCCGTTCAACGAGTAGTTGCCGTAGCGGCTGGATTCACCGATCACTAATACGTAAATCTCTTTTCCGGGCAGGGTGTCCTGTCGTTTCGCCCGGAAGGAGAAGTCTTTCAGCTGTTCCTGCATCCGGTCGATTTCCCGCTCCATCGCGAAAACTTCGGTGGTGGCCGCCAGCAGGTCGCAGGGATATACCTTTTTATATTTCATCAGGAAATTCGAATTGGCCGCCCTCAAGCGGTAGACAGCCCCGTCGGTATAATCCGACATCTTCCACATCGTTCCCCACAGGGCGATATTGAAAAGGGCAAACAGGCTGAATACGACTATCTTCCCTTTTCCGGTGAATATCGGTTTGTTCTCTATCCGGGTGAACAATACCCAATAATAGAGGATAAGGATCAGGATAAAAAGAAGGAGATATCCTTTCAGGGAATAGATGAGTTCGAAGGCTTCCTGGTTGTTCGTGTTCAAGATAGCCGACATCAGGCCGATGGATATCGGCATCTTATTGAGGATGACATGTCCGATCTCGATCGGGCTGAGTATCAGGAAAAGACTCGACAGGGCAAAATAAACCCTGGCCTTGAACAGCAATGCCGGGACGGTCAGGATCAGGCAGGAGAAAAACAGGTAGGCTACTTGCTTGGGGATGTCGCCGGCCAAGTCGCTCGACCGGAACATCACTACAAGGTTAGGCAAAAGAAGAAGGAAAAATAAAAGAGTCATCCATCCGTACTTGTTAGATGGAAATAGCGACCGGATCATTTTTCCTATTCGTTTCATATTTTGTTTATTTTCCTGTTTTTATTCTTTCTGTATTGTCCCTGTTTGTTGCAACCACTTGTTCGTGATCAGTGTTAATTCAACAAATTGCTCGACCGATAATTGTTCGGGCCGTTGATTAAAGATAGGCAATGCATAATCCGGACAGTCTTTTCCCAGCAACGGCTTCATCGAGTTTCGGAGTGTTTTCCGTCGTTGGTTGAAAGATGTCTTGACGACTGTCTTGAATAGTTTCTCGTCGCAACCCAGCTCTTTCCGGTCGTTCCGTACCATACGGATCACGGCGCTCTTTACCTTTGGGGGCGGATCGAATACGGTTTCACTCACCGTGAAGAGGTATTCGACCGTGTACCACGCTTGCAGCAGTACGCTCAATATGCCGTATGTCTTGCTGCCCGGGCCGGCTGCCAGGCGTTCGGCCACCTCTTTTTGTATCATCCCCGAGCAACAGGGTACATGTTCTCTGAAGTCGAGTACCTTAAAGAATATCTGGCTGGATATATTATACGGATAGTTACCGATGACGCAGAACTGGCCGGGGAATAGTTTGGATAGATCCAGCCGCAGGAAATCCTCACAGAGGATACGTCCTTCAAGTGTCGGGAAGTTTTGTTCCAGGTAATCCACTGACTCCATATCCAGTTCTACCACAGTCAGGTCGTGACCTGCTTCCAACAGATATTGAGTGAGCACACCCATCCCCGGACCGATCTCCAAAACCGGTAAATCCTTGTAGTCGGACAGTGTGTCGGCTATGCGCCGGGCGATGTCTAAATCCTTCAGGAAATGCTGTCCTAATGCTTTCTTTGGCTTAACTAATCTCATCCAGTTCTTTGATGTAAAGTATTTGTATTAAAATATAATGCTTATCTTTGCGGGTGCACAAAAATACAACAAATAATTTAAAGTATCCTACGTAGAATGAATTTTAAAAGTATCCTACAAACGTTTGTCAAGATATTTCTACCCTTAGCTTTTGGCTGTTTATTGCTGTGGTTTCTATACAGTAATATGGATGTCACCGAAATATGGCGGGTGATCCGTGAGGGAGTGAGATACGATATTATCCTGGTCTCTTTGTTGTTTGGCCTGTTTGCCAATATTGTCCGCGGGCTTCGCTGGGGACTGCTTATCTCATCGCTGGGTGAGCGTTTTAAGATGAGCAACGTTGTTTATGCTGTGTTGGGTAATTATGCTGTGAATATGGTTCTTCCCCGTGTGGGCGAGGTATGGCGTTGCGGAATAATTACCAAATATGATAAGATACCTTTTACCAAGCTCTTCGGGACTCTCCTGATAGACCGTGTGAGCGATACGGTAGTGGTCGGATCGATCACTTTGCTGATCTTTATATTCAATTTCGACTTCTTTGTCAGCTTTTTTGCACGCAACCCGGCCTTGCTGGATGGCTTCCGGAAAATGTTCGACTCTCTATGGATTTATGTCATTGCAGTAATTTTAGTGGTCGGAATTTGGTTTGTTTTCAAATATATGAGTAACTTTACGCTGGTGCAGAAAGCAAAGTCATTGTTGCTGAATGTGTGGGACGGAATGAAGAGCGTCTGGTTACTGAAGCGGAAAGGCCTTTTCCTGGCGCAGACCCTGTTGATTTGGGGCGGTTATTTCTGTTATTTCTATATCACATTCTATGCCTTCGACTTTACGCGCGACCTGGGTATAAAGGTCGGCCTGATCGCTTTTACTATGAGTAGTATCGGTGTGGCTGTTCCGGTTCAGGCGGGTATCGGTGCCTGGCATTTTATGGTGATCGCTACGTTGGTTTGCTTCGGTGTCAATGAAAATGATGCTGCTGCTTTTGCCCTCGTGGTTCATACGGTGCAAACGGCCTGGACGGTGATTTGCGGTCTGTTCGGTATTGTGGCTCTGCCGCTTACCAATAGAGATAATAATGTGCAGTTGGCAGTCGACGAGTGATGGTTGGCTGTTAAAAAAACTCCATTGGTTATCCTTTTATAGAATAAGTTTGTTACTAATATAATTTATTAATCTGGTTGTCAATATCCCGGTTGCCATCTTATCTGTCAACTATCATTTGTCAACTGTCAACTTAGAAGAAACTATGTCAGCAGAAATCAAGAATCTTTTTCCGCAGCATGTCTGGGGTTATTTCTATGACCTCACACAAATCCCTCGTCCTACGGGACACATGGAAGCAGTTACCCGTTATGTAGAAGCTTTTGGTAAAGGATTGGGATTGGAAACCTTGCGGGATGAAGTAGGAAACGTTCTGATCCGCAAACCTGCAACCCCCGGAATGGAAGGCCGTAAAACCGTTATCCTGCAATCGCATCTGGATATGGTTCCTCAGAAAAATGCTTCCGTAAAGCATAACTTCCTTACCGATCCGATCGATGCTTACATAGATGGCGACTGGGTTACAGCCCGTGATACTACGCTGGGTGCCGACAACGGTATCGGTGCTTCTTTCGCTATGGCTGTGCTTTCGGACGAGACTATCAAACATGGCCCGATCGAGGCTCTTTTCACTATAGATGAAGAAGAAGGTATGGATGGCGCTTTCGGTCTGAAACCCGGATTCCTGAAAGGGGATACGCTGATCAACTGCGACTCGGAAGAGGAAGGTGAACTGTTTGTGGGTTGTGCCGGCGGTGCTGATCTGAATATCTCCGTACAGTTTAAAGAAGATACATATGTACCCGAAGGGGATGTCGCTGTAAAGGTGAACCTGACGGGGTTGAAAGGCGGACACTCCGGTGTGGATATCCATCTCGGACGTGCGAATGCCAATAAATTAATGTTCCGTTTCCTGAAAGAGGCGGTTTGCGATTATGGTGCGCGTCTGTCGTCTATCGAAGGCGGTTCGCTTCGTAATGCGATTCCCCGGGAGGCTTTTGCCGTAATTACGATTCCCGGTGATAACGTAGAGTCGTTGTGGGAAATGGTTGCCGACTATCAGGATATGTTCCGCGAAGAATACAGGGGAATCGAAAATAATATCAGTTTTACTGCTGAAATGGTCGATCTGCCTGCTACTCTGATTCCGGAAGAAATTCAGGACGATCTGATCAATGCGATCGAAGGTTGTCAGAATGGTGTGATCAGCATGTTGAACGATTTCCCCGGTACGGTGGAATCGTCTTCCAACCTGGCGATCGTCAGGTCGTCTGACGAGCTGATCGAGATAAAGATATTGGTGCGCAGTTCTTCCGAAAGCCGTAAAGCTTCCGTTTGTTCAAGCCTGGAAAGTATCTTCGCTCTGGCTGGTGCCAAAGTGGAATACGGCGGCGCTTACGGTGGATGGCAGCCGAATATCAATTCCCCGATCCTGAATGTGATGCAGCAGACCTACGAAGACCTATTCGGTAAGAAACCGTCGGTAAAAGTGATGCACGCCGGTTTGGAATGTGGTATCATCCAAGAGTCTTATCCTGCAATGGATATGATCTCTATCGGCCCGGATCTGGAACATCCGCACTCACCGGACGAACGGGTGAGTATCCCGTCCGTACAGAAAGTGTGGGACTTTATTGTTGCTGCGCTGGAAAGAATTTAAATATATAATCTTTCAAATAGATTATCCGTCATACGAAGGGCCGTATATCCGTAACTGGGTATGCGGTTTTTTTTATTTATTAGTGATAGACCCTGTCGGAAAGAAAAAAATTGTACTTTTGTGAGCTGCATTAATAAGTATAAAGATAATGGCCAACGATGAAATGAAACAAGCCTGGAAACTGCCGGAGCCGACACTCCGGAGACTGCCCTGGTATCTTGCCTTCCTGAAGCTCTTGAAAGGTAAGGGGGAGACTTTTGTATCATCTACCCAGATTGCTAAAGAGATTAATGTAGATCCCAGTCAGGTGGCAAAAGACCTTTCTTTTGTGAATATTTCCGGTAAGACCCGGGTGGGTTATGAAATTTGTACTTTGGTGGATGTCCTGGAAGACTTTCTGGGTTTTACCGTACAGCATAAAGCGTTTCTGTTTGGTGTCGGTAGCCTGGGGGCTGCCTTGTTGCAGGACTCCGGATTAAATCAGTACGGACTGGAAATTGTAGCCGGTTTCGATGTACGCAGGGAGCTGGCAGGTACGGTGATCAACGGGATACCTGTTTTTCATCTGGATGATTTTCCGGCCAAGCAAAAAGAGTACGGGGCCACGATCGGAGTGATAACTGTGCCGGTAGATAAGGCGCAGGAAGTAACCGAACAGATCATCGCCGGAGGGATCAAAGCTTTATGGAACTTTACCCCGTTCCGTATCCGTGTACCGGAGCATATTGTCGTGCAGAATACTTCCATGTATGCCCATCTGGCTGTCATGTTTAATCGTTTGAACTCAATAAATCATTGAAATGAAGATTATAGCAGTAGGAATGAATTATGCGGAGCACAATAAAGAGCTGCATCATTCGTTAGAATTATCGGAGCCTACTATCTTTATGAAGTCCGATTCTTCCTTGTTGAAAGACGGCAAACCGTTTTTTATCCCCGATTTTTCGTCGGAGATACATTATGAAACCGAGATCGTTGTAAAGATAGACCGGCTGGGTAAGAATATCGCCGAGCGTTTTGCATCCCGTTACTATAGTGAGGTAACAGTCGGTATCGACTTTACCGCCCGTGACCTGCAAAGAGAGCTGCGTGCGAAAGGATTACCCTGGGAGATCAGTAAAGCTTTTGATAATTCGGCTGTTATCGGGTCGTTTGTGCCATTGGATAGGGTGGGGGATGTGAACCGTATCCCGTTTCATCTGGATATAAACGGAAAGAATGTGCAGGAGGGGAATACCTCGGATATGCTTTTCCCGGTCGACAAGATCATCGCTTATGTGAGCCGTTTCTTTACCCTCAAGATCGGAGATCTGATATTTACAGGAACTCCGGCAGGGGTAGGGCCTGTTAAGATCGATGATCATTTGCAGGGATATATCGGCGAAAGGAAGCTTCTGGATTTCCACGTGAAATAGTTGGCAGTTGGCAAGTAGCACATCGGCAGTTGAGTTTCACGCACGGTAATGAAGGCTGGAATAACTATTAACTGTCATCTGAAAAAGAGTATGTTACGAATAATATATACGTTAATAATAAGTATTTGTTTTCTTACTTCCGCCTGGGCTGATGGGAGCCGCTATGCAGCCAAATCGGCTTTATCGTCCGGTAAATGGGTGAAGGTGCAGGTGGAAGAGGACGGCATTTATAAACTTTCTTATTCCGATCTTCGTTCGATGGGGTTCTCCGACCCGGCGAAAGTCTCCGTGCATGGTTATGGCGGTTGGATACTGGATGAAGATTTCTCAAACCCTTACATCGATGATGTACCGGCTGTGGCAACCTGGCGTAGTGACGGTTTCCTGTTGTTCTACGGGCGCGGAGTGGTTAAGTGGACGTATGATACGACAAACAGATGTTTTGTCCATACCAATAATCCATATTCTCAGTATGGTTATTATTTCCTGACGGATGCCACGGCAACAAAAGAAATGGAGACTGTCGCTTCCGCAGCAGGTGCTTCCCTGAAAATAACGACGTTCGATGATTACCGGGTACATGAAAAAGACCTGGTTTCTGTGAATAACTCCGGACGTGAACTGTTTGGTGAAGCAATGGATATGACCCTTTCGAGGGATTTCTCATTTAATGGCATCACAGGGATCACCAATGACGATGGTAAGGTGACGCTGCGTTTTATTGCAAAGCCTACCAGCGGAACAGGGAATGTCACCTTGAGTATAGGAGGCAGTGAACTGATATCGAGAACAATCAGTTACAGTGCTTCCAGCGATGAATATACAAAAGCGAACCTGGCGTATGAAGTGGCCGACTGGAAAGGTGAGAAAAGTGCAAATACCAAAGTCAATGTAAGGTACGGACAGTACGGACATAAAAATGTGTATCTCGACTTTATCCGTTTGCAGATGGTGCGCGAGTTACAGCCTTATGGCGCCTGCACATTCTTCCGCAGCCTGGCTTCTGTCAATAATTCTTCCCGGTTTGTCGTTCAGAATGCCAATGCCAACACATTGGTTTTTGATGTGACGGATCCTATAAATCCGAAACGGATGGAAACGGAATTGAGCGGAAGCGAATTGTCTTTTTCCATTCCTTCGGGAACATTAAGAGAGTTTGCCCTGGTACAGCGTAATCAGACACTCCCGACTCCGAAAGTAGTGGGCGATGTGGCAAACCAGGACTTACATGCTTTACCTCAAACCGATATGATTATCCTTGCACAACCGGGATTGACGAGCCAGGCAGAGCGTCTGGCGGAAACACACCGCGACCGTGACGGATTGTCGGTTCAGGTAGTTACCCCGGAAGTTGTCTACAACGAGTTTTCCAGCGGAACCCCGGATGCGACTGCCTATCGCCGTTTTATGAAGATGTTCTATGACCGTCAGACTTCCGAGAGCGATGCCCCCAAATATCTGCTTCTTTTCGGTGACGGTGCCTTCGATAACCGTTTCCTTACATCGAGCTGGCAGAATGTGACGACAAGTAATATGTTGCTGACTTACCAGACGGATGAGTCGCTGGATGATAAATCGTATGTGATAGACGATTACTTCGGTTTCCTCGACGATAGCAATAACGGCAAGGGACTGCTGGCCTCGAAGATCGATATCGGTATCGGGCGTTTCCCGGTACGGACAGTGACCGAGGCTACCAACATGGTGGATAAGGTTATCAATTATATGGATAATAAGGAGACCGGATCGTGGAAAAACAATGTTTGTTTTGTGGCGGACGATGGTAACGGAGCTGATGGTTATATGATACAACATGCGGAGCAGGCCGATGCCCTGGGGGAATATATAAATACCAGCCATCCTGAATTCCTGGTGAACAAAATATATTTTGATGCTTATAAGAAGGATATTTCCGGAGGGTTGAGTACGTATCCAGCTGTGAAAACTGATATCCAGAAACTCCTGAAGAGTGGACAGTTGCTGATCAATTATACAGGGCACGGAAATACTGTTTCCTGGAGTGATGAACAGGTCTTGACGGAAAGTGATATAACCAAATCGACCTATACCCGTTTGCCGATCTGGATCACAGCAACGTGCGACTTCTGTCGTTTTGATGCTCCGGTAACCTCTGCCGGTGAGCAGGTCTTCCTGAATAAGGTAAGTGGCGGTATCGGTTTGTTTACGACTACGCGTGTGGCCTATTCCAGTCCGAATTTCTCTATCAACGATAACCTGATCCGTAATCTGTTTGAGAAGAAGAACGGACGCCGGTTGACGCTGGGGGAAGTGATGAAGGCTACCAAACGTGCATTAGGCTCAAGCCGTTATAAGTTGGGATTTGCCCTGATCGGTGATCCGGCATTGAAACTTTCTTATCCGGAGTATCGTATGAACGTAACGGCGGTAAACGGAAATCCTGTAACGAGTGAGCCTGTTACTTTTAAGGCATTACAGAAAATAACTGTAGAAGGTGAAGTGCTGAACCCGGAAGGAAATGTGGCGACTGACTTTTTCGGTCTGCTGAACCCGACTGTTCTGGATAGCCGTGTTTCTAACGAGACACTGGATAATAATAAAACAGGTAAGACATTCAAGTATACGGACTACTCGAACGTACTTTTTATTGGTAACGATTCCGTTCGTGCGGGTAAGTTCAGTTTCACATTTACTGTGCCTAAAGATATCTCCTATTCGAACGAATTCGGAAAGATGAATTTGTATGCCTCGGATGAAACGACTAATGTCGAGGCGCAGGGAGCTTACCTGAATTACCGGGTTGGCGGTACCGACGATAATGCGGACGACGACCAGGATGGCCCGGAGATCCGTGCCCTCTATCTGAATGATTCTACTTTTGTCAGTGGCGGTCAGGTCAATACGACCCCGTTCTTTGTGGCCCGTCTCTGGGATAAGAGTGGTGTGAATATAACAGGCAGCAGTATCGGACATGATATGATGCTGATCATTGATGGTAATCCGTCTTTGAGTTTTAACCTGAACAGTTATTATGAACTGATACCGGGTAGCGACGGAGAAGGAATTGTAAAATACCTGCTTCCGGCATTGACTCCGGGAATGCATAAAGCAGAGTTTAAAGTCTGGGATATACAGAACAACTCGACGACACAGGAGTTTGAGTTCGAGGTCGTGGAAGGATTGAAACCGTATCTGCTGGAACTGACGGCTTCACCTACGCCGGCTCGGGAACAGGTGACTTTCCATCTGTTCCATAACCGTCCGGAAAGCCAATTGACTGTCGGGATTATGGTTTACGATATGGTTGGACGCTTGCAATGGCGGCATGAGGAAACAGGCTCTTCCGAGCTTTTCAAATCGTATACGGTGACCTGGGATCTGACCAATAATAGGGGCGGACGGCTCCGTCCGGGTGTTTATATATACCGTGCTGCGATCAGCTCCGGTGGTTCTAAGGAGGCGACGGAAGCAAAGAAATTAATAATCCTCGCACAATAAAGTAAAACAAAATCAGTTTATATGTTCGTAAGGTAAGTTTGTTACTTGCCGCGTATTTAACAGGAATATAGTATGATAAAGAATTTAAGAATTAGTACACTTATAGTAGTTTTCAGTTTATTGGCTGTCTTTACTACCTGGGCACAGAAAGATAAATTTGCCCCGGTCAATACAGCCGTACCTTCTCTTTCTATTGCGCCTGATGCCCGTGCCGGTGCGATGGGAGATAATGGAGCGTCTACTACTCCGGATATAAACTCACAATACTGGAACCCTGCCAAGTATGCTTTTATGTACAGTAAAGCTGGTGTTTCTTTATCTTATACTCCTTGGTTGCGCAAATTGGTTAACGACGTGGCTTTGGCAAACCTTTCCGGGTATTATAAGATCGGTGATAGTGATTTGCAGGCAATCGGTGCTTCTCTGCGTTATTTTTCGCTGGGTGATATTAATACTGGTAATCAGACTGATCCGAATGGAGATGGTGGTTATATGGTAAGTCCTTATGAAATGGCATTCGACGTTAGTTATAGCCGTAAGTTGTCCGAGTCTTACTCTATGGCCGTAGCCATGCGTTATATCCGTTCGGATATGGGACAGGATGCGCAAGATGAAAATCGTGTTCCTGGTAATGCTTTCGCAGCCGATATTGCGGGTTATCTGGAAAAGTATGTGGTTCTGGGGCAGGCAGAGGCTTTATGGAGCTTAGGTTTTAATGTATCTAATATTGGTACTAAAATATCATATAACGGTGGAACAACCAATGAGTTCCTGCCTACTACTCTTCGTTTGGGAACAGGTTTGCTTTATCCGATTGACGATTTTAACCGGATCGGTCTGTATGTCGACCTGAGTAAATACCTGGTGCCGAGTCTGCCTTATTTGAAGGAAGGTGCAACTGACGAAGAACGTGAAGAATATGATAAGAAAAAGCTGGATTATAATGATGTATCCGGTATCTCCGGTATTTTTAAATCTTTCAGTGATTCTCCCGATGGTTTCAAAGGTGAGTTACAGGAAGTGATGGTATCTATTGGTGCTGAGTATAGCTATAACGATCAGTTCTTCCTGCGTGGTGGTTATTTCTATGAAAATGCCAATAAAGGTAACCGCCAGTACTTCTCTGTCGGAGCCGGTTTCCGTATGAGTGTGTTCCAGTTGGATGCAGCTTACCTGGTAAGTACGGTTCAGAGTAACCCGTTAGACCAGACATTGCGTTTCTCCCTCTCGTTCGATATGGACGGTATCAAAAACTTATTCAGATAAGAAACTGTCAACTAATATGAAGATACGTGTAGGTTTTGGTTACGATGTGCATGCGCTGGTGCCCGACCGTGAATTATGGATGGGCGGCATTCGGATCGAACATACGTTGGGGTTGTTAGGCCATAGCGATGCCGATGTATTGATACATGCTATTTGCGATGCGCTGCTGGGGGCTGCGAATATGCGTGATATCGGTTATCACTTCCCCGATACAGCTGGAGAATATAAGAATATAGACAGCAAGATATTATTGCGTGACACCATGAAGTTGTTGCGTGATGCAGGCTATGAGCTTGGTAATATCGATGCCACCGTGGCAGCCGAGCGTCCTAAGCTCAATCCTCATATCCCTCTGATGAAACAAACACTGGCAGAGGTGATGCAGGTGGACGAAGAAGATATATCCATTAAAGCAACGACAACCGAAAAACTCGGTTTTACAGGCCGTCAGGAAGGTATTGCGGCTTATGCAACAGTGTTGATCACCCGTTGATCGTCTTTCTTTTTCAAGAATGATTTCAGTACGTTATGCCACCTGTTCTTTCAGGCGGCATTTTTCGTTTGTTTCATCTTGTTATTTCCCCGTTTATTTGTAGCTTTGATGTTGATAAAATAATAGAAAATGAAGAATAATGACTGGAAAGACCGTTTGGGTGTGATGTATTCTACCAACCCCGACTTTCAATATAATACAGGTGATGAAGCGGAAGAGGATACGCTTCCCAAAGAAAAACAACTCTTACGTATCTCGTTGGATAAACGTAACCGGGGCGGGAAAGCCGTAACCCTGGTGACCGGCTTTCGCGGAACAACGGACGATCTTACCGCACTGGGTAAATTCCTGAAGGTGAAATGCGGGGTAGGCGGTTCCGCCAAGGATGGCGAAATTATCGTACAGGGCGATCTTCGCCAGAAAGTTCTTGAGATATTGCAAAAAGAGGGATACGTTAAATCCCGGATCATATAGAATAATGTAATTATGCTGACTGTTTACAGAGCCTCTGCCGGAGCCGGAAAGACCCATAAATTGACGGGTGAATATCTGAATTTGCTATTCGCCGGTGCGGGCGCATACCGTCGTATCCTCGCCGTGACGTTTACCAATAAGGCGACCGATGAGATGAAGAGCCGTATCGTAGAGGAATTGTATAATCTCTCGTCCGGCCGGAAATCCGATTATGTGGACTCCCTGAAGTCTGCCTATTTGTTGACGGAGGAACAGGTTCGTAAACAGGCCGGTAAGATATTAACGGATATTCTTCACGACTATTCGGCTTTCAATATCAGTACGATCGACCGTTTCTTCCAGCAGACCATGCGCGCCTTTACCCGTGAGATCGGTTTGCAGGGTGGCTATGGCATCGAAATGGATCAGGAGTTGGTACTGACTTCCGCTATCGACAACCTGCTGGCTGACCTGGAAAAGCCGGAAAGCAAAGAACTTCTGGGCTGGCTTCTCCGTTTTGCCGAAGACAAGATCGAGAACGGTGGCGAATGGAACCTCCGAAAAGATATCATGTCGCTGAGCCGCGAAGTGTTTAAAGAAAGCTATAAGGCATCGAGCGACGAAGTGGCAGAAGATATACAGGATAAGGAAGCCCTCGAGAACTATAAGAACGATCTCTACTCTATCATCCGTTCGGTAGAAGCCGAAGCCAAACGTCTGGGTGAAAGAGGACTGGAGATACTGGGGAAATACGCTCTCAAAACGACCGACTTTAAAGGAGGAAGCCGTTCGCCGCTGACTTTCCTGGAACGGCTGGAACGGGGAGAGATGAAAGATCCTTCCGCTACGTTTATCAGCTTGGCAGATAATCTGGATGGTTGCTTCGCCAAGACAACCCCGCAGGGAACCCGCCAGATCATCGGCTGTGCATTTGAAGATGGGTTGAATGACTGTATCAAGAATATTGTCGCCCTCTTCTCCAACCTGACTGCTTATAATACGGCGCGCGAAATAGTCCGCTATTATTATACCCTCGGCATCCTGACCGACGTTTCCCGGCAGATCGCTTCTTACCGGGAAGAAAAGAATGTCATGCTGATTGCCGATACCACCGAACTGCTAAACAAGGTGATCGGTGGCAGCGACGCCCCGTTCATCTACGAGAAGACGGGTACCCATGTGGATCATTATATGATCGATGAGTTTCAGGATACCAGCGGCATGCAATGGAATAACTTCCGTCCGCTGATAGAAGAAAGCCTGGGCCATGGTCGTGGCAACCTGATCGTAGGTGACGTGAAACAAAGTATCTACCGTTTTCGTAACTCCGACTGGAAACTGCTGGACGAGCAGGTGCAAACCGACTTTTCTCCCGAAGAGGTAATGGAAGAAACGCTGAAGGAGAACTGGCGTAGTTGCCGTAATATCGTGGAATTCAACAATACCTTCTTCACTTCCATCCCCGGTATCCTACAGACAACATACAATGAAAACCTGCTGACCTCTTCGCTCAGCGATGAACAGCGTGCAGCTTTCCTGACAAAGATCATGTCCGCTTATGATAGGAGTTATCAACAGGTACCGCCCCCCTTCCAGCAGAAGGACGGGCATGTCAGGATCGAATTTCTTTCCGGTGATGAAGACAGGGATTGGAAAGAGGAAGCCCTCGACCGCTTGCCGCAGGTGGTCGAACAACTGCAGGACAATGGGTATGCGCTGAAAGATATAGCGATCCTGGTTCGAACGAATATGGAAGGTGCGATGGTGGCGGATAAATTACTTTCCTACAAGGAAGAAAACCCATCCGATCGTTACAATTATGATATCATATCCGACGAAGCTCTGTTCGTCAGCGGCTCGCCTGCGGTACGATTTATGATCGCCCTTCTGCGTTATCTGAAGAACCCCGAAGATAAGATCAACGAACAAACTGCCTTATACTCTTACCGGATACTGAAAGGAGAGCCGGTGGATGCGGAAGACGGGACTGTCTGCTCTGTGCCTGTTTCCGGATTGGATTTCCCGCCGGAGATCGCCATTGAATTGCTGGCTCTCTCCCGCCAGTCGCTGTATGAAATATCCGAAGGGCTTTTCCGTCTTTTCTCCGGATATTTCCAGGATAATGAGCAGGTATTCGTACAGGCCTTCCTCGATATGGTATCCGAATATACCCAGAAGGAAAGTGCCGACCTGAGCCGTTTCCTGAAATGGTGGGAGGAAGCAGGCTATCGGAAAACGATCGCTACCCCGGATGCACAGAATGCGATCCGTATCCTGACCGTCCATAAGTCGAAAGGACTGGGCTTTAAGGTGGTGATCATCCCCTTTGGAGACTGGGAGATCGACCATAAGCCGACAAAGCCCGTCATCCTTTGGTGCAAGCCGGAGACGCAACCTTTCAACCGCCTGCATCTGGTTCCGGTGCGTTACAGCCAGTCGCTGGGGAATACCATCTTTGCGGAAGACTATTTCCGCGAACGGCTTCATGCCTTTATCGATAACCTGAATACGTTGTATGTTGCTTTTACGCGTTCCAAAGAAGAGTTGATCGTCTTTTCCCCGCGTCCTAAAAAGATTAACGAAGGAACCGGAGAAGTTGAAAAAATATCGACTATCGCCGATGCTCTCTGGGCCGGCCTGCATTGGAAAGTAACGGATACCAAACAGGGAGAATCACTGATGCCGCTGCCCTCTTCCTTCGATACGAAGGCCGGTCTTTTCGAATTGGGTAGCTGGTGGCATCCGTCAGCAGCAAAGACCGACAGTTCGGCTCCGGAAGAGGTGGAAATGATCCGTATCAACTCCATTTCTCCCGACGACCGTCTGCAACTTCGCCTGCACGGTAAAGGCTTTTTCTTCGATAATGAAAAGCGTAAACACGGTGCATTGATGCACGAAGTGTTGAGCCAGATACGAACCTGTGCGGATATAGAGTCGGCTGTGGAAAGTTACCGTCTGGCCGGTGTGATCAATAAAAATGAAGTCGGAACGCTGACCGCCCGTCTGGAAGAACTGTTGGATACACCGGAAGTCCTGCCCTGGTACGATGGGACTGCCCGTGTGCTGAACGAAGTAGATATCCTTTTCGGCAAGGGGTTGTCGAAACGTCCTGACCGGGTAATGATATCGGACGATAAAGTCGTGGTGGTCGATTATAAATTCGGAGACCTGCAGGATAAGCGGCATCATAACCAGGTAAAGAACTATATGAAGCTGATCCGGCAGATGGATTATGGCAAAGTGGAAGGTTTCCTCTGGTATGTCGAACAGGGAAAAATCGTACCGGTCGACAGCTGATAAACGGCAATAGACAGACATTTGTTCGTAATTATGGTTACAATTCATTTATCTGTCAACTGCGAACTGTCAATTGTCAACTGAATTGTTTTGTTATTCCGTAAAAATGAATACTTTTGCAGATTGTAATAAAAACGCAGTTTCAGAAAAAGAATGAAAGTACATAAAGAAGGAACAGGTCTACTACTTACGTTGTTTACGGTGTTGTTTATCGTGAATGTCGCATTATACCATACCGTCAGCAAGGAGACGTTGTTCTATTCCGTTGCTTCGGTATCGACCATTCTCTTTCTGCTGGTACTGAATTTCTTCCGCAGTCCGTTCCGTCGTTTCCCTTACGACTCCGAAGGACTGGTTATTGCACCCGCCGACGGTACGATCGTAGCGATTGAAGAGGTGATGGAGAATGAGATCCTTCACCGGAAATGCTTACAGATATCTATCTTCATGTCCGTATTCAATGTACATGCCAACTGGTTCCCGGTAAACGGAACAGTGAAGCACGTTTCCCATAATAACGGACGATTCATGGCGGCCTATTTACCGAAAAGCAGTACCGAGAACGAACGTTCGGCTGTTGTTATCACGACGAAGAGCGGAGTAGACGTACTGGCACGCCAGATTGCAGGGGCACTTGCACGGCGTATCGTTACCTACGCCAAAGTAGGAGAGAAATGTCATGTAGACGAACAAATGGGTTTTATCAAGTTCGGATCGCGTGTAGATGTTTATTTACCGGTAGGAACGGAAGTCCTGATCGAGATGGATCAGAAGGTTACCGGTAATCAGACTCCGATTGCACGATTAGGCAAATGTCCGTGCGAATAAGCCCCGGAAAATATACGAAACAATGAATATCAGAAAACATATCCCTAATTCAATTACTTGCCTGAGTCTTATATCCGGTTGCATAGCTACTGTAGTGGCGTTGCAGGGGAATTTGTTATGGGCGGCTATATGGATCATTATTGCTGCTGTTTTCGATTTTCTGGACGGCTTTGCCGCCCGTTTGCTGAAAGCATACTCTCCGATGGGGAAAGAGTTGGATTCGCTTTCGGATATGGTTAGTTTTGGTGTTGCACCCGGTATGATCGTGTTCTGGATGTTGAGCCAGGCCAGTCTTCCTTTAGGGGAAATAGGTCGTTATATTCCTTATCTGGCCTTTGTGATCCCTGCTTTTTCCGGTTTGCGTCTGGCAAAGTTTAATATCGACGAACGTCAGACGACCTCTTTCATCGGTATGCCTGTTCCGGCACATGCCCTGTTCTGGGCTTCGGCCGGATACTCTTTAGCTCCGTTGAGCCAGGCTAATAATGTCTTGTTTATCGTGGTTACGCTGGTGGTAGCGTTGGCTACCTCTTTATTACTTGTGTCTGAGATTCCCATGTTCTCGCTAAAGATCAAGTCGGTTGGCTGGAAAGGCAATGAAAGGCGCTATATATTAGTCGTTTGTGCAGTCTTGTTCGTTGCTTTCTTCGGTATGCTTGGTATAGCCGGAACTATTCTTCTCTATATCCTCTTGTCTATTTTTAACAAAAGACACTAAACAAGAGGTTTGGTCTATGTGTTTCTCTTTTAAACCAACTAAGTAACGAATATTATGTTTAAGTTTTTGTTTGTAATGTTTTTCTTCTTTATCCTGTTAGTTTTTCTGATGGGTTTCTCTATCCTGCGCACATTTAAGAATATGTTGTTCGGTAGCGGTAGCAGTAACGGAAAGAAGGGAGAACAACGTCGTCAGACAAGCAGTTACGCTGGCAGGCAACAGCAGTCGCATGATACTGCTGAGGAAGATTATGCAACAGCCAGCCGTAAGAAGATCTTCGCAAAAGACGAAGGTGAATATGTTGACTTCGAAGAAGTAAAGTAAGCAGCAGACGCAACCGGGCGAGCAGATCGCCCGTTACCGGCGTTGCCGGAAGAATTTCTGCATCTCTTCCGCACACTCTTTCTCCATTACACCTCTTTTTACAACAGCCTTCGGGTGAAAAGCTTTCGGTGCATATTCCTGATATCCTCTTTTCTCATCGCTTGCCCCGAACACAATCGTACTTAGTTGCGACCATCCGATCGCTCCGGCACACATAATACAAGGTTCTACCGTAACATACAAACTGCATCCGGCCAGATATTTTGCCCCCAATACACCTACGGCAGCAGTAATAGCCAGCATTTCCGCATGTGCTGTCGGATCGTTCAACCGTTCCGTCTGGTTGTGGGCACGGGCAATGATCTGATTGTTGCAGACAACTACAGCCCCGACGGGCACTTCTCCTTCAGCTGCGGCAGCACGTGCTTCCACGAGCGCCTGCTTCATAAAATATTCGTCGTTAAATGGATTCATCGTCTCATTTCGTTTTCTTTGAAAAGGGTAGGATAATCCTCTTCAAGCGTCTTGAGTATGTGTGAAAGAATGGTTTCCCTGTACCACCGGGATTTGTTTTCTATGCTATATCTGGCCAGATAGCGGTCGACGGCCTTCTGCTCTTCTTCGTTGAGCATAAAAGTAACCTTATGTACCCGTGGACGATTGGGTTGTGGAGCTGAATATTTCCGTTTCTGTACCATAATGTGCAAATGTACAAGTGAAAGCGCAAATAAAAAAGAAAAACAGTATATTTGTGCAAATTAATAAGATGGCTGAAGGAAACAAATTAGGTAGAGACGGAGAGGCCGCAGCCCGCGACTTTTTGATTCGTCAGGGCTATACGGTTCTACATTCGAACTGGCACTGGCATCACTATGAATTGGATATTGTTGCCCTGAAAGACAACGAAATAATAGTTGTCGAGGTGAAAACACGTTCCGAGGATTTTCTTGTCTCTCCCGAAGAGGCTGTCGACAATAAGAAGATAAGGCGGATCGTAGCCGCAGCGGATGCGTATGTCCGTTATTTCAATCTGGATTGCCCGGTTCGCTTCGATATTATAACACTGATAAAGAGCGGTGACGGCTATAAAATCGAACATCTGGACGATGCCTTTTACGCTCCCTGCAGATAAATAAAACAGAGAATAGTATGAATATAGAAGAAGCCCGCGAATATTGTTTATCGCTAAAGAATACGACTGAGTGTTTCCCTTTCGATGAGGTCTCCCTGGTCTTTAAGGTTGAGAATAAAATGTTCGCTCTTCTGGCTTTGGATGCCGAAGAGCCTTATATTGCTCTGAAATGCAATCCCGACTATACGGAAGACTTACGAGAACGTTACAGGGCAGTGGAACCGGCTTATCATTTCAATAAGAAATACTGGAACGGCGTCTATCTCGAACGCGACTTGCCCGATGACGATATCCGTCACTGGATTCGTCATTCCTACCGTGAAGTAATAGCCAAATTGCCTAAAAAGATAAGAGAAGCATACGATGAGTGAAGAGAATGAAATGCCACGCTTCATCCGTTTGAAGGAAACGACCTCTACCAACAATTATCTCCGTGGATTGGTAGGTAAGGAACAATTGCCGGAAGGAAGCGTTGTAGTCACCGACTTTCAAACAGCCGGACGCGGACAGGTGGGTAACTCATGGGAGTCGGAAGGTGGCAGGAACCTGATGTTCAGTGTCATCCTTTATCCAGACTTTCTACCGGCTAATCGCCAGTTCCTGATCTCCCAGATCGCCGCATTGAGCGTAAAAGAAACGCTCGATCAGTATACGGACGACATCACCGTTAAATGGCCGAATGATATCTACTGGAAAGACCGGAAGATCTGCGGTATGCTGATAGAGAACGATCTTACGGGGCAATCCCTGTTCTGTTCTGTTATCGGTATCGGTATCAATATAAATCAACAGGAATTCCGGAGTAATGCCCCTAACCCCGTTTCGTTGACGCAGATCACAGGCCGGGAGTACGACCTGGATGAGATACTGAACAGCTTCCTTGAACGTCTTTACAACCGCTATCTTGGCCTGATCCGGGAAGAGGATGATGAGATACGCAACGACTATATGGCTGCTTTGTACCGCAGCGACGGATACTATCTTTATAAGGATGAGCAAGGTGTGTTTAATGCCCGTATCCATATGATTGAGCCGACGGGCCACCTGGTTCTTCAACTGCCGGGTGGCGAGTTGAGAAGATATGCTTTCAAGGAAGTTTCGGTAGTGAATTCAAACTTATAATATAACAACTATGATACGATTGATAAATAACAGTTTTCTCCTTTTCCTGCTTTCCTTATTTGTTTTTACCGGTGCAAATGCGCAAAACCTGGAACGCGACTGGCGCACGGATCGTCAGAAGATAAAGATCATCTCTTACAATATCATGGATGGCTTCAGTAACGGTGCGGACAAAGACCGTATCGCCCGTTTTACCGCCTGGGTTAAGGAACAATCGCCTGATGTCCTGGCATTGAACGAACTTTGCGGCTTTACCGAAGCTAAACTGAAAGAACTGGCTACCGGATATGGCCACCCGTACGCCGCCATCGTAAAGGAGAACGGTTACCCGGTGGGACTTACTTCTAAGACCCCGATCCAGGTAATCGATCGGAAAATAGACGGTTACGGACATGGACTGTTGCATTGCAAAGTACTCAACATGGACTTTCTGGTGACGCACCTGAACCCGTCCGATCGCTTGAAACGTAAGCAGGAAGCAGATAATATCGTCAACTATATAACCGACAACCGGTTAACCGACTGCCTGTTGATGGGAGATATGAATGCCCATTCTCCTTTCGATGCTTCCTGGACAGACGAACATCTGGAGAATTATGCTGTAATATCAACTTTCATGGCCGCCTCGCTGCACGACATTTGCTATATGTTCACCGCTGACGCTCAGCGTTATTCATATCCCACGCGTATATTGGTCAGTTCCCCGAAAGGAGAAGCCTTGCGTCGCCAGCAGGAGCGGATCGACTTTATCTTTGTCACCGACAGCCTGCGTCCTAACTGTGTTGATGCTCAAATCTACAACGGCTCCGACAACGATTACTTGTCTGATCATTACCCAGTAGGCATCAGTATGTTTATCCCGAAAGAATAATTTCTTACATGTTTTGAAAAACAACTATCACACTATCACGAATTTGTTTGATGCCTTTATAATCAATCTTCGTGGTGGTGATAGTTGCTTTTTTCAACTATCACTCATCTATCACCAACTATCACGGTGTCTTGTCCTGTCTTGTCCTGAAACAGGTTGTCTGCTAATAGTGTCTTGTCCTGACTCGTTCCGATTAATCCCTTTTCATAGGATATGTAAGCCTAAAAGAGCTTATATTTAAACTTTTTCCTCCCGTATTTTGAATATGTAATACTTGCTTTACTAAAAAGTAAGGCTTGCCTTTCATATATGTAACCTTTGCTTTACAATTATGTAATTTATGCCTTACAATTATAAAATACAGGACAATCCTCCTAAAATGTCCTATCCTTCAACCTTAGCTTTCCCAATGAAAATGCTTAGTTATGCTGATGTCCTCAAAAAGAGCGCTAAGAGGATATGAGTGACGCCATATTTGAAGGCGGCGTCATCTGTAAGTGCTATAAAAACAGTGACTTATGTTTGCGCAGGCATCTATGACACCACAAGGGGAAAAACTATTATATATATTAGGTACGCGCGTACATTAATATGTTTATTATAGATAAAAATGATCTATAAATAACGCTGAAGGCTATGAAATATAATGGTTGGAATGTGATTATGGACTGACTAGAGAAAACGATCGTTTATTCTCGTCTACAAAAGTAACTATAAGTTTTGAAACACCAATTCTTTTATAAATATTTTTTCCACTCTTATCTTCTTTCTTATCAAGACAATAGCAAAGTCTGTACAAAATTCACTCTTTCGATTACCAATTGTCTTTAATCAAAAATGGATGACGAGAATAAACGATCGTTTTATCTAGTCACTGTATTTAACTTGATGTCTGTAAACGATTGAACAAGAACTATTTCATTAACACTATTATTAATATTAAAATTTAGATTATGAACAAAAAGTTTTCTACGCTTGTAGCCAGCGTCCTGCTGGCAGGTGCTATGGGAACGGTAGATGCGGCTAATTATGCTAAGTTTACAAAAGTTCCTACAGCGGCGGAAAAAGTAACAGGCAAAAACTATTACCAGTTGACTGATAATAGTAATAAGGTGCTTGCTATGCTTCCTGTCTCTAATGGGCAATATGAGTTGAAGATGGTTGCAACAGATGATGCTGATGCAACAGATTTGCGTTACACATTGTGGCAAATCGTTACTTCAGGTAATGCTGAAGCCGGTTATTCATATTCGTTTGTGAACTATGCAACCAATATGTATCTGGCTGTTAGTCCCAATGATGCTGCATTGTTGGCTAAAGGTGGAACTATTGCTGCTCCGACAGCGAATGTAAAAGTAGGTGGTAACGTAAACGTATGGAAATGGGTTTCTGCTCCGGATTTGAATGGTGGATTTGCTAATGAACACACTGCTTTGACATCTTCTTTCGGTACAGCTCGCGACTCTGTGGTTATTTTGAGTGCAGGAACAAATGCTGTAGGTGCTGTAAAATATGCAGCAAAAGATTTCAATACAACTCCTACAACTGGTGCATTGTCTGTAATTCCTGCTGATCCTGCTGCAATCGTTTTGGGTGCAGACGATTTGAACTCTATGCTGTGGAAAGGCGATGCAACCGGCAAGATGAAACTGACTTTCACAGATGATGTAAAAGGCGGTAATCCGGCTGCTGTCAATTTGTTTACGAAGCAGGCTTATAAAGCTGTTCCGGCTGTAGGTTTCCCGGCTAACTATACTTCTGTTGCAGAAGATGTGACAGCTAGTGCTAAATGGACATTGGGTTATACAATGGATCAGAACAATGCAGGCGAACTTGATAACGAATATAAAGATATGTTCGAAAAAGAGGCCGCTTATTATAATGCAAATGCAAAAGCTGTTTTTGCTAATGCTATCAAAGCCCTTTTGGATAAAGACGAAGACGGAAGCACAGATTATCATACGGCTGTATGGGGTGCTTATCAGGGAGTCGGTGAGAATGTGCAAGGTGCAGCCCAAGGCGCTGAACCTCTGACTTTGAAAGATATCACAGATCAGATTGATAAGGTGGACTTGGCGAAAGTTAAAGCAATACAGAATATTACAGGTCTTGATAAAGTAAGTGATGAAGTATTGTCTTCTACATTGGCTGCATTTAAGTCGGCACTTGTTTCTTCTTTGAGTGCTCATGCATTCAATAAAGGCTTTAACGGTGTCCCTCAAACTGTATATACAGAATTGCTGGGCACTGATCAGGAAATGGATCAAATTATTAAAGCACAAGATTATGCTGCTAAAGTTAAAGAATATGTTACAGCTGAAGAAAGCGCAGAAGAAGCTTATGAAAAAGCTGTAGCAACAGCTCATACTGCATTTGACAAAGGTGCAGCTAAACATGGTTGGATTTCTTTGCAGGCTAATGATTTAAAGGGTGATGATGCTACTTATTTGGCTGTCGATACTTCATTCTTGACCAAAGATGCTGGTGCTAAACATTTAGCATTTGCGGTTAAAAACTTTAAGGATAAGAATGTACGTCCGAACAATGAAGACCGTACTCGTATGGATTTAAACGGTCGTTTCAACTTCCAGTTTGTATGGCATCCGGCATCTGACTCTATTGTAATTCGTACAGCAGGTTTTGCCAAAAAAGCAGATGCAACTCCTTATTGGTCTATGATGAATGCCAAAGAGAACCCGAATGATTTGGGTATGTGGAGAGCTAATATTGCTGCAAAAGGTAATAAGTATGAAAGAACTGCTATAAGCGCAAAGAATGAAGGCTATGAACTGAACTTGGTTAAGATTGCTGTTTTGGCAGACAACCATCGCGAAGTAACAGTTGGTAGTTCAGAGTTTACTTCTGAAAAAGACGTTCCTGTTTCTACCATCAACACTCGCATCAGCCTGAACGCTGGTTCTCAATATGAACTGGCAACATTGCCTTCTGGCGTATATTTCTTCAACCTGTCTACAGGTGTGGCCGCTAAGAAATATGACAATGGCAAATATTATGTAGCTAAGTTCTGTGGTAATAATACTGATTATGAAGCAGAAGAAACAACTCAGTTGTATGGCGTAGCTCAGGACTTCGGTCACATGCCGCGCACTCAGTGGGTTGTTGTACAGAATCCGGGTGTAGCTGGACAGCAGACTGTAAACATCTACAACCGTGAATTCCCGACTATGAAGTATGAAAATATCCAGCTTTACAAAGGTGGAGACAAGAAAGTATTCACAATGTTTGGATTCCCGACAATCTCTGTTGGTGATACCTTGTCATACGCATTGGCAGCAGATGTTAAACCTCTTGCCGGTGTCTTGACAGACGCATATCTGGGTTACTACAAGCCGAATAAAGAAAACGAGTTCAAGTTGAACCGTATGACTATGGATTACTTCAGCGGTATCCAGCTTGGTAACTTTGTAGATGTAGCTCCTACAGCAAATGATACGACTGTTCGTGTAGACGTTAAGGGTAATAAAGCAACCTTCCAGTTGGTACCGTCAGCAGATGCTAAATATGGTTACGAAGGTTCTGTAGCTCCTCAACTGTATCGTCGTTATTATACAATCAAGGTATATGATGGCAACAAGCTGGTGAACGATGCTAAATGGATTGCTCGTGATGTAGCAAATGAAAATACATATAAAGTAACAGCTAATGCTGCCGAAGCCGTTAAGTTCTATCTGAAAGAAAACAACCAGATCGTTACAGAAGAAGGCGATACTCTTTGCTATCATGCATTGGTAGACTTTGACAATGCTGCTCGTGTAGGTGTTCGCGACGGTTCATTGAAGTTCTCTATTGAAGGTGTATGCAGTGAAGAACGTGTAGCTACATTCCATGTAGACTATGACCAGTCTATCATTTATCGTGAATTGAAGGGTAATGAAACAACAGCCGTTGCAGAAGGTGTAGAACCGTTCTCAGCTCCGTGTGTTGCAAACTTCTTCCGTGCACGTATTGCCGACAAACAATATTTGTTCGAATCAGCTAACCAGGCTCAGTTCAATGAAACAGGCAAAGGTATCAACTTCCTGGGTGTTCGTTACGAAGGTGGCCAGTTCAACGATAGCACAGCGATGTATGTAGATACAGCAGATGTACGTAATCCGTATCGTCCTCAATATATGTTGGCTGTAGGTACTGAAATCGTAGCAGAAGGCAAATACTGCCCGATCCACGGATTCAATGCCGGTTGTAAAGAAGAACACCTGTTGGATGTACCTGCTCAGGTTTGGGGTCGTTATCTGATCAATGCTCAGGACTCTTTGAATAATGCAGCGAATGGTGCAGACTACCAGTGGGAAAAACAATACACTCGTTTGTCATTCGTACATGCAATGCACACAGGTGATACATTGATCGTATTCAAGAACGGTGAATATCCGTTGACAAATGAGGGTCATAAGGATTATCTGAAAGCAATGGAATGGGCTCGTGCAGCTGCTGCTAATACAGTTACTCCGAACGAAAACGATTACGTTTATGTAATGAACGTGAAAGACCGCAACGGAAACAATGCAACAAAAGCATTTGCTCAGGACTATGCAAACTATAAGTTCATGTTCCGTCTGGTAGATGACAAAGACACTCGTGACTTTATCATCGAAAACCATGACAATGCATGGGGCTTGCACAATGATACTTATACAGCTGCAGAAAATACAGGTGAATACAGAGCTATCAAAGTACAGAATGGTGTACCTGTAATTGCTCGCTTCACATCAGCTTCAGAAGGTATGCTGAACGCAGAATGGTGGAACATCGACGAACGTTGCACAATTCCGACAGCAAACGAAGGTATCGAAGCTTCTGAAGTATCGGTTGTTGCAGCTAATGGTGCTGTAATCATCAAGGGTGCAGTCGGCAAGAATGTTGTTATCACTAACGTTCTGGGTCAGACAATCGCTAACACAGTTCTTTCTTCTGACAATGCTACAATCGCTGCTCCTGCCGGTGTAGTTGTAGTGGCTGTAGAAGGCGAAGCTGCTGTAAAAGCAATCGTTAAATAAGAAATAATGAAATAAATTCTAAATTACCACCACGTGGTTGACTGGTATAGACGTTGCGTGCAGCGTCTATACTCCAACCAATTACCCCGCGACGGGCGAACAAGTGGTCGTATTAATACTAAAGTAATAAAATAAAGTTCATCTGTCGGTACCTCTGCGAAGAGGGGACACAGATAAAAAACAAACCCCGGTAGAGCAATCTACCGGGGTTTCGTTCGTTTATAAAGGTATCTTTATTTACCTTGTTTTGCTTTTTCGGCCAGGTGTTCAACACGGTCGGCTACATATTCAGCCTGGTTGATGCCTTTGTCAACCGCATCTTTGAATTTCTTTTTTGTTCTGTCAGCCAATTCACTCATGTCATCATGAATACATTTGAATTTGCCGTCGTCCTCCATTTTGCGAAGCACATAACCGATTGCAATACCTGCAGCGATACCTATTAATACATTCTTCATAACTACTAAATTTTTAAATGATTCTACTTGGTTTCTTTTATATATGAAACAGTAGTTTGGTCTGTATTGTTCAAAACAACGTTTCCCTGTCTCTTTCCTCTGAAAGTAGCAGGGAAACGCTAAAGTTAGGAAGAAGGTTTGGCCAATATTCTTAGTGTTTTCAAAATAAGGAATAAAGCGTGTTTCATGTCTGGTGCAAATGTAGGGTGGGCACGTTACAATGTTGCTTCATACACGATACAGTTTTATTAAATAATACCCGAATAATTCGGTGCTGATATTGTTTGCTGATCGAAATACTGTATTTTTGCAGAAGAACAATTAAAAATCAAAAAATAGCAAGATGGCACAATACAAACGAATTCTTCTGAAGCTGAGCGGTGAGTCGCTGATGGGAGGGAAACAATATGGTATAGACGAAGTTCGTCTGAACGAGTATGCAGCACAGATCAAAGAGATTGCTGAAATGGGTGTTCAGATCGGTATCGTGATCGGTGGCGGTAATATTTTCCGTGGCCTGAGTGGTGCATCCAAAGGCTTCGACCGTGTGAAAGGCGATCAAATGGGAATGCTGGCAACGGTTATTAACAGCCTTGCATTGAGTTCTGCTTTGGTGGCACAAGGCGTAAAAGCAAAAGTATTGACTGCGATCCGTATGGAACCGATCGGCGAGTTCTATAATAAATGGCGTGCCATCGAATTGCTGGAACAAGGCAATGTCGTGATTATGTCCGGCGGTACGGGAAACCCGTTCTTTACGACCGATACCGGCTCTTCCTTAAGAGGGATCGAGATCGAAGCCGATGTGATGCTGAAAGGAACCCGTGTAGACGGTATTTATACAGCCGATCCCGAAAAAGATCCTACAGCTACTAAATTCTCCGATATCACGTATGATGAAATATACACCCGTGGCCTGAAGGTGATGGACTTGACTGCCACTACCATGTGTAAAGAAAATAACCTGCCGATCATAGTCTTCGATATGGACACCAACGGCAACCTGAAAAAGGTAATGAGCGGAGAGAATATAGGCACGCTGGTTCATAATTAGTATCCTATTCTGTATAACAGATATTCGGCCTCTTTCCATAATTGCATGGGAAGAGGTTTTTTTGTGCCTGAAAATGAAGGATGATACAATTGTTATAGTGTTTACGACATTTGTGATAGCTTCCTGAAAGGATATTATCCTATTTTTGTGCATCTTGATATCTTCCGGATCTTTCCTATCTTTGTCTTGGATTTCCATATCAATTCTATCATACCATGAGATACACGAAAAACATTTTACTGTTGTTGTTTCTTTCCTTATTTACAGTAGGTTGTACTACTTCGGAAAAAGAAAAGAAGTATGTGATCGGTGTCTCGCAATGTATGCTCGACGATGCCTGGCGGCAGGCTATGGTCAAAGAAATGCAGATCGAAGCCTCCAACTATGACAATATTGAAATAATCGTCAAGGATGCAAACAGCAAAAACGATACACAGATCCGACAGATAAAAGAATTGATCAATGACAAGGTGGATGTCCTGATTATCTCTCCTTTTCAATCGAACCCGATCACGGAAGTAGCTGAAGAGGCGTATAAGGCCGGTATTCCAACCATTATCACCGACAGGAAGGTGAATACGGATTTGTATACGACATTTGTCGGTGCCGATAACTATACGATCGGATATGCTGCCGGTCGCTATGCGGCAAGATATCTTCCCCCTTCGGCTTCTATCCTTGAAATCTGGGGATTATCCAGTTCTTCTCCGGCACAGGAACGTCATCAGGGGTTTATAGATGCCCTGCTGAAACGTTCGGATTTAAGTTTCAGGAAAGTAGAGGGGGAATGGGTGTACGATACGGCAAAAGTACGTTTGAAACAGTTGGAATGGCCGTTCAAAGTCGATTTTGTGTATTCGCATAACGATATGATGGCTATCGCCGCCCGCGAATATTTTATGGAAAAGGCGCCGGAGTGGGCAAGCCAACTTCCGATCATCGGGGTCGATGCCGTGGCTGGTGCCGGGCTTGAAGCCGTTTCAGATGGGCGTATCAATGCTTCTTTCCTTTATCCTACCGGTGGTGAACAGGTGATCCGTACTGCCATGAAAATACTGAATGGAGAATCGGTAGAAAAGTATATTCCTTTACAAACCGGAGAGATCGATAAGGTCAGTGCCCAGACGCTCCTGATACAATCCGCCCGTCTCTTGAATTATCAGAGACGGATTGAGCAGCAACGTACCAATCTCGATACGTTGCTGAACCGTTTTAATTTCCTGCAGGACTCTTTTCTGATTATATCCGTTTTGATGATCGGCTTCGTTCTTCTTTCCATTTATACGTTCGTGATCAACTTTAAACTGAAAAAAACAAATCACGAACTGCGCGAGATCAACCGGAAAGAAGAAGAACAACGCGAAAAACTTATTCAGCTAAACGCGGAGATAAAGGAAGTGACGGCGCAAAAACTGCAATTCTTCACGAATATCTCCCATGAGGTTCGCACTCCGTTAACCCTGATACTGGGGCCTTTGGATAAACTGCTGAAGTTATTGCATGACTCTCCTTATCTGCGTGACCTGCAATTGATGCAGAAGAATGCGGAACATCTATTGCGTGTGATTAACCAGATACTTGATTTCCGCAAAGTAGAGAATAAGCAGGAGAAACTAAAGATACGCAATACCGACCTGGTCGCTTTTATCCGTGAACTGAAGTCTTACTTTGATAGTATGGCATCGGTGCGCCATATCGATTTTACTTTCACGTCCGATCTTAAGGAATGTAACCTTTGGTTTGATCCTGTGATGATGGAAAAAATCCTGATAAACCTGCTTTCGAATGCGTTTAAGTTCACCCCGGAAAACGGAACGATCCGTATTAGCCTGGCTGAAGTGGAGAATAAGATACAGGTATCGGTAGAAGATAGCGGTCGGGGCATTAAACCGGAGAATATACCTTATCTCTTTACCCGTTTCTATACGGAAAATACTTCCAGCGGAACTGGCATAGGGCTTCATCTGGTCAAAGAATATGTCGATATGCATCATGGAACGATTGCGGTAGAGAGTTGTCCGGGAGCAAAGACAGTTTTTACCCTGACATTGTTGAAAGGAAAAGAGCATTTTACCGATGGCTATGTCACCGAACTTCCTATTTCTCCTTTGGCGTATGACGCTTCCCAATTGGACGACTCCGTAGAGAAAGAGTTGCTGTCTGTCAAGTACCCTTATACGATCCTGATCACGGAAGACGACGAAGAAGTGAGAGCCTATCTGAAAGAAGAGTTGCAGGATAACTTTGATATACTGCTTGCCGCTAACGGGAAAGAGGCGCTGGAAGTGTTGGCTACTGAAGATGTATCTCTGGTATTAAGTGATGTGATGATGCCCGAAATGAACGGGTTCGAATTATGCCGTTATGTAAAAACGAATTTGTCGACCAGCCATATCCCTGTCGTCCTGTTAACAGCCCTTTCCGATGAACGCCAACGTAACTTCGGATTATCAGGAGGCGCGGACGAATATATTCAGAAGCCTTTCCGGATTAATTTCGTCAAACTTAAAATAATCCGTATCCTCGAGGAGCGCAAACGCTTGCGTGATCAGTTGCTGGAAAAGTTACAAAAAGGAAAGCTGCTGCTTACCGAGCCGGAAAAGGTAAAGAACATGGATGATGTTTTCCTGAATAACTTTATCAAATGCATAGAAGAGGTTTATACCGATACCGAGTATAACGTCGAGAAACTGAGCGATACGCTGGGTCTTTCCCGCGGGCATCTTCACCGGAAAATAAAAGAACTGACCGGAACGACCCCGGTCGAATTCCTGCGCAATTACCGTTTGAGTAAAGCGGCCGCTATGTTGAAGCAAAAACAATATACGGTAAGCGAGATTGCTTATCAGACGGGTTTCTCTTCCCCCGCTTATTTCTCCAAATGTTTTAAACAGGTGTACGATGTTACGCCAACGGAATACCAATAACACTTTTTTTGTATGATATTTTGTATTGATGGTCTTTATAACGTTATGAAAGGTGTCTTCATAGCGTTATGAAAGATGCCTTCATAGTGTTGTGAAAGCAGTCTTCATAGTGTTATGAAAACAGTCTTTATAACAAATGTCCCCTCTCTATTAAATTTGTCACATCATCAGGTAAAAACTTTCTTTATGTGACATTTATTATACGTTTCGAAGAATATTTTATCACCTGTTGTTTGCATTGGGAATACTTTTGCCTTCACCAAATCATTGTTAAACGAATAATTTAAGATTAATGAAAGCATTAAAACTACGTAAATGGTGCGTATGGATAACGATGTTATTTATGACGCATACTTTGTTAGCCCAACAGGTTTCTATTAATGGAACTGTTATTTCGGGAACTGATAATTACCCTGTTGTGGGAGCTTCTGTTATTGAAAAAGGTACTACAAATGGTATCATTACCGATATGGACGGTAATTTCTCTCTTTCAGTGGCCAAAGGGGCTACTATCCAAATCAGTTATATTGGATTTATTACACAGGAAATACCGGCAAACGAAAATAAAAAACTAAATGTTGTCCTTAAAGAAGATGTGCAGACATTGGGAGACGTGGTAGTGACAGGTTACTCTTCACAGAAGAAAGCCGACCTGACAGGTGCCGTTTCGGTTGTAAAAATGGATGATATAAAGAATATAAACACCAGTAATGCTGTTCAGTCATTGCAGGGACGTGTACCGGGACTTCATGTAACGAATACCGGTCAGCCTAACGGTGATGTAGATGTTAAGATACGTGGTGTCTCTACCCTGGGAAACAGCAAACCGCTTTATATCATCGATGGTATTCCCAGTACCCGCTCGATGAATGAAATCGCAACCTCCGATATTGAATCTATCCAGGTGTTGAAAGATGCTTCCGCAGCTACTATCTATGGATCACGTGCCGCTAACGGTGTGATCATCGTAACAACAAAAAAAGGAAAAACAGGTGGGACGCATGTTGAATTCCGTGCATCTCTGACTGCCCAGCAGTGGCAACGCTCAGTTGATCTGTTAAATACGGAAGAGTACGGGCTTGTGAATTTCCGCGCAGGGGTAAACGATGGTTCCGTTTTGAATACTACGACATTAAGTAATGGAGCTATTAATGAGAAAATGAATCCCTATACTTATATGTATGATGTTGCCTGGAATAATGGCATACCGACTTTAAACAGAATGATCCTTCCTGAAAAACTGGATGTAGCGGGTGATCCTGTGATGCGTGCAGCAGACACAGATTGGGTAAAGGAAATCAGCCGTACCGGTTTTACTCAGAATTACAATGTAACCGTTACTACCGGAAATGAAAAAGGACGTGCCTTATTCTCTGCCGATTATTATGGAAATGACGGTACAGTCAAAGGAACTTATTTTGATCGTATTACAGCCCGTATCAACAGTGACTATAAACTGTTTAACGACCGTGTGGTTATCGGAGAGAACTTATCTCTGTCGAAGACCCGTAATTCGACGTTGTCTGGTGGAAGTTTGCAGGAAAATGCAAAGAATATCCAGTCTATCGTACCGGTTCATTCGTTAGACGGTGGTTGGGGAGGCCCGGCAAGTAATATGAGTGACCGTCAGAATCCGGTTCGCCTGATTGAAGATAACAAACAAAATCACGAAGATGTGTTCCGCCTTTTCGGGGATGTAAACCTGAGTGTTGATATATTGAAGGGTCTGACATTCCGTTCTAAATTCGGTATCGATTATACCGGATGGTGGAAACGCGATATGCAAAAGACTTACCAGTCAGGTTTCATGTCGGATAAGACAGCCCGCTTGAATACATATGCAAACTATGGCGGAAACTGGGTATTGAGTAATACCTTACAATATAAAGTTGATTTAGGTAAGAGTAACTTCGATATATTGGTCGGTCAGGAAATGATGAAATACAGATTGGAAGATATGTCGGCCGGTCGTGACGGCTTCCTGCTGGAAAATGAAGATTATATGTATCTGTCGGTTGGTGACGGCAACTTGCGTAATGCCGGTGGAGCAACTTCTTATGCTCTCTCTTCTTTCTTCGGGAAAGTGAATTATAGCTACGATAACAGATATCTGGCTTCTGTGACGGTACGTCGGGATGGTTCTTCCCGTTTTGGTGCTAACAACCGTTGGGGTACTTTCCCGGCATTCTCTTTGGGATGGCGTATCAGCGAAGAAGGCTTTTTTGAAGGAGCTAAGAATATTGTTTCAGACTTGAAGCTTCGTTACGGTTGGGGTAAAACAGGTAATCAGGAAATCGATAACTATGCTTCTTACGGTCTGTATCAGGCTCGTTATTATACAGATGCTACCTGGGGACGCGATCAGGGTACTGCTTATGATATTACCGGAGCAGGGCAAGGACAATTACCTTCCGGCTTTATCCGCACACAACGCGTTAATCCGGATCTGAAATGGGAAGCAACTACTCAGAATAATGCAGGTATCGATTTCGGTCTGTTTAATCAGATGTTTACCGGATCTATCGACTATTTCTATAAGAAAACAGATGATATCCTGGTTAAACCTCCTTATATCGCAACAATAGGCTTTGGCGGTGATCGTTGGGTGAATGGTGCAAGCATGGAGAACAGCGGATTTGAATTCATGCTGACTTATAATCAAAAAGTAGGTGAAGTGGACTTGAATATCACCGGTAACATTGCCAGCTATCGTAATAAGATCACAAAATTGCCGGAAGATGTAATCAATTCTTATCCGGGTAATGGCAACGACCAGACTATTCTTGGACGTCCCTGGAAATCTCTCTTCGGTTATGTGGCTGACGGAATCTTCCAGAATGAACAGGAAGTAACAGATCACGTGGAACAACCGGGTAAGGGTGTTGGCCGTATCCGCTACAAAGACTTGAATGATGATGGAAAGATCAATGATGAAGACCGTACCTGGTTAGGCGTAGAAGACCCGAAGTTCTTGTATGGTCTGAATGTGAATGCAGCCTGGAAGAATTTTGATTTCTCTATGTTCTGGAACGGACAGGTCGGTTCTCATGCCAATAACGGTCAGAAAACATTTACGGATTTCTTCGGACTTTTCGGAGGACAGAATTACGGAAGACGTCTGGTGGATGCATGGAGTCCGGATAATACAAGCTCTACCATTCCGGCAGCTTCTGCAAATAATGTAAACGATGAAGGACGTTTCTCCACTTATTTCGTGGAAAATACTTCTTTCCTGAAATTAGCAAATATTGAAATTGGTTACCGTTTGCCGGATCATATACTGAAAGCTGCCCATATGGAAAGCGCACGTATCTATCTGTCCGGTCAGAACCTGCTGACAATCAAGAAAGGCTGGGGCGATAATGCCTTTACGGGTGCAGATCCGGAAACTCCGAACTTCGCTTATCCGGTTCCGAGAGCCTTTACTTTTGGTATCAATGTTTCATTCTAATAAATCAGATTATACAATTATGAAAACTTTAAAATATATAGCTTTCGGAGCAGCTTTATTACTCCCGATGATGTCTTGTGATTCTTTTCTGGATGAAGCTCCACAGGGGGTAGCCGATTCGGATAACCTGAATACGGCAGATAATATAGAAAAGATGGTGATTTCGGCTTATTCCATGTTGGGTAACGATAACTATCAGGAGGGTGTTAATGCTTACTGGCCTTACGGGGATTTGCGTAGCGGTGATGCTTATAAAGGAGGTGCCGGAACAGGTGACATGGGTGATTTCCATATGTTTGAGACTTTTGTCTATCTGCGTGATGATAATGGTTACCTGGATAAGAAGTGGTATTCGCAATATATCGCGATTGCCCGTGCAAACGACGCTTTGGGACGTATTCAAATGATCTCAGAAGATGTTTATCCTAAAAAGAAGATCCGTGAAGCTGAAATGCGTTTCTTACGTGCTAACTTCTATTTCGATCTGAAGATCTTGTTTAAACAAATGCCGTGGATTGATGAAAATGATAAGACAGACGATTATATTACGATATCGAACGTTGAATATACAGATAAGGAACTATGGGATCTGATTATTGCCGAGTTCCGTTTTGCAATGGAAAACCTGCCTGATAAAAACGATGATCTGGCACGGGCAAATAAAGGAATGGCGCAGGCTTATCTGGCAAAAGCTCTTCTGTATGCTGCTTACGAACAGGATGAAAAGCATAATGTCGTGAATATCGATAAAACAAAACTGCAGGAAGTTGTTACTCTTTGCCAGGGATTGTCTGGAAAGTATTCGTTGGCTGCTGATTTTGCCAATAACTTCCTTTGCGAAACAGAAAATGGGCCGGAGTCGATATTCGCAGTTCAGTTTTCAGTGAACGATGGAACATTGCGTGGTCGTTTGGATTGGGGTGCTATGCTGAATTATCCGATGAATCCGGAATATGGTTGCTGTGGTTTCCATAGTCCTTCACAGAACATGGTGAATGCTTTCCAGACAGATGAAAACGGATTGCCGCTGTTCGATACTTATAATAATCATGATTTACAGACTGCTGACGATTTGCTTGCCACAAATATCGACCCGCGTCTGAATCATACGGTTGCCATTCCGGGTGCTCCTTATAAATATAACCCTGAGTTTATTTTTGAAACGAGCTGGACGCGCGATCCGAATACCTACGGTAGCTTTATGTCTATGAAGGAAACAGTGTTGCCGGATTGTCCGTGCTTCGCTTTTGCCTCTCCGTTTATGTCGAGTTCCAAGAACCGTGATATTATCCGCTACGACGATGTGATGCTATGGCAGGCAGAAGCTCTGATCGAGTTGGGACGTCAGGCAGAAGCGCTTCCGTTGATCAATGCCCTTCGTGAAAGAGCGGCTAACAGTACAGCTAAGTTAGTGGATGTACAGGGTGATCCTACCGGCAAATTCAATATTACAACTTATCAACCGGGTAAGAACTGTCCGGAATGGACACAAGATTTCGCCCGTAAGGCTTTGCGTTGGGAACGTCGTCTGGAAATGTCGCAGGAAGGTTCGACTTTCTTCGACCTGGTACGTTGGGGTATTGCTGCGGAGACTGTAAATAAATACTTTGAAGTCGAAAGAACCCGCCGTACTTATATGGGTGAAGCGAAGTTTACTAAAAATAAAGATGAATATTTCCCCATCCCGAAAAATCAGATTAATTTTAGCAAAAAGCTATACAAGCAAAATTATGGCTGGTAAAATTAATCAATCGATAAACAGGACATTTACCTTTGTAGGTGGTGTCTTGTTTATGACCAATATAATAGTACTATTGTTTTATTTTAAATCCTTATTTACCATGAAAGTAAGAACTCGAAATGTATTAATTCTTGCAAGTGCTTTGATGACCTGTATATCTACGGTAGAAGCACAAGACCTGACAATGAAAATCACGAAGAAGTATCTCAACCTTCCGGTTTCGCATCAGACCGACCGGGCGGTGATGACTTTTGACGTAGGAGGTAAGCAGGAGCGGGCGTTCGATATTCGTCTGGCTCCCGAAAATCCGGATTATTGGGTATTCTGCGATATGTCCGCCTTGAAGAATAAAGAGATAAAAATATCCTATAACGGGAATAAAGCCGGAATAAACAAGATATATCAGGCTGATGAAATTGCAGGACAGGATAGTATGTATACCGAAACCAACCGTCCGCAAATCCATTATACTCAGCGTAGGGGATGGAATAACGACCCTAACGGCCTGATATTTTATGACGGAGAATATCACCTGTTCTATCAGCATAATCCGTACGAACGCGATTGGGGCAATATGCATTGGGGACATGCCGTAAGTAAAGACCTGATACATTGGGAAGAATTGCCTATCGCCCTTTATCCCGACGAACATGGCACCATGTTTTCCGGATCTGCCGTTATCGACTATGACAATACTTCCGGCTTCGGCAAGAAAGGCACTCCGGCTATGGTAGCGATTTATACGGCCGATAATCCTGAAAAGCAGGTACAATGTATTGCTTACAGCCTCGATAAAGGACGTACCTGGACAAAATATCAGGGAAATCCGGTGATCGACTCCAAAGCGAAGTGGAACAGCAAAGATACCCGCGACCCGAAAGTGTTCTGGCACAAACCATCCAACAAATGGGTGCTTGTACTGAATGAGCGTGACGGTCATTCGATCTATAATTCGGATAACCTGAAAGACTGGACTTTCGAGAGTCATATAACCGGCTTCTGGGAATGCCCCGAACTATTCGAACTGCCTGTCGATGGAAATAAGAATAATACCAAATGGGTGATGTATGGCGCTTCCGGTACTTATATGATCGGATCGTTCGATGGAAAGAAGTTTACACCGGAGGCTGGCAAATATTATTATTCAACCGGTTCTATCTATGCCGCCCAGACTTTTACGAATATTCCTGAATCGGATGGACGCCGTATCCAGTTAGGTTGGGGACGTATCTCTCATCCGGGAATGCCCTTTAACGGTATGATGCTGCTTCCGACGGAATTATCTTTGCGTACTACGAAAGACGGCGTTCGTCTGTTCAGCAAACCAATTAAAGAGTTTGAACAGTTGCAGACAAAAGCAAACCAGTGGAATTCGCTGACTGCCGACAAGGCAAATGATCTGCTTCAGCAATACAATGATGCAGGAACTCTGCGCATCCGCACAACGATCAAACTATCCCATGCTACAAATGCAGGATTGAACTTATTCGGACAGTCTTTACTGAACTATGATATGAATTTCAATCTGATAAATGGTGTATTCTATTCACCGGAAGATATGACCAGCATGGAGATCACTGCCGATATCATCCTGGACAAAACTTCTGTCGAAGTATTTATCGATAATGGGGCTTACTCCTATTCTATGGAGCGCCGACCGGATTTGAAAAATAAGGAAGGCTTCCATTTCTGGGGAAATAATATCGAAGTAAAGAACCTGGAAGTATACACGCTCCGGTCTATTTGGAAGTAAATTGTATTATTAATTGTTTATGAAAGGATTATTCTGATGAAATATGTTTTATATCTGACAATACCAATAGTTGTTATACTGTGCATGATATCGTGTAAGAATAGTAAACCGAAAGCTGAAACCGGGGAGAGTGTCGCCGCGTTTCAGGAAAAGTATCGTCCCCAGTTCCATTTCTCACCGGCAGAACATTGGATGAACGACCCTAACGGCATGGTGTATTACGAAGGAGAATATCACCTGTTTTATCAGCATTATCCTGAAGCATCCGTGTGGGGGCCGATGCACTGGGGGCATGCGATCAGTAAAGACCTGGTGCATTGGGAACACATGCCTATCGCTCTTTACCCCGATAGCCTGGGATATATATTCTCGGGTAGCGCGGTGGTCGACTGGAAGAATACGTCCGGTTTCGGAACTGCGGAGAATCCTCCTTTAGTAGCCTTCTTCACTTATCATAACCCGGATATAGAGCAGGCGAAACAGATAGAGATCGAATCGCAGGGTGTGGCTTATAGTATCGATAAAGGCCGTACCTGGATAAAATATGATAAGAATCCGGTGCTGAAGAATCCCGGTATCCGCGATTTCCGCGATCCTAAAGTCTTCTGGCATGAAGAGAGCGGACAGTGGATCATGTCTGTGGCATCCGGACAGACCATCACTTTCTATGGTTCTAAGAATTGCATAGACTGGTCTTTCCTGAGCGAGTTCGGTAAAGGGCAGGGTTGCCATGATGGCGTTTGGGAATGTCCCGACCTGCTTCCTCTGAAGGTAAAAGATTCGGACGAAACCAAATGGGTGCTGCTGGTTAATATTAACCCCGGTGGCCCGGCAGGCGGTTCGGCTACTCAATACTTTGTCGGAGACTTTGACGGTAAGACATTTACCAGCGACCAAAAGAAAACCTTCTGGATGGATCATGGTAAAGATAATTATGCCGGAGTAACCTGGTCGGATGCGCCCGGCGGCAGACAGATACTAATCGGTTGGATGAACAACTGGGAATATGCCGGTGCCAAACCGTGTGTGAAATGGAGTGGTGCTGCCACATTCCCACGTGAACTGGGACTGGTAAAAGACGAGTCGATCTATTTGCTAACCTCCGAACCGGTAAAAGAACTGGATGCTTTATACGGCGAGTCTGTCACCCTCGATGCTATGAAGGTCAGCAAATCGGCCCTTTTATCCGATAAGTTCGAATTCGGAAAAGCCCCGATAGAGATCAAGCTGACGTTTAATCAGAAGGATAATACCCAGTTGGGCTTTGCTTCCCGTTATGGTGTGCGCCTGAAAAACAACAAAGGCGAATATATAACGATCGGCTATGAGAATGTGGACAAGCTGTTCTATGTAGACCGTACAAATGCAGTCGGCGAGGTATTCTCTGATAAGTTCGCCTCGGTTCATTCGGTGCCTTATATCGTGAATACTCCGGAAGTGGAATGGACGTTGCTGATAGATGTTGCTTCCGTCGAGTTCTTTACGGCAGGAGGGCGCGTTGTCGTGACGGATGTATTCTATCCTTCGGAACCGTTTAATACGATAGAACTCTTTACCGAAAATGGTAATGTGGAGCTGGTCGATGGGAAAATAACTGAAATACGTTCAATCTGGAAATAAAAAACATATAAATGATGAAAAAGAACAAGCCAATAGTTGTAGGGATCGGCGAACTGTTATGGGATGTGCTGCCCACAGGAAAGAGAGCCGGAGGAGCTCCGATCAATTTTGTTTATCACGCTACCCAGATGGGAGCGGAAGGATATGCGATCAGTGCTGTAGGAAATGACGTATCCGGAACCGAGATCATTCAGGAGCTTGAAAAAAGCCATATCTCCAATAGCCTGGGGATCGTGGAACATCCTACCGGAAGTGTCATGGTAGAACTGAAAGAAGGTATTCCTACTTATACCATTATCGAAGGTGTAGCCTGGGATTATATACCTCTTACACAGGAAGCGATCGACCTGGTGAAGAAAGCGGATGCAATCTGTTTCGGAACGCTTGCCTTGCGCTCTGCCGCTTCGAGGGAAACGATCCTGACTTTATTATCCTATGCCCGCGAAGACGCCTTGCGCTTCTTCGATATCAATATCCGCCAGTCGTATTATTCAAAGGAGCTGATCGAAACAATGCTGCATAAGGCGAATGTGTTCAAGATCAATGATGACGAGCTGGTATTGATACGTACGATGTGTGACCTGGAAGGTACGGACGAGGAAGTATGCCGCCAGCTGATCGGTAAATACAACCTGCGTTATATGATCCTGACTGCGGGAAGTTCTTTCAGTTCTGTTTATACTGCCGATGAGGTTTCCACCATCCCGACTCCCAAAGTGCAGGTAGCCGATACGGTTGGTGCCGGTGACTCATTCTCCGGAGCTTTTATCTATTCCATATTAACCGGTAAATCCCTGCGCGAAGCCCATCAGGCTGCGGTAGAAACAGCTGCGTTTGTTTGTACCCAGGAAGGTGCGTGGCCGGAATACCCCAATAAAGACTGATCATGAAAGAAAAAGGACTCTATATTAAGTTGATCCCGATCATGCTGGCGTTCTTCGCTATGGGATTTGTGGATCTGGTCGGTATCGCTTCCAACTATGTAAAGGCAGACCTGAACTTGACCGACTCGGAAGCGAATATCTTCCCTTCGCTGGTATTCTTCTGGTTCCTGATCTTCTCGGTGCCGACCGGTATGCTGATGAACCGCATCGGAAGGAAGAAAACCGTGTTGCTCAGTCTGGTCGTGACTTTCTTTTCACTGCTTCTTCCCATCTTTGGGGACGGTTATACGCTGATGCTGCTTTCTTTCTCTCTGCTGGGTATCGGTAATGCCTTGATGCAGACATCACTTAACCCGTTGTTGTCGAATGTGATCAGTGGCGATAAACTGGCAAGTAGCCTTACGTTCGGCCAGTTTGTGAAAGCGATTGCCTCTTTCCTTGCTCCTTATATTGCCATGTGGGGAGCTACGGCGGCCATTCCTTCATTCGGACTGGGCTGGCGGATACTTTTCCCGATCTATATGGTAGTAGCTGTCATTGCGGTTCTTCTGCTTGGAGCTACGCGGATAGAAGAGGAGAAGCCGGAAGGGAAGCCCTCTACGTTCGGCGAATGCTTCGCCCTGCTCGGTAAACCGTTTATCCTGCTGTGCTTTATCGGGATCATGTGTCATGTCGGTATTGACGTGGGAACCAACACGACTGCTCCCAAGATATTAATGGAACGCTTAGGAATGGGACTGCACGAAGCTTCGTTCGCAACCAGTCTCTATTTCATTCTCCGTACGATCGGCTGTTTTCTGGGTGCTTTTATCCTGACACGGATGTCGGCAAAAGTCTTCTTCGGTATCAGTGTTCTAATGATGTTGGCAGCTATGGTCGGTCTTTCCATCTTCCAAAGCAAAGAAGTTATATATATATGTATAGGACTGATCGGGTTCGGCAACTCCAATGTGTTCTCCATTATTTTCTCGCAGGCCATCCAATCGATGCCGCAACGCAAGAATGAAATATCCGGTCTGATGATCATGGGCTTGTTCGGCGGAACGATCTTCCCGCTCTTTATGGGCTTCCTGTCGGATGCAATGGCTTCACAGCTGGGAGCGGTGATCGTATTGAGTGTCGGAGTTCTGTACCTGGCTTTCCTCTGCCCGAAGCTGAAACATTAGGGAATTGCAGTTTCTTCCGCAGGAAACTGGCGTTTCCCCGGCAGGAAATTCCGGAAACTCCGGCAGCCAATAATAATAATGAATAAGGGACCGGTCATTTTCAGTTACGTATCGTAACTCGAAGATGACTGGTTTCCTTTTTTTATCTGTGATATATGATTGAATTCTTTTGCTAAAAAAACAATTTGTTTGTCAGGTTCAAAAACTTTACTACTTTTGTTTATCGAAAAAACAGAAAACAAAATATCAATCAGTTATGGCAGAAATAAAGCAGTATGTACAGGCCGCAGAAGAGAAAATGACGTTTGCGATAGAATATCTCGACGATCAGTTGGCTCATATCCGTGCCGGTAAGGCAAATCCGAAAATCCTTGACAGCGTGAAGGTGCCTTATTACGGAAGTCTTGTTCCTCTAACTAATGTTGCTTCGGTAAATACACCGGATGCAAAAACCATCATCATCACTCCGTGGGAAAAGCCGCTTATCAAGGAGATCGAGAAAGCGATCATGAACTCGGAAGTAGGTATCACTCCCGAAAATAATGGTGAGATTATCCGTCTGGGTATTCCTCCGCTGACGGAAGAACGTCGTCGTGCGTTGGCAAAACAATCCAAACAGGAAGCTGAAACTGCTAAGATCAGCGTTCGTAATGCCCGTCGTGATGCTATCGAGTCGATCAAGAAAAGTGTGAAAGCGGATGGCACTCCCGAAGATGTGGCTAAAGATGCCGAAGCGGAAGTACAGAAGATACACGACCGGTTTATCAAGAAAGTAGATGACCTCTACGCTGCTAAAGAAAAAGAAATAATGACAGTATAACTTGTAGGGGCGAAACAATTTTCGCCCTTCTTTTTTATATAAGACAATTAAGAAGGAATGAGAGGACTGGTAATAAAAAATACAGGTAGCTGGTATACCGTGCGTACCGACGATGGCCGTGATGTGGAGAGTAAAGTAAAAGGTAACTTCCGTTTGAAAGAGATCCGCAGCACAAACCCTGTCTCGGTGGGCGATCGTGTCGATATCGATATCAATAACGAAGGCACTGCGTTTATTACCCATATTGAAGACCGGAAGAACTATATAATCCGCCGGGCATCCAATTTGTCGAAACAGTCGCATATCATTGCCGCTAATCTCGATCAGGCAATGCTGATCGTCACTGTCAATTATCCGATTACCACAACTGTTTTTATCGACCGCTTTCTGGCTACTGCCGAAGCTTACCGCGTACCGGTTAAAATGATCTTCAATAAGATCGACCGTTATAAAGGAGAAGAAAAAGAATATCTTGACGCGATGATGAACCTGTATACTACGATCGGTTATCCCTGCTCTACGCTTTGTGCGAAGACGGGTGAGGGACTGGAGGAGTTGAAGGCAGAACTGAAGGACAAGATCACGCTTTTATCCGGCCATTCAGGGGTAGGTAAGTCTACGATCATTAATAAGCTTGTTCCCGGTGTGAACCTTCGGACGGGCGATATCTCCGAATATCATAATAAAGGGATGCATACCACCACTTTCTCGGAAATGATCCCGTTGCCGGAAGGTGGTTACCTGATCGATACTCCGGGTATCAAGGGCTTCGGCACGATTGAGATGGAGACGGCCGAAATATCCCATTATTTTCCCGAAATATTCAAGTTCTCGGCTGACTGCAAGTTCAGCGACTGCTCACACCGGCATGAACCGGGCTGTGCGGTGCTTAAAGCGCTCGAAGAAAATTACATCAGCGAGTCGCGCTACAAGAGTTACCTCAGTATCCTCGAAGACAAGGAAGAAGGTAAATACCGCGAAGAGTATTGATTATACGGCCGGAAGGCTCATCCCTGTGATCTTACGGTACAGGTCGAGCGCATACACGTCTGTCATTCCTGATATATAATCGAGCACGCATTGTACCTTGCCATAAGTGGTAGGTGCATTGGTGTCGTACTGTTCCGGTATGCGTTGCAACAGGAGCTTGCTGTAAGCATGGCTCTGGTTCATAACCGCTTCTGTCAGGCTGTCGATAAGGTGGCTGAAGATATGGTAACCGGCTAGTTCGATGTCGAGCACTTCTTTGGCACGATAGATCTTTTTATAAGCTGTCTTGGAGCAGGTTTCATAAGCCTCTTTGGCTTTCGTGCTGATCTGCTCGATCAGGGGTGTATTATAAGTGCCGGTAAGTATTCCTTCTTCATTTTCCAGAAAGACACGTGAACATTCATCTACCAGCAATCCGATGATACAGGAACGGAGATAGGCGATTTGTTCGTTCGTATCGTCTACCATCTTCATCACTTTGATGATGCGCTCGAGGCGTTCCCCTTCAAAGAAGTTCAATAAAAGCTGGATGGCTTCTTCCGTTGTCAGGATGTGCAGTTTACAGGCATCCTCGATGTCCATGATCTGGTAGCAGATATCGTCGGCAGCTTCCACCAGATAGACCAGCGGATAACGGACAAACTTGTTCGCATCTTCCGGATTTTTATTTATTCCCAGTTCTGTCGCTATGCGCAGGTAAGACTCTTCTTCCGACTGGAAGAAACCGAACTTCCCTTTCTTTCCGGAGTAGATCGAAGCATAAGGGTATTTTATGATGGAAGCCAGTGTGCTGTATGTTAAGGCAAATCCTCCTTTGCGTCTGCCGATAAACTGATGGGTAAGTAGACGCATGGCATTGGCATTTCCCTCGAAATGAAGAAAATCTTCCCAGCGGCCGCCGTTAGAACGTATCTCATCTTCCAGGTAACTGCCGTTCCCTTCAGAGAAATAAGCGGAAATGGCCCGTTCGCCCGAATGCCCGAAAGGAGGGTTTCCCATATCATGGGCCAGACAGGCGGCAGATACTATGGAACCTATTTCCGGAAAATTGATACTTCCGTCGGGATACTTTTGTATTAATCCTTTGGCTACGTTGTTTCCTAATGAACGGCCTACACAGGAAACTTCCAGGCTATGCGTCAAACGGTTATGAACGAAGATGCTGCCCGGAAGGGGAAATACCTGCGTTTTATTCTGTAATCTGCGAAAAGGGGAAGAGAAAATCAACCGGTCGTAATCCCGCTGGAAATCAGTACGCTCATGTTTACGCTCATGATACTCTTCCATTCCGAAACGTTTGCCTGAAAGTAATTGGGTCCAGTTCATAGTTCTGTATTAATGTCTTTTTACAAAGGTAGGTATTTTAGGGGAGAATCGGAGAATAAAGGCTTCAAATAAATGGTAAATGCCATAGTTCTATCAGAACTATGGCAGATAATATCAAATTCATGTTAATTATAGATCGAGCGTGTAGGGAGACATGCTTTATTTATGTTAAGATAAATAAATTTAAAGTATTTAGTTGAACAAATATTGTTTAGTTCTGTTACAATTTCATAGTTTTGTAGACGGAGAAATGTGAATGTTACGTAAGTTCTGATAGAACTATGTTCTTGTGGCTGGTTAAACCTGGCAAAATGTTAAATCGTTTATTAAACTTAGGATTAAGTATTATGAAATTTTTTATTATTAACTCATCTAAACAATCTAACTTTATGAGGAAGAGCTTTGTTATGCTAGTACTATTCTGCATAGGAATATGTACCAATGTGCTTTGGGCACAAAAGACAGTGAGTGGTGTTGTTATGGAAAAAGAGGTAAATATGCCGTTGATTGGATGTAATGTTGTCGAAAAAGGGACGACAAACGGAACAGTTACCGATTTGGACGGAAAGTACACGTTGACGGTTGGTGACAATGCAACTATCGAGTTTTCTTACATAGGAATGACGACGATAGAAGAAGTTGTTGGTGATCGTACTGTTATTAATGTAGATATGATCTCCGATTCAGAAAAGATCGAAGAGGTTGTTGTAACTGCTATGGGTATCCAGCGTAAAGCTAAATCGTTAACTTATGCAACTCAGCAGGTGAGCAATCAGGAATTAACACGTGCAAAAGATGCGAATATGATCAATGCTTTGCAGGGTAAAACTGCAGGTTTGGTTATTACCCCGAACTCTTCGGGTGCAGGTGGTTCTTCCAAGATTATCCTGCGCGGTAATAAATCTGTATATGGTAACAACCAGGCGTTGATTGTGATCGATGGTATGCCTATGAACAATCCAAAGACAACTCAGCAAGCCGGGGAGTATGAAGGACGAGACGGGGGAGATGCTTTGTCGAATTTGAACCCAGACGATATTGCAAGCATGAACGTTTTGAAAGGTGCATCGGCTGCTGCATTATATGGTAGTATGGCCGCTAATGGTGTAATTATGATTACGACAAAGAAAGGTCGTGAAGGGGCAGCCCGGGTCGATTTCTCTTCTAATATTACATTGGAAACTCCGTTAACAGCACCGAAGTTACAAGGACGTTATGGGGCTGTGAAAACGGGTGATCAACTGAGTGCTATGAGTTGGGGTGAAAAAATCGCAGACAATGATTCAAAAGCAAAAGAACGATTGAATGATTTCTTTCGTGTAGGTTCGACCTATATCAACTCTGTTACAATTAACGGCGGTACTGAGAAGGCTCAGAGTTTCCTTTCATATGCGAATACTTCTGCCATTGGTATGATGCCGGAAAATACATTCTATCGTCACAACATGACTGCCCGTGAATCATTCAAATTGTTCCAGGATAGGCTGACGATTGATGCGACTTTGTCTTATATTACTCAGAAGGCTTCAAACCGTCCTCACGGTGGTACCTATAACAATGCTTTGACAGGTGCTTATACATTCCCTGCTAATGGTGACTGGGATTATTATAAGAATAATTTTGAAGTATTCGATGGCTCAAAGAACTGGAATGCCCAGAACTGGTATACCCCGTTAGATGATTTTACAGCCAATCCATATTGGGTACTGAACCGTATCACATCCAAAGAGAAACGTGATCGTATTATGGCATCTGCTACTGCAAAGCTGAAAATTACTGATTACCTGAATGTACAGGGACGTTTGAGTGTGGATAATACATTCGACAGATTCGAACGCAAATGGTATGCAACAACATCGACTACATGGGCTCCGGGTGGCAAAGGACGTTACCGTCAGGAACGTTTTGATGCAAAGCAGTTTTATGGAGACTTTATGGTCAACTTCAATAAAACCTGGAACGAAAAGTGGGAATTGAACGCTTCTTTGGGTACAAGCTTTATGGATTCGAAGGTTCAGAATTTGATTTTGGATAGTGATAAATTAGGCTTGATTGAAGCAAATTATTTTGTGCCTGAAAATATTGCAGGTAATGGTAATCAGCGTACAAGCAATCCTCGCAAACGGTTGAACTCTGTTTTCGGTACTGTTCAGTTCGGATATAACGGAATGGTTTATTTGGATGTTACCGGCCGTAACGACTGGTCTTCTACATTGGCCTTTACTAACAATTTCTCTTTCTTTTACCCGTCTGTTGGTGTAACGGCTTTGCTGAATGAAATGATCCCGATGGGTGAAAAGATAAATCTCTTGAAGTTCCGCGGTTCATATTCTATTGTAGGTAATGACGTGCCGGCATACATTACATATCCGTTGGATGGTATTAATCTTGGGGCTCTGGAACCGAATACCAGTGAACCGTTTACGGAAATGAAACCGGAAAAGATGCATTCAATGGAGTTCGGTGTCGATTTGGTTATGTTTGATAACCGTTTCAATTTTGATGTTACGTATTATAAGACAAATAATAAAAACCAGTATTTCTCTATTGCAGCTCCGTTAGCTTCAGGATATTCAAGCTATTATATCAATGCCGGTAACATAGAAAATCAGGGTGTTGAAGCTTCTGCCAGCTATCGTTGGGATTTTGTAAAAGACTGGAGTTGGAAGACTGAGCTGAATATGTCTTATAACCATAATAAAATAAAAGAACTGGATTCTCGTCTTCCTGATGGTGTACAGATCGGTAGTGGTTCCGGTTTCCGCTTTATGTTAAAAGAGGGAGGTTCTTACGGTGATATTTACGGTTATAAGTTATTGCGTAACGAAGATGGTTCCGTCAAATTGAATGAAAGTGGTGTGCCTGTTAAGAGCGACACGCAGGAATACTTGGGTAATGTAAATCCGGATTGGCAATTAGGTTGGGGTAATACGATTACTTATAAAGATTTTTCTTTTTATTTCCTGATCGACGGAAAGATTGGTGGTAATACGATCGGTATGACTCAGAGTTATCTGGACAGCTATGGTGTAACAGAGACTACTGCTGATGCTCGTGATAACGGCGGTGTAGACGTTGGTAACGGACAGAAGATAGATGCTCAGACCTATTATTCAGCTGTTGCCGGAAAGGATAAATGTAACAGCGAATATACTTATTCTGCTACTAATTTCCGTTTACGTGAAGTTTCTTTGGGGTATACATTCCGTAATTTGTTGGGGGTATCGAAGAACTTGAATTTATCGTTGGTAGGACGTAATTTGTTCTTCTTTAAGAAGAACTCTCCGCATGATCCGGATTCTTCTGTTTCTACAGATAATGCGTGGGGGGGATTCGATACATTCGGTCTTCCGACTTCTCGCAGTTATGGTATCAATGTAAAAGTAACATTCTAATAGATAGTCATTATGAAAAGAAATATATTCCAAAAAATAAAGAAAATGTTGCCTCTGTGTGCCGTTGCCATGTTAATGGGGAATGTGTCTTGTACAGGGGATTTTGAATCAACTAACACGAATCCGAACGGCTTAAAACCTGAACAAATCGGAGTGGCGGCACGTTTTAATCAGCCAATCACTTCCATTTATCTGAACTATCAGAACAGACATTATGAATATCAGTTGATGCAGAACCTGAATGCGGACTTGTATTCTGGTTATATGGGTGTGCCGACTGCTTTTGGCGGTAATTATTGCAATTCTACCTATGCCATGAATGAAGGTTGGAATGAGATGCCGTTCACTGCCGGCGAATCGTATGTGATGAAGCCGATCAGCGATATCCTGAAAGCAACGGAAGAACCGGATTTTGTTTCCATAGCTAAAATTATTCGTGTGGAGGCTATGCATCGTATCGTTGATATTTATGGCCCTATACCTTACACACAAGCCATGCAGGGTGGTGCATCTGTTCCTTATGATGATGTAGAAACATTGTATAAGACTTTTATTCAAGAGTTGAATGAGAGCGTAGATGCTTTAACTGCATTCGTAGATGCCGGCAATGCTGATGCTGCCCGTATTTCTGATTTCGACATTGTCTGTGGAGCTGACCATACGCAATGGATTCGTTTTGCAAATACATTACGTTTACGTTTGGCTATGCGTATCTCTATGGTTGCTCCGGAGTTGGCTAAAGCCACAGCTGAGGCTGCTGTAAAGCATAAATATGGTGTATTAGTAGCCGGAAATAACAATGTGGAAGTAAGAAGTGCCAGTGTGCAGAATCCATTGCGTGAGATTAATTACGGATATAATGACATTCGTGCAGGTGCTTCTTTGGTTTCTATTCTGAAAGGATACGATGATCCGCGTCTGCCAATATTTGTAACTCCGGTAGGCTGGTTCAATAATGAAGATATCAAAGATGCCAACGGGCAGGCCACCAATAAGATCGGTGAATACATCGGTATTCGTCAAGGAACATGGATCGATGATAAAGCTAACTATCAGATGTATTCAACAATCAATATGATTCAGGGAAGTCTGAATTCCGACTTGACTAACCCAGGACAGATTTCGAACGCTCTTCCGTGGATGAAGGTGGCCGAAGCTTATTTCTTGCGTGCTGAAGGCGCTTTGAGAGGCTGGGATATGGGTGGTAGTGCTCAGGATCTGTATGAACAGGGTATAAAAGTTTCATTCGATGAACATGGAATTTCTGCTGATGCATACAATAAATACATTGCAAATGATACCGGTGTAGCTGCGAACTTTGAAGATCCTCATAATCCTGTTAATAATATTGCAGGTATTGACAAATGTACGGTGAAATGGGATCCTTCTGCTTCCAACGAAGAAAAGCTTCATAAGATTATCAATCAGAAATGGATTGCTATGTTCCCCGAAGGCCAGGAAGCTTGGAGTGAATTCCGTCGTACGGGTTATCCGAAGTTGTTCCCGGTGGCAAATAACTATAGCAGCACGGTAAATGGCGGAATCGAAAATGGTGAATTTGTGAAACGTTTGCGTTTCCCGCGTAATGATAAGAACGCGAACAAGGCAGAAGTTGAAAAAGCTGTCAGCCTGCTGAACGGACCGGATAATGAGGCAACTCGTTTGTGGTGGGATACCGGACGTAATTTCTAATAAATGTTAGATTCTTGATATAAACCCCGAATGTTGCTCTGCGGCCTTCGGGGTTTTATTATATTTATCCAGTGATATAGGTAAGTTGACGGATAGATAAGTTTGGATAAAGTATTGTAATTAATAAACTCATTGATATTATTTTATGAAATACAAATGTAAACTGTGGGGGATCGCTTTGGCTGCATGGCTTTGTGTGGATGGCGCTTACTCCCAAATGACTTTGGTAAAAGACGGAAAACCTGTTTCCCGAATCGTTGTTCCGGAAACCAATCAGGTGAATCAACAAGCTGCGACATTACTGCAGGACTTTGTCCAGCGGATCAGCGGATCGTCTCTTCTTGTCATCGAAGGTAAAAAAGCTAAAAAAGGAGATATAGTAATCGGTCAGGGAAATGTAACCGGACTGCTTGAAGACGGATTTCGTCTGTCTACTTCCGATGGTATTTTAAGGATCAGTAGCGGAGGTGATAAAGGGGCTATTTACGGGGTTGTTACCTTATTGGAGGACTATTTGGGAGTCTCTTATTATACAGCTCATACATATACGCTTGATCAGCGTAAAACAATAGAGATACCGGAACTCGACCGGGTAGAGAATCCTGCTTTCCGTTATCGTCAGACTCAAAGTTATGCGGTCAGAGAAGATTCGGTCTATAAGATGTGGTTTCGTTTGGAGGAACCAAGTGAAGTATTTGCAGGTAATTTGTGGGTGCATACTTTCGATAAAATTCTGCCTTCGTCGGAATTCGGGGAAAAGCATCCGGAGTATTATTCTTTTATTAATGGTAAACGTCGCCCAGGGGCTGCAAGCCAATGGTGTTTGACGAATCCGGAAGTATTCGAAATCGTATCCCAACGAGTTGATTCTATTTTTAAGGCTAATCCGGGTAAGAATATGATTTCTATCAGTCAGAATGATGGCAATTTTACGAACTGTGCCTGTCCTGATTGTAAAGCCTTGGATGAGTTGGAAGGAGGTTCCCCCAGTGGTAGCCTGATTCACTTCCTAAATAAGCTGGCGGCCCGTTTCCCGGACAAGGAGTTTTCAACATTGGCCTATTTGTTTTCCATGCATCCGCCTAAACAGGTGAAGCCTTTGCCTAATGTAAACATCATGCTGTGTGATATCGATTGTAGGCGTGAAGTTCCGCTGACGGATAACGAATCGGGACGTGACTTTATGAAAGCGATGGAAGGATGGTCTAAAATCAGTAATAATATATTTGTATGGGATTACGGCATCAATTTCGATTGTTATCTGGCTCCGTTCCCTAATTTCCCGATCCTGAAAAAGAATATTCAGCTGTTCAAAGACCATCATGTTACGATGCATTTTTCCCAGATTGCAGGCTCTAAATGCGGAACATTCACAGAGATGAGATCTTACATCGTCAGCAAATTGATGTGGAATCCTTCACTGGACACAGATTCTTTGATGAAGTCGTTTATGAAAGGATATTACGGTGCGGCAGCTCCTTATTTGTATGATTATGAAAAGTTGTTGGAAGGGGCATTGCTCGGAAGTAAAGTAGATTTATGGATTTTCGACTCTCCGGTTTCACATAAAAATGGAATGTTAAATGCCAACTGTCTTAAACGGTACAATGAATTGTTTGATAAGGCAGAAGCCGCAGTAGCGAGTGATAAGCAGTTGTTGGATCGTGTAAGAACCGAACGCCTGACGTTACAATATTCGGAATTGGAAGTAGCAAGAGCTGAACGTGGGCACGATGTAGATGAGATTAAGGCAAAGCTGGCTTTATTCAGGGAGCGGGCCGTTTATTATCAGTTGCCGACTTTGAATGAGCGTCATAATTCACCATTGGAGTACTGCGATTTGTATGAAAAACGTTTTCTGCCCAAGTCTGAAAAGAATTTCGCTAAGAATGCAAAGATAACGTGGATAGAAGCTCCGTCCGGTAAATATGCCGAAAAAGGTGCGGAGATGCTGATCGACGAATTATATGGAGGAACTGCCTTTGTTGAGAGCTGGGTTGGCTGGGAAGGTAAGAATGCTGCATTTATACTCGACTTAGGCAAGGAAGAAGAGGTGAGCGTGATAGAAAGTGACTTTTTGCACCAGTTGGGGCAGTGGGTATTTTTGCCTAAGAAAGTCTCTTATTCCACTTCATTGAATAATCAGGATTATCAGTTCTTCGGGAAAACAGATATAGCGGAGGACCAGTCGATCGAGGTGAAATTCTTCCAGGCCCGTAATGAATCGTCTCAGCCGGTGAAAGCCCGTTATATCAAGGTCGAGATTGAAGGTGTGAATACTTGTCCGTCCTGGCATTGTGGTGTAGGTCATCCGGGATGGTTCTTTATGGATGAGATCAGAGTTTTGTAAATATATGAAACTGTAAAAAATAAGGGAGGTATCAGTAAATGGCCTCCCTTGCTTTTGTATATAAAATATGCTTTATCCTGTGTGCCTGTTAGATATGCTTTATTCGTTTGATAATTATTATTCTTTCGTTCGATATTGCCGGAATGCAAAAAACTATTCTAATATACCTTTTCCCTGACGTATAATTTCGAACTCGTCCGTTGTACAATCTACGACCGTCGACGCTTCAAAACCGCCGAAACCTCCGTCGATCACCAGGTCTACCAGGTTCTCATACTTTTCATGTATCAGCTCCGGATCGGTGGTATACTCGATCATATCGTCATCGTCGTGTACAGACATGGTCAGGATCGGGTTGCCCAGTTCCTTGACAAGTGTACGGATAATGTTATTGTCGGGCACGCGGATACCGACTTCCTTTCTGTTCTTGTATATCTTAGGCAATTCGCTGCTTGTCGGAAGAATGAAGGTGAAAGGACCCGGCAGGTTCTTCTTCATCAGTTTGAATGCCGCGTTGTTCACTTTGGCATATTCACTCAGGTTTGAAAGGTCATAACAAATGATGGACAGGTTACTTTTCTGCGGATTGATACCTTTCATCTGGCAGATCTTTTCGACAGCACGCACATTCAGGGCATCACAACCGATCGCGTAGACTGTGTCGGTCGGATAAATTACCAGACCTCCGTCGCGAAGAACTTCGATAACTTTGTCTATTTCCCTTGGATTGGGATTTTCCGGGTAGATCTTTATTAACATAGCTTTTTTAGTTGGCAGTTGACAAGTGACAGTTGACAGTTAAAACAGGAGATCGATCGGCTTAAAGCCGCATGCCTGTTGTCTGTCAACTGTTATCTGTCAGCTTTTTACGGTTTTTAGCCGTAAATGATATTACCGTTTTCGTCGGTAAACTCTTCTAATCCTTTGCTGTACTGGTTCATGGCACGAAGGCTCATACCCATACTTGAGAATCCACCGTCGTGATAAAGGTTCTGCATCGTTACCTTACGGGTAAGGTCGGAGAACATCATCACGCAATAGTCTGCGCATTCGTCGGCCGTAGCGTTACCCAGCGGGCTCATCTTATCGGAGAAGTCCAACAGGTGTTCCATACCTTTTACGCCGCTACCGGCAGTTGTCATTGTAGGCGACTGAGAGATCGTATTGATACGAACGCCCTTTTCGCGTCCATAAATATATCCGAAGCTACGTGCAATTGATTCCAGCAAACTCTTGGCATCCGCCATGTCGTTGTAACCGAAGAAAGTACGTTGGGCTGCCACGTATGACAAAGCTAGAACGGAACCACCTTGGGCAATAGCATCCTGCTTTTTAGCTACCTGCAACATCTTATGGAAAGATACGGCAGATATATCCAACGTCTTTTCAAGCATTCCGTAATCCAGATCATCATAAGTACGTTTCTTACGTACGTTCGGACTCATACCGATAGAATGTAATACGAAATCTATTTTACCTCCCAGTATTTCTACTGATTTTGAGAATACCATTTCCAGGTCTTCAACGCTTGTAGCGTCCGCCGGCAATACTTCTGCGTTCAGTTTTTTTGCCAGGGCATCCACTTCGCCCATACGTACGGCAACCGGTGTATTACTTAACGTAATGATTGCACCTTCTTCTACAGCTCTTTCTGCCACCTTCCAGGCGATCGACATTTCATTCAGCGCACCGAAGATAATGCCTCTCTTTCCTTTCAATAAATTATGACTCATACCTTTATTTAATTTATTTACGGCACAAAAGTACATAAAATGTGCAAGATGAGCAATTATTCCCTGTAATATACTCTCTTCACCCTCGGAGAAACCGAGGTCAGGATCTCATAAGGTATCGTCTTTAGCTTGTCTGACAGTTCACTAACCGGCAGTTCTTCACCGAATACGATTACCGGATCGCCCTCCTGGGCGTTGGTGTCGGTGACGTCGATCATACAGGCATCCATACAGATATTGCCGACGATCGGGCAACGTTTACCACCGATAGACACTTCGCCTCCCCGGTTACTGAAGTGACGATCCAGCCCGTCGGCATAACCGATCGGAATGATGGCGATGCGCGAGTCACGGTCGACGTATGTCTTTCGGCTGTAACCGATCGAATCTCCTGCCGGGACATGCTGTATCTGAAGGATGGTCGTACGCAGTGTACTTACATTGCGCAGCCCTTTCATGCCGGAAGCGCTTACCCCGTAAAGTCCGATGCCTAAACGAACCATATCCATCTGGTAATCGGTGAAACGTTCTATTCCCGCAGAGTTCAGGATATGTTTGATCACCTTATATTCGAGAAGGTTTTCCAGTTCGGCTGCCGCTGCACTGAATGTCTCCAGTTGTTTCTTTGTAAAATCATCGAAGATGGACGAGTCGCTGCCTACCAGATGGGAGAAGACAGAGCGTGCCGTAACGCCGCTTTGTTCTTTCAGACGTTCGCAGATAGCTGGAACATCACCCGGTTGGAAGCCCAGGCGGTGCATTCCCGTATCGATCTTGATATGGATCGGGTAGGAAGTGATACCTCTGCGTTCCGTTTCCTTTATCATGGCATCCAGCAGACGGAAACTGTATATCTCCGGCTCCAGGTTATTTTCAAACAAGACATTGAAGCTGCTGAATTCAGGGTTCATGACGATGATAGGGATAGAAATACCCTCTTTGCGTAGCTCCGCCCCTTCGTCGGCAACAGCTACGGCCAGGTAATCGCAACGATGTTCCTGTAATGTCTTGGCAAGCTCGTAGGAACCGGCTCCGTATCCGAAAGCTTTTACCATACAAACCATCTTCGTTTCCGGCTTTAGCTTCGAGCGGTAATAGTTGAAGTTATGCACCACCGCATCCAGGTTAACTTCGAGGATCGTTTCGTGTACCTTCTTCTCCAACAGTTCGGAGATACGTTCAAAATGGAAGTGGCGTGACCCCTTAAGTAGGATCAGTTCATTCTTAAACTGCCTGAATGTCGGCGATTTAAGGAAATCATCCGTTGTATTATAGAACTCCTTCTCCATATCGAACACGCTGCCGTATTCCTTCAGGTCGCGGCCGATACCGATGATACGGTCTATCTTTTTACGGCGCACCAGGTCGGCCACCTTCTTATAAAGGGACTTCGGTAAGGTGCCCGATTGCAGGATGTCGGAAAGGATCAACGTACATTTCAGGTTCTTATCCACATGGCGGCTCTGCTGAAAGTCGAGGGCGATATCGAGTGAGTTGATATCTGAATTGTAAGTATCGTTTATCAACATACAGTTGTTGATACCTTGTTTCACGTCGAGACGCATGGCGACAGGCTCCAGTTGTGCGAACTTCTCCACACCGTTTACGCTGGTCGGCTTCAGGAAAAGCATGACGGCCAGGCAATGGATCACATTCTCGATGGAAGCATCGTCGGTAAAAGGAATGACATACTTCTGGGTCAACCCGAGCAGCGTACAACGGATAACCGTTTCATTTTCCTTCTTCTCGATGGCTTCGATATAAAGCGGGGCCTCCGAGTCCGTACGGCTCCAGGCAATTGCCTTGTGGGAAAGGCAGGCAGACTCTATGCAGTTGGAGATAAAGGCGTCATCGCCATCATAAATAATCGCTTCACAGTCGTTGAACAACGTAAGCTTCTCCAGGCATTTCTGCGTTGTGGAGATAAAGTTCTCCTGATGCGCTTCCCCTATATTGGTAATGATACCGATGGTCGGTGCGATGATAGGACGCAGGTTCTCCATCTCATCCGGCTGTGAAATACCCGCCTCGAAAATTCCCAGCGTGTTCTTTTCACTCATCTGCCAGACAGACAGCGGAACACCCAGTTGCGAGTTATAGCTGCGCGGCGAACGAACGATGTTGAACTCTCTATGCAACAACTGATAAAGGAATTCCTTCACAATCGTTTTCCCGTTACTTCCGGTGATACCTATCACGGGAATATTAAACCGTTTACGATGGTAGGCTGCCAGTTTCTGAAGCGCCTTCAACGTATCTTTTACTACCAGGAAATTAGCATCCTGCAACGACTCGAACTCCGGGAGCATGTCGCTTACCACAAAATTGCGTACGCGCAGTTTGTAGAGTTCCTTTATATATCTGTGTCCGTCATTGGTCTTTGTCTTGAGAGCAAAGAAAAGACTTTGTTCCGGAAAAGAGAGCCGGCGGCTGTCGGTCAGCAATATGCTGATAGTGCTGTCTTGCAGGTTGTTTGCTTTGGCACCGATAATTCCAACGATTTCTTTTATTGAGTATTCCATTCTTTACATTAGTTTAGACTTTATTATTTCCTTCTCTTTGGTTAGATCAAAGGAAGGAAATTTCTCGTTAATTCGTTCCATCTTTAACAAAGTTTGCGAGATAAACCGTTTATAGGCATCACTTTCGGGTTGAAACGGGCGGTGATTAATAGCCTTTTGTATCTCTGCCCATTCTTTAAGGATCCCTTTGGTTTCATCCGATAAGAAATTTTCCGTAAAACGTTGCCAAATATAATCAATGGCAAGCTCCGACGGATGGAGCATGTCGGTCGCATAGAAGCGGTAGTCGCGCAGCTCGTCCATCATGATCTCGTAAGCCGGAAAGTAGGCGATCCGTTCGGGGTATGCCACCTGCAACTCATCTATGGCCAGCAGCAAAGTCGCCTTACTCAGCTGGTTACCATGTGCCCCGTCTTTCCAGTGGCGGATAGGGCTGACGGTGAACAGTATCTTCAGTTCCGGATTCTGTTCCCACAACGAGAGCAGCAGTTCCCTCCATTCCGAAACGATTTCCGTAACCGACAGCATCGAACGGTCGAACATTTTCTCCGGTAGTTTATGACAGTTGGCAACCACTTCTCCCGAACTTTTCAGCCGGTACACGTAGGCTGTCCCCAACGTTACTACCAGATATGCCGTCGAACGGAGTTTGCCGGCCGAGGCGAACAGCCTGCCGTTTATATTCTCCAGACACTCCTTTTCCGAAGTGGAAGAGAAACGACTGTGATGCGCGAAGCTATGGTACACGCCCCCCTGCTGCAACAAATCCTTGGCGGTGAACCGTTCCGGGTGCAGCAACATGCGCAATGCCGCAGCAATCGATGCGGGATTATACAGCGTGCCGAACGGATTTATATCTACATTGAATTTATTTCCGGCAAGTCTTGTCCCTATATTCTCGGCGAAGCAGGAGCCCAGCAACAGCATCCGCTCCGTACATGAGAACAGAAAAGGAGCTTTGGGAACAGGAATATAGGTATATAATTCCATCTTTATTCTATTGAATCGTTGGACGGCACTTCAGGAGTTTTCTGGTCGGCCGACCGCCGGATGTAGAACGCCCGCTTTCCGCACCAGCTCTTTTGTATCTGGTTGTCCTCGATCAACTGTTCCAGGTCTTTCTTGGTTTTCTGGCGCGTGCAGTGATTCATGCTGGCAGCTACGGTCAGATTGATCGTCCCGTAGTTTTTGATATACCATAAGATGCGTTTCTGGCGGATGTCGTCGGTATACACTTTCTTCTCGCTGGTGCCTTCCCGTCGTTCGATCCTTACGCCCCGGAAACGGTTTTTCATCTCCGGATCGGCGCGAAACTCCACGTTCTTGAATGAGATGGAAGCTGCGCGTATATCCTTTTTATTCTCGACAGGCCTGCATTTCAGTGTCACCGAAAATGTCCCGATCCCTTCCAGATGCACGCTTTGACTGTTACTGAGATAGTAAAACATCCGGTCGCCGATCGCCTTGATAGCCCCTTTGATATCAGCCGCCGTGAAAGTACTCATGCCTTCGATCATTTTGGCCAGTTCGTCGGTATGGACGGTCTCGGTATTGATCGCTCTGGCATGTAAAGTAGGCTTCTCCTGCCCTTCCTGGGGCGGATTAGCAAACAGATCATATTCTATACTCATCTTCTTCCTGATCTTTAAGGTGTAACGTTATGACTTCTAAGGATTTTTCTCCCTAATCTATAAAAAGGAAGGCAAGTCTTACGTAAATGTAAGGCTATGTCTGCAAATATGTAAGGCTTGCGTTTCTTTTATGCAACGTAAGTATTACATAAATAAAAGTCCGTACCAAAGGTAATAATTCTCCTGATATAAATACTTAATAGTTATGACCTTTTTTCTTAGTTCAGCAGCATTAACAGAAAAGAACTCTAATAGTCTGTGTTAAAGGGATAATGGTTACTTATATATAATGTACGCGTACATTAATAATAAAATAGTAAAATCTATTGTTTTTGGGGTGTCTAAAAGGTTGTGAACCAGATGTGTGGGTAATGGGATGTGATGACTAATGAAATCGTTCCTTTTTTCTAGTCTACAAAAGTAAGAATTAGTTTGATACCAACGATTCTTTTTAAGATCTTTTTTTTTCTTCTATATACTTTCTTATCAATTGAATAGCAATCTATGTACAAAATGGCATTTTTCACAAACGAACAACCTACCCCCCAAAAACGAATGACTAAAATAAAGGAACGATTAAACTCGTCATGTATTTGCATAGTGGGACGTTCCATTTGTGAATTGAACTTATTACACTTTAGTATTAATATTAAATTATTTATTATGAACAAAAAGTTTTCTACTCTTTTGGCTGGCTTAGCGTTGGTTTCATCAGTCGCTTCTGCTGCGGTGAATCCTGACATTAAGTTACAAGTGGGACCTAATGAGGGCTTGTACCAGATTGCAAAGGGCGATAGTGTTTTGGCTATCGATGCTGATGGTAACTTTGTATTTAAGGAAAGTGCTGCTGTACTTGCAACAGATTTGGCTTCTACATTGTGGTGTGTGAATATTGATGCCCAAAGTCAAGGACAAAACCCCAAATTCGATTTTACCAATAAAAAGGAAGGTCGTCTATTGGAAGTATTTATGGATGAAGCATTGAAAGAACTGGCTGAAGAAACTGCATCTTCACCTTTGGCTGTGAATGATGAAGCAGATATTAATGGTTGGGCTTTCTCCTCTACTTATGCTGAGGGTGTTGAAGAAGAAAAACCTTTGTATTCTTATTTTACTGCAGATTCTGTGATCGCATTGGAACAAGTTGATGATAATCTTGTTGCTATGAAATATGGTGCGGACAAAGTTGGTGATATTGCAGCGAAGTATACTTTGAAGAAACCGTCTCGTATAACTCTGAATGCTGAGGCATTGAATACTATGTTAGGTTTAAATGCAAATGGAACATCATTCAAATTGACTTTTGAGCAGACTGCTAATCCTAATGTGTTTGCAAATGAGTTGACTGCTGTGAAAGATACAACTGTTGCAGGCGATGCAGATTATGTGATTGTTGCAAACAAGTCAACTGGCAAATATTTACGTGTAGATAGTGCCTATAATAATACAACTGGCGTTAAGTTTGTGATGTTGACAGATACAACTAAAGCTGCTACTTATCTTGCAGACGAAGCAGCAAGCCAAGGAAATAAGTATGCATTCAAATTCGAATATGCTCCGGCATCCGATAGCGTATTTATCACAGTTGCAGGTGCTCGTCTTGTTAAAGAAGATGGTCTAAGCTGGGCTGATTCTTATGAGTCTACAAATCGTGATAGCTTGCACGTATATGTTCAGGATTTGGTAAGCTCAAAAGTGTTGACAGTTGGTACTGACTCTGTTTCTACTTATATTAAATTAGGATTTGGAACTTGTGGTGAAGCTCCTACTTCTACTAAGACTACTGTTCCTAGTGATTTGTATGTGATTAAGAGTACAGATGGTAAATATTTGGCAGCTCCGATCCATGGCGACTCTACTGTTCAGTGGGTTACATTGGAAAAGAATGTGAATGTTTGGACAATGCCATCATTCCAGTGGGTTGTTGAAAAACAAAGAAAAGATTCGAACACTTCAAAGATCTCTATTACTAACCGTGAATTTGGTACAGCAATAAATAACTTTACAAATGTTCAATTGGATACAAATGAAGCTTCTTATGCTGAATTGACAGATGACAAGACTGTATCTAAGACTGTAAATGTTGCTAGTTTCATCCCTGCAACTTCTGAAATTAAGCAGGATAGCTTGTTGGGTTATAAATACTTAGATAATGAGGATCTGTTGGTAACTCGTTACAAATTCCGTTACCTGCACGAATTCTCTGATGATTATTATGCAGGTGTAAATACAGAAGAAAATGACTCTATCCTGTATGTTGGTGCTAAGTCTGGTTTCTCTTTGAAACAATCTGCAACTGATGAAACTTATGGTTATACTTCTACAGCAGTAGCTGACTTGAAGCCTTTGTATCGTAAAGTTTACACATTGAAGATCCGTAATGCAAAATTAATCTTTGGTGCTAAAGCTGATAGCGTAGTATTAGACAAAGAAGGTCGTTTCGCAGTTTCTGAAAAAGTAACTCCGATCACATTCTTACTGAAAGCTAACAATGAGAAAGCAATCGATGAAAAAGAAACATTGTTCTATGCATTCATCAAAACAGGTGCTGATACAGTAAAAGTTGGTACAGATGACAACAACTTGTGGATGAAGAGCCAGCTTATGACTGAATCTCGTACTTCTGCTTTCTCTGTAGAAGTTGACGACTCTCCTCTGTATAGAAGATTCAATACAACAAAAGAAAATACTGTTGCATCAGATGATCCTGATACATTGAAATTCTTCCGTGTTAACAACACTGCAGACATGTTGTTCGAAGATGCTCATAGCGTATATTCAAAAGATAAAGAAATTAACTTCTTAGGCGTTAACAACAACATCCAGTATCCGGATGCAAAACGTGCTATCTATGTTGATACTGCTTATGTAGACCGTGGTACAGGTTATATCAAACCGCAATATATGCTGGCTGTTGGTGTAAATGTAGTTCCGGGTATTGATGCTGAACCATGTCCGTTAGAACATAATCATGGTTATGACAAAGATGGTAACCCGCTTGATAAATGGACTTGTTCTCATGCAACTCCGGGTACTGATGGCTATATCAGAGGTCGTTACTTGATCAATACGGTTGACTCTGCAAAAGTTAATGGTGCTTATGCTGGTGCAGTTCGTGATGCAAATTATATCTGGAACAATCAGGTTCGTTTAGCATTCGTTGAAGCTATCCACAAAGCTGATACTCTGTATATTTTGGATGGTGCCAATGCAGATTTGACAGACCCTGTAGATTTCACTAAATTACCAGTGGCTTCAAAGAAATATCTTGGTGACAACACTCACAAGAATGTAGTATTCTCATTCCGTTTATTGGAAGAAGGATCTGACAACTTCTTGATTGAATCAGCTGAGACAGATGGTCAAATGATTGCTCCTATGCAAGGTGGTTGGGTAAAAATCCAGAATGGTGTTCCTGTAATTTCTTATGCAGCATTTAGTGATGCAGCTAACGAAGCAGAAATCTTCAATGTAGAAAAGACTTCTGAAACTCCAACTGCAAACGAACCTGGACTTTCTACTAAGACAGTTTCTGTAGTTGCTGGTAACGGAACAGTTACTATCAACGGTGCAGCTAATAAGACAGTTGTTATCACTAACGTACTTGGTCAGACAATTGCTAACACAGTTCTTTCTTCTGACAATGCAGAAATCGCTGCTCCTGCAGGTGTAGTTGTTGTAGCTGTAGAAGGTGAAGCTGCTGTTAAAGCAATCGTTAAATAAGATATTCAAGACATTTGATTAAAATGTAATCAAATAATTCTAAAATGATGCTGCGTGGTGGCTCCCTTCGAGGAGCCACTCAGTAACCTGCGATAGGGGAATAAGTGGCGTTATTAATATTAAGTAATAAAATAAAGTTCTTACTGTAATTTCTCCCGTGAGGAAGGAATACAGAAAAAAACAGCCTCTGCGATCTTGTATCGTAGGGGCTTTGTTGGTTGTGGCATTTTGTATATGTAAAATAGATTGGAAATAAAAAAATGTAACTAATTTAGCTGCCGGGAAAAGGAGTTAATACTTAAAATCGATATGGGAAAACTGGAAAAACAACAAGAAATCATTCTTCTGTCTGCTTTAAAGCAAGACAACAAGGACGCTTTCTCCTTTTTATTCCAGACCTATTATACCGACCTCGTGTTATTTTGTGGTAACTTTATAAAAGACAAGGATTCGTGTGAAGATATTGTTCAATCGATCTTCCTGAAGCTTTGGAGTGACCGGAAAAACATACAGATTGAATCCTCCTTAAAATCTTATTTACTGAAAGCTGTCCGTAACAGTTGTTTTGATGAGTTTCGACACTTGGAAATAATACGTCAGCATGAAGCTGAATATGAGAGTACTGTATTGGATTCATATGATACGGATAATTATATATTGCATTCGGACCTGTCCGATCATTTACATCGTGCACTAGAGAAAGTTCCCGAGCTATACCGGGAAGCTTTTATGTTGAATCGTTTTGAAGGATTGAAATACAGAGAGATTGCTAAGCAGCTGAATGTCTCTGAACGCACTGTGGAAGTCCGTGTCAGTAAAACATTGGATTTATTGCGGAAATATTTAAAAGATTTCTTCATGTTCCTGATTTCAATCGGTATTCCCTAAAAAAAGTTATAAGCTATGTGGAAAATGATTCCTCAGACGTCTTAACACCATAAAAGAGAAGAAATGACAGACAAAGATCAAATACAGCTTATTATATCTGCTTATCTATCCGGAAAAGCGACGGTGAAGGAATGCCGTGAACTGGAAGAATGGGTGAAGCAGTCGCCTGATAATAATTGCTATTTCCAGGAAATGCGTAATATCTGGCAGGTGATGAATCCTGCTTTTAACCCCTCTGAGATTGACGTATCTGAAGCTGAAAAAAATATTTTGGCAAATATCGCAGCCACGAAGAGGAATATAGTCCATACTATATTGGTTTATTGGCAGCGTGTAGCCGCTATCCTTCTTCTTCCTTTGTTGATTCTTTGTACTTATTTATATCTGAATAAAGAGAGTGATCTGTATGATACAATAGAATATCAGGAGGTGAAATCTCCTCATGGAACTTTTTCCGAGGTACGTTTGCCTGATGGAACGAACGTTTGGCTGAATGGCGGAAGTTCCCTGAGATATCCTTTGGCTTTCCGGAAAGGTGAACGGGATGTTTTCTTAAATGGTGAAGGATATTTTGAAGTACATTCCGATAAAGAAAATCCCTTTATCGTAAAAACCGATCAGATAACCCTGCGAGCTACGGGTACATCTTTTAATATAGAAGCCTATCACACGGATTCGATTACGGCTGTTACGATGGTAAATGGCAAGATTGATGTTGCTTTCGGAAATTCTTCTCCGGTCACTATGGTTCCGGGAGAACGTGCTTCCTTTAATAGTCAGACCAAACAGTGCCTTATCGCAAAGACTGATCCTTATAAATGGTATGCCTGGAAAGATGGATTAATGATATTCCGGGATGATCCGTTGTCATATGTGTTTAAACGGGTAGGACTTACTTTTAATGTTAATATAGACTTGAAAGATCCTTCCTTGGCAAATGCTCCGTATCGTGCAACATTTGAATATGAATCGTTGGATGAGATATTGCGATTACTGGAAATGAGTGCTCCTCTGCATTTTAAGCAAAATAAAAGGATGAAGGATAAGAATAATACTTATGAGAAACAAACAATAGAAGTTTATAAAAAAAAGAGGTGACATGGATCACCTTTTTTTATATCGAAACAAAGAGGAAAAAAGAAAATCCTGTTTTTGTGAAAAAAAAGTGACTTTTCGGTTGTGGTAAAAAATAACTGAGCCGTCTTAGTAATGTATGGGAGAAATTAAAATTATTTGTTCACCATAAAATCTATGCCTATGGAGTAATATTATTAATTAAGATCAATGAAAACGGCTTGAAATAAAAAGGAAAGGTGTGCGAGACCTTTCCTTTGGATCATTTAGCTGTTTAAAAGTTTTTAGTCAACCTTATTTTTCTAACTAAACAAACAAATGTATGAATTCCATTTCGGATAAAAAAATCGAAAGGCAATGTTTTGCCATTAAAATTTTTCGGGTTATGAGATTATGCTTGTTATTTATAGCTTTAAGTCTAACACAAGTTTTTGCTTCTGTATCTTATTCGCAGTCAGTCTCTGTGAGCCTCCAAATGAAAAATGTATCGATAGAAGAGGTATTGAATCAGATAGAAGAAGAAACTGAATTCCGTTTTCTTTATAATAAAAAAATGGTCAATGTGGAACGTGAAGTCAATGTCTCTGCAAATAATAAGAATATTGTAGAGATATTGGATAATCTATTCAAAAATGCTGGAATTTCCTATTCAATAAGTGGTCGACAAATCGTTTTAAATAAAAGGGAAGCCACTGAGACTATCCAGCAAACCAGAAAGGTAACAGGAGTTGTCTTTGATTCACAGGGGGAACCTGTTATAGGTGCCAACGTAGTGGAAAAAGGTACAACAAACGGAACAATAACTGATGTGGATGGCGCATTTACCTTAGATGTATCAGCGAATGCGGTACTGAAGGTTTCTTACATCGGTTATGCAGACCAGGAAGTTGCTGTGAATAATAAAAATAGTCTGGAAATCAGATTAGCTGAAAACACGGAGTTGATTGATGAAGTTGTGGTAGTCGGTTATGGCACACAGAAGAAAGCAACGTTAACTGGTTCGGTTGCCCAGATCTCCGGTGAAGTTGTAAAACAATCTCCTGCAGCGAATTTGTCAAACTCGATTGCTGGACGTATACCGGGTGTTGTTGCAAATAACAGAAGTGGAGAACCTGGTAGTGATGCTTCCGAGATTTATATACGAGGGAAAGGTACTTTAGGAAATAACAGTCCTTTGTATGTAATAGACGGTGTTGCTAATCGTGGAGGAATCGACCGTTTGAACCCGAATGATATAGAGTCTATCTCTGTTTTGAAAGATGCTTCGGCTTCTATCTATGGTGCACAAGCTGCCAATGGCGTAATTCTTGTTACGACAAAAAGAGGCACAGATTCAAAGCCTGTGATATCTTATGACGGTAATTTCTCTGTCTCTCAAAATACACGCACACCGCATTTGATGGACGCTTATCAATATATGGTGTATGATGATGAGGCAAACAAATATTTGGGTCGTGATCAGATTTGGGCTAATATAAAGGGTGGTTATCTGGATGGAACTATCGATCCGCTTCAGTATGCCAATACTGATTGGTTTGATGCTACCTTCCGTAATTTTGCTCCTCAAACGCAACATTCTCTCTCCGTGAGAGGAGGCAATGACCGGGTGAAATATTATATTTCAGGAGGATATCTTTATCAGGAGCCGGGCTTTAAGAATACAAATATGAACTTTAATACATTGCAGGTTCGCTCAAACCTGGATGCTAAGATAACGAAAGATTTGACTGTTACTTTAGAACTGGCAACCCGTCAGGAAAACAGAAATCAGTCGAATTTTACATCGAGTGAGTTTTTCTATGAAGCATTTATGGCATATCCGTATCTTCCGGATTTTTATCCGAATGGTTTACCCGGGCCGGGTATTTCAAAAGGGAATAACCTGGCATTACTTGCTACAGGAGTAACAGGTTATAATAAGATTAAAGATAATTATTTCAATACAAAAGTCGCTTTTGACCTGAAAATGCCTTGGCTTCTTGACGGATTATATCTTTCAGGTTACGGTGCTTTTGATACTCAGTTTACACGGGAAAAATTATTGAACGATACTTGGGATGCTTATCGTTATAATCCGGCAACTAAAGATTATGATAAAATAGCTACTGGTAATAAAAACAACTTTATTGATCTTTCTCAAAAGAGTGATGAGAACAGGATCACTACTTTCCATGTGAAGCTGGGGTATGAAAAACGTTTTGAAGAGCACAGTGTGAATGCGTTTATTGCTTATGAACAGAGTAAAACAACCGGAGATTGGTTTTCCGCTTACCGCAGAGATTTCCTGTCAAGCACTGTTGATTATTTATTTGCCGGTAGTGATAATGAAAAAAGTAATGATGGTAAAGGATCTATTTCTGCCCGCCAGAATTATTTCGGACGTTTAAGCTATGGTTATAAGGACCGTTATATGGCTGAATTTACTTTGCGCTATGATGGTTCGCAAAACTTTGCCAGTTCTGAAAGATGGGGTGTGTTCCCCGGTCTGTCGGTTGGATGGCGTATTTCTGAAGAAGAATTCTTTAAGAAGAATGTACCTTTTGTAAATGAATTGAAGCTTCGTGCTTCCTGGGGTAAACTTGGAAACGACCGAGTAGATCCATTCCAGTATTTAAGTACTTTCAATATTACAAGTGGAGCTCATTTTGGGACTGATCCGGTGCTGAATAAAGGTTTTACGATTGGACGTTTAAGTAATCCGCTGATTACATGGGAAAAAGTCGATACAAAGAATATTGGAATTGAATCTCAGTTCCTGAATGGTCTTATTGGTTTTGATTTTGAATATTTTAATTCAAACCGTAAAGATATTCTGACTCCTAAGCAGGCTTCCATCCCTGATTATACAGGATTGACTTTGCCGGACCAGAATATAGGTGAAGTTGGTAATCAAGGTTTTGAAACCAGTTTGATTTATAGAAATAAGGTAAATAAAGTGGACTATTATATTGGTGGTAATCTGACGTTTGCCCGTAATAAAATTAAATTCTTTGACGAAGCTGCTGATATACCTGATTGGCAAAGAAGAACCGGATATTCAATTGATTCTTGGTTGGTGTATAAAACGGATGGTATCTATCAGACTAAAGAAGAGGTAGATGGTTCTCCGCATCTGATGAATGCACAACCCGGTGATATTAAATATGTGGATGTGGATGGAGACGGTGATATTACTGCAAATGACATGGTTCGTATCCACGAAAGTGCCATTCCGGAAATTGTATATGGCATCAATATGGGAGCAAAATGGAATGGATTTGAATTGAATATACTTTGGACTGGTCAGGGAAGGGCAAAACAGATGATTCGTCCGAATGGCTATAATCGTGATGTTGAATATTTCAATAACCGTTGGATTTCAGCAGAAGAAACGCCCAATTCTCTTTATCCAAGAGCTTTTAACACACAGGACCAGATTAATAACAGAGATTCTGATTTTTGGTTGAAGAACGCTGCATTTCTTCGTTTGAAAAATGTGGAGTTAGCTTATAATATTCCTTCTTCCTGGTTGGACAAAATTAAAATCAGAGATTTACGTGTGTTTGTGAGTGGGTTTAATTTATTCTCGATTGATAAAATAAAAGTACTGGATCCGGAAGGAACAAATGCGGCAGGTATGTATTACCCGCAACAGCGAGTTTATAATGTTGGATTAAGTTTAAGTTTCTAATTGTTAAATCTATTGTTATGAATAAAATAGCAAAACTATCAATACTTTTTTTCAGTGCATGTTGTATCTCTTGTTCTGATTTTCTGGATGTAGAGCCGTTAGATTCGTTTACGGGAGAAGCGGTATTTTCTGATCCTTCCCTGACTGAGGCCTATGTGAATGAACGATATATGAACCTGAGAGATTATTTTGGTCCGGAGAGTACGGTAGGATTGAAGTATCAGGCATCTACTCGTTTCATTTGTGATGAATCAATGAGTAACTTCAATTGGGCTAGTGCCTGGAGTTATAATCAGGGAGAAGTTACACCTGACCAGACAGGAACTTATAATGTATGGAAAGAATATTTTACAGGAATAAAGGATTGTAATATCTTCTTTGAAAATATAGGATTACTTCAAAATAATGAGGAACTTGTTAACCGGCTCACCGGAGAAGTTACATTTTTGAGAGCTTATCTTTTTGCTGAGTTGGTGAATAGATATGGTGGAGTCCCTCTTATTACAAAAACATTTGGCATTAATGATGATATGATGGTCGCTCGTGACAGTTATGAAGACTGTATTTCTTTTATTGTTTCAGAACTGGATAAGGCGGCATCATTATTGCCTGTTAAACAGGAAGGGAAAAACTTCGGACGTGCAACAAAGGGTGCAGCGTTAGCTTTGAAATCAAGAATGTTACTGTATGCTGCCAGTCCACAATGGAATCCTTCTGGTAATACAGAGAAATGGAAAGCTGCGGCAGCTGCGGCAAAGACCGTTATTGAGTTGAAGGATGAAAGTGGAGCATTAGCTTATGAACTGGATCCTAGTTATAAAGACTTATTCCTTACAAGTAAGAGCAAAGAGATAATCTTTATGCGTTTGTATAGTTCTGAGTATGGTCATCGTTTTGATTGGGAAAATTCTCCCAATGGATTTACCGGATGGAGTGCGACTTGCCCTTTACAGGATATGGTTGACTCTTATGAAATGGAGGATGGTTCGATGCCGACTCCTGAGTTATATAAAACCGATGATCCCTGGAAAGGTCGTGATCCTCGATTTTATCAATCAATTTTGTGTGATGGTCAGGTGTTCAGAGGGCGTGAAATTGAGTTTTGGACGACAAGTGATCCGGAAGGTATAAATGGGGTTGATACAAAGTATGGTCCGGAAGGTTGGAATACATCGAAAACACGGTATACTATCCGGAAATTTATGAATGAATCTTTGACTAATCCATGGGTGGATAAGTGTACACAGCCTTTCATATTCTCGCGTTTGGGTGAAATCTATTTGAATTATGCAGAAGCAATGTTCCATCTGGGAGATGAAGCTACTGCCCGTAAGTATATCAACCTGATCAGAGATAGAGCTCGTGAAGGTAAAGATGTTTTACCGGATATTACGGCGTCGGGCGATGAATTGTTGAAGAAAATTCAGCATGAGCGTAAGATAGAGTTGGCGTTTGAGGAACACCGTTACTATGATGTGCGTCGTTGGAAAATTGCTGACCAGACAGAGAATAAGATAGAGAGAAGAATCCATATAGTGAAAGATTTGGCTACAGGAAAGAAAACATATTCGTTTGTAGATGTTCAGGAACGCAAATTTTTACCGCAACATTACCTGATGCCTATTCCACGTAGTGAAATACAGAAGAATCCACTTTTGGAACAGAATCCTTATTATAATTAATCTATTGAATAAAGACATTAACAAACAAAGGATGCATGTTATTTTTATACGAATATGTGTCCTTTGTTATTTCATAGAAAAATATCATGAAGAAAATAACATATATCATAGGCTTACTAATATTAGCAGGTAACATTTCTGCACAGGATATTAGTATAACATCTTCCTCTAAAAAGCTGGAGAAAGGTTTTGAATGGGCCAAAGAAAAGGCTCGCTCTTTTGTTGTAACAGGTAAAAAAGGGCCAATTAATATTTCCGATGTAAATAATGAGTCGGAAATGTTTGATTATATGCCATCTTACTGGGCTGGCTATCCATTACGAACGGCTTTCTATTCTCGTGATTTCTGTCATCAGATTTCTGGAGCACATTTATTGGGATTGGAAAATGAAAATTTTACTATGATGAAAGCATTTGCTGCTTCTGCCAATGCATCGAGGAAATGGTATCCGTTGTGGGCTATAAACTTTGACGGATCACCTTATTTGTTGGATTATAAAAATGACAATGATTTTGTTAGAGAGGTTCCGGCAGCTTTCGAGTTAGTAGAGAAGGCCTATAAATTGTACCTTTGGACTGGCGATAAGCGGTATCTTGAAGATGAGATTCTTTGGAATTATTATACGAAGGTGGTTACTGATTTTATTACTTTGCATGATGGAAAAATACCAAATGGAGTTGCGGAGGGGACTGGAGAAGGTAATATATTTAAAGGAACTGCGACATTTAATGAGCAACGGGATGTACCTTTGGTGGAGGCTGGTGATGGGATCGCTTGTCAGTATGGTGCCTTTGTAGCCTATGCGGAAATGGCTAAGTCCCGTGGTATGATTGAACTCTCTAAAGAATTTTTCAAAAAAGCAGAAGACTTAAAGACATATTTCAACACGGATTGGGGTATAAAAGATACAAACTTATATAACCGCGGATACACAACCAAAGATAAGCCGGTTGCAGGTTGGGGAAAAGAAAATTCATGGTTTATGCCTATGAAAGGTATTACTGATCCATTGTCTGAAAGAACTGATAAGTATTTGGATTTTATAAGTATGCATTTGGATTCTAAAGATGGTATTCCTGAGAATATTGAGGCTATATCTTATGTGCCGGAAGTGTTCTTTTTATATAATAGGAATGAATTAGGATGGAAATGGATGAATCATATATTATCAACTATAGAGCAGGTACATGCACAAAGTGGTCTTACCGGTAAAAATGGGAATTATCCGGAGGTGTCATATGTCTTGATTTCAAATGTTGTAGAAAATCTGGCAGGTGTGTCGGTTGATGCATCCCGTAATTATATATCAACTGCGTCACATCTGCCACAAGAGATAAATACTTTGGAAGTGAAGAATATTAAGATGGGAAATTCTTTGGTGACGGTTTCTCATGAGGGACATCATATGTCTTCTTTAAACTATTCAAAGGGAGATAAAACTTTAATTTGGAATGCTTGCTTTAACGGATCTTATAAATATCTGTATGTAGATGGAGAAAAAATCTCCTGCGAGAGTATTAATGTGATGGGTGTCAATTATTCGATCTGTCAGTTAAAATTAAATCCGGGAGAGAAAAAAGTGGTGTCAGTTAAATAGTTGGCTATACATTTTGTATATTTGTTAAGTATATATTGATTCAATAGCCTAATGTAAATCGAAGATTATGAAGAGAAACTATTTTAGTCTATTTTTTTGTTTAGCTTGTTTCTTCACGGGAACATTAACTGCTCAACCCCGCTGGTCGATCAACCCCGACGGCAGTATCTCGTGGGAGGTGAAAGGGCGTGTTCCCCATTACGACCATATCGAAATGAGCGGGTTGAAAGTGTCAACTGTTTTGCGTTACGGGGTGAATGCCGATGGCTCTTTCGAGTTGAATAAAAGCATGATCTGGCCGATGCTCCGGACGATTCCGAATAATACACATGCCAGTTTGATGCGGCGTTTTGCCTGGAATGCATCCGATATGGTTTCTGTGAACGGACAATCTCTTTCCGGAGAGAAAGTAAGTAAGATCACACTGGATGGAAAAATGACCGTGGAGAGTACTGTCGAACTGCCGCGTAATGCGAAAGCTAAGCTGATACGCATCATTTTCCCGGCAGTCTCTAGCCCGGCTGTTTATGAAAAGTATATCCTTCGGAATACTGGTATATACCCTTTGGCAGTGGAAGTCCCTGAGTCGCATGCCGTAAGCTATACAGATCCGGCAAAAGGCGTGGACGGTAGTTATAAATTGGTTTCGGAAATCATCGGAGCCGCAACAAAACAGCTTCAACCCAAAGAAGAATTAGTCTTTTATGCCGCTCTGACCGGCTACAAGGAAGGTGAAGCCGAATTGAAACCCGATGTAGAGAAAGAACTCCAGGCACGCAAAGACCTGATTGCCGGTTTTTGGAATAACCTGATCCTGGAAACCCCCGATCCAGTGGTCAACACCATGTTCGCCTTTGCCAAGATACGCGGCGCAGAAAGCATCTACGATACGAAAGGCGGGCTGATGCACGGCCCGGGCGGTGAGTCCTACTATGCAGCTATCTGGGCGAATGACCAGGCTGAATATATCAACCCCTTTTTTCCATTCCTGGGATATAAAGTCGGAAACGGTTCAGCCCTGAACTCATTCAAGCATTTCGCCCGTTTCATGAACCCGGGATATGAGAAGATCCCCAGTTCCATTGTTGCAGAAGGACTGGATGTCTGGGGTGGAGCCGGCGACCGGGGCGATGCCGCTATGGTCGCTTACGGAGCCACCCGTTATGCCCTGGCAAGAGGAGATAAGGCGGAAGCCGAAGAGTTGTGGCCGCTGATCGAATGGTGCCTGGAATACTGCCGCCGTAATCTGAACGACAAAGGCGTTGTGGCTTCCGATGCCGACGAGTTGGAAGGCCGTTTCCCTGCCGGAAAAGCCAACCTCTGCACCTCTTCCTTATATTATGACGCATTGCGTTCAGCCGCCTATCTCGGCAAAGACCTGAAAAAGCCATTCTCAGTGTTGGCAGACTATGAGAAACAAGCGAAAGACCTTCGTAAGAATATGGAAGAGTATTTCGGAGCAAAAGTCGAAGGCTTCGACACCTATCAATATTACGAAGGTAACGACATCCTCCGTTCCTGGATCTGTATCCCGCTGACAGTCGGTATCAACGATCGTAAAGACGGAACGATCGACGCCCTGTTCTCACCCCGCTTATGGACAAAGAACGGATTGCTGACCCAAGCCGGCAGTGAAACCTTCTGGGATCGTTCCACCCTCTATGCCCTGCGTGGCGTATATGCCTGTGGCGAAACGGAGAAAGCTACCGAATACCTGAAATTCTATTCCAGTCAACGTCTTCTCGGCGACCATGTTCCATACGCCATCGAAGCCTGGCCGGAAGGAAGCCAGCGTCACCTTTCTGCAGAAAGCGGATTGTATTGCCGCATCATCACCGAAGGGATATTCGGCATCCGTCCGACCGGATTGAAATCCTTCACCTTCACTCCCCGCTTACCGGCAGAGTGGAACAAGATGAACCTGCGTAATATAAAGGCGTTCAACGCTACATTCGATATCGAAGTAACCCGTGAAAACGGAAAGCAATCAGTAGCAGTCAAAGCCGGAGGTAAACCCCTCCTGCATAAAACATTCAAAGAAGGAGAGATTATCTCCGTAAAGCTTCCCTAATCTACTAATTCATCAGCCAGGCACTTAGAAAAGAGCACTGTCTTATACTGAATAGGGTTTACACCAAGTGTAACCATAAAGTGTAAAAAAATGCAAAAGCGTAAGAAATATCATTATGAAGAAAGTTTCAAATTAGAGGTTCTAACAGACTACTATGCCAGTGGCAGCAGTGTTCGTTCAATAACATTGAAGTATGGTCTAAGCTGTACCCGTGTGCTTTTATCCTGGCTGCAACGCTATCCTATTGATGGCAAAGAGTTATCTTTGTCAGAAGAAGTAATAAGCAAGCATATGGCAAAGATTGAAGACCGATCAAATCCCCGTTCCGACAAGGCGTTAAATCAACGTATAGCAGAGCTTGAAAAGGCTCTGTGGTATGCCAATCTCCGGGCTCGCGGCTTGGAGCTCCTCATTGATGTAGCAGAGAAGAATGAAGGCATAAGCATCAGAAAAAAGCCTGGTGCCAAACAGTAACTCTCCTGCGTGAAGAGTATCAGCACGAAAGTGTTGATACTCTTTGCGGATTGTTTGGTAATAGTAGGCAAGCCTACTATCAGTACAAGAAAGAACATGCTGGCCAAGAGATCGTGGAGAACATGATTTGTTCGGCTGTAAAGGAATATCGAATGGAAGATCCCGGCATAGGTGCTTTTAAACTGTATCTAATCCTTTGTGATCTCTATGGGCGTGATCAAATGATGGGACGTGATTCTTTTTACAAGCTTCTACGGCGTAAAAAGCTGATGCTCAAGCCTTCCAAAGGACGTCGGACAACAAACTCCAATCATCGGTATCGCAAGCATAAGAACCTGATAAAAGGCTTCACACCGGATGCGCGTAATCAATTGTGGGTAAGCGATATAACCTACATACCATTAAAAGATACGGTTTGCTATCTGCATCTGATAACTGATGCTTATTCTCATAAAATAATTGGTTGGTGCATGGCTCCCGGGCTTCATGCCGTTTATACGTTAAGTGCTTTAAATCAGGCTATAAAACAGGTTGGTAATGAACCTCTGTCAGGACTGATTCATCATTCGGACAGAGGCGTCCAGTATTGCTGTGACTTATATGTGCAGACATTGACTGACCATCATATAGCTATCAGTATGACAGAGGATTACAAGCCAACAGAGAATGCTGTAGCCGAGCGGGTTAATGGAATTATCAAACAGGAGTGGCTTTACAAGATGGGGGTGTTTGAGAAGCCGGAAGAGATAGAAAAGAAAATGTCTCAAATCATTGATTTCTATAATACCAAGCGTCCTCATATGAGTAACAATATGCTTACTCCCGAGAAAGCACACCAGGGTACAGGGGTATTGAAAAAGTACTGGAAAAACAAAGTTTATACACCCAAAGAGGCTATGAACCAGGATTATGTATAACTTTGCAAGACCCGGAAAGAAAGAGGCTCCGGATTGTCCATTGTTGACCGTGTAAACTTTTTTAGTAAGACACGGTTAGCTACTGTAAAGAGTATCAGTATGAATAAACTTATTTTGACAAGTTTTTTAGTATTGAAGTAATTAATTTGTAAACCTATTTCAGGTAAAGTCAACCTGGCTGGATAAGTACAGTATCCTATATTATGATAATAGAGTATCACATATTATGATAATAGAATGTCATATATTGTGAGAATACAGTATCATAATATATGATACTTTCCATTAGCTGGCATAAAAACTATCCAACCTCCCTTCCCCCATCCTCAACAAAACGCGCAGCGTTTTAAGAAAGGCCTCAGCGGGTGAGCGTCCGCGAAGGAGAAAGACGAAGCGTCCGGAGCCTGCGCTGTTTGAGCGCAGCGAGTTTGCAGGCGACAGCGTAGTCTTTCGCCGTAGCAGCGAAGCCGGTGCAGCCTTGATCTTTTGGTTACTTTTCTATCAAGAGAAAAGTAAGATAATGACCTGTTGATAACTTTTTTGTACTTTTCTCCTATATTTCTTGGAAGGTAATTTGATAAATGTTTAATTTTACCCTCCAATAGAGTAACGTGCCCGTTGCCAACGCAGTACGTTACTTTTGTTTAAGAGAAAGTTTAACGTGAAACACAAGAATGGAAGAGAAAAATAGCAGCTATCACGTACCGGTAATGCTCGAAGAAAGCTTGAAAGGTCTGAATATTCAACAAGGATGCATCTATGTCGATGTGACCTTCGGTGGAGGAGGACACTCGCGCGAGATACTGAAACGGCTCGATAGCGAAGGAGAACTTTATGGATTTGATCAGGATGCTGATGCAGAACATAATATCCCTGCCGATCCCCGTTTTGTGTTTGTTCGCAGTAATTTCAGGTATTTGTATAATTTTATGCGATATCACGGCGTTGCCGGCGAAGTAGACGGCCTGTTGGCCGATCTGGGAGTCTCTTCCCATCACTTCGACGACAAAGACCGCGGTTTCTCCTTCCGTTTCGACGGGGCGTTGGATATGCGGATGAATACCCGCGCAGGCCAGACCGCTGCCGATATCGTAAATACCTATACCGAAGAAGCACTGGCAGACGTATTCTATCTGTACGGCGAACTGAAGATGGCACGTAAACTAGCCTCGGTGATCGTCCGGACACGTGAAAGCAAGAAAATAGAAACAATCGGCGACTTTCTGGAGGTGATCAAACCCTTCACCGGAAAGGATAAAGAAAAGAAATTCCTTGCACAGGCTTTTCAGGCACTTCGTATCGAAGTTAACGACGAAATGCGTGCATTGAAAGAAATGCTGCAACAAACCCTGCAGGTCTTAAAGCCCGGCGGACGTTTGGTTGTAATCACTTACCACTCTCTGGAGGACAGACTGGTAAAGAACTTCCTTAAGACAGGAAATTTTGAAGGAAAAAGCGAACAAGACTTTTTTGGAAATATACAAACACCATTTCGTATGGTGAACAATAAAGTGATTGTGCCTTCCGACGAGGAGATCGAAAGAAACCCCCGTTCGAGAAGCGCCAAGTTAAGAATTGCAGAGAAAAAGTAGGCAGTTGGCTGCGGACAGGCCAGGTCGGTTAATTTGACTGTCAACTGTCATTTGCCAACTATCAACAGAAAATAGGGGTTATGGAGGAAAAACAACAACGTAAAAAGTCAAAGAAAAAAGAGAAACGTCTTTCTCTTTTGTATGTGCTGGGCGGTGGTATCCTGAATGAGGATTTTATCGTTAAACACACACGGATGATCGTGCTTGTTGTGATAATGATATTTTTCTTCATCGGAAACCGTTACACCTGCATGCAGAAACTACGTGAGATAGACCGCCTGCAACAACGTTTGCGTGATGTGCGTTTCGAAGCACTTTCTATCTCATCGGAGCTGACAGGTAACAGCCGTCAGTCGCAAGTTGAATTATTGATTGAAGAACAAGGTATTGAACTGGAAGGAGCCAAAACTCCGCCGTATGAATTACATAAATAAATATGGCAGAAGAAATAGAACCAAAAGAAGCTGCGCCAAAAAGTAACCGGATATTATTCTGTTACTTCCTTGTTGTGCTCTTACTGGGGCTTATTGCAGTAGGGATATTACTGCGGACGTTTGATACGGCTTTCGTGGAAAAAGAGAAATGGGAAAAGGTGGCGGAAAGCCAGAAACGCCCGAACCGTCTGATATTGCCTGGACGTGGAAATATCTACTCTTCCGATGGAAAGCTGATGGCTACCAGTGTGCCCCGTTATTATACCTATATCGACTTCCGTGCCGACGGATTTTCTGTCGATACGTTCCTTAATTCGAAGATAAACGGAGTCGATTCGCTTTCGGTTTATTTATCCCGTAAGTTTAAGAACCGTACTCCGGCCGGATATAAAGCACACCTGCTTCGCGGACTGAAAAGCAAAAGCCGCCAATATCCGGTGTACGAAGGCCGTGCCTCGTATACAGACCTGAAGGAAATGAGGAAATATCCGTTCCTGCGTCTGAGCCGGTATAAAAGCGGGTTCTATACGAAAGAAATGGTGCAGCGCCAGAAACCGTTCGGAACACTGGCTTCCCGTACGATCGGGGATATTTACGGTGAGATTGAAGCCGGAGGTGTGACCAAAGGAAAGAACGGCCTGGAGTTGCAGTATGACTCGCTGCTTCGTGGTGAAGCAGGGTTAAGCTCCGTGCGCCGTGTCGGGGGAGGATGGACAAACGTCGTTGAGGTAGAACCTGTGGACGGGATGGATATCCGTACGACGATCGATATCAATATACAGGACATCACCGAGAAATCGCTGGTGGATATGCTGAAGAAGATCGATGCCGAGTCGGGTACGGCTGTCGTCATGGAAGTGTCGACAGGCGAGATAAAAGCCATTACCAATATGGGACGTATCCGTGAAGGTGCTTATGCGGAAACCAAGAACCATGCCGTTGCCGATGAAATAGAACCGGGTTCGACTTTCAAGGTCGCCTCTATGATGGTTGCGCTGGAAGACGGTGTATGCCAGCCCAGTGATACGATAGACGTCGGTAAAGGTGTATATATGTATAAAGGAGCCCGCATGACCGACCATAATATGAACAAAGGAGGTTACGGACGTATCTCTGCGGAACAGGCCATCTGGTATTCATCCAATATCGGAGTTGCCAAGATCATTCTGAAAGGATACGAAAAGAACCCGACCAAATATGTGGAAGGACTTTACAAACTGGGCTTGACTATCCCGCTGAACCTGGAAATACCGGGAGCCGGACGTGCCAAGATCCGTATGCCGAACGATACGACACTATACTGGTCGAAGACCACGTTGCCCTGGATGTCGTTCGGGTATGAAACACAGATACCGCCGATCTATACGCTGACCTTCTTCAATGCCATTGCGAACGGTGGGAAGATGGTGCGCCCGATGTTCACCAAAGAGATCATGCACAACGGGAAAACGGTACAAAGTTTCTCGACAGAGGTGCTGAAGTCATCCATCTGTTCGGATAAGACGCTCGATATTATTAAGGAAATGTTGTTGGGCGTGGTTGAGCAGGGAACCGGTAAAGCCGTCCATTCGGATATCATCCGTATAGCGGGTAAAACAGGTACGGCACAGATTGCAACAGGTGGTGTGTATCGTACAAGCGGGCACCAGGTGGCTTTCTGCGGATATTTCCCGGCAGACGAACCGAAGTATTCCTGTATCGTGGTGATCCGTCGTCCGCGTATCGGTTATCCGTCCGGTGGTACCATGTCCGGAGGTGTAGTGAAAGCGATTGCAGAAAAGGTATATGCCAGCCATATGTCGTTCGATGTGCGGGATATGGAGCGCGACTCTTTAGCCGTGTTGCTACCGGCTGCGAAGAACGGTAATCTGGAGGCATTGGAAAATGTATTGGGAAAACTGGATGTCGAAGCAAATACAGACAGTCTGGAAACAAAATGGGTAGTCACCAAACGGGAGGAGGGAGACGAAGAGCTTCACTTGCGTGATTTGACGATCCGCGAAGGTCTGGTGCCGAGTGTAATCGGTATGGGTGCGAAAGATGCAGTCTACCTGCTTGAGAGTGCCGGCTTGCGTGTTGCCCTGGATGGAATGGGACGGGTTTCCGCCCAGTCTATCGGACCGGGAGCAAGGATCTCCAAGGGACAAACCATTAGATTAACATTAAAATAACATGGGGGCAGGCTTTCGGGTCTGTGTCTGTTAATAGATAGAATATGGAACTGAAGAATTTGATTCATACGTTGGACGTGCTGGAGACAGTCGGGGCAGATAATGTAACAATCGCAGGTATCCAGTCCGACTCCCGCAAGGTGGAAAACGGCTTTTTGTTTGTGGCGGTAAGAGGTACGGCGGTCGATGGACACGCTTATATCGACGGAGCCATTGCGAAAGGTGCCGTAGCGATCGTCTGCGAGGAAATGTCCGCCCTTTCGGAAGAAAGTAAAATTGCATCCGAAGGGAAAGTAGTTTTCATCCGGGTGAAGGATTCTGCGGATGCTTTAGGCAAATTGGTATCGGCCTGGTATGACAATCCTTCGGACAAGCTGACGCTGGTCGGAGTTACCGGGACGAACGGTAAAACAACCATCGCTACCTTATTGTATGAGATGTTCCGCAAGATGGGGCATAAAGTCGGCCTGATCTCGACCGTTTGCAATTATATCGACGGACAGGCGATACCGACGGAACATACCACTCCCGATCCGATCACCCTTCACAGCCTGATGGCACAGATGGTGGAAGCCGGGTGCGAATATGCCTTTATGGAAGTCAGCTCCCATTCAATCGACCAGAAACGTATCAGTGGCCTGTCGTTCGATGGCGGTATTTTTACCAACCTGACACGCGACCATCTGGATTATCATAAGACGGTAGAGAATTACCTGAAAGCCAAGAAGAAATTCTTCGACGACCTGCCTGCCGATGCTTTTGCCCTGACAAATGTAGACGACAAATCAGGTCTGGTGATGCTTCAGAATACAGCAGCCAAGAAGCTGACTTATTCACTCCGTACCCTGGCCGACTTCAAAGGAAAGATTCTGGAGTCTCATTTTGAAGGAACAGAAATGATCATTAACGGCCGCGAAGTGATCGTTCACTTTGTGGGACGTTTCAACGCATATAACCTGCTGGCTGTTTACGGTGCGGCGGTATCACTGGGTAAAGACCCGGAAGAGACGCTGATCGTATTAAGTACGTTGCATTCGGTTTCCGGCCGCTTCGAAACAATACAGTCACCGCTGGGATATACGGCCATTGTCGATTATGCCCATACACCGGATGCTTTGACCAATGTACTTAACGGCATTGAAGAAGTGCTCGACGGAAAAGGACGCATCATCACTGTGGTGGGTGCCGGAGGAAACCGGGATAAAGGCAAGCGTCCGTTGATGGCGAAGGAAGCGGTGAAACTGAGCGACCAGGTGATCCTCACATCCGACAATCCCCGCTTTGAGGAGCCGAACGATATTATTCAGGATATGGTAGCCGGATTGAGCAAGGCGGATATGGAACGTACATTGTGTATCACCGACCGTACGCAGGCAATCAAAACGGCAACCATGCTGGCTAAAAAAGGGGACGTAATTCTTGTGGCTGGTAAAGGACACGAAGATTACCAGGATATAAAAGGCGTGAAACATCATTTTGACGACCGTGAGAAGTTACGGGAAATATTTGCAACACAACAACAATAAAACAACATGCTCTATTATCTTTTTAATTATCTGGATCAACTGGATCTCCCTGGAGCGGGGATGTTTAAATATGTATCATTCCGTTCCGGACTGGCACTGATCCTCTCTTTGTTTATCTCGACAGCCATCGGCCGCCGTATTATCGACCGTTTGCAGTTGTTGCAGATCGGCGAGACGGTACGTAATCTCGGCTTGGAAGGACAAATGAGTAAGAAAGGTACGCCGACAATGGGAGGTATCATTATCATTATCGCCATATTGATACCGACGTTGCTTTGTGCCAAACTGAATAATATCTATGTGATCCTGATGATGGTTACCACCGTTTGGCTGGGAGCCCTCGGTTTTGCCGACGATTACATCAAAGTATTCCGTAAGAACAAAGAGGGAATGCACGGTAAGTTTAAGATCATCGGACAGATCGGCCTGGGGCTGATTGTCGGTCTGGTGTTGTTTATGAGCCCGGATGTCGTGATCAAGGAAAATATGGAGGTACGCCATGACAATGTGATTGAAGAAGTTCATTACCATACGGTGGAAACCAAATCGACCAAGACGACCATCCCGTTCATGAAGAATAACAATTTCGATTATGCTCAACTGGTAAGTTGGGCCGGCGATTATAAGGAAGAGGCTGCATGGCTGGTATTCGTTTTGATGACGATATTTGTCGTAACGGCTGTCTCCAACGGGGCAAACCTGACGGACGGACTGGATGGCCTGGCAGCCGGAAGTTCTGCTATTATCGGGGTTGCCTTGGGAATACTCGCTTATATGTCCGCCCACTTTGAATTTGCCTCCTTCCTGAATATCATGTTTATTCCGGGGGCGGAAGAGCTGGTGGTCTTTGCCGCTGCCTTTATCGGTGCAACGGTCGGTTTCCTTTGGTATAACTCATATCCTGCACAGGTGTTTATGGGCGATACGGGAAGCTTGACGCTGGGAGGTATTATTGCGGTATTCGCTATAATTATACGCAAAGAGTTGCTAATCCCGATTCTTTGTGGTATTTTTCTCGCTGAAAGTATTTCGGTTATGGCGCAGGTTGCCTACTTCAAGTATACCAAAAAGAAGTATGGCGAAGGTCGTCGTATATTTAAAATGACGCCGTTACATCATCATTTCCAGAAAGCAGGGAATGCCGGTATACAGGCGTTGATACAAAAACCGTTCAACGTAGTGCCCGAATCGAAGATCGTGGTGCGCTTCTGGCTGATCGGTATTATTCTGGCGGTTATTACGATCGTCACATTGAAGATGAGATAATAAATATATATAAACGTGGAAAGAATTGTTGTATTAGGGGGAGGAGAAAGCGGCGCAGGAGCTGCCGTGCTGGCGAAGGTGAAAGGATTTGACGTGTTCGTTTCCGACTTCTCGTCTATCAAACCCAAGTATAAGGATATGCTCGACGCCCACGGGATCCGTTGGGAAGAAGGACAGCATACCGAAGCCGACATTCTGAATGCCGACGAGATCATCAAAAGCCCGGGAATACCCGACAAGGCTCCGATCATCCAAAAACTGAAAGCGCAGGGGACGCATATTATCTCCGAAATAGAATTTGCCGGACGGTACACCGACTCGAAAATGATCTGTATCACCGGTAGCAATGGTAAGACGACGACTACCATGCTTACATACCACATCCTGAAAGAAGCCGGAGTGGATGTCGGCCTGGCCGGAAACGTAGGAAACAGCCTGGCATTGCAGGTTGCCGAAGACCCGCACGCAGTCTATGTCATCGAACTGAGTAGTTTCCAGTTGGATAACATGTACGACTTCAAGGCGGATATAGCTATCTTGCTGAATATAACGCCCGATCATCTGGATCGTTATAATTACGAGATGCAGAATTATGTGGACGCCAAGTTCCGCATCATTCAGAACCAGATGTCCGAAGATGCATTCATCTTCTGGAACGACGACCCGATCATTGCCCGCGAGGTTGCCAAGCGCCATCCTGCGGCTACTCTTTACCCATTCGCCGAAACGCATGAAGACGGCGTGAAGGGATATACGGATCATAAGCAAATAGTAATTGAAACCTCAAACGGAACATTTACAATGGATCAGGACTTATTAGCATTAACGGGTACACATAACCTGTACAATTCGCTGGCATCGGGTATCGCCTCTAAGGTGGTCGATATCCACGATGAGAATATACGGGCTTCGCTGAGTGACTTTACGGGGGTGGAACACCGTCTGGAGAAGGTTGCCCGTGTGCGCGGAGTAGACTATATCAACGATTCGAAAGCTACGAATGTGAACTCTTGTTGGTATGCCTTACAAAGTATGACCACTAAACTGGTGCTGATACTGGGGGGAACCGACAAGGGCAACGACTACTCTGAAATAGAAGAACTCGTAAAGAAGAAAGTGCATACCTTGATCTTCCTCGGCGTAGACAATGCGAAGCTGCATGCCTTTTTCGATGGAAAAGTAGCGCAGATAGAAGATGCCCGCTCGATGGAAGAGGCGGTAACCAAGGCTTACAAACTGGCTCAAAAAGGCGACACGGTATTATTATCGCCCTGCTGCGCGAGCTTCGACCTCTTTAAGAGCTACGAAGATCGCGGTGATCAGTTCAAGGCTTGCGTACGTAATTTGTAAAATGAATTAGAATGGATCTGGCAAGTAAATTATTTAAGGGCGACCGGGTGATATGGATCATCTTCATGTTCCTGTGCCTGATTTCGGTTGTTGAGGTGTTCAGTGCCACGAGTACGATCGCCTACAAGAATGCGAATCATTGGGCGCCGATCGTTCGTCATGCTACTTTCCTGCTGGGCGGGTTTGTGCTGGTTTTACTGTTGCACAATATCCCGTGCCGGTTCTTTCCGGCATTCATACTTTTGCTTCCCGTATCGGTGCTGATGTTGCTGGTCACGCCCTTTGTGGGAATCAATGCCAATGACGCGCATCGTTGGCTGGAGATATTCGGCATACAGTTTCAACCCTCGGAGTTTGCCAAGCTGGCTTCGATCGTGTTCATCGCCTTCCTGCTCAGCAAGCGGAATAAGTTTACGGACGACCAGATATTCAAGTACATCCTGATCGGGGTAGGGGCGACCTGCGTGTTGATCCTTCCGGAAAACTTCTCGACGGCATTCATGTTGTTCGGCGTATGTTTCCTGATGATGTTTATCGGGCAGTTGCCGCTGAAGAAACTGGGGAAACTGGCGGGGGTCCTGATACTGGGGCTCGTCGTGTTTATCGTGCTGTTGCGCTTTACGCCGGCAGGGGTGACGCAGTACTTGCCCGACCGTTTCAGTACCTGGCAGGGACGTCTGGAACGTTTTTTCGACGGGCACGAATCGGACACGGATGAGAACGGAGTCTATAAGATAACGGATGATAACTACCAGGTCTCTCATGCCAAGATCGCGATTGCACGCGGGGGACTGTTCGGGCAATTGCCGGGTCATGGGCAGCAGAGGGATTTCCTTCCGCAGGCCTATTCCGACTTTATCTATGCGATTATTATTGAGGAGCTGGGCGTGGTAGGCGGTGTATTCGTGCTGATGCTGTATATCATGCTGTTGGTGCGAGTCGGAATGATTGCGCGAAAGTGCGATAAAGCCTTTCCCAAATACCTGGTGCTCGGGTGCGGCCTGCTGGTCGTGGTGCAGGCACTGGCAAATATGGCGGTAGCCGTCAACCTGATACCGGTAACCGGGCAGCCGATGCCGTTGGTCAGCCGCGGTGGAACCTCGACGGTGATCTCCTGTATCTATTTCGGAATTATCCTGAGTGTAAGCCGTTTCGGTGCCAATATGGGTAATGAGGAAGATGAAGACCTGGAAGAGGAAACGGAAGGCGCTGGCGCAGCTCCCGCCATAACGGAAGAAGAAATATCAAACTGGGTGCCTGATACGCAACCCGAAACAACATAAAAGATGAAACAGTACCGTATAATAATAAGTGGTGGCGGAACCGGAGGACATATCTTCCCGGCTATCTCCATTGCCAATACCCTCAGGAAACGTTTCCCTGATGTGGAAATCTTATTTGTAGGTGCGGAAGACCGGATGGAAATGGAAAAGGTTCCGGCCGCCGGCTATAAAATAGTAGGTTTACCGGTAAGTGGTTTCGACCGTGCTCACCTGTTCAACAATATAAAAGTACTCAACCGCCTGCGGAAGAGTCTCGGGATGGCAAAGAAAACCATTCGCGACTTCCGTCCTGACATCGCAGTCGGCGTAGGCGGATATGCCAGTGGCCCGACCTTATGGATGGCTGCTTCGCAGGGTATTCCTACCCTGATACAGGAACAGAATTCGTATGCCGGAGTCACCAATAAACTATTGGCGAAAAAGGCGTCCAAAATATGCGTTGCCTATGACGGCATGGAAAAGTTCTTCCCGGCGGATAAGATCGTGATAACCGGAAACCCTGTTCGTCAGGATCTGGAAGAAGCTACGGACAAGAAAGAGGAAGCGCTTGCCTTCTTCGGTCTGTCTCCCGAAAAGAAAACGATCCTTGTGGTAGGCGGTAGCTTGGGTGCCCGGACGATCAACCGCAGTATCCAGGGCGATCTGGATAAACTGTTTGCTTCCGATGTGCAGGTGATCTGGCAGACCGGACGCTATTATTACAGTGAAGCGACCAAGCATCTGAAAGCCTATCGCGGTATGCCGATCTGGTGTTCCGACTTTATTACGCGTATGGACTATGCCTATTCGGCAGCCGATCTGATTATTTCCCGTGCCGGTGCAAGTTCGATTTCTGAACTATGCCTGCTGAAGAAGCCGGTAATCCTGGTTCCTTCCCCTAACGTGGCGGAAGATCATCAGACTAAGAATGCACTGGCTTTGGCGAACAAAGACGCTGCCATAATGGTTGCAGATAAAGATGCCGAACAGCAGTTGGTCACCAGGGCGCTTGAAGTGATACATGACGATGAGCAACTGGCTCTATTGAGCCGTAATATCGAACAACTGGCCCAGCATCAGAGTGCCGAACGGATTGTCGACGAGATAGTGAAGATAATAGAGAAAAAGCAATAATATATATGGATATAAATACGATAACGGCCGTTTATTTTGTCGGAGCAGGTGGAATAGGGATGAGTGCCCTGATCCGTTATTTCCTGTCGAAGGGAAAGCAGGTGGGAGGATATGATAAAACCCCGTCCGACCTGACTGCGCAACTAAACCGTGAAGGAGCCGTTATTCATTACGAAGATAATATCTCCCTGATCCCGGATGCTTTTAAGAACCCGGCTCAGACTTTGGTTGTTTATACGCCGGCCGTTCCCGAGTCGCATACGGAGTTGACTTATTTCCGTCAGAACGGCTTCGAGATCATGAAACGTGCCCGTGTATTAGGCGAGATCACCAACTGTTCGCGCGGCCTTTGCATCGCCGGAACGCATGGTAAGACAACCACCTCTTCTATGCTTGCCCACCTGCTGAAACAATCGCATGTAGATTGCAACGCCTTTTTGGGTGGCATCCTGAAGAACTACGACAGCAACCTGATGCTGTCCAATAAAAGTGACCTGACCGTGATCGAAGCGGATGAGTTCGACCGTTCTTTCCACTGGCTGACTCCTTATATGGCTGTTATCACCGCTGCCGATCCCGACCATCTGGATATCTACGGCACGGCCGAAGCCTATCGCGAAAGCTTCGAGCATTTCACCTCGTTGATCCGTCCCGATGGCTGCCTGATCATGCGGAAAGGCATTAGCGTGACTCCCCGTTTGCAGGAAGGTGTAAAACTATATACCTATTCGGCTTCCGAGGGAGGCGATTTCCATGCGGAGAATATCCGTATCGGAAACGGTGAGATCTGGTTCGATTTCGTCGGCCCGGATATCCGTATCGCCGACATCCAGCTGGGTGTTCCCGTGAAAGTAAATATAGAGAACGGGGTTGCCGCTATCGCTTTGGCATGGCTGAACGGTGTAACCCCCGAGGAAATAAAGAAAGGCATGGCTTCTTTCGCAGGCCCGAAACGTCGTTTCGACTTTCATCTGAAAAAGGAGAATATCGCATTGATCGATGATTATGCACATCATCCGGCCGAGCTGAAAGCCAGCATACAATCTGTAAAAGAGTTGTATGCCGGGCGTAAGGTGACCGGTATTTTCCAGCCGCATCTTTATACCCGTACACGCGATTTTGCTGCCGACTTTGCCGCCAGCCTGTCGTTGTTGGACGAACTGATCCTGCTGGATATCTATCCCGCACGGGAAGAACCGATTCCGGGGGTAACTTCGGAAATCATATTCGATGCTGTGACCATCCCCGCCAAGAAGCTGATCCGTAAGGGTGAATTGCTCGACCTGGTGGAAAAGGAAGCAGATACGTTTGAAATCGTATTAATGGTTGGTGCCGGCGATATCGACCGGTTGATCGAACCTGTTAAACAAATATTGGATAAGAAACTGTGATTCGTATAGTATCCATAATAGTAGCTACACTGTTGTCTTGTTACATCGTGTTTGTCACCTTCTTCTTCCGGGATATGAGGCAGGATAAGGAATGCCATGAGCTTCAGGTCGTGGTAAAAGACAGTCTCGATAAACATTTCGTAAGCGAAAGCGACCTGGTGTCGATCCTGAAAAGGGCGGATCTTAACCCGATCAAAAAGCCTATGGACGACATCAATACGGACAGGATAGAGAATGAACTGAAAAAGAACGAGATGATTGCCCGCATTGAAGCCTATAAAACGCCGTCGGGGATCGTCAAGCTCGAAGTAGAGCAGAAAATACCTATTTTGCGTGTGATCAGTTCTAGGGGAAACTTCTATGTGGATAACCTCGGCAGCACGATGCCGGTCAGTCATCGCTATGTAACAGACGTTCCTTTAGTAAGTGGATATGTCGAAAAAGAGCTGGCGGTAACCGACTTATACAAATTTGCATTATTTTTGCAGGAGAATGAGTTCTGGAATAATCAGATAGAGCAGATTTATGTTCATCCTGATAATGAAGTGGAACTGATTCCCCGGGTGGGCAACCACCGGATTGTACTGGGTACCTTCAACGACTTTGAAGAGAAGCTAGATAACCTGCGGCTCTTCTACGATAAGGTCATTCCGAAAACCGGATGGGAGAAATACAGTATAATTAATTTAAAATACAAAGATCAGATTGTTTGTACTAAAAGATAGATGATATGGCATACACAGACTTTATAGCAGCCATCGACCTTGGCTCTTCTCACATGGTCGGTATGGTAGGAACGAAAGGCCCGACCGGGGCACTCTCGATTATTGCCTACGAAGTAGAGAACTCCGCTACCTGTATACGAAGAGGATGTGTATATAATGTGGAAGAAACAGCGAATAAGATCAAACGGCTTATCCTGAAGCTCGAAAATAAACTGGGCGGTGCACGCATCGGAAAGGTTTATGTAGGCATCGGAGGTCAGTCGCTGCGTTCCATCGACCATACGGTTCCCCGCATTTTGGGTACCGACGGGGTAGTGACCGAAGAGATCATCGACGGCCTCTACGAAGAATGCCGCAACTATCATCCGGATATGCTGGATGTGCTGGCTGCGGTTTCCCCCACCTATTTTTTGGACGAAAAGCCCGAGCCTAATCCGGTAGGTATCCCCTGTACCCGGATTGAAGCCCGCTACAAGCTAATTGTAGGACGCCCTTCGCTGAAACGTTATGTGCTGAATAGCATCGGCGAGCGTGCCCGGATAGAAATAGCCGATATAGTTGTCTCTCCCCTGGCTTTGGCCGATGTGGTGCTGACCGACAACGAGAAAGACCTGGGATGTGCCCTGATCGGTTTCGGTGCCGGGGTAACTACGCTGACGGTCTACAAAGGCGGCCAGCTGGTCAACCTCTCGGTCATTCCTTTCGGAGGGAACCTGATCACCCGCGATATCACCAGCCTGCATTTGGTAGAGACGGAAGCCGAACGGGTGAAGCTTACCTACGGTAGTGCGCAGATGGAGAAAGACAACGACCTGAGCATACAGGTAAGTTCAGCCGATGGCATGGGACTTCGCGAAATCAAATTGGCCGACCTCAATAACGTGGTCGAAGCCCGTATGAAAGAGATTCTTGAAAATGTATACGCCCGCTTGGAAGCAACCGGCCTGATGAACAGCCTGGGTGCAGGTATCGTAATAACAGGTGGAGGTGCCGCCCTGAAAAACCTTCCGGAAGTGATCCGTGAACGGTTGAATATGGACGTGCGTTACTCTGCCGTTCGCAAAGGTATCGTAGAAAGCGGAGAGATGATAGCCAACAACCCCGAATATGCCGTAGCAGTCGGTTTGCTGGCCAAAGGAACGGAAAACTGTGCCCTTTATATCCCGCCAAAAGTGGAGGTGAAGGTTGAAAAACCTGTGGAAGAAGTGAAGGAAGAAGTGAAGCCGACTCCCGAACCCCCGAAGAAGAAACCCGAAAAGAAGAAAGGCCCCGGATTGTTCGGCCGCCTGACCAAGGGAATAGATACTTTTGGTAAGAGTCTTTTTGACGATGAAGATGATGTAAAGTAAACCAGCGAATGTAATAAAACCGGAAGACAATGGACGATACAATATTAAATTTCAATTATCCGACAGATACTCCTAAGATTATCAAAGTAATCGGTGTAGGAGGCGGTGGAGGTAACGCTGTTACCCACATGTACAAAGAAGGTATACATGATGTTACATTCGTTTTGTGTAACACCGACAACCAGGCGTTGAATCGTTCCGACGTACCCATAAAAGTACCGTTGGGACGTAACATCACCCAAGGATTGGGAGCCGGCAACAAACCCGAACGTGCCATGATGGCCGCCGAAGAGAGTATGGAAGATATCCGCAAGATGCTTAGCGACGGTACCAAAATGGTCTTTATCACTGCCGGAATGGGGGGTGGTACAGGTACGGGAGCTGCTCCGGTGATCGCCCGCTTTGCCAAGGACATGGGTATCCTGACTGTCGGTATCGTTACCATCCCGTTCGTTTTTGAAGGCGAACGCAAGATCATCCAGGCTTTGAACGGTGTGGAGGAGATCAGCAAGAATGTAGATGCGCTGCTGGTGATCAACAACGAGCGCTTGCGCGAGATCTATTCCGACCTGACCATGACGAACGCGTTCGGAAAAGCCGATGATACGCTAACCATTGCCGCCAAGAGCATTGCCGAGATCATCACCCTTCCGGGTATAATCAACCTCGACTTCGCCGATGTCAACACGACGATGAAAGACGGTGGCGTTGCCCTGATGAGTAACGGTTTCGGTGAAGGTGAAGGACGTGTGCGTCAGGCTATTGAAGATGCGCTGAACTCTCCGTTGCTCAACAACAACGATGTGTTCAATGCCAAAAAGATATTATTCAACGTATCGTTCGGTGAAGAAGCCGAGCTGCGTATGGAAGAAATGAACGACGTGCACGATTTCATGTCGCGCTTCGGACGCGATATAGAAGTGATCTGGGGTACGGCTATCGATAACACCCTCGGCTCGAAAGTGAAGATGACGATCCTCGCAACCGGTTTCGGTATGGAAGATATTCCTCAGATCGCCGAGAAACGCCAGATCGAGCAAGGACGCATGACGGAAGAAGAACTCCGTCTCGAAGAAGAACGCCTGAACAGGGAACGTGCCGAAAAGGATTTGATCGACAAGTATTATGGGGCTTCCGGCCAACGTATGCGCCGTGTGGCGGCTCGTGCCAAAGCAGTCGTGCTTACACAGGATGAGCTGGACGACGATGCCCTGATCGCCCTGATCGAGGACAATCCTACATACAACCGTGATCCGAAAGTAATCGCCCGTGCCCGTTCGAAGGTGGGTGGCCAAGAAATTCCGGCATCATCGGCTACGGTTGGTACTTCCGCTCCCCGTCCTGAAGGAAAGAAACCGGATACGGGTGGCAAGCAGGTAATAAGTTTCCGATAATTTTTAATAAGAAATTAAGATATGGATTTGTTTGAAAAAGTCAGCGAAGACATTAAAAACGCAATGAAGGCAAAAGACAAAGTTGCCCTCGAGACATTGAGAAATGTAAAGAAATTCTTCCTCGAAGCGAAGACTGCTCCGGGAGCCAACGATACTTTGACCGATGCCGATGCATTGAAGATCATCCAGAAGCTGGTAAAACAAGGAAAAGATTCCGTCAGCATCTATACACAGCAAAATCGTGCAGATCTGGCTGAAGGGGAGCTGGCACAGGTGAAAGTACTCGAAACTTATCTTCCGAAGCAGATGACTGCCGAAGAGCTGGAAACCGAATTGAAAGCCATCATCGCCCAGGTGGGGGCTGTCGGCCCTCAGGATATGGGTAAGGTAATGGGTGTTGCATCCAAAGCCCTTGCCGGAATAGCGGAAGGCCGCGCTATCTCAGAGGCGGTAAAACGACTGCTGAATAATTGATATTGACGGTGTCGTTGGTAGGGGCCCCTACCAACGACACTACATTCACTTCTGTCAATAATAGAACTAACTCTATACAACGATGATAACCTTTATCTGTTGCCTTGCAGCCCTTATTGCAGGCTATTTTATCTATGGTTCTTTTATAGAGCGCATCTTCGGGGTCGACTCTTCCCGCCAGACTCCGGCTTTTACCCGTCAGGACGGAGTTGATTATATTCCGATGTCTTCCTGGAAAGTCTTTATGATCCAATTCCTGAACATTGCCGGATTAGGCCCGATCTTCGGGGCTATCATGGGGGCGAAGTTCGGTGTGGCTTCTTTTCTGTGGATCGTGCTCGGTACGATCTTTGCCGGGGCTGTCCACGATTACCTGGCAGGAATGTTATCCCTGCGGCATCAGGGCGAGAGCTTGCCTGAAATTATCGGGCGTTACCTCGGGAATAACTTCAAACAATTCATGCGCGGCTTCACCGTTATCCTGATGGTTCTTGTGGGAGCGGTGTTTGTGGCCGGCCCCGCCGGTTTGCTGGCAAAGCTGACTCCGGAATATCTCGATGCCACTTTCTGGATATTTGTGGTCTTCATCTATTATATACTGGCCACTTTACTGCCTGTCGATAAGATTATCGGTAAGGTTTATCCGTTATTTGCCGCCGCGTTACTGTTTATGGCTGTCGGTATCCTTGTGATGCTGTTTGTCAACCATCCGCCCCTGCCGGAGCTGACAGACGGGCTGACCAATACACATCCTGAAAATCTGCCGATCTTCCCGATCATGTTCGTGAGTATCGCCTGTGGAGCCATATCCGGTTTCCATGCCACGCAAAGCCCGTTGATGGCCCGTTGTATCAAGAATGAGAAATACGGCCGCCCTGTCTTTTTCGGGGCGATGATCACGGAAGGTATCGTTGCGTTGATCTGGGCTGCTGCCGCTACCTATTTCTATCATAATAACGGTATGGGCGAAAGTAATGCCGCCGTGATTGTAGACAGTATCACTAAGGAATGGCTGGGTACGATAGGCGGTGTACTGGCCGTTTTAGGAGTTATCGCCGCCCCTATCACTTCGGGAGATACGGCCTTCCGTTCCGCCCGCCTGATCATAGCCGACTTCTTGCATAAAGAGCAAAAGAGCATGGTTAGCCGCCTGGTGATCTGCATACCCTTGTTCATCGTCGCAATCGGCATATTGCTTTATAGCCTGAAAGACAAAGACGGCTTCGATATGATCTGGCGTTATTTCGCCTGGACAAATCAGACATTGGCCGTGTTTACCCTCTGGGCTCTGACGGTATTCCTGACTACTTCCAAAAAGCTGTATATCGTTACCCTGATCCCCGCCCTGTTTATGACTGCCGTCTGCTCCACTTATATTTTTGTCGCTCCTGAAGGACTGGGCATGGATGTTACGGTTTCGCAGATCATCGGTTGCGTTATTACGGCAATCACATTGATTGTATTTCTTTGGTGGAAGAAAAAGAATGCCTAGAATCCCCTTTCCTATAAAATAATAATGAGCTGTCGTTTCAAACGATGGCTCTTTTTTTATGGGTGAAAATGCCCCGTTTCTCTCCTTAAAAGCAGGCAAAATACCCCCTTTTAACAACTCCCTGCAAAAACTCGAAATTATGCCCATTGAAACACAGGCTATTATGAAACGCGCGCGGGTACATATTTATATAAATAGGGGTAGTCGAATACGGGGTATGAACTTTTGAATAATAAAGGATAGATGCCAAAAAAGGACTGACTAGATAAATCGTTCCTTTTTTTTAGTCATACAAAGGTATTGCTTAATTTCGAATCTGCAATCCTTTTAAGAATTATTTTATCTGATCTATGTGCTTTCTTATCAACCGGATAGCAAAATATGTATGAAATTACCACTTTTCCACACGAAGTCAAATGGCCTCCGAAAAAATGACTAGAAAAAAGGAACGTTTTAGCTAGTCATTTGCTAAAACAGACGTTCCTGATCTAAGGTTAAAAGGCTTTTTAAGTAACACTATTATTAATATTAAATTAAAGATTATGAACAAAAAGTTTTCTACTCTGGTAGCAAGCATCCTGCTTGCTTCAAGTATCGGAACTGTTAATGCTGCTGCTCCTGAATTCGTGAAGTTCAAAGACGCGGGTACAGTTGCTACATCTGTTAAACAGGGGGCAGCATTTCAGTTGGCTGGTGAGAACGACCAGGTGCTGGCATTAGTTCGTACAGGTAAAGCCTACGAGTACAAGTACGAATTGAAAATGGTTGCAGCTGGTGGCGATGTAAATCTGGCAGAAACATTATGGAAAATCACTTATCAGGAAAATAAAGAAGGTGGTCCTTCATTTACTTTCGTAAGTGCAGCTTATGGTATTCCATTGTCATTCACTCCGAAGAATGTGGATGATAAAGATGTTATCAAAGAATATCCGGGAACAGATGGTTTGTGGAAATGGCTTCCGTCTTTAACTACAGATAAATCTGCAGGATTTGATGCAGCTAAATTGATCAATAACTATAGCGCAAAATTAGACTCTGCTGTTGTATTGGCTCAGGTTGACGGTAAAGTTGTTGCTAAAAGATACAAAACTTCTGCAGATGTTCCTACTGAAGCTTTGAACTTACAGCCTATTGTAGCTGCTTCTGTTGTTTTGGGTGCTGATGACCTGAACTCAATGATGATGACGCAGGGTGCTGACAGCAAATTCAAACTGACTTTCAATGACGATGTAAAAGGCTCTGAAATCGGTAACCTTTGGACAAAAGGTATGTTGAAGGCTGAACCGGCTATTGCATATTCTACAAGTATGTATGCTCCGGCAGAAGATGCAGTATATTACTCTGAAGCAGAAGCTGCAGCTGCAGCAGCCGGTTATGCCGCTGTTGCTGATTGGGACAATGCTGATTATGCTAAAGAATTAATAAATGGTGTTGAAAATGCCGCTGTATCAGCTTTTATCTCTGAAGTTGCCAATGCTGCAACAGGTGATGATTTCGCTGCTGCTGTTACTGCAGCACAGACTAAATTGGATGCCCAAGCAGCTACTGTAGCAAAAGCAAAAGTTAATCAGACTGTAGCTGCGGCAATGAAGGCGAAAGTTACAGAGAGTGATTATGGTGGTGCTGTATCTGGTAGTAATAATACTGCTGACTATTTGAAAGCCCTGTTGGTTGATGATAATATGACTTCTGCCACAGAAGTTAAAGCTGCATTAGTAGCAGCAGCTAAAGCCGCTATTACAGGTGATACTTATACTTCACAAGCTGAAATTGATGCAGCAAAGCAAGAGGTTGTTGATTTCGCTGCTCAGTTTGCAGGGAAGCAATTGCCTGGCATACTTGTTGATAAGGATGTAGACGCTCAGGCAGATGCTTTAGCTAAATTGAAAGCGCTTTTTGCAGATGATGATGATGCTTTGGCAGCTACTTTTACAGCAATGACTCAAAATACTGGTAATACAGTTGCAGCTATTAATTCTGCGTTGGAGACTTTAGCTGATGATGCTGCTTTGTTACCAGGTATGGCTGTTACTACAGATATGACAGCTCCTGTAGATGCTTTCGATAAAGCTGCTTATGTAGCATCATTGAATAGTTCTATTGTGCCTGCAGAAGGTTATGTACAGGCAGATATTGATGCAGTAGCTGCTGCGCTTGCAGAAGCTCTGAATGCTAATACTTATCTTACTGCATTGGCAGATTGTAAAACAGAGGCAGAAAAAGTTCTCGATGCTTATGCTGAAGTCGATGGATGTAAAAATGCTGATGCTTATATTTCTGTAATAGCTGAAATTGGAGAAGTTTTAAAGGTTACAGGTGCTGAGGTCAAGGCTGCTGTTGCAACAGCTGTTGACGCCGCTTCAAAAGATAAAGATGTAATAGCTGAAATTACAGCACTTCTAAATGGAAATGTAGCAGATGAAGCAACTTTGGCTGTAGCTGTTAATGCTGTTAAGAATGCTGTTGTAACAGTTGATGATGTTAAGGAAGCTGGTTCTGAAGCTGGTTCTGAAGTAATAGCTGCAGTTAAGGCTCAGTATGTTTCATTGTCTCTTGACAAGAAAGACGCTAAGAAAAATGCCCTGTATCTGGCAGTTGATACAAACTTCGTAACGAGTGCATCAGGTAGACGTAACCTGACATTTGCTGAATGGTATTACAATATGCCGAAAACTAGCAAAGGTGTAGCTATGCCGGTTGCTATGCAGAGAGACTATAACGGTCACTTCAACTTCAAGTTCACTTATTATCCTACTCAGGACTCTTTGGATATCGTAACTGACGGTTACGCAATGCTTCCTGCTGAAGGTACTAAGTATTGGGTTGATATCAAAGATCCGAAACCGACATATTCATATGAAGGTAATGGCAAAACAGTCATGTTGGCAGTATTGGCTGATACTCATACAGAAGCAACAGTTGGTGAACCTCAGAATGTATCCGGAACAGACCGCTTTACTATCAACACTCGTATCGGTTTCAACGTTAACTTGGCTGCCGGTGCAGAAATTGCAGAAGGTGTTTATACGATCCAGTATATCAGCAATGATGTAAATAATAAAAATGACAATGGCCGCTATATCACGACTAACTGGTTACCGAAAGGTCAGGCAATGGCTAAGGTAGAAGATCAGAATTTGAATCATATCCCAGCTGCTCAGTGGATGCTTTCTCATGGAAATGGTAGCAATGTGAATACTATTGTAAACCGTGAATCAGGCGAATATCTGAATTATTATGGTAAATCTGCTAATACAGGCAAACTGCCGGTACAGTATTTGTATGCAACAGCAACAAAAGACCTGTATACAACTGTTTACGGTGACTCTTTGAAGTTGTCTCTGATCACAGATAAAGTTGCTTTGGCCGACTCTACTTTGGGCTATTATGCTGCAGCTAAGTTTAACGAAGAAACAGAAGATCAACTGGAAGTTTACGCTCTGCGTTATCTGAACGAAGTAGAAAACCTGTTTGTAAACTATACAGATAAAGATTCTATCCTGAATGTAACAAAATCTGATGAAGCTGAAGTTTATTTCCGTTTGATCCCGGCATTCGATGCTGTTCAGTATGGTGCTTCTAACGATGATTTGGCTAAAGATCTGTATCGTCAAGCTTACTACATCCAGTTGGAGACTCCGAATAAGAACGTGAAGGATGAAGACAAACTGTACATTGCTGTAAATGCAGATGGTAAATACAGACTGGTAAATCGTAAATACAAAAAGATTGAAGATAAGAATGTATTGACTTGGGATGCTGCTCAACCATTCTTGCTGAAAGAATTCAAAGAAGTTGACGGAACATGCAACTATGCTCTGATTGAAGCTGAAGCTGTATCGAATGAAAAGGGAGATGCAATCATCGGTTATGAACTGGATGACAAGAAGGTTTCAGTAAAAGACTATCCTTCAATCCTTGTACGTGAAGATCTGGAAGGTGAAAACCTGACTTATACAGATTATGGATCCAAATTGGACGGTCGTACTTCTACATTCGCTCTTATCCAGAAAGATGCTCCTAAATATCGTCGCCTGAATGTAACAGATGCAGAAGATGGTCTGAAGGATATGGATGTAAACAATGCTGAATTCTATGTAACTCGTAATCCGAACCGTTTCTTGTATGAAAATACAATGAACAAAGTGGCCGGTTATGAAGCCGATCCTCTGGGCTTGAACTTCCTGGGTGATTTCAATGAGAAAGAATTGGATAAGAATGCTGCCATGTTTGTAGATACTGCTTATGTACGTAACAATACAAACCGTCCTCAGTATATGTTGGCATTACGTCCTGACTTTACTCCGGTTCTTCAGGATTGTCCTTACGATCCCGCTCACGGTAAACATGAAATTCCTCAGGTAAAGGCTAGCTACCTGGTAACACTGGCTGACTCTGTTGCTAACGCTGCTAACAAGACTGAAGAGACTAAGTTTACTTATGAAAACCGTAAATATACTCGTTTGGCATTCGTGGATGGTATTCACCGTGGTGATAGCCTGATCATCCTGAGCTCTAAGTTTACAGGAACTAAGAATGCAGCTAACGACACAATCGATCTGAGCAAGAATGCATTCGTTGAAGGTGCATGGCAGTTCCGCCTGACAGGCAACGAAGGTGCTGAGTTCTATATCGAAGGTGCTAAGAACAATAGCTTTATCCGTTTAATCAATGGTGTAGCTGTTCTGACTGATGATATTACAGATGCAGAACGTTTCAACATCAATAAAACAGATAAGACTCCGGTGTCTAACGAAGGTATTAACGCTGCTGAAGTATCAGTTATCGCTGGTAACGGTATCGTAACCATCAAGGGTGCTGCCGGCAAGAACGTAGTAATCACTAACGTACTTGGTCAGACAATTGCTAACACAGTTCTTTCTTCCGACAACGCTACCATCTCTGCTCCTGCAGGTATCGTAGTAGTAGCCGTAGAAGGTGAAGCAGCTGTTAAGGCAATCGTAAAATAATAGAAACTATTTATAATCAATAAATTTAAATTTGACT
>OGJY01000149.1_pt1 | contig 95976 bp, 94 predicted proteins | sample 1572231 | NCBI WGS metagenome assembly OGJY01 (sample SAMEA2582121, study PRJEB24529) | metagenome | biome: Human gut stool | place: China | collected 2011
CACTAGCGATTGGAAGTAAACTTTTTTCCTTTTATATTATTAAATGTTTTTATTTATTGATTTCAATTTAAGAGCTTGAAATAACCTCTTTTTATTTTATACTGAATATATATTTTTTATTTCAAATCCTAAAAACTTTTCTGCTACCTTTTTAAATCTTTCTTTATTACCACTTACAAAGAAATCTACTCTTCCTTTTTTATCAGAGGTATTTAAACTATCATTTAGTTTTAGCAAAGAATACAGCTCTAAAGCTGTTTCTCTAGCTGGATCTACAATCTTACCAGAAAAATATTTTTCAATATCTTCTCTAATAATAGGGTAGTGAGTACATCCTAAAATAAGAGTATCAGCCTCCTTTGAAAGATTATCAATATGATTTTTAAGAAGCTCATATCTATCTTTGTGTGTTTCCCAACCTGTTTCTATCATAGTACAAAATTCTGGGCATCCCTCTTGAGTTACGGAGATATTTTTAGAAATTTTATTAAATTTTGTAATATAAGCTTTAGATGAAACTGTAAAAGGTGTAGCTAAAATATTTATCTTATTATTGCTTGAAACTTTTAAAGCTCTCTTTACTCCAGCATCAATAACTCCAATAATAGGAATTGAGTATCTATTTTTTAAACTGTCTAAAGCAGCAGCGGTAGCTGTATTACAAGCCACCACTACTGCTTTACATTCATTAGCTATAAAAAAATCTAATATCTTATAACATAATTCTCTAATCTCTTCTGCACTTTTTTGTCCGTAAGGAGAATTTTTACTATCACCATAATAAAATATATTTTCATTGGGAAGAATACTCAATATCTCTTTTAGAACGGTAGTACCTCCTACCCCAGAATCAAAAACTCCTATACTCTGTTTTTCTAATTTCAAATGCTTCCTCCCTTAATAAAAATAATATTATTTAAAAATATTCATAAAGAATGTAATTATAGAAGCATTCACAAAGTCTATAAATAGAGAACCAACTAGTGGCAATACAAAGAAAGCCTTGGCTGAAAATCCATTGACAGATGTGAAAGTTTCCATATTTGCCATAGCATTAGGAGTAGCTCCTAATCCAAATCCACAGTGTCCAGTAGCAAGAACAGCAGCATCATAATCTTTTCCCATCATTCTAAATGTTACATGGTAAGCAAAAAGTGCCATGATAACAGTTTGGATAAGTAAGATAACTATTAATGGTAAAGCTAGTGCAGCTAATTCCCATAATTTCATTGACATCAAAGCCATAGATAAGAATAATGATAGAGATATACTTCCAATTATAGAGATCTCTTTCATTGGTAGAGTCTTCTTTTGAGCATCTGCTATATTTCTAATTATAGCAGCGATAACCATAGGTCCAAGATATCCAGGTAAAACTAATCCAAGTTTCTTACTGAATACTGGAATACAAGCACCAATACCCATTGCTAAAGCTATAACTACTACAGAATCAAAGAGAGTTCCTTCAGAAATAGGGTTGTCAGACTCTAACTTAATAGTAGAGTTTCCAGTTTCTTCATCAGTTGTTTTAGCTTTTAAATTGTACTTTTGTAGAAGTCTTTTAGCTACAGGTCCACCTATTAAACATCCAGCAACTAGTCCAAATGTAGCAGAAGCAATAGCCACTGAAAAAGCACCAGCTGCTCCAGCCTCTTCAAGTACAGGACCAAAAGCTCCAGAAGTTCCATGTCCTCCAGTCAATGGAATAGAACCAGCAGCAAGTCCAATATATGGATGTAAATTAAAAGCTTTAGCTAAGAAAACACCAACTACATCTTGAATAATAACTAAAATAGTAGCAGCAGCTAAGAATAGAGCAACTCCTACTCCACCTTTTTTCAGGAGTTCAAAACTAGCTGAGAATCCTATAGTAGTAAAGAATATAACCATTAAAAAATCTTTTAAAATACTGTCAAAGTTAAAAGTAAAAGTTCCAGTATTATGACCTATTAACATAAAAATAGAAAATAGAGTTCCACCTATAACAGGAGCTGGAATAAAAAATCTCTCTAAGATAGGAACTCTTTTCTTAATTCCTTTTCCTAATAATAATAAGATTACTGCAATAGCAAGAGTTTCTGCCATATTAAATGTGTACTCAAACATAAAAAACCTCCTCATATTATTGTAATTATGGTTCATATTATGAATATACCTTATACCATAGTTAAAAGTCAATAATTGACAATATATATAATTGATATTTATATTATCAAAATATGATATAGAAGTTTTTTAAAATTAAATTTAATTTAAACATAAAGTAAAAAAAATAATTTATTTTCCTTTTAATAAACATTTAATAAAAAAACTGTGCTAATATAATCTTATCAGCATCTTTTCTATAAAATAAAAAAATAATAAAAATTTATAATATATATAATATTTTACAATAAAAGTGCAAAAAAATAAAGTATGTTGTAAAAAAATACTTAGTTTTTAAAAATGAGCTTTTTTTACTCTTAGTATATGATTTTCAATCCATTTTTAATACAAGAAATATGAACAGGAGATTTAGGACCAACCTCTCCATCTATATCACTATTTAACGAGGAATCAAGATATTCAACAACAAAGTCTGAACTTTTAAAATGTATAATATCCTTTGGTTCTTCTAGATGTTCTAATTTTAAAAACTCAAAAAGTGAAAGGAAGGTAGATAGAATATTTTCTCCCTTTACTACGATAACATCTAGTAATCCATCATTTATTTCACTTTTGTAAGATATATTTATATTTCCTGCTGTACGTCCATTGAAGGTAAAAAAGATAAGTGCATTTCCCTCATAAGAAAATTCGTCTGATGTAACTTTGATATCTAATTTTTTTAGTGATGGTAACTCTTTTATTCCATTGATATAATAAGCTAGTTTTCCTAGAGTATTTTTTTGGTGTGTAGGTGTTTTTTGTGAGATATCAGTAAAAAGTCCAAAGCTAAATACATTTATAAAATATTTGTTATTAGCCTTACCTAAATCTATCTCTCTAATCTCTCCAGAAAGAATTTTATCACAAGCTTCTCCTATATCTGCTGGCATACCTATATATTTTGCAAAATCATTGGCAGTTCCTACTGGAAGTATGGCAAGAGGAATATCTAAATCTTTCTCTTTCATTAAATTTATAATCTGATTGATAGTTCCATCTCCACCAGCCCCTAAGATATGATGGTAAGAGTTATCTATGTCAGAAAAAGCTTCTTCTAAACTTTGCTCAGTAGATATTCTAAAAGGAATGATAGTATATCCTTTTGCTTGATACTTACTGATGATTGTATCTAAATTTTTTGTAACTACTCCCTCTCCAGAAAAAGGATTGTATATAAATTTAACTTTTTTCATACTACACCTCATTATTGTAACTTATTACTTCCTAATGTATATAATATCATATAATTTAAAAAATGGTGTATAAAATTTAATAAAAATTTGGTATAATTTAAAATGAATAAATCTGCTTGTAAAATAGAGAAGGTGAGAAAGAGTGGAAAAGAAAAAATTACTAATAAGAACAGGATATCTGGGTCTAGGAGCAATTGAACAATTGACTTTTGATATGATAGTGGGATTAAAAGATAGGTTTGATATAACATTGGGGATAGAAAATCATCATAATAATAGTCTTGTAGAAAAATTACCATCTGAGATTAAATATTTTTATATTAAAACTGAAGAGTTTGAGAAAAAAATAGAGGAAGTAAGAAATAAAAAGAGAAATATTTTTTATAAAATCTATTACAATTATCTATTAAAAAAAGAAAAGTGGGTGTGCTGTGATAGTATAAATAAATATATAAAAAATCATGGTAATTTTGATTTGTTTGTAGATTATGATAGTAAAGCACAAAAATATGCTGAGAAAATAAATGTAAAGAAAAAAGTTGTATGGCAACATACTTCTTTAAATAAAAACGTAGAGAGAACTAAGAAAAGATTAGATAAATATGATAAGGTTGTTTTAATTTGTGATGATATGAAAAAAGACTTTGTTAAACATTTTCCAGAGTTAAAAGAAAAATTTGTAAGGATATATAATTTCTTGGATTTTGACAGAATAAATAGAATGAAAAATGATGAGAGTGGACTATCAGAAAAAGAAAAAAATATGTTAAAGGAAAAATATTGTGTATCAGTTGCAAGATTAGATTATCCTAAAGATTTTGATACATTGATAGAAGCTTTTAAAATTTTAAAAGAAGATGGAATAAAAGAAAAACTATATATAGTAGGAGAAGGAGAACAAAGAGAGAGATTAGAACAAAAAATAGAAGAGTTGAATTTAAGAGATACTGTCTTTTTAGTAGGTCAAAAGTCAAATCCTTATATTTGGATAGAAAAAGCTGATATGTTCTTACATAGTTCTAAAAGAGAAGGATTTCCTGCAGTACTTTTAGAAGCTTTGTGTTGTAATAAGATGATAATATCTTCTGATTGCATGACTGGACCAAAAGAAGTATTAGAGAATGGAAAAAAAGGAGAACTTTTTGAAGTTGGAAATGTAGAAGAATTAGTAAGATATATAAAAAAATATTATGAAAATCCAGAACTAAAAAATCAATTTATAGAAAATAGCAAAATAAGAATCAAAGATTTTGAGAAAGATAAAATTGTAAAAGAGTATGGAGACTTCTTTGATAAAGTTATAGGAGAAAAATAGATGAAGATAAGTGTTATAGTAACTGTATATAATCGGTTTAACTATGTAGAAAATATTTTGAAGTGTTTAATTACTCAAACTGTTCAACCATATGAAGTAATTTTTACTGATGATGGTTCAAAGGAAGATTTAAAAGAGGTACTAAAAAAGTATAAAGATAAAGTAAGGTTTAAAATTAAATATATTTATCAAGAGGACTTAGGATTTAGAAAAACAAAAGCTTGTAATAATGCAGTATTAGAATCTGAAGGAGATTATTTAATTTTTTTAGACCAAGATGCAATATTTCCTAAAAATTTAATTGAAGAATTTAAAATAAGAATAAAAGCTAATTATTTTTCTATATTAAGAGTTATTTGGTCTACTCATGAAGAGATGCTAAAAATTCAAAAAAGCATAGCTGGAAATTTAGAATATAAAAATTATTTAAATAATTTAGAGAAAAAACAGTTTAAGGAATTAAAAAAATGGCTATTTAAGGATAAGTATAATAACTTTAGATATAGATTAGGTTTAAGGGATAGAGGAACAGGTCTTATGGGAATAGGATTTGGAGTATCAAAAGAAGATTATCTAAAAATAAATGGTTATGATGAAGATTTTAAAGGTTGGGGAGGGGAAGATGCTGATTTAGGACTAAGATTATATCAGTTAGGATTAAAATCTATAACTTTTAGTACTGATTTACCAACAATACATATGTGTCATCCATTGGACCCGACAAAAATTTCAAATACAGATAATAATAAAACAATGTATGAAGAGAAAAAAAATCAAGTGATAAAAGGAAATTATAAGTGTAAATATGGAATAGATAATAGAAAAGATAAAGATGGGTATATATATGAAGAAATTTAAAGATTATCAGTTATATTATTGTGATGACAATATAGAGAAAATATTAGAAAAGGTAATAGACAAAGATTATCAAGTAGAAGAAGAATATAAGAATGATAGAAGAACTTATGTAGCAAAAATAAGAATAGAAGATAAAGTATATATATTGAAGAGAACTTTTCAGAAAAATATACTAAAAAAAATAATAGGAATTTTTAGAAAAAATAATAGTGTAGAAACTTTTGAAAATATAAATAGAGCTAAAAAAAATATAGAGGAGTTAGCAGATGTTTATGGAGTAGGATTGAATAAAAAATTATTTGTAGAAGATGAATTTTTTTTAATGGAGTGTATAGAAGGAGAAATTTATATAGATGATAAGCACTATTTAAGAATATTAGAGGTATTAAAAAAAGTTCATAGAAATGGGTATTATCATGGAGATAGTAATCCGTATAATTTTTTATTTGATAAAGATGAAAAAATACATATAGTAGATACCAAGATGAAAAGAATGTGCTTTGGAAATTATAGAGCTCATTATGATATACTAACACTTTTTAAATATTTTAAAGAGATAAAACCAGAATATCCATATGAAAAAAATATATTTTATTGGATAGCTTATTTAAAGAGAAAAATTAGAAATAAGTAGGTGGAAAAAATGAAAACTATATTATATATATGTGAATCATATATGGAATATGAGCAACAAGTTATAAATTTAATTGAAAAAGAGCTTAATTATAATTGTATCTATATTGATTTAAATAAGTATGAATATAACTATAAAAATTTACTAGAAAGATTTTATGGAAAAACTATATATCCTCTTTTTTTTAAAGAAAATTATAAAAAAAGAAAAACAGTTGAAAATATAATAAAAGATATAGAAAAATTAGAAAAGAAAATAGATATTATATTTTATATAAGACCAACTATTCGGATGAAAAGATTATTGAAATATTTAAAAGAAAAAAATATAAAAATGATTAGTCATCAGTGGGATAGTTTAAAAAAAGTTGGAGATGATGGAAGTTATATAAAATATTTTGATAAGAATTTATTTTTTGATAAACAAGATGCTATTAAGTATAATGGTTATTTTTTACCTAATTTTTATATTAAAGAAAGGGTAGAAAAGTTGGAAGAAGAATATGATATTTATACAATAATAAGTCATGGAAAACATGGAAATAGAATAGAACAACTTGAAGAAATAGCAAAAAATTTAAAGGAAAAAAATATAAAATTTTTATTTTTAGTGTATACAAAAGAAAAAAATATAAAGAGTGAATATTTAACAATAATAGATAAACCAATTTCATTGAAAGAAAATTATAATAATATGTTGAAAAGTAAGGTAATATTAGAAATTGGAGATAAAAAAAATCAAGGAGGATTAACATTTAGAGCTATAGATAGTTTAGGATTAAAGAAAAAATTAGTAACAAATTATGATTTCGTAAAAGAATATGATTTCTATAATCCTAAAAATATTTATATTTTAAGGGATGAAAATATAGAGATTCCAGTAGAATTTTTTGAACAGGAGTATGAGGAAGTAGACAAGAAAATATATGAGAAATATAGTGGAAAAAGTTGGATAAAAAATATTTTTATGGAGGAATAAAATGAAAGGAATAATATTAGCAGGAGGAAGTGGAACAAGACTTTATCCAATAACAAAAGCAATATCAAAACAGATAAATCCGATATATGATAAGCCAATGATATACTATCCTCTCTCTATTTTAATGTTAGCAGGAATAAAAGAAATATTAGTAATATCAACACCTAGAGACTTACCTTTATTTAAAGAGTTACTAGGAAGCGGGGAAGATTTTGGAGTAAAATTTGAATATGCTATACAAGAAAAACCAAATGGTTTAGCAGAATCATTTATCATAGGAGAAAAATTTATAGGTAATGATTCTTGTGCTTTAGTATTAGGAGATAATATTTTTTATGGACATGGGTTAACAGGAATATTAAAGGAAGCTGAAGGAAGAAAAGAGGGAGCTACAATCTTTGGTTACTATGTACCTAATCCTAAAGAATTTGGAGTAGTAGAATTTGATAAAGATGGAAAGGTAATATCTTTAGAAGAAAAACCCCAAAATCCAAAATCAAATTATGCAGTACCAGGATTGTATTTTTATGATAATACAGTAGTAGAGAAAGCTAAGAGAGTAAAACCTTCAAAAAGAGGAGAGTTAGAGATAACTTCAATCAACGAAATGTATTTACAAGAAGAGAAACTACATGTAGTTAATTTTGGAAGAGGAATGGCATGGTTAGATACAGGAACACATGATGCATTACTTGAAGCAGCTAATTTTGTAAAAACTATACAAAGTAGACAAGGAGTAATGGTAGCTTGTCTTGAAGAGATCGCATATAGAAATGGATGGATTAGTAAAGAAAAGGTATTAGAGTTAGCTAAACCATTAATGAAATCAAAATATGGAGAGTATCTAGTAAATTTAGTGAAATAGGTGGAGTAGATGAGTAAGTTTAAAAGAATAGAAACAGGTATAGAGGGACTATGTATAATAGAACCTACTGTATTTGGAGATAATAGAGGATTTTTCTTAGAGTCATATAGTAAAAAAGAATTTGAAGAGATAGGAATAACAGAGGAATTTGTGCAAGATAATCATTCAAAATCTAAAAAAGGAGTATTGAGAGGATTACACTTTCAAACTAAACACTCTCAAGGAAAATTAGTCAGAGTGATAAAAGGTTCTGTATATGATATAGCAGTAGATATTAGAAAAGGAAGTAAAACATATGGAAAATGGTATGGAATAGAGTTAAGTGCAGAAAATAAAAAGATGTTCTATATACCAACTGGATTTGCTCATGGATTTTTAACTTTAGAAGATGAAACAGAGTTTCAATATAAATGTACAGATATCTATGCTCCACAATATGGTAGTGGAATAATGTATGATGATAAAGATTTATATATTGATTGGAAATTAGAAGAGTATAGAATAACAGAACTTACTCTATCAGAAAAAGATAAAAAACATCAATCTTTTAAAGAGTATACAGAGAGATATCAAGGAGATTATGTATTACTTACTGGAGCTAATGGGCAACTAGGACAGGATTTTCAAAAGTTATTTGATAAATTAGAAGTAAAATATATAGCTACTGATTATCAAGAATTAGATATTACTAATAAAGAGAAAGTAAGAAAGTACATAGAGAGTAATAATTTTACAATAATTATTAACTGTGCTGCGTATAACAACGTAGATAGAGCAGAGGAAGAAGTAGAAAAATGCTATGCTCTTAATACTTATGCTCCTAAAACTTTAGCAGAGATATGTAAAGAGAAAAATATAATATTTGTAACTTACTCAACAGATTTTGTATTTGATGGAGAAAAAGAAATTCCATATACAGAGGAAGATATACCTAATCCATTATCAGTTTATTCAAAATCTAAATTAGAAGGAGAAAAATACTCATTAGAATATGAAAAAACTTTCTTAATAAGAACTTCTTGGGTATTTGGAATGGGAAATAATAACTTCTGTAAACAGGTAATAAATTGGTCAAAGAATAAAGATGCTTTAAAGATAGTAGATGACCAAGTATCTAGTCCAACATATTCAAAAGATTTAGCAGAGTTTTCTTGGGATTTAATACAGACAGATAAATATGGGTTATATCACTTCTCAAATAGTGGTGAAACCTCTAAGTATAGGCAAGCAGAATATATATTAAAGAAAATAGGTTGGTGTGGAAAACTAGAGAGAGCTAAGACAGAAGATTTTCCATTGAAAGCTAAAAGAGCTAAATATTCAAAATTAGATAGTAGTAAGATAGAAAAAATTGTAAATAAAAAAATACCTCATTGGAAAGAGGGAATAAATAGATTTTTGATAGAAGAAAATAAAAAAGGAATGAAGTAAGATGAAAAATATAAAGTTTAGTATTCTTGTAATTACATATAATTTTGAAGATATAATCTTAGAATGTTTAGAAAGTATTGAAAGGCAAAAGTATAAAAATTTTGAGGTAATAATTTGTGATGATTGTTCAAAGGATAAAACATTAGAGATTTGTAAAAAATGGGCAGAAAAAAATAAAGAGAATTTTTCTATAAAAGTAATACCAGCATTAAAAAATGAGGGTGTTGTAAAAAATATTAATAAGGGAATAAAAGAAGCACAAGGTGAATGGATAAAGTCTTTAGCAGGAGATGATTTATTAATTGAAGATAGTTTAGAGAAGATAAATGAATTTATAAAAATAAATAGTAATGCAGAAGTAATTATGGCTAAAGCTCAGACTTTTAAAGTTGAAAATAATAAAAAAAAATATTTAAATATTTTACCTAAAAATAAAGAGTTTTATAATTTATCTTCAAAAAAACAATTAGAAGAATTATTGGAAGGAAATATTATTGTTGCTCCTGGAGTTACACTAAAAAATTCTTTGTTAAAAAGAATGGGGTATTATGATGAAACCTTCAGAATGGTGGAAGACTATCCATTTTGGATAAAATTATTAAAAAATAATATTAAATTTTATTTTTTAGATGAAGTAATTGTTTTGTATAGACAAGGGATAGAAAGTGTTTCAGGGCGTGGAAAAAATCAAAGAACAAACAAATTTATGGTAGAATTTGCAAAAGATTTTTATGAGAAGATATATAAAAAAGAAGTTAAAAATCCAATAAAAAGATGGGATAGGTATATTGAAATAAAGAGAAAAGAAGTGATTCTAAAATGTGGTAATAAATCAAATTTATTAACCCAAATGATGAGATGGTTAGAGATTAAAAATTTAAAAAAATATGTTTTAAGAGTTCTTATTATTATATTAATATTAAAATTTTTAAAGGAAATACTATGAAGAAAATAAGGCAAATAGAGTTGAAAGAAATAAAATCTCCTGGAGGAAGTTTAAGTTTTTTTGAATTTAAAAAAGAACTAAATTTTGAGATAAAAAGAATTTATTATATTTATAAATTTTCTGAACAAAATAGAAGAGGATTTCATGCACATAAAAGCTTAAAGCAAGTAATGTTTTGTCCATATGGAAAAATAGAAGTAGAGTTTGATAATGGAAAAGAAAAAGAAAAATATTTATTAGATTCTCCAACAAAAATTTTAGTAGTAGAAAAAGGTTATTGGAGAGAATTTGTTTCTTTAGAAGAAGGAAGTATTTTATGTGTAGGCGCTTCTGATATTTATGATGAAAGTGATTATATTAGAAATTATGATGATTATTTAAAATGGGAGGAAGAGAAAAATGAAAGTACCATTTAGTATTTTAGAAAGACAATATAGGATGTACCAAGAAGAATATGAAGCTAAAGCTTTAGAAGTTTTAAGAAAAGGTTGGTATATTTTAGGAGAAGAAACAGAAAAATTTGAAGAAGAGTATGCTAAGTATATTGGGACAAAATATTCTTTAGGTATAGATAATGGATTAAATGCTTTAGTTTTAGCTTTTCGAGCTTTAAATATTGGGCAAGGAGATGAAGTGGTTGTTCAAGGAAATACATTTATAGCTACAGTAATGGGGATAACTATAAATGGTGCAACTCCTATTTTTGTAGAACCAGACGAATTTTATAATATTGATATAGAAAAAATAGAGGAAAAAATAACAGAAAGAACAAAAGCTATTTGTGTAGTTCATCTTTATGGACAAGCTACTAAAATGGATAAAGTTTTAGAACTATGTAAAAAATATAATTTAAAATTAGTAGAAGATTGTGCTCAAGCTCATGGAGCAGAATTTAATGGTCAAAAAGTAGGAAGTTTTGGAGATGTTGGATGTTTTAGCTTCTATCCTGGAAAAAATTTAGGGTGTTTTGGAGATGGTGGAGCAATAACAACTAATAATGAAGAGATTTATAAGAGAATAAAAATGTTAAGAAGCTATGGAAGTAAAAAAAAATATTATCATGTAGAAGTTGGATATAATGCAAGATTAGATGAATTACAAGCAGGGTTACTAAGAATAAAATTAAGTCACTTATCAGAACTAACAAAAGAGAGAGAAGATATAGTAAAAAGATATTTAACTAAAATAAAAAATCCATTAATTCAGTTACCAAAGGTAAGAGAAAATTGTACACATGTATGGCATTTATTTGTAGTGAAAGTAGAAGATAGAGAGAAATTTCAAAAATATTTAGAGGAAAATGGAATAGGAACAGTAATTCACTACCCTATACCGCCTCATCTATCAGAAGCTTATAACTATTTAGGATATAAAGTAGGAGATTATCCAATAACAGAGGATTATGCTAATACAGTAGTAAGTTTACCACTGTACAATGGAATGATTAAAGAGGAAATAGATTATGTGATAGAAAAAATAAATGAGTATAAGTAGGGATAAGATGAAGATATTAAAATATGAAGAGAAATATAAAAAAGAATGGAATGAATTTGTAGAAAGTTCTAAAAATGGGACTTTTTTAATAACAAGAGATTATATGGAATATCATAAAGATAGATTTCCAGATAATTCTTATATCATAGTAGATGAAAAAAATAGAATACAAACATTAATTCCTGGGACTATAGAGAGTGATGTTTTTTATACCCATAGAGGATTGACTTATGGTGGCTTTATATTAAATAAAGATTCTAAAATAAAAGATATTAAAGAATATTTTGATCTATTGAATGAAGAGTTAAAAAATATAGGGATAAAAAAAGTGATATATAAGTTAATTCCCTATATCTATTATTCTTATCCAAGTCAAGAAGATGAGTATATTCTTTATACGCTCGATGCCAAAAATATTTTTACTGGAATATCGTCAACAATTGATTTACAAAAAGAATTTAGATTTAATAAATCAAGAAAAAGTTCAATAAGCAAATCAAAAAAATTTGGATTTATAATAGATAAAGATATCTATTATAAAGAATTTTGGAATATCTTAGAAGAAAATCTAGAAAAAAATCATAATAGTAAACCTGTTCATTCATTAGAAGAAATTTTATATTTAAAATCTTTATTTAATGAGAACATTGAACTATATTCTGTAAAAAATCAAGAATTTAAAATTATAGCAGGAGTTATTTTGTATATAAATAAAGATGTTGTTCATGTTCAATATATTTCTGCTAATGAAGAAGGAAAAGAAACATCTGCTCTGGATTTTTTATTTAATTATTTAATAAAAGAAAAGTTTAGAGATAAAAAATATTTTGATTTTGGAACTTCAGTTGAAGGAAATGGCAAATATTTAAATGGAGGATTAATTTTTCAAAAAGAAGGATTTGGAGCAAGAGGAGTAGTTTATAAGCAGTTTGAATATAATATTTTTTAGAAAGGAAATTGTATGAATAAAAATTTAAGAAAAATAAAAAGAGGCTTAAAATATAATATTTTTAAATATACATTTTATTTTTATAAATATAAAATTTTAGAGTTCTTTTTAAAAAAGAAAAATAAAATAAAAATTTTATTTCCTTTATATAGTGTGAGTATTTGGAAAACAGAAAGTTTATATAAAAAGATGCTGGTTGATAATGATATAGAGCCATTATTGCTTGTTTGCAATTGGAAAAAAGAAGAATTCGAAGAATTAAAAGATTATTTAAAGGAAAAGAAGTATAACTACATACTAAATACAGATAATTTAAATATAGAAAAAGAAATTAAACCAGATATTATTTTGTATAGCTGTCCTTATATGGAAATATTGGGGAATAATATCAATATTAGAAATTTAAAGACAACATTAACTTGCTATATTCCATATTATTATAATATAGATAGTAATTATGAGAGTGGGTATAATCAACCTTTTCATAATTTTTTATGGCGTTATTATGTACCAACTGATATTCATTTGGAACATTCAAAAAAATTTTCAAAAATGAGAGGAAAAAATGTAAGAGTATTACAATATTTACAATTTGAAAAATTTTTTGAAATGTCAAAAAAATACGAAAATAAGATAAAAAAGAAGAAAATTTTAATATGGGCACCCCATCATATTTTGGATGATAGTAATATTTATAAAACTTTAACTTTTGAAAAATATTCAGACTTTATGATAGAGATGTCAGAAAAATATAAAGATGATTTAAAAATAATATTTAAACCACATCCAATATTATATTATAATTTAATAAAAAAATGGGGAAAGGAAAGAACTGAAAAATATTATAACCTGTGGAAGAATTCAACAATAAGAGGAATCCATCTAAAAAATTATGAGGAATTATTTTTTTTCTCAGATGGAATGATACACAATTGTGGATCTTTTACAATAGAGTATTTATATTTAAAAAAACCAGTATGTAGAATAACTAATGATATAGAAAAATGGAAAGAGGAGTTTAATGAAATTGGATTAGAGGCATTGCAATGTCATCAAATAGCTAAAAATAAACAAGATATTGAAAATTTTATACAAGATTTATTGAAAAATAAGGATGATAAAAAAATTGAAAAAGAAAAATTTTATGAAAATTATTTAAAAATTGATCAGAAGGATTTACCCTCTGATAAGATAATCAGAGAGATAAAGAAGGAATTTAATATAAAAGATACAAATATTTAGACTTTAAAAAAAGGTAAGGGGTTGAGATATGAAAATAGCTATTATTTTTGCTGGTGGAACAGGAAAAAGAATGAATACTAAAGGAATACCAAAACAATTTTTAAAACTAAACGATAAAGAAATAATAATCTACACTTTAGAAATATTTGAAAATTCTAAAGATGTAGATGCTATAGTCGTTTCATGCTTAGAAGAAAAAATAATGGCACTTCAAGAATTAGTAAAAAAATATAATTTAAAAAAAGTTATAAAAATAGTAAAAGGTGGAGAAACTGGACAAGAGTCTATTTATAATGGAATAATTGCCGCTAAAGAAATAAGTAAGAATGAAAATTCAATTCTTTTAATTCATGATGGGGTAAGACCATTAATAAATACAAAAGTAATAAGTGATAGTATAAGTTGTGTAGAAAAAAATAAGAATGCAATTACAGTAGCACCAGCGATTGAAACTATTATAAAGACTAAAAAGAATGAAATTGAAAATATTTATGAGAGAAGTACATGTTTTATGGCAAGAGCTCCTCAAAGTTTTTATTTAAGTGATATTTTAGAAGCACATGAGAAAGCAAGAGTAGAAAAGAAAGAGTTTATAGATTCAGCTTCTTTAATGAAATACTATGGACATAAACTATATATAGTAGAAGGACCAAGTGAAAATATAAAAATAACAACCCCAATAGATTTTTATATGTTTAAAGCAATTAAGGAATTACAAAAAAATATGGAAATAATAGGTATATAAGGAGATTTAGAAAGATGTTTTATTCAAATAAATATTTTTATAATGAATTGGGAGAGTTGGCAACATTAGATATTCCTTTTGAAGATATGAATAACAAGAATATTTTAGTAACAGGTGCAAATGGCTTAATAGCTTCATATTTGATAGATTTTTTAATATATATAGTTGAAACTAAAAAAATAAATATAAATATTTATGCATTATGTAGAAACGAAGAAAAAGCAAATAAAAGATTTATTTCTCATAAAAATAAAGAATATTTTAATTTGATTATTCAAGATGTTTGTGATGATTATAATTTTAAAATAAAATTTGATTATATTGTCCATGCTGCAAGTAATGCTCATCCTAAAGCTTTTTTAGAAAATCCTATTGGAGTGATAGAAGCTAATGTTATTGGAACTAAAAAACTATTAGATTATAGTGTAGAGAATGGAAATGAAAGATTTTTATATATTTCTAGTTCTGAAGTTTATGGAGAAAATCAACTAGTTGAAAAATATAAAGAAGATGGTTATGGAAAAATAGAAACTATGAATTTTAGAAGTTGTTATCCTGAAAGTAAAAGAATGGCAGAGACATTAGGATGTTGTTATGAAAAACAATATGGAATAAATTTTATTTCAGCAAGACCAGGATATATTTATGGTGCAAATTATATAGAAGAGAGTACAAGAGCAAATGAAGAATTTATAAAATTAGCTATAGCAGGAAAAGACATTATTTTAAGATCAAAAGGAGAACAAATTAGGTCATATTGTTATGTGGCAGATTGTGTAAGTGCTATTTTATTAATTTTATTAAAAGGAGAATCAGGTAAGGCTTATAATATAGCAAATGAAGAACAGGAAGTTTCTATAAAAGAATTTGTTGAATATTTAGCAGAAGTAACTAATGTTAAAGTAATTTTTAATATAGAAGATATTCAAAATAAAGGGTATGCAAAGATAAAAAATACAATATTAGATAATAGTAATTTAAAAAAATTAGGATGGAAAGAAAAATTTTCTTTAAGTAAAAGTATAGAGAAGATTTTTAAAATATTAAATTTCATTTGAAATGTGTAGAGATAGAAAATTAAGGTAAGATATAAAAATTAAATTTGACTAAAATAATAAAAACTATTTTGAAAGTTAAAATTAGTAAAAATATTAAAAAATTAAAAGGTAGATAATATTAGCTAGCGAAATACATACAAGACTATATTGATGAAAAGGAGTGTACAAAAGTAGCTATTAATAAAATATGATAAACTAATAATATATTATCCTCTTTCTTATGCTAGCAAGAATAAGAGAGGTATTTATAATATCTACTCCCAGAGTTTTTAAGGTATTTTGAAGAGTTACTGATAATAGTGAACTTGGAATATAGATTAGAAGATTTTATAAAATTAGGATAAAAATAAAAAGAAATGATTGAAAGAATTTATTATACTTAACTCAATGAAAAAAGTCAGAGGAAATATATTAAGAGTGAGTATAAATATTTATTAAATTATGTGAGAATGAAATAAAAATATATTGGAAAAAAGTAAAATAATAAAAGTGTGAAATAAATATAGCTTTTAACATAAAGGAGTTTTTTCAAATTAAAATAGCTATAAGCCTATCTGTTTACTTCTTAAAAGTATATTTTTTAATATTTAATTAAATTTTTTTATAAAAATTCAAAATAAAATAACTAATTTATGTTAAAAGGAGAATAGTAATTGAAAGAAGATAATAAAAATATAAAAATAAGTATAATAATACCAGTTTATGGTGTAGAGAAGTATATAAGGCAATGTCTAGAATCAGTAATAAATCAAACATATAAAAATCTTGAAATAATAATAGTAAATGATGGAACAGAGGATAGTTCTATGAAAATAGTAGAAGAGTATTTAGCTGATGAAAGAATAAAAGTGATAAATAAAGAAAATGGGGGATTATCTTCAGCAAGAAATAGAGGCTTAGAAGAAGTAACAGGTGATTATATATTATTTGTAGATAGTGATGATTGGTTAAAGTTAAATATGATTGAAGGATTAATTCTAAATATAAAAGATGAAGATATAATAATTTTCAAATATTATTATTTTGACAATAAAAATAATATAACAATAGAAAATAATTTAAAAATTTATCACGAATTACCTAAGGAATTAAAAGGAAAAGAATTTTTGTATCACGAATTACCATATAGTTGTTGGAGTAAAATATATAAAAAAGAGTATTTAAAAAGAAATCGATTTAAATTTTTAGAAATTTTATATGAAGATATTTTTTGGAATTTAGAAACATTATGTTTAACATCAAATATTAAATTTTTAGATAAATTTTATTATTATTATAGAATAAATAGAGAAGATAGTATTATGCAAATAACTAGAGATATAGAAAATAAAAATTATATAAACGAGAAATTTATAATAAAACAAAAAAAAGCTTACATAGAAACATATAAAAATATTGAAAAATTTATTCAAAATAATAAAAAGAAATTTGATAGTAAAAAGATATTATATCTTTTATTAGAAAAATACTATTGGTATAGTAAAGCTGAAGAAAAAGTAATTAATATAGAAGAAAGTGTTTTTTTGATGAAAAAAATTAATAATTTTTCAAGTAAAGAAAAAGAAATATTTAATAAAAAGTTTAAAAATATATTAAAAAATAAAAAAATAACCAAAATAATAGGATTAAATTTATTTGATAAATTTTTATGGAAGAATAAAATTTTAAATAATAAAATTTTAAGAAGAAGAATAGAAGTAAAAATAAAAAATATACTTAAATCTTAAAATAATTTAGCATTTAATGAAGAGAGTAGGAAAGAAATGAAAGAGGATAATATTAGATTGTGGAGCAAATATTGGATTAGCTTCATTATTTTTTAACATAAAATTTCCAGAGGCTAAAATAATTGCAATGGAACCAGAGGAAAGTAATTTTAAATTACTTTGTAGAAATACAGAAAAAGTAGAGAATATATCAGTAATTAAAGCTGGTTTATGGAAAAAAAAGAGTAAACTAAAAGTTAAGGATATAGGATTAGGAAAATTTGGCTTTATAGTAGAAGAGACAGAAGAAGAAGGCATTGTTGCAGAAAGTATTCCTTCTTTATTAGAAAAATACAATATAAATTTTATAGATATATTAAAAATAGATATTGAAGGAAGTGAAAAAGAGGTTTTTGAAGAAAATGTAGAATGGTTAAAAAATGTAGGAATATTGATTATAGAATTACATGATAGAATGAAGGATGGATGTAGTAAAACTTTTTTTAAAGCTCTTTCTTTATTTGATTATAAACTTAGTATACTAGGGGAGAATATAGTAATATATTTTAATCATACTAACGATTAAGAGAATATATTTTGAGATATATAAAAGGTATGAAGTAATATTAGTGGAGATTAAGAATGATAAAAAAATAAGTGTAGTAGTTTATATAGGGTCGAAAAATATACAAGATAATGTTTAGAATCAATAATTAATCAAACGTATAAAAATTTAGAGAAATAGTAATAAATGATGGAACAAAAGGTAATTCTATGAAAATAGTAGAAGAATATTTGTTTGATAAAAGAATAAAAATTATAAATAAAGAGAACGAAGGACTGTCTTCTGCTAGGAATAGAGGAATAAAAGAGGTAACAGGAGAATATATATTATTTGTAGATAGTGATGATTGGTTGGAATTAAATGCTATAGAGGTTTTACTAAATTTTTTGAAAGAAGAAGATATCATAGGTGGCCACTTTTTTTATTATGATGAATTAAAAAAAGTAAAAGAAAAAAGAAAAATGAAAGTAAATTATATGTATTCAAATAAGGGAGAAATGCTATTAAATGAGACTTCAGAAGTAATGGTTTGGAATAAATTATATAAGTTAGATTTTTTGAGAAAAAATAAATTGAAATTTTTAGAAAATATAATTCATGAAGATGAAGAATTTACCTTAAAATGTTATATGAAATCTCCTATTGTAAGATATATAGAAGTACCAACATATAATTATCGTATTAATAGAGAAAATAGTATTATGAATAGGTTACAAGATAGTAGGGAATTAGAAAAATCATTGTTGAGTTTTGAAAAGATTATTCAACAGTATGAAAAAATGATAGTTGAAGAAAAAAATGAGTTCAAAAAATTGAGAATTTTTTTAAAAATGTATTTCTTATATGTAGAAGAAAAAACACAAGCTTTTTAAAAGAAGAAATAGAAATTTTAGAAGAACAATTAAAAAAATTTAAAATGGATAAAATATTACCTGAAGAAAAGAAGATTATAAAGAAGGAATTGAGAAATTTTTTTTATCAAGAGGAATGTAAAGGATTAAATATTTTTAACTTTTTTCTTTGGAAAAATGGAATTATAGATATTTTTTTTAAGAAAATTACTTAGTAGAAAAATAAGGAGACGTAAAAAAAGTAATTATATATTTTGATATAAATTTGATGTTCAACTCAACAATAATGACCTCGTAAAATCGATTTTAAACTATCTCTAAAAGAAAAAAGGTATAAATATATACCTAAAAAATATATGTCTATAACCTCGTAAAATGCCTTTTAAAGGTAGAGGTTGGAAGTAAGTATTTTAGGTATTTTGAAACATGTGTAATTTTATATTTTTTCACTTTTTTGATATTAATTAACAAAAATAACTAAAATAATGAAAAAACAAGAAAAATTATTATATAGAAAAGGAGTGCAGATATGAAAGGGATAATATTAGCTGGTGGAGCAGGGACAAGATTATATCCAATGACAAAGAGTATATCAAAGCAGATACTTCCTATATATGATAAACCAATGATATATTATCCTCTTTCTGTACTTATGTTAGCAGGAATAAGAGAGGTACTGATAATCTCTACTCCTAGAGATTTAAGATGTTTTGAAGAATTATTTCAAGATGGTAGTGAACTTGGAATGAAAATAGAGTATAAGGTACAGGAAAAGCCAAATGGTTTAGCAGAAGCCTTTATAATAGGAGAGGACTTTATAGGTAATGACAATGTAGCTTTAGTTTTAGGAGATAATATTTTCTTTGGACAAGCCTTTTCTCCAATTCTAAAAAATGCAGCTAAATTAGAAAAGGGAGCAGAGATATTTGGATATCTAGTAAAAGACCCAAGGGCATATGGGGTAGTGGAGTTTGATAAAAATAGAAATGTAATCTCAATAGAGGAAAAACCTGAAAATCCAAAATCTAAGTATGCAGTACCTGGACTATATTTTTATGACAATACAGTAATAGAAAAAGCTAAGAGTATTAAGCCAAGTAAAAGAGGAGAGCTAGAGATAACAGATTTAAATAGATTATACTTAGAGGAAAAAACTCTAAAAGTAAATCTATTGGGAAGAGGATTTGCTTGGTTAGATACAGGAACACATAAAAATCTCTTACAAGCCTCTAACTTTTATAGAAACTATACAGGAAAGACAGGGAAACTATGTGGCATGTATAGAGGAGATAGCATATAGAAATGGTTGGATAAGTAGAGAGGAGTTATTAAGGCTAGCAGAGCCACTGTTAAAAACTGATTATGGTAAATATTTGGTAGAAGTAAGTCAAGAGATTTAAGATTAAAAATAGCTACATTTAGTAACAAAAAAATAATATAATTTACACCTAAAGTGACAAAAGTTGTCATTAATTACAGGTATAATATATGTGGGAGAATTTAGTAAATAATTACTAGGAGAGAGCACATGTTACAAGAAGTAAAATTATATTATTTAGTTATGAAAAATGGAAGAGGAAAGGGAGAAATTAATAATTTTAAAAAAGGTATAAAATATATTGGAAGGAATATCTTAATGTATAGTTATTCAAAAGAGATAGCTGATTTCATCCTTTCACATAAATACTTAAGAGATGAGGTATATAGATATCCTAGTTTATGTAGTAAATTACATAGGCCATATCTGACTAATTCATTAATAAATAGAGATAAAGTAAAATCTATAACTACGTCTTATGGAATTTTAGATAAAAGATTTCCAGAGAGATTATTAGATAGACTATATAGAGATGGGAAATTAGAGCTTTGTACTTTTCAAGGAAAAAATGATAGTGAGTACAAGCTTTCTTTAAACTTGTATCCATCTTATGAAAAAGAGGGAGAGTTTACATTAGTTTGTTACAATTTTGAGGATAAACCATTAGCTAAACTTACCTTTGGATTTTTAGAGAATAGTATAATTATAGGGGGACTACAAGGATTAGAAAAGGGAGAAGACACTAATCTTATAAAAGAGGCTACTAAAAATATGTATGGAGTTTTTCCTAAAAGATTGGTATTAGAGATTCTCTATCTACTTTTTCCAGAGTATAGAGTATTAGGAGTAAGTAGAGAGAAACACATATATTTTTCTGACCATTATAGAAAGAGAAAAGAGGGAAAAGTCCATGCTAATTATGATGAGTTTTGGGCAAGTTTAGATGGAGAGGAAAAAGATGGTATGTGGTTACTTCCTAAAAAATTAGAGAGAAAAAATATAGAAGAGATTCCATCTAAAAAAAGATCTTTATACCAAAATAGATTTAATTTATTAGATAGTATATTTGAAAGAATACTAAGAAATATAGAATAAAAAATTTTGAGAATGTAACTTTAGAGTATAGAAATTTTTCTAAAGTTGAAATAGCAAATAAAAAGAGAGAGGGATAGTATGAAAGTAATGTTTGAAAATCTAGGACCTATAAAAAAAGGTAGAATAGAACTAAATAGATTAAATATTTTCTGTGGAAAAAATAACACAGGAAAAACTTATATAAATTATTTAATATATACTATTCTTACTACGATTAATAATCTGAATTTTAAGAATAATAAAGAGTTTATAAAAGAATTACCAAAAGACAAAAGAGAGATTGAGATAAATTTAGAAGAGGTGCTATTTAAGGAAAATTATTTAAAAGAATTATTATTAAATATAGAAGAGAAAATAACTGAGAGGTTACCAGTAATTTTTTCAGTATCAAAAGATTTCTTTAAAAATTTTAAAATAAAAATTGATTATGATTCAATAAATTTAAATAAAAAAATTCATCCAAATAGATTCTTTTTTATTGGGGATCATTATGGAATAATTGAAAAAGAAGGAATCAATATTAAAATAAGATTAGACGAAGAGTTTAAGAACGAGATTGGAGAAACTTTTGATTTAGATTTTAATATCTCTAGAAATCAAACGAATGAAATAGAAAGAATCAATAGAGTTATTACAAATTATATAATAGCAATAATTTTTAATTTGAAAAGAGTGTATCCATTTCCAGCAGAAAGAAGTGGACTTGCAATTTTTTATAATGAGTTATTAATAAGAAGAAGTAATATTTTAGATTCCTTTGTTAGAGAAAATAGAGATGAAGAAATTTTAAAAGATATGGTTTCTAGATATCCAAAACCAATTAATGACTATATAAATTTTTTAAGTCAAATGCCAAGAGTAATGGAAAGACAAACAAGAAAGAATAATAAATTTATTCAATTAGCTGAAGATATAGAAAAGAATTTTCTTTGTGGGGAATATAAAGTTAAGGATAATAAAAAAATTGTATATGTAACAGAAAATGGGAAAGAATTGGAGCTATATACTAGTTCATCATTGGTAAAAACAGTAGTTGGAATAATAAATTATTTAAAATACTTTGCTATTAAAGGAGATTATTTTTTAATTGATGAACCTGAGTTGAATTTACATCCAGAAAACCAAAGAAAAATAGCTAGAATTTTTGCAAGAATGATAAATTATGGTATAAATATTGTAATGACTACTCATAGTCCATATATAATTAATGAATTGAATAATCTAATTATGCTAAATAAGGTTTCTGTTACTGATAAAGAAAGAATTATGAATGGTAATGGAATAGCAGAAGATAGTATTATAAAAATAAAAGATATTTCATCATATTTAGTAAAGAATAACGAAATAAAAGAGATGAATAAGGGAGAATTTGGATTAGAAGTAGAAAGCTTTAATGAAACAGTAGATAATTTAAATAATCTAAGTGATGATATTTATTCATCAATTGAGGATTGATAATTATGGAATTATTAGAGTATTTAGATAGTTGGTTGTCAGAAAAGATAAAAATAAAAGAAAGTGAGAAAAAAATAGATAGTTATACAGTAATTAATATAACTGAGACTGCTATTGAAGCAGAATTAAAAGAACTTCCAATTTTATATAAAGATACTGAATATAAAGTATTGGCTTTTACCTTAGATGAAAATAATCTAAATGAATCAATGAAACTATCACCTATTTATACAAGAACACTTTATAATTCTAGTGATGCAATACTTTTTGTACAAGAAAAAAATAATAACGAAAATTTATATATATTTTATATTGAGTTAAAATCTGAACATATAGAAGGAATATTAAAGAAACATATTTTTATGAAAAATTTAAATATGGAAATTTTAAAATTAATTTATTTGAAGAGTAGATTAAGTGATAAGATAGAAGATTATCAATTAGAATTTCCTAAAAATATATATGAGGGAATGATAGTATTTCAAAACTCCCCTTCTTCTCAAGAGACAAGGGGAATAAAAATAAATTATCAAAAATATGAAAGCCCTAAATTTAAAGGAGAATTTATAAATAAAGCTAGGAAGTCAACTATTAAAATAAATGTTAATAATGGAAAGCCTAAAAATAGAAAGATATTTCTTAAGAATTTTATAAATAATCTAGAATTAGAAAAAAGTAAAATTGAATATTATAATTATTTTGAGAAAAAAATTTAGTTTATTTGAGGTATATTTAAAAATTAAAATATCTAAGGAGAAAGTTTTATATGAAAAAGAGGCTACTGGTACATAATGGTAGTATCTCTATTGGTGGACAAGAAAAGATGTTAGTTGAATTTTTAAAAGCGCTTAGCCCAGAAAAATATGAGATATTACTATTAGTAGAGCAGAATATAGGAGATGAGAAAAGTTATATAGAAGAGATACCTGAATGGATAAGGTACTCTTTTTTGACATCTCAAAATTTCAGTAGAAGCTTAGAAAAAAGTAGACATAGTAAAAATCCCCTGAAAAGAGCTTGGTATTCATTTCTTTTAAGAGAGAAAAAGAGAAGAGCAACGAGAGAGATAAAAAAATATTTAGATTTTTCAGATATAATTATAGATTATAATATGGGATTACTTAGAAATCTGCATAAATTAAATTTAGAAGGAAAAATATTGGTAGGATGGAGTCACGCTGGAAATGGAGAGCTACCAAAGAGCAAACAGAAGAGAGAGAATCAAGAGAGGTATGATTATATAGTAACTATAAATGAGAGGATGAAAAGAGGTTTTGAGAAAAATACAACTCATCCTAAGATAGAGAAACTCTATAATTTTATGGGATTGGAAAATATAGTTGAAAAAAGTGAAGTAGAGATAGCTGAAGATTTTAGATATATATTAAGTGTAGGGTCTTTGACAGAGAATAAGAACCAAAGTTTATTGATAGATGTATTTTCTGAACTTAAAAAAGAGCAAAATATACCTGAAAAGCTTGTATTGATAGGAGAGGGAAAAGAGAGAGAAAGCTTAGAAAATAAGATAAAAAATCTAGGAATGGAGAAAGAGATTTTTCTATTGGGAGCAAGACTCAATCCATATAACTATATAAAAAGAGCAGAACTTTATATAGTAACCTCTAAAGAGGAGGGATTTTCTCTTACTACTTTAGAAGCAATGACTTTGAAAACAATGGTAATAGCTACTAAGACAGATGGAACTCGAGAGATATTAGGAGAGGATTCTAAATATGGGAAACTAGTGGAGAATAATAAAGAGGAGTTAAAAAAAGAGATTGCTTATTACTTGAAAAATATAGATAAGAGAAGAGAGTACGAGGAGTTAGCTTACAAAAGAGCACATGATTTTAGCAAAGAGAATGCAGTAGCAAAGATAGAGGAGTTTATAGATAAATTATGAGAATATATGTAATTGGAGATAAAAATCAAGAGCTAGAAAATATGAATAGTGGAAGGAATGAGGTAATCTACACCTCTATTTTTTCAGCTATATTTACTACACTTTTTAATAGAGGAAGTATAATTTATAGTGAAAAAGAAAATTCTATCTTAGATGTTTTACAAAAGATTTTCAAGTTACCATATCTATATGGAAAGCTAGAGAGTATATTAGAGTTTGAAAATCATTATGCTAAGATAAAAAAATATGAGATACCTGTGCTTATGTATCATCAGTTTGTAAATGAAAAAAGTGAGGGTGGAAAGATAAAACTTTTTGTTACTAAAAAACAATTTGAACTTCATCTTAAAATTTTAAAATGGTTAAACTATGAGACTATTACCTTTGAAGATTTAGAAAAGATAGGATTACAAAATAGATTTTACAAAAAATATATCATACTTACTGTAGATGATGGATATAAAGATAACTATACTATTCTATATCCTATGTTGAAGAAATATAATATGAAAGCAGTTATATTTTTAGTATCAGGACTAGATTATAATAGATGGACAGTAGAGAGTGACAATGAAAAGAGATTTGATCTTATGAGTGATGAAGAGGTTATGGAGTTACAAAATAGTGGTCACATAGAGTTTGGGGGACATACTCTTACTCATGTGAGTTTTTTTGATGTAGATGATGAGAGAGCTAGAGAGGAGATAGTAAAGGATAAGGAGATTACAGAGAAAAGACTTGGAAAAAAATTAAAAGTTTTTGCTTATCCATATGGACATAAAAGAAAAGAGGTAGTGGAGATGGTCAAAAAGTGTGGATACTCTTTTGCTGTATCTACTGACACTGGAAGTGGAATATTTACTAAGGATTTATTTGATATTAGAAGAACAGCCATTGATAAAACTTCTCTTATCAATTTTTTAAGAAGAATATCTCCAAGGTATTTACAATATAAGGCTAGAAAGTATAAAGATAAATTCTAACTTACATATAATTTGACAAGGTATATTACCTTACATTGATTTTTTTAGATAAATATGATATAATTATTAAGTTATAGTGTAGAAAAGGAGATGAGAAGAAAGTGTTCGCTAAGTTAGAAGAAGTTGTAAGAAGATTTGATGAGCTTAATGAGATGTTAGGATCCCCAGAGATTTTATCTGATCCAAAGAAAATGATGGAATGTAATAAAGCATTAGCTGATATAACACCACTTGTAGAAAAATATAAAGAGTATAAAACTCTTAGTGAGGATTTACAATTTATAAAAGAGAATATCAGAAATGAAAAAGATCATGATATGAGAGAGATGATGAACGAAGAGCAAAAAGAGCTTGAGGAAAAATTACCTGAGTATGAAAAAGAGTTAAAAATTCTTTTACTTCCAAAAGATGAAAACGATGACAAAAACGTTATCGTAGAGATCAGAGGAGGAGCAGGTGGAGATGAGGCTGCTCTATTTGCTGGAGACCTATTCAGAATGTATAATAGATATGCAGAGAGAAGAAAGTGGAAAGTAGAGATAATCGAAAAACAAGAGATTGGTATTGGAGGAATAAAAGAAGCAGTATTCAGTATCAATGGACTTGGAGCTTATTCAAGATTAAAATTTGAATCTGGAGTACACAGAGTGCAAAGAGTACCTGAAACAGAATCAGCAGGAAGAGTACATACATCAACAGCTACAGTAGCTGTATTACCAGAGGTAGAGGACGTAAAAGAGGTAAAAATTGATCCTAAAGATCTTAAGATTGATACATATAGATCTGGAGGAGCTGGAGGACAGCACGTAAATATGACTGACTCAGCTGTTAGAATTACTCACTTACCAACAGGAATAGTAGTACAATGTCAAGATGAGAGATCTCAGTTAAAAAATAGAGAGAAAGCTATGAAGCACTTAGTATCAAAGCTATATGAGATGGAGTGCGAAAAACAAAGAAGTCAAGTAGAGAGTGAAAGAAAACTTCAAGTAGGAACAGGGGATAGATCTGAAAAGATCAGAACATACAACTTCCCACAAGGAAGAATTACAGACCACAGAATTAAATTTACTGTATATCAACTAGATGCATTCTTAGATGGAGATATAGATGAGATGATAGATGCTCTTATCACATTCAACCAAGCTGAGATGTTAGCTAGTGCATCAGAAGAGTAATATGAATCTGTTAGAAATATTAAATTTTTCAAAAGAGTATTTGCAAAAATACTCTTTTTCAAAACCCCGTCTTGAAAGTGAAAAACTTATAGCAGCAGTTTTAAAATTAGATAGAATAACTCTCTATGCATATTTTGATATGGAGCTTACAACAGAACAAAAAGATACAATAAAAAAATACCTAAGGGAGATGGCAAGAGGTAGAATAGGTTTTGATGAACTTATAGAAAAAAAGGGAGATTTAGAGTTAGATACTAAAAACTATAAAGAGGAAAATTATGATTTACTCAAAAAATCCATTGAATATCTAGAGAAACATCAGGTACCTAATGCAAGACTTGATGCTGAATATATCTTTGCACATATCTTAAAGGTAAGTAGAGTGACACTTACTTTGAATCTAAATAAAAAGATAGAAGAGGAAGATAAAAATAGAATAAGAGAGATGTTAGTAGCTAGAGGAAAAGAGAGAAAACCTTTACAATATCTACTTGGAGAGTGGGAGTTTTATGGATATCCATTTAAAGTAGATGAGAGAGTTCTTATTCCTAGAGCTGATACAGAGATATTGGTAGAACAATGTAAATATCTTGTAAATGAGCTATCTAGTCCTAAGATAATGGATATAGGGACAGGAAGTGGAGCTATTGCTATATCACTTGGTAAAGAGTTGCCTAATGCTCATGTGTTAGGACTAGATATAAGTGAGGGAGCTTTAGAGGTGGCTACACAAAATAGAGATATGAATGAGGCTACTAATGTAAAATTTCTTAAGTCAGATGTTTTTTCTATCTTAAGAGATGAGAAATACAAAAATGTGAAATTTAATCTGATAGTTTCAAATCCACCATATATTCCAACAGAGGAGTATGTGGAACTCATGCCAGAGGTATTGAAGTATGAGCCTAAAAATGCTTTGACTGACAATGGAAATGGATACTATTTCTATGAAAAAATATCCAAAGAGGCTAAGGAGTTTTTGACAAAAGATGGATATTTAGCTTTTGAAGTGGGATATAATCAGGCTGAAAAAGTAGCTGATTTTATGAGAGAAAATGGATTTGATGTACTATCAATAGTAAAAGATTATGGTGGAATAGATAGAGTAGTAATTGGAAAGAAAAGAGAGGAAAATTAATGTCTACAAAACTACATGATTATGATTACCATCTACCAGAGGAGTTAATAGGACAGGAGCCAAGAGAGCCTAGAGACCATGCTAGACTTATGTTGGTAGATAAAACTAATAAAAAGATAGAGCACAAGCATTTTTATGATATAATAGATTATCTACAAGAGGGAGATATCTTAGTAAGAAACTCTACTAAGGTAATTCCAGCTAGACTTTTTGGACATAAAGAGACTGGTGGAGTGTTGGAGATTTTACTTATAAAAAGAATAAATCTAGATACTTGGGAGTGTCTACTTAAACCAGCTAAAAAATTAAAGCTTGGACAAAAATTATATGTGGGACAAAATAGTGAACTTGTAGCTGAACTAATAGAGATAAAAGATGATGGAAATAGAGTTTTAAAATTTACCTATGAGGGAGCTTTTGAAGAGGTATTAGATAAACTAGGAAATATGCCATTACCACCATATATAGTAGAAACTTTAAAGGAAAAAGAGAGATATCAAACTGTATATGCTCAAAGAGGAGAGTCAGTAGCAGCACCAACAGCTGGGCTACACTTCACTAAGGAGCTTTTAGAAAAGATAGAAAAAAAGGGAATAAAGATTGTAGATATATTTCTTGAGGTAGGACTAGGAACATTTAGACCAGTGCAGACTGAAGATGTGCTAGACCATAAGATGCATGAGGAAATATTTGAGATACCTCAAGAAGCAGCAGATATAATTAACAAAGGAAAGGCTGAAGGAAGAAGAATAATCTCAGTAGGAACTACAAGTACAAGAGCATTGGAATCATCAGTAGATGAGAATGGAAAAGTAATTGCTCAAAAGGCAAGTACAGATATATTTATCTATCCAGGATATGAGTTTAAAGTTATAGATGCTCTTATTACAAATTTTCATCTACCAAAATCTACTTTACTTATGTTGGTATCAGCTTTTTCAAGCAGAGAGTTTATGTTGAGTGTATATGAAACCGCTGTAAAAGAAAAGTATCATTTCTTCAGTTTTGGAGATGCAATGTTTATCTATTAATGGAGTTGATGTGATGAGAATAATTGCAGGAGATGCAAAGAATAAGAGAATAAAGAGTAGAAAGGGAACAGATACAAGACCTACATTAGGAAGTATGAAGGAGTCATTATTTTCTATAATAGCTCCATATGTACCAGACTCTGTATTTTTAGATCTATTTAGTGGAAGTGGAAGCATATCTCTAGAGGCTTTAAGTAGAGGAGCCAAGAGAGCTGTGATGATAGAGAAAGATGCTGAAGCTCTAAAATATATAATAGAAAATGTAAATAACTTAGGTTATGAAGATAGATGTAGAGCTTATAAAAATGATGTATTAAGAGCTATTGAAATCTTAGGAAGAAAAGGAGAAAAATTCAATATAATCTTTATGGACCCACCATATAAAGATGAGGTGTGTACAAGAGTTATGAAAGCTATTGAAAAACATAAAATCTTAGCTGAGGATGGACTAATAATATGTGAACACCATGTTTTTGAAGAGATGGCTGATACTGTAGGAGAGTACAAAAAAGCTGATGAAAGAAAATATGGAAAAAAATGTATAACTTTCTATACTAGATAGGAGAAAATATGAAATTTGAAGAAAATCTTGCAGAGATAGATGAGATAATAGAGAGATTAGAAAGTGGAGATTTATCCCTTGCTGATTCTATAAAAGAGTATGAAACAGCTATGAAATTATTAAAAAAATCTTCTGACTTATTAAATAAAGCAGAGGGAAAAGTTTTAAAAGTAGTAGAGAAAGATGATGAAATACTACTTGAGGAGGTATAAGATGTTATTTAAAGAGTATCTTGGAATGGGAAAAAAATTAGTAGAAGATGGAATTGATAAGTATCTAGGAGAGCTAACTTATCCAGAGGTTATAGCAGAAGGAATGAAATATGCTGTATTAAATGGTGGAAAAAGATTAAGACCTATATTTCTATTTATGACTTTGGATATTTTAGGGTGTGAAAGAGAAAAAGGGCTAGCTACAGCTTCAGCTATTGAGATGATACACTCTTACTCTTTAGTACACGATGACTTACCAGCTTTAGATAATGATGATTATAGAAGAGGAAAACTTACTACTCATAAAAAGTTTGGAGAGGCAGAGGGGATACTTATAGGAGATGCTCTTTTAACACATGCTTTCTATGTACTTACTGAGAAAAACTCTCATCTTTCAGCTGACAAGATAGTTGAAATAGTAAAACTTACATCTAGTTATGCTGGTATCAATGGAATGATTGGTGGACAGATGGTAGATATTGCTAGTGAAGGTAAAAAAATAGATTTAGAAACTTTGAGATATATGCATGCACATAAGACAGGAAAGCTTATAAAATTACCTGTGGAAGTAGCTTGCGTAATAGCTGATGCTTCTATTGAAGATAGAGAAGTACTTACAAAATATTCTGAATTAATTGGACTTGCTTTCCAAATAAAAGACGATATATTAGATATTGAGGGAGATTTTGAAACTATTGGTAAACCAGTAGGAAGTGACTTAGAGCATGATAAATCTACTTATCCATCTATTCTAGGAATGGCAGAAAGCAAGAAATTATTATCTGAAACAATAGAAGAAGCTAAGAGTATTATAAGAGCTAGATTTGGAGAAGAGAGAAGTAAAACTCTTTTAGATTTAGCTGATTATATAGGAAATAGAGATAAATAGGTAACTAGCTTAGTTATTTATGACTTCAAAAGAAAACTAAGAAGTGTTCCATATTCCAAGAAGTTGATTAACTATGAGCTTACCTCACTAAAAATGTAAGGGGTAAGTCTTCAACTTATTGCATTTTTTAGCATTCAATTTCGCTGAGTTAATCTAACTTCTCTTCATAAATTACACAATTCTTTGAGTTTTCTAAAATTAATTTATTAGCTGAATAGTTATTAATAATACAAAAGGAAAAAATTTACTTTCAATCGCTAGCGATTATACAATGGTCATTATAGTAAATTTTTTCCTTTTTTTCTTTTTTGAACAAAAGTCATTCTTGAGTTATTCTAATCTCTTAAATTCTAATATTTATCTAACATCATTGATAACTTTTAAAACTTTTCCTATTACCTTAAACTCATCTTGTGGGTAAACATATATTGGTTGATAATTAGGATTATCACTTAAAAGAGCAAAGAAGTTTTTAGTAACTTTTATTCTTTTAACAAAAGATTCTCCATTTACTAAGAAAGCTCCAACCTCTCCATCTCTTAATTCAGAACCCTGTCTACAAATGATAATAGATTGATTTTTGATAGTAGGTTCCATAGAATCCCCTTTTACATTTATAGCAAAGACATTTTCAGTATTTTTTATTCCTGGAAGAGATATATAATCAATAGGTTCTTCATCAGTAATAACACCTATACCAGCACTAATTCTAGAAAATAGAGGAACAAGAGTATTATTATTGGAAATATCTTTTATCACTTGTCTTTTAGAAAGTTCTTTTTCATCAGATAATCTTTTTATTTCATTTAAAATAATTGCAGGAGTTCTCTCAATAGCTGCAAGATATTTTAATTTTTCACCCTCAGAAGGAGTAAGAAGTAATAGACTAACAAACTTATCTAAAATCTCTTCACTTGGTGGATTTTTAACCTCTCCTCTCTCAATTCCATTATAATATGATTGAGTAATACCAGCCATTTTTGCAAATTTATTTTGGCTAATTCCAAGAGCTTCTCTTCTAACTTTTAAATAAGTTTTAAAATCCATAATATTACCTCCTATTTATATATATAAATAATTATAATATATTTTTTGGAAAATAGCAATAAAAACTTTAGAAAATAAAGGATTAGTAAAAAAATATTGACATTCTTTTAAAAAAGTTATAATATATATCTATAAATATAGTTATCTATTTCTAAATATAAATTTGGAGGGTTCATATGAAAATATTAATAAAAAATAAAAAATGGGAAACTTCTTTTGAAAGAGCAAAATTAATTTGTGAAGTAACTGGTAGAAATAAAATATTTAACATAAAATTTTCATATAAAGGAAACGATGTGACGATAAGAACAAGTAATTTAGATAATACCTTTAGATATCTTGAAAATATTTTTAATAATAGCATAGTAGAGGAACTACCTATTGAAAATAAAATGGTAATATAATCATCAAAAAAGTAAAAATTATTTTGCATTTCTCTTTATAATGGAATATAATAAATTATATATAATTATAATTTTAATAAGAAAGAGGGAAATTTATGAAGAAGAAAATATTGAGATATTTAGATGATAACTATAATTCTTTTAGTAAAAGCTTCAAAAAAATAGCTGAATACATAAAGTATAACCAAAGTATAATATCTTTTATTTCAATAAATGAGTTAGCTAAGGAGACAGAAACAAGTCCAGCTACAATAACAAGATTTTCTAAAAATTTAGGATTTAAAGGTTATCCAGATTTTCAAAAAATCTTCCAAAAAGAAGTAGAACAACAAACTTCATATATGAAAGGGTTAAAAAATAGTATTACTGAAAGAGATGACAGCAGCTCTGTATTACAAGAAATGATTAATACTAATATAGAGTTATTACAAGAGATGGATGTCTTTGAAATTGAAAAAAGTTTAGACCAAGCAGTTGATTGGATAAATAGTAGTAGAAAATTATATATTCTAGGAGCAAGAGGATCCTATGCCTTAGCTTACTATCTATACTTTATGTTAAAAGAGTTTAGAGAAGGTGTTGAACTGATGATATCTGGAGCATCGGACTTTACAGATAAACTTCTATATACTCAACCAGATGACTTACTACTTACAATATCATTCCACCCTTATACTAATTTTACTTATCAAGTTACAGAATTTTTTAAAGAGCATGGAAATAAAGTAATAACTATTACAGATAAAAAAGATTCAACTTTAGGAAATATTTCAGATTTAGTTTTAACTACTAAAAATGGAGAGAAAGCTTATACATTTGTTCCAGGAACTGTAATAATAAATGCATTATTAGTAAAATTAGGAATGGCAGATAAAGAAAATACAGTTGAAAAATTAGATAAATTAAAAGAGATTACAGATAGATTTAATATCTATCTTGATAAATAAGGAGAATGTTATGAAGTTAGGATTTATAGGTTGTGGAAATATGGGAGAAGCCTTTTTAAAAGGTATTATAAACTCAGAAATGGTAGAATTAAATAATATATATGTATATGATAAGGTAAAAGGTAAAGAAATAGCAGAAAAATATAATATTAATATTTTAGAGAATGAAGTAGCAGTAGTTGATGAGTGTAATATTATATTTTTAGCAATAAAACCTAATGTATATTTTGATATAATAGATAAGATAAAAGATAATGTTAATAGTAGTAAGATAATTGTAGCTATGGCACCTGGAATAACTATGGAAAATATTTTAGATGAAATAGATAATAGAAATAGTAAGATAGTAAGAACTATGCCAAATCTTCCACTTATGGTTCAAGAGGGATGTATAGCATATGCTTTTAATGAAAATATAGAAGAAGAAGAGAAAAAGTTTTTTAAAGAACTTTTTGAAAAAATTGGAGTAGCTATTGAAACAAAAGAGGAGTTATTTGATGCTGTAATTGGAGCTTCTGGTTCATCTCCTGCTTTTATGTTTATGTTTATAGAGGCTCTTGCTGATGCAGCTGTATATGAGGGATTACCAAGAAGTGATGCCTATAAATTAGTAGGGCAAACTTTAGTAGGATGTGGAAAGTTATTCTTAGAAAGTGGAAAACATCCAGGAGAATTAAAAGATAATGTTTGTTCACCTGGAGGAACTACAATAGTAGGAGTAAGATATTTAGAAGAGGCAGGATTTAGAGGAGCTGTTATTAAGGCTGTAACTGAAACTATCAAAAAATCTAAAGAGATGAGTTTAAAAAGTAATAATAATTAAAAAAAATATTTGACAAAAATAAAAATATATGATATTATCTTATGTGCTTGGAAGGTTATCCTAATTGGTAAGGAACCGGTCTTGAAAACCGGCGCCGCAAGGCTTCAGAGTTCGAATCTCTGATCTTCCGCCATAAACGGTGAAGTGGCAGAGTGGCCTAATGCACTCCCCTGCTAAGGGAGAGTACCTATAAACGGTACCGAGAGTTCAAATCTCTCCTTCACCGCCATTTGAAATTAAACGGGTAGTAAAACTACCCTTTTTTTATAAAACTGCGTTCGTAGCTCAATTGGATAGAGCGTCTGACTACGGATCAGAAGGTTAGGGGTTCGATTCCTCTCGGGCGCGCCACTTTAAATTTTAATAAGATATAGAGAGTTTATGCTCTCTTTTTTTATGTAAATAATAAAAATAGTAAAAATATAATCTATACTATAAAAAAGTAATGAAAAAGGAGAAAGTATGTTAGGGATTATAAACTATGAAATGTATATAACATCATGTATAATTTTAGCTTTGATACCTGGAAGTGACACTATGTTTATATTGGGACAATCTATAATCAATAGTAGAAAGTCTGGAGTTTATTCAGCATTAGGAATATGTTCAGGAATATTAGTGCATACTTTTTTAGCTGCTTTTGGATTATCTCTTATTTTAAGAAATTCGATTACAGCATTTAATATAGTAAAATTTTTAGGTGCGATGTATCTTGTTTATATGGGAATAAAAAGTATCAAAGCCAAAGATAGTTTATTAGTAGTAGAAGGAGAGGTACCTAAAGAAAATCTAAAAAAATCATTTTTTCAAGGAATGATAACTAATATTTTAAATCCAAAGGTTGCACTGTTTTTCTTAGCTTTCTTACCACAATTTGTAGATACAGCAAATAACTATGGAGCAATTCCCTTTGCAATTTTAGGATTAACTTCATTTGCTATTTCAGGAGTATGGTGTGTATCTCTTTCTATTTTTGCATCATTTATAGCAATGTTTTTAAAGAAAAATGAAAGTTTTGGAAAAATAATTAATAAAGTTTCTGGAACAATTTTTATAGTTTTAGGAGTAAATTTACTTAGAGCTAAGATAAATAGCTAGTTAGAAAAAATAAAGAAAATACTTGACTTTTTGTAGTAAATCGAATATAATTATATAGGTAATTAAATAGAGATTAAAGAAGAAACTACCTGTTTCTCACCTTATGGGCTACTAAGAGCTTACACAAGGTAAAAACTTTTAAAAATGAGAATTAACATTTGTTTATTATAAAAGTTGAGATACAGGGCATAGTTTGTCCTGTTTTTTATTTATAATTAAAAATGGAGGTGCTTACTATTACTGATAAAATTAGAATTAATGAAAAAATTAAAGGAAAAGAGTTTAGAATAATCTCATCTTCTGGGGAACAATTAGGAGTAATGAGTGCAAATGCAGCACTTGAATTAGCTAGACAAGAGGGATTAGATTTAGTGGAAATAGCGGCTACTGCAAAGCCACCTGTATGTAAAATCATGGATTTTGGAAAATACAGATATGAGCAAACTAGAAAAGCTAAAGAAGCTAAGAAAAATCAAAAACAAACAGTTGTAAAAGAAGTAAAAGTAACAGCTAGAATAGATAGCCATGACTTAGAAACTAAGATGTCTCAAATTAAGAAATTCTTAGAAAAAGAAAATAAAGTAAAAGTAACATTAGTGTTATTTGGAAGAGAAAAGATGCATGCTACATTAGGTGTAGATACACTTGATGAGATAGCTGAAAAATTTGCTGAGATAGCTGAAGCTGATAAAAAATACAACGATAAGCAAAAACATATAATCTTATCACCAAAAAAATAATTAATAATAAAACAGATTTAGATATTTGAGAGGAGGACATTATTATGCCAAAAATGAAGACTCATAGAGGAGCTAGAAAAAGAATTAAAGTTACAGGAACAGGTAAATTTGTAATTAAACACTCAGGAAAAAGCCATATCTTAACTAAAAAAGATAGAAAGAGAAAAAATAACTTAAAGAAAGACTTCGTAGTAACTGAGACTTTAACAAGACATATGCAAGCTTTATTACCATATGGAGCAGGAAGATAATTAATTTATCATAATCAAATTTTTGTGTGAAATAGTCAGGAGGAAATGTAATGAGAGTTAAAACTGGTATAGTTAGAAGAAGAAAACATAAAAAAGTTTTAAGAGCAGCTAAAGGATTTAGAGGTGCTTCTGGTGACGTTATAAAACAAGCTAAACAAGCTACAATGAGAGCAGCAGCTTACTCTACAAGAGATAGAAAAGTAACTAAGAGAAGAATGAGACAATTATGGATCATCAGAATAAATACAGCTGCTAGATTAAATGGATTAACATATTCAACTTTAATGAACGGACTTAAGAAAGCTGGAATCGTATTAGATAGAAAAGTTTTAGCTGATATCGCTTTAAACAATGCAGCTGAGTTCACAAAATTAGCAGAAACTGCAAAAGCAGCTCTATAATTTTAGAGAGAATATAAAAGTAAGAGAGTTTCATATGAAACTCTCTTTTTGCATTATTGATATAGTGGAAATTTTAAACAAAGAGCTTTAACTTTTTCTTTTATTTTTAAAAGTTCAGTTTCATTATTAATATTTTCCATAACTCTAAGAATAAAGCTTCCAATCTCTTCCATCTCTTTTTCTTTCATTCCTCTAGTTGTCATAGCAGGAGTTCCTACTCTTATTCCACTTGTAACCATAGGTTTTTCAGTATCATAAGGAATACCATTTTTATTTACAGTTATACCAGCCATATCTAATGCTTTTTCAACTTGAGCTCCAGTAAGCCCTTTAGATTTTACATCTATAAGCATCATATGATTATCAGTTCCACCACTTACTATTCTAAGTCCACCATTTTCTAATACTTTTGCTAAAGTTTGAGCATTTTTTACAATTTGCTTTTGATACTCTATAAATTCTGGAGTTAAAGCCTCTTTAAAAGCCACAGCTTTAGCAGCTATTATATGCATAAGTGGTCCACCTTGTATTCCAGGGAATATAGTTTTATCAATTTTTTTAGCTATCTCTTCATCATTAGTCATAATTACTCCACCACGAGGACCTCTTAGTGTTTTATGAGTAGTGGTAGTTACTACATGAGCATATGGAACAGGTGAAGGATGCACCCCAGCAGCAATAAGTCCAGCTATGTGTGCCATATCTACCATTAAATAAGCTCCAACTTTATCAGCAATCTCTCTAAATCTTTTAAAATCTATTACTCTTGAATATGCACTAGCTCCAGCTATTATCATTTTTGGTTTAGTTTCAAGAGCTATTCTTTCTACTTCATCATAATCTATTCTTTCGTCTTCTTTAGAAACACTATACGAAACAATATTATAATCTTTTCCAGAGAAATTTACATTTTTTCCATGAGTAAGATGTCCCCCATGATCTAATTTCATTCCTAAAACTGTATCTCCAATATTAAGAAGTGCCTTATAGACTCCCATATTTGCTTGTGAACCAGAGTGAGGTTGAACATTTACATAATTTACATTAAAAAGTTTTTTAGCTCTTTCAATAGCTAATTTTTCAGCTATATCTACAATATGGCAACCACCATAGTATCTTTTATCAGGATAACCTTCAGCATATTTGTTTGTCATTATACTTCCAGCTGCTTCAAGTACAGCTTCAGATACAAAGTTTTCAGATGCTATTAATTCAATCCCTTCATTTTGCCTTTTCTTTTCTGCCTCAATTGCTTCAAAAATTTCTCTATCAATTTCATAAAGCTTATTCATAAATACCTCCTATTATTTGAAAAACTCTTCCCACTTATCTTTTTTAAATCCAATTAAAACTCCTTTATCTGTAACTACTAGAGGTCTTTTAACTAGCATACCATTAGAAGATAAAATTTCTACCATCTCCTCTTCAGTAGCTGTAGCAAGTTTTTCTTTTAGGTTCATCTCTCTGTATAAAATACCACTTGTATTAAAGAATTTTTTTGCAGGCAATCCGCTTAGAGCTATAAACTTTTTTAACTCTTCTTTTGTAGGGTTATTTTCAACAATATGTCTACTTTCAAACTCTATTTGATTCTCTTCTAACCATTTTCTTGCGTTAACACATGTACTACATTTAGGATAATTAATAAATAATACTGACATAGATTTCCTCCTAGAAATATATTTTTTCTTATCTTAATTATACTAAATTAGTCATAATAAATGCAAGTTAAAAATAATATTTATAAAAAAAGGGGGAAATTTAAGAAATTAAAGTCATTCTTAAATATTATTCTCTCTCCTAGTAAATTTCTTAAATTGAAATCGTGATATAGGAGGAGTAAAGAAAAAGGAAAAAAATTTACTATAATGAGCAGTGCGTAAGCACTAGCATGTTGAAGTAAACTTTTTTCCTTTTATATTGTTAAATGTTTTTATTTTTGATTTCAATTTAAGAATTTGCAACAGTCTCTTTTGTTGCAGATTATAATCTAAATAATAAATCGTAATAAGTAGGGATAGGCCATACTGTCTTATCAACTAATAACTCTAATGAGTCAACTACATATCTCATTTGGTTAAGCATAGGAACTAGCTCATTGTTATAGTAACAAGCTCTTTCATATTCGTCAGCTATTGCAGTAGCCACTTTTAATCCTTCATTTAAATCTGTTATACAATTTTTTAGTTGATTTTTAAAATTAATAATTTTTATTAGATGCTCTTTATCAAATTGGATAAACTCTTCCTCTTTTAAAGCTTCTCTTACACTATTTATCATTTGAGAAATATTAGTTACATATTTAATAACACAAGGATAAATCTCATTTCTAGCCATTCTTATAGCGGTTGAGATTTCAATATTAGTTTGTTTATTATATCTATCACTATATACTTTAAATCTTGAGTAAAGTTCATTTCTTGTAAGGACTCCATTTCTCTCAAATAATTCAATAGTCTCCTCTCTAATATATACAGGAATACCCTCTATTGTATTTTTTAGATTTGAAAGTCCAAGCTCTTTTGCTCTGTCTATCCAAGAGCTTTCATATCCATTTCCATTGAAGATTATTCTCTTATGAAGATTGTATCTTTCTTTTATAAGTTTAATTATATATTTATTAATATTTTTAGTAGGATCAGTTTTTTCTAAAATATCAGCATATTCTTTCAAAATATCTGCAACAATAGTATTTATCATGAATACAGGTGTAGAAGCTGAAGCACTTGAACCTGGCATTCTAAATTCAAATTTATTTCCTGTAAAAGCAAATGGAGAAGTTCTATTTCTATCAGATAAATCCTTTGCAATTTTAGGGATACGTACTCCAATATCAATAGTTTCATTGATATCAGCAGTCTCTAAGAAAGAAGCATTTCCAATATTTTCAAATAACTCTTGTAATTGCTCTCCTAAGAATATAGATATTACAGCTGGTGGAGCTTCATGTCCTCCAAGTCTATGGTCATTTCCAGGAGTAGCTGTACAAGCTCTTAAAACATCGGCATATCTATCAATTCCTTCAATAACTGCCATAGTATAAAGTAGGAATTGTAAATTATCAGGTTTTAAATTATCAGGATCGTAAAGATTAACTCCAGTATCAGTAGCTAATGACCAGTTACAGTGTTTTCCAGAACCATTTACCCCAGCAAAAGGTTTTTCATGTAAAAGTGCAGCTAAACCATGTCTATTTGCTACCTTTTTAATAGTATCCATAGCTAGATGATTTTGGTCAACTGAAACGTTAGCTGAAGTAAACATTAAAGCTATTTCAAATTGGTTAGGAGCAACTTCGTTATGCTTTGTTTTTGCCATAACTCCAAGTTTCCAAAGCTCAGCATCTAACTCTGACATGAAAATCTCTACTCTTTCTTTAATAGTACCATAGTAGTGATCATTCATCTCCTGTCCTTTAGGAGGAAGATTTCCAAATAGAGTTCTTCCAGCAAGAGCTAAGTCTTGTCTTCTATCCCAGAACTCTTTTTCTACTAGGAAATACTCTTGCTCTACTCCAAGAGTTACATTGATATGTTTTGTGTTAAAATCACCTAGAAGTCTTTGAATTCTTAGTGCTTGTGCTTCAACTGATTTTATAGATCTTAAAAGTGGAACTTTTTTATCTAAGGCTTCTCCATTATATCCAACAAAAGCAGTAGGAATATAAAGAGATTTAGTTACTCCTTCTCCTTTTATAAACATAGGAGAACTAGTATCCCAAGCTGTATATCCACGAGCTTCAAAAGTAGATCTTAATCCACCATTAGGGAAAGAAGAAGTATCAGCTTCACCTTTTATTAAATCTTTTCCAGAAAATTGAGACATAATAGTTCCTTCAGAAGTTACAGAGATGAAAGATTCGTGCTTTTCAGCAGTAAGTTCAGTAAGAGGTTGGAACCAGTGTGTAAAATGAGTAGCTCCCTTTTCAGTTGCCCAACTTTTAACAGCATTAGCTATAACATCGGCTACTTCTAGTGACATTTCAGCATCTCCAAGTTGAACAGCTTTGAATTTTTTAAAAATAGAACTAGGAACCCTACTTTTTAATTCAAGCTCTGAAAAATAATTTACTCCAAAGACATCTAACATAGTGTTCATTTAAGAAATCCTCCTTAATAAATATAGATTAAATAATAAAATTTCAATACAACAAGTATATATTTTTTAAAAAAATAGTACGAATTTTATTCATGAGATTAATTATATTATTAGAGATTTTAACATATGTTCATAATATAATCAATAGCTTTTTAAAAAACTTTTTTGGTAAATTAAAAAATTGAAAAAAAAGCTAAAATAAGATATAATTTTATATAGTATATGAGTTGTGTGAAGGGGTGGATTTTTAATGGAACGATTGGCAGGAAAAAGTGTCTATGAAGGGGTTGTAATAGGAGAAACATACTTAGATATAGATACAAATTTACAAAATGAAAAGGAAAATATCACCTTTGAAGAAATAGAAAAGGAAAAAATAAGATTAGAACAGGGAATAGAGAATACAATTTTTGATTTGAAAACCTTAAAGAAAGATTTAAAAGGAAAATTAAATGAAAAAGAATTAGGGGTAATAGAAGCTCATATTCTATTGTTAGAAGATCCTATGTATATTTCTGATATAAAGAATTTAATAGTAAAAAAGGAAAAAAAAGCTGAGTTTGCTGTAAAAGAAACTACAGAAAAATTTATAAAGCTTTTTGAAAATATAGATAGTCCAATATATAGACAGAGAGGACTGGATATTAAAGATGTCAGTAAAAGACTTATAGAAACTTTAAAAAGTGTAAGTGAAGACTATAAAAATTTTGACCAAAAAATATTAATAACAAAAGAAATTTACCCAACTGAGCTTTTAAAACTTCACAAAGAAGGAGTAAACTTAAAAGGAATAATAATGGAATATGGAGGAGAAACTTCCCATGTAGCTATATTAGCTAAGGCTCTAAAAATACCTACTCTTATGGGAGTAAATGATATATTTAATCATAATTGGAAAGGGAATATTATTTTAGACACTACTGAAGATAATAATTATGTAATAGTTGATCCAAGTGAAGAGGAGATAAAAGAGTATCAAAAAAAGCAAAAAAAGTTTTTTAGAAAAATTGAAGCTATAAAAGAGGGAGCTAAATTACCAAGTGTAACCCAAGATGGAATAAAAGTTGAATTATATCTTAATTTGGGAGATACAGAGCAAGGAAAATTATCTGATATAGATAGGAAATTAGTAGCAGGTGTAGGACTTCTTAGAACAGAATTACTGTATATGAAAAGTCAGGATTTTCCAACAGAAGAAGAGCAAATGGATAAGTATCTTCAAATATTAAAAGGCTTTTCAAAAGAACAGTCAATAATAATAAGAACGTTAGATATCGGGGCTGATAAACAACTTTCATATTTTAAAATGATAAACGAAGCTAATCCATTTTTAGGATTAAGAGGAATTAGATTTTCATTGAGATATAGAGAAATTTTTGAAACACAATTAAGAGCTATACTTAGATTATCTAATGAGAAAAATATAAAGATAATGTATCCTATGATAACTACTTTATTAGAAGTAAGAGAAGCAAATAAAGTATTAGAAAAAGTAAAAGGAGATTTAAGAAAAGAAAATATTCCTTTTGATGAAAATATAGAAGTAGGGATAATGGTAGAGGTGCCATCAGTAATAATGATGGCAGAGGCTTTTGCTAGAGAGATAGATTTTTTTAGCGTTGGAAGCAATGATTTAACTCAATATATACTAGCTACAGATAGATTATCTGAAACAGTTGGAGAATTATATAGTTCATTTAATCCAGCAGTGTTAAGAGCTATATATCATGTGAAAAAAGCAGCAGATAAATATAATAAAAAAATCTCTGTATGTGGAGAAATGGCAGGGGATTTAAAAGGAATAGTTGCATTATTGAGCTTAGGGATAAAGGATTTAAGTATGGTAGAATCATCAATTTTATCTGCTAAATCTTTAGTAAGAGGTTTAGAGTATAAAGCTTTAGAAAATATAAGAGAGAATATCTTAAGTTGTGAAACAGAAGAGCAAGTAAAAAATATTTTAAAAGAGTATATAAATTATTAAATTAGGAGATTTTAAAAAATGAAAAGTAGAATAGTAGAGATAAAAAATAAAGCAGGTCTTCATGCTAGACCATCATCATTGTTTGTTCAACTTGTTACAGGATTTGATTCAGATATAACTGTAAAATGTGATGATGAAGAGATAAATGGTAAGAGTATAATGGGTCTTATGCTATTAGCAGCTGAACAAGGAAGAAAATTGGAGCTTATAGCTGATGGTCCTGATGAAGATGAGATGTTAGATGCATTAGTAGATTTAATAGAAGTAAAAAAATTTAATGAGGAATAGTTATGGAGATAATAAGAGCAAAGCATATGGGATTTTGTTTTGGAGTTGCTGGAGCTATTAGTATGTGTCATAAAGTTTCTAGTGATGAGAAAAATAGAGATAAAAGAATATATATACTGGGAATGTTAGTCCACAATGAGCATGTAGTAAATCAACTTTCAAAACAAGGATTTAAAATTGTAGAGGAGATGGATATTTTACAAGGAAAGGATGAGTTACAAAAGGGAGATGTTGTAATAATTAGAGCTCATGGTACCTCAGAAAGAATTTTTAATATTCTAAAAGAAAAAGAGGTAGAGATATATGATGCTACTTGTGTATTTGTAACTCAAATAAGAAAAACTCTTGTAGAAATGGAAAAAAAAGGGTATGATATATTATTTATAGGAGATAAAAACCATCCTGAAGTAAAGGGGATAATCTCTTTTGGAAAAAGGGTAACTGTTTGTAATGACTTAGAAGAGCTACAAAGTATAGAGATAGATCCTAAAAAAGAGTACTGTCTATTGACGCAAACAACTTTAAATAAAAAAAAGTTGGAAAAAATAAAAAGTTATTTGGAAAATAGCTATCAAAATGTTAAAATATTAGATAAGGTATGTGGTGCTACTCAAGTGAGACAAGAAGCTGTAGAAGAATTAGCTCAACAAGTAGATATGCTCATAGTTGTAGGAGGAAAAACTAGTTCAAATACTAAGAAGTTATATGATATTTCAATTAGTTATAATCCTAATACATATTTAATTCAAGATGAGAATGACTTAAAAAAAGAGTGGTTTGAAGGGAAGAATAAAATAGGTATAACAGCAGGAGCCTCAACACCAGAAGAAATAGTAATTAAAATAGAAAATCAAATAAGGGGGATTCATTAATGTATAACAACGAAAATTATGATGAATTTGAAGCTCTGCTAAATGAGTACTTACCAGCAGAGGAAAAAACAAGGGTAAGAGCAACAGGAGTAATAGCACAAAGAGATAGAAACTTTGCTTATCTTGATGTACAAGGACAACCAACAAGTGTTAGAGTTAGAAACGAAGAGCTTTTAGCTTATAACATAGGTGATGAAGTAGAGATACTTTTAGTTGGAGAAACTGAAGATGGAGAATTCATAATCGGTTCAAGAAGAAGAATTGATATGGAAGATAATCTAAAAAAATTAGAAGAAGCTTTTGAGAAAAAAGAGATAATTACAGGAAAAATTGTAAAGAGAATAAAAGGTGGATATATGGTAGAAGCTATGTTCCATCAAGGATTCTTACCTAACTCTCTATCAGAAATTAATATGAAAGATGGAGAGAACTTCATAGGTAAAGAAGTTCAACTTATGATAAAAGATATCCAAACAGAAAAAGATAAGAAAACTAAAAAAATAACTTTTTCAAGAAAAGATATCACTTTACAAAAAGAGGAACAAGAGTTTTCTCAATTAAAAGTAGGAGATGTAGTTGAAGCTGAAGTAACTGATGTTTTAGACTTTGGATTATCAGTAAAAATAGGACATTTAAGAGGATTTGTACATATCTCTGAAATCTCTTGGAAAAAATTAGAAAAATTAACTGATGAGTATAAAAAGGGAGATATAATAAAAGGAGAGATAATCTCTTTAGAAGCTGAAAAGAAAAATATAAAACTTTCTATAAAAGCTTTAACAAGAAATCCTTGGGATGTTGTAGCTGAAACTGTAGGAGTAGATTCAGTTGTAGAAGGAAAAGTTACTAAATTACTTCCTTATGGAGTATTTGTAGAAATAGCTGATGGAGTAGAGGGACTTATCCATATGTCTGACTTCACTTGGAATAAGAAAAGAGTTAATCTTGGAGAGTTTGTACAAGTGGGAGATACAGTAAAAGTTAGAGTTCTTGAGTTTGTACCAGCTGAAAGAAAATTAAAATTAGGAATAAAACAACTTTGTGAAAATCCTTGGGATACTGCTGAGGAGAGATTTGCTGTTGGAAAAGAGTTAGCAGCAAAAGTTTTAGAAGTAAAACCATTTGGACTATTTGCAGAAGTTGAGCCTGGAGTAGATGTATTCATCCACCAATCTGATTATAATTGGCAAGGAGAACCTAATAAAAAATTCTCTGTAGGAGATACTGTAAACTTTAAAGTTATAGAGTTAAATATGGAAGATAATAAAATAAAAGGAAGTATAAAAGCTTTAACTAAGAGTCCATGGGAAGTAGCTTTAGAAACTTATAAAGTAGGGCAAACAGTAGAGAAAGAGATTAAAAATATTATGGATTTTGGATTATTCTTAAATCTAAGTAAAGGTGTAGATGGATTTGTACCTGCTCAAATGGCATCTAAAGACTTTGTTAAAAATTTAAAAGATAAATTTAAAGTTGGAGATGTTGTAAAAGCTCAAATTGTTGAAATAGATAAAGAGAAACAAAGAATAAAATTATCTATTAAGAAAATAGAATTAGAAGAAGAGAGAAGAGAAAATCAAGAGCTATTATCTAAATATGGAACTTCTTCTACTGAAGAGTAATTAATAAATTTTAATAGATGAATAATTAATTAGAAAGGGTTACTATGAATTTTAAGATTTGTAGTAATCCTTTTATTATAATACTACTCAGCTAGTAAATTAATTTAGGAATAATTCTTAGTTTTCTTTTAAATTAAAAATAGTTTAGCATTCACTATATGTTAATATTTTTTAAAAACAAAATAAAAAAACATTTATTTGTAACAAAATTGACACAAAAAAAGTGTATACTTTAAACATAATAAATCTTTCCCCAAGATATTTTAATATAGATTAATAAAAACAGCAGAGTTTTTAAAGTTCTCTGCTGTTTTTATTTTTTGTAATTTTTAAAGAGAGATAATATTTTGATACTCTTCAGGGGTATCTATATCTAAAAACTCTATCTTATTCGGGAAATCTACAAAGGAGATAAGAGATGAGTTTTTGATAACCTCTCTACCACCAGTATCACCTTCTAGATTTAAAAGTTCCTTTCTTTTATCTTTTGGAAAAAATACTGGGGAAAATCTTTCTCCCTCTGCTCTAGGAATAGTGATATAATTATATTTTAAAAATTCAAAATAGATTTTTAAGATATTATTTTTAGTTAGAAGTGGTTGGTCTCCAGTGAAAAAAACTATTCCCTCTCCACTAGAGTTACTAACTCCTAATTTTACACTTTCACTCTGTCCAAGATGAGCATTTTTGTTTTCCAAATAGATATAATTAAATTTTTTAGCTAAAGATTCTACCCAATCTTCTCTACCACATACGTATATATTGTAGAAAGGGAGAAAAGAGAGTTTTTCTAAGGTGTAACCTAATAAATTTGTATCTCTATATGGAAGTTGTAACTTATTTTTTCCCATTCTTTTAGAATAACCAGAAGCCATAACTATTGCATCAGTGGGGATATATTTAAAGATATAATTGTTGTGTATAGAACCTAATACAAAATTATAAGAAGAATTATCTTTTTTTAATTGATTGCAAACTTCTAAAGTCAATGAAAATTTTTCAAGATAATTTTCTTCATCAATACCATTAAAGAAAATATATTTTTTACTAGAAGGAGAATTTTTAAAAAAATCTCCTAATTTGATATAATCTATTAAAAAATTTTCATCAACAGTTTTATTTACATAACAATTAAATTTTTCTTTAAAAAGTTCAAACCTATGAATATTATTTTCTTCTAATTTTAAATCTAAAATATCTAAATTAATTATCCCAATAACTTTTGTAGAAAAACTTGGAATACAAGGCTCTGTATTATTCCAAGCCTTTATTTTTTTTTCTTTAGCCCCATCTCCTTCTATTAAAATAAAATCAAAATCTTTTTTTAAATCAAAAATCTTATTATAAGAAAGAGAGTGTAACTTATTATTTTCTATTTTATCTCCATAAATAAATATATTTTTAGCTAATCCTTTAGTTTTGTGGTTAGGTAATATTAACTCTTCATATTCATCTATTTTAGGAGTAAATATTTTAGTAGTAGTTGTAACTAATACTCTTCCTAAAGTAGAAAGCTCTCTAGCAAGTGAAAACATAAGAGAAGTCTTTCCACCAGCTCCTGTAATAGTAATAATATCCCCTTTTTTTATATCAAATACTTTTGTTAGCATCTATTCACCTCATCTTTTTTTATATTTTATGATAGAATAGGTAGTTAATGCAAGATAAATAATAAAAAAACTCAAGAACGAAAATTATTCTTGAGTTTTATATTAAGAAGATAATTTATTACCAAGTAGGAATATATCCACCTTTAAATTTTTCTAATACATATTTTTTCATCTTATCACTTTGATAAGCTTTTACAAAGGCTTTGATATCCTCTCTATTTTCATCACCTTTTCTTACAGCAAAAATATTAACATATGGAGATTTAGTTACGTCCTCAACTAAAATAGCATCTTCAGTAGGAATATATCCAGCTTCTACTGCATATCCACCATTGATAACACAAGCAGCCACATCTTTTATAACTCTAGGAAGTTGTGGAGCTTCTATTAATTTAAACTTTAATTTTTTAGGGTTTTCAACGATATCAAATTCTGTTGCTAGTAGATTACTAGGGTCTTCTAACTTTATAATTCCAGCATTATGTAACATAATAAGTGCTCTTCCAGCATTAGTAGGGTCATTAGGAATAGCAATAATAGATTTTGCTGGGATTTCATCTACAGATTTATATTTTTCTGAGTATAGTCCAAGAGCTACTACATAAGTTTCTCCTGCAGAAACCAAATCCAATCCCTTATCTTTACAAAATTGATTTAGATATTGAATATGTTGGAATGAATTTATATCAATAGCTCCATCGGCTAATGCTAAGTTTGGAGTTACATAGTCATTCATCTCTATTAATTCTAACTCTATCCCTTGAGCAGCTAAATCATCTTTTATTATATTAAACATTTCTACTCCTGGGTAAGAGCTAGTTCCTAATTTTAAAGTTTTTCCAAATGTAAGTCCAGATATAACTAATAGAAGTAGTATTATCAATTTTTTCATAAATTTCCTCCAGATGTTTTAAATATTTTAGAATGTAGCAACTACTCCACCATTGTAGTTAGCTAAAATATATTGTTTTACTTTTTCACTTTGTAAAGCTTTTATAAGTTTAACGATATCCTCTTTATTTTCATCTCCCTCTCTTACTGCTAAGATATTAGCATATGGAGATTCTTCTCCTTCTAGAGTTAGAGCATCTTTTACTGGAGAGAATCCAGCTTCTAAAGCATAGTTACCATTGATTACAGCAGCAGCTACGTCAGGTAAAACTCTAGGAAGTTGTGGAGCTTCAATAGGTTTAAATTTTAATTTTTTAGGATTTTCAACAATATCAAACTCTGTTGCATATAGATTGTTAGGATCAGCTAATTTGATAAGCCCTTTGTTGTGTAGTAATATAAGTGCTCTTCCTCCATTAGATGGATCATTAGGAATAGCAATTGTAGCTTTTGCTGGTATATCTTCAAGTTTTGTATATTTTTTAGAGAATACTCCTAATGGTTCTACGTGGATTTTTGCAGCTGAAACAAGTTTTAAATTTCTTTCACTTGCAAATTTTTCTAAATATGGATAGTGTTGGAAGTAGTTAGCATCTATCTCTCCATCAGCTAATGAAAGGTTTGGTGTTACATAGTCAGTAAATTCTATAACTTTTAAATCTACTCCTTGAGCTTTTAAATCATCTTTTACTAAGTTTAAAAGTTCAGCATGTGGAACAGGTGTTGCTCCAACTTTTAATTCTCCAGCTAGAGAGTTTACTCCTAATGTTAAAAGTCCTGCTAATAAAAGTGTTCTTAGTGATAGTTTCATATTATCCTCTCCCTTATGTTATTATATGTTATCTATTTTTTTTGGCTCTGTAAACTAAATAATTTCCTAGTGATTGTAAAATTTGAACCACTATTATAATAACTATTACAGCATAAACCATAATATCTGTTTTAAATCTTTGATATCCAAATCTGATAGCTAAGTCTCCTAGTCCACCAGCTCCTATTGTACCAGCCATAGCAGAGAAACCTATAAGGCTAACCACTGTAACTGTTATTCCATGAATTATATGGGGCATAGTTTCAGGGATCATAACTTTAAATATTATTGTCCAGTTATTTGCTCCCATACTAGAACTAGCTTCAATAAGTCCTTTATCTACTTCGTTTAAAGCTCCTTCTATCATTCTAGCTACAAATGGAGCTGCTGAGATAGAAAGAGGAACTATTGCTGCTGTACTTCCTATTGTTGTCCCTACTATTATTCTTGAAAGCGGGAAAAGAAGTATCATAAGTATGATAAAAGGAAATGATCTTAAAGTATTGATTATAAAGTCTAATACTTTATTTAATTTTGGCCTTTCTAAAATATTTCCTTCTTTAGTAACAGTAAGAAGTATTCCTATTGGGAAACCAATTAATAATGAAAAAAGTGTTGAGAAAAAAACCATGTATAATGTTTCTAATGTAGATGTCCATATCATACTAAATACCATTGTATATCACCTCTGTAAGTACTCCTGCTTCATTTTTAAACCAAGATATAGCTTCTTTTTGTTGCTCCATATCTCCAGATAGCTCTATAAATAGATGTCCTACTTTCATAGTAGAAAGATTATCAATAGAACCACCAATTATACTAAAATCTATATTGAAAGTTCTTACAGCTTGAGAGATAATAGGGTCTTCAGCTATTGTACCTAAGAAATCAAGTCTAACTATTGATTTACCTTTTGTTTTCATTATCTCTATTCCTTTTTCTTCCACTCCTGGTAGATAAGAGATTAACTCTTTAGTTACTTCAGATTGTGGATTAGAAAATATATGGTGTACACTTCCAGATTCTACAATTTTTCCATCAGCCATAACTGCTACTCTATTGCAAATATCTCTAATTACTTCCATTTGGTGAGTTATCATTACTACTGTAAGTCCAAATTGTTTTTGTATATTTTTTATTAATTCTAGTATCGATTTTGTAGTTTTAGGATCAAGAGCTGAAGTAGCTTCATCTGAAAGCAATATATCTGGATTATTTGCTAGTGCTCTAGCAATAGCTACTCTTTGCTTTTGTCCTCCAGATAGTTGTGATGGATAGTAGTTTTCTTTATCTGATAATTCTACTACTTCTAATAATTCTTTAACTCTTTTATCTATATCAGCTTTATTCCAACCAGCTATCTCTAAAGAAAAAGCGATATTTTCTCCCACTGTTCTTGAAGAGAGTAAGTTAAAGTGTTGGAAAATCATTCCTATTTTTTTTCTTCTTTCTAATAAATCTTTTTTAGAAAGAGAGGTAATATCCACTCCATCTATTATAATTTTTCCACTTGTTGGTTCTTCTAATCTATTTAGAAGTCTTATTAATGAAGATTTTCCAGCACCACTTAGTCCTATTACTCCAAAGATATCTCCTGTTTTTATCTCTAAAGATACATCTTTTACAGCATGATAACCATTAGAATATATCTTATTTATCTTTTGTATCTCTATCATTTTTTCCTCCTGTAAATATTTTATAGTAAAAAAAATCTCTATTACCATCAAGTAATAGAGATTTAATAGAGCTTTTTTAGTTCTATCCATCTTTCTGGAATTAGCACCACACTTTTTAAGCAGGTTGCTGAAACGTCCTAGGGCCAGTCCCTCAGTTTCTCTTGATGGTTAATTTCTTTGTTAGAGCTATAATATAATTTTTTTATAAAAATGTCAATACTTTTTTTTAAAATATAAAAATTTTTTATTAAAATTTATTTTTTAGGAGTAGAAGCAACAATAAAATCTTTATATTTTTGTAAACGAGTTTTATACTCTTCAGTTTTTTTAGCTTCCATAAGTTTACTTTCATTAGTTTTGATATCATTCATATGAATAAATTTTCCAGAAAGAGTATTATGAGCATGTTCTAATTGTTCTTCAGGAAATATAAATTTAAGTCCAGTTTCATTTATTTCAAACTTACCAATAATTCCACATAGGCAACAAGTAGCACTTCCATCATTTTGTACATAGAAATTTCTACTATGACAGTGAGGGCATACTCCACTATCTCCTTTGAAAGTAGCATTTTCAATATCTCTTGCTGCTAAAGTAAGATTTCTTCCAATTTCTTGAACTCTTTTTATCTTGTCATCTTCCATAATAATTCCTTTAGACCAAGGAAAAACTTCATTATCTATGGTTTTCCACATTGGAGTAAGGGATAACATTTCACAATCACACTGAACTCTAGTTGTCCAATCAGAACCACCTATTCCAATATAAGAGATAACTTTATCTTTGAAGTTTCTTTCATCTGGTACAACTCCACCATTTTCTTCGGCAATTTTTTTAGCTACTACATTGTTTCCTCTATCCATTCTAGGACCAAAACGGTCTACTACAGTTCTGAATATTCCAGCTGCTCCTTTTTCAAAAATAGGTACTGTAAATATAATTCCATCTGCATCTAACATCTTTCCTTTTAGCCATTCAAAATCATCATTTAACGAGCAGATATTTCCTCTACCGCTCATTAAAGCTTTAACACAAGCTATACAACCAGTACAATGTTTTAAATCTAAGTCTAAAAGTCTAATAAATTCAACTTCTGCTCCTAATTTTTTAGCTTCCATTAGAGCTTCTTTACACATAGCATCATTATTTCCATTTTTTGTTCCTGCTGAAATTCCTAATATTTTCATTTTTTAACCTTCCTTAATTATTTTATATTTGTTTTAAACTATGGTCATTTTAATTTGTAAAATGGTATTCAGTTCCATCTCTTAAAAAATCTCTTTCTGCATGTTCTTCTAAAAATATACTTACAATATCTTTATATGGAGTTAAATATGGGAAAATATCATTAGATTTAGCCCAAGTAGGTTTTTTTACATTTGGAGTTTCTTCTATCCAATTTTTTTTCCAAGTTTTAGAATCTTTATACCAAAACTCAACTATTCTAACAAAGGGAGAAGTTTTAGGTTCAATAGACTTATAAGAGAAACATCTAAGTAGATCTTTTTGTTTTATTATTTCAGGAATAAAATTATTATAGAACCATTTCTCTCCCTCATCTTCTTTAACTCCTGTTGGATATTTTAAAGCTACTACAAATCTATAAAATGGTCCATCATCACTTGTAAGTCCATAACCTTTAAAATCGTCATCAATTTTTCTATTGACAAAAACAAAGGCAGCAGGATGAGCATTTTTATTATCTTGAACTCCCCAATCTGCTCTTTTAGTAGAATCAATAGGGTTTCCTATCATTTCATTATATCCTTCTACCCATACTTCACTCATTGCAGTTCCTTGATTTAATTCATCTTCCATCGAAAAAGGATCTTCTCTCCAATAATGTTCAGTCATTCTCCAGTTATAAGCTCCATATTTTTCTCCACCTTCAGGAATAGGAAGAGCTCTGTAAGTTGAATATCCTGCTAAAATAGGACCATTAATATTGATTGTATCTTGAGCATGATATTTAAAAAGCCACCTATTAGCTTTAGGTAAATCATTAAGATCAGTTAAATTTAAAATTAAATAGCTTCTTTTTAATTGAGAGGCTAGAATTGGATTATTAAAAAAGATAAAAATTAATAATCCTAAAATAAAAATAATTTTTCTTTTTTTCATAAAAAACACTCCTTTTATGTGGTTAAACACATATTTTTGCTAAAAAAATAGAGTAAGATCACTCTAAATTTTTTATAATTTTATCTAATACATCGGAAAAAATTTTTTTCTCCTCTTCAGATACATTTTTAAAAACAGTATCTAAACTGTGTTCTACAGTTTCTACAACATCACTTTGTATTTGTTTACCTAACTCTGTTAAAAATATTAAATTTATTCTTTTATCATTGAGAGAATTTTTCTTTATAATCAACCCTTTTTTTATAAGAGTATCTACAAGTCTAGAAACACAAGTATGATCTTTTCCAATAAGAGTTCCTATTTGATTTTGAGTAATTCCATTGCTTTCTAATAAAAAGTTAATAACACCCCACTGTTCAGGAGTTATCATAAAATTATTTTCTTTTAATTTTTTATTAAAATTTAAAGTAGTTAATCTAGAAGCTTTATCTAGTTTAAAACCTAAAGATTTTTTTAAATTATAATCACTCATAGTATCTCCTTTTATAATAAGTGTTTAAACACATATTATTTATATCACATAAAAAAGTTTTTTTCAAGAGTTTATTGACAAAAAAATAAAAAAAGTTTAGAATACTTTGTAAGCAAACTTTTTTGAGTAGGAGTATAATTATGAAAAGAGAAAAAAATGAAGATATTGGTTTTTTTGTAAAAAAAATAAGTAACCATATAGAGAGAGAGATGTATAATCAATATAAAAATTATAGTTTAAAAGATATTACCTTAATGAATATAATGATTATAAATTTTCTAGCAACTGTTGATAAAGATAAAGAAGTCTTTCAAAAGGATATAGAGGAGGAGTTTTATATCAATAAAGCAACTGCATCAAAGATGCTTTCGTTGATGGAGGAAAAAAGTCTAATAGAAAGAGTTCCTTTAGAAAATGATGGAAGGTTAAAAAAAATAGTTGTTTTAGAAAAAGGAGAGAGTTTAAAAATAGTTGGAAAAGAGATAATAAATAATTTGGAAAATAAATTAAAAAAAGATATCACTCAAGAAGAACTAGATATATTTAAGAAAGTTTGTAGATTATTAATAAAGAATATGGAAAAGTAGATTTTCCTATTTTAAAAGCAAAGTTTGCTAGCATACTAAAAAACGGAGGAAAAATGGAGAAAAATAAAAATTTATTTGAAAAAGTTGAAGTAAAAAAAGCAGTTATGGAGATGGCTATCCCTACAATAATCTCGTCATTAATTGTAGTAATATACAATATGGCAGATACATTTTTTGTAGGACAGACTCAAAATCCACTTCAAGTGGCAGCTGTATCTTTAACAAATCCAATTTTTGTAATGTATATGGCTATATCTCAACTTATTGGTATTGGAGGAAGTACATTGATTTCAATATTTTTAGGAAAGAGAAAAAGAAAATATGCAAAGCAGTGTTCAAGTTTTTCTTGTTATTCATCATTAGGATTGGGAGTAATTTTTGGAGCTATAATCATAATTTTTATGGATAATATATTAAAATTATTGGGTGCTACTCTAGATACATATATTTTTGCAAGAGAGTATCTGTTTTATATAGCTCTAGGTGGACCTGTTATTTTATTTTCTAATGCTTTTGGTCATACTGTTCGTGGAGAAGGAGGAGCTAAGGCATCAATGATAGGTGGAATGATTGGAACAATTGTAAATATAGTTTTAGATCCAATATTTATCTTAACTTTGGGAATGGGAACAGCAGGAGCTGCTATAGCTACAGTTATTGGAAACATAGCTGGCACATTATATTATATTTATTATTTTAATTATAGAAGCCCGTTATTAACAATATCATCTAGATACTTTACTTTGAGTCAAGAAGTAGCAGGAAGTTTGTTAAAATTAGGAATACCTGCAGGAATAAATTCAGGGCTTATGAGTATCTCTACCATATTTTTAAATAATATTTTACTTATTTACGGAAATAGTGCAGTTGCTGCTATGGGAATAGTAACAAAGATATATCTATTAATAGCTCTAATACATATGGGAATTGCTAATGGTATCCAACCTCTTTTAGGATATTGTTATGGAGCTAAATTAAAAAAGAGATTTATGGATATTATGAAATTTAGTTTAAAATTTTCAATAAGTATAGGCTTAATATTGACAGTAATTTATATAGTTTTTAGTAAAGAGATAATAGAATTATTTATTCAAGATAGAGAGGTTATTGAATATGGGGCAAAGATGTTAGTGGCTACTTCGTTAGCAGGACCTATATTAGGAGTAATGTTTTTATCAATAAATGGAATGCAGGCTATTAATAATCCTCTACCTGCTACTGTATTATCTTTAGCAAGACAGGGCTTATTGTTTATACCTTTGCTATTTGTGATGAACTCTTTTTTAGGATTGACAGGAGTTAACTTCACACAAACTGTGGCAGACTATATTTCTATTGTAATAGGAGTATTTTTATTTATAAATTCATTAAAAAAAGTAAAAGAATAAAAAATAGGAGCTAGTACAATTTAAAATTTGTAATAGCTCCTTCATTTTATAAGTTTATAAATTTTTTCTTATCTTTTTTCTTAGAAAACTTAAATGAAAAAGGAAGTTCCTTTCTAAGAATAATTATACTAACAATAAAACACATAAGATCCGAAGCTGGAAGAGATAACCAAACCCCAGTTTCTCTTAAAAATAATGGAAGTACAATTATTGAGATTATAAAAAATACAATACTTCTCAATGAGGAGATTATATTAGATAGTTTTGTCATTCCTTTAGATTGTAAGTATGATATATTGATAAAGTTTGCTCCTTGAAAGATAATAGCACTAGCAAATAAAATCAATCCATGTGCTGCTAAATCAACAAGAGCTTTATCATTATTAAATAATTTTACTAGATGTTTTCCAAAGAATATTACAGTTAATAGTATAGATGAAGATATCAAGAAAGTAACTATATGCCCTAATCTATATGTTTTTTTAACTCTCTCATACTCTTTTATTCCATAGTTATAGCTTATAACAGGTTGAATTCCTTGAGATAATCCAGTAAATAGACATCTAAATATATAACAAATATATGCAACAATACAGTAAGCTGATACTCCAATTTCTCCTAAAAATTTCATAAAGGAGATATTAAAAAGAGCATTTGTAAGTGCTGCCGTAAATTCTATTGTAAATGATGGAAATCCAATAGAGATAATATTTTTAAGAAAAGTTAATTTTAACTTTTGGAATTTATATTTTATTTTACAATCTATTCTATAAAAATATTTTACTAAAAATAAAAAAGAAAATAATTGTCCAATAGCTGTGGCAAAAGCACCACCAAAAACTCCCCATTTAAATACTATGATAAATAACCAATCTAGAAATACATTAGTAATAGCTCCAATAACCATAGATATAAAAGCGTATACAGGAGATTTATCATTTCTAACTACTGCATTTAAACTATTAGATAGCATCAAAAATATCATAGCAATAACACAAGTATATAGGTATGTTTTAACTTGTAAAGCTAACTGCTCACTTGAACCTAATAAAAAGATTAAACTATCTCCACTAATTAAAACTAATCCCAAAATAATAACATAGGAAATAATATTCAAAGTAACTATATGTGAAAAACAAGTATTTTTAAACTTAATATTTTTAGGACGTAAGGACATTAAAGTAGCTCCACCAGTTCCAATCAATAAACTTATGGCAATACCAAGATTGATAACAGGATAAGCAATATTTACAGCAGCAAGTCCGTCAGCTCCTACCCCTTGTCCAATAAAAATTCCATCTACAATAGCGTAGAGAGCATTAACCATCATACCAGTAACGGCAGGTATTGAAAAATTAAAAAATAGTTTTGAAACAGAGTCTCTTTTTAAATCAATAGCCTTAAACATTATTCCTCCAAATAAAAAATCAAAATCTCATTACAATAGAGTAAGGTATAAACTTAAAATAGTCAAGGAGAAATTAAAATATAGTAAGATTTAATTTCTTAGATAAATCTTCTAAAAGAGCAACACCAGCAATAGGATTTCCTTTTTCATCTAGAGATGGACCATAGACACCAATAGCCATCTTACCAGGAACAACAGATAGTATTCCACCACCTACACCACTTTTAGATGGGATACCAACTCTTATAGCAAACTCTCCAGAACTATCATACATTCCACAAGTAACCATTAATGTTTTTATAATAGTGGCTACTCTTGGTGAGATAATTGTTTCTCCAGTAGAAATTTTTCCATTATTAACTAGAAAAAGTGCTATTTTTGAAAGAGTTTCAGCAGTCACCTCAATAGAACATTGTTTGAAATAAACTGTAAGAGCATCTTCTACATTTCCATCAATTATGCCCTCACTTTTCAAAAAATACCCCATAGCTCTATTTCTATTTCCTGTTTCTGCTTCTCCACAATAGATTTTATAATTTACATCAAGAGTACTGTCTTCAGAGATTAATTTAAAAAAGTCCAAAAGACGTTCAAATTTCTCTCTAGCATCTTTTCCTTTTATCATAGAGGAAACAGCAATCGCTCCAGCATTAATCATAGGATTATAGGGCTTTCTTCCACGAGAAGTTTCAAGTTTTACTATTGAGTTAAATGGATCGCCAGTAGGTTCCATACCTACTTTAGAGAATACATATTCCTCGCCATTGTCTAGAATTGCTAGCATAAGAGTTACTATTTTAGATATACTTTGTATAGTGAATTTTGTATTCCAATCTCCAGCATGAAATTTATTTCCAGTGATATCAGTTATAAAAATTCCTAGAGCATCTTTTTGGGCTTTATCTAGTTCTGGAATATAGTTAGCAACATTCCCATATTGACTAATAGTTCTATTTTTTATAACTAATTCATCTAATATTTCATTTAATTTCATTTTTTCACCTCTTCATATTTATAAGATAATTATATCAAAAAAATAAAATTATTTAAACTTTTTAAAGAAAAACTACGTCAAAAAAATATAGTAATTAATTCATAAAATTCTTTCCCCAAGAAAAAAGAGGAGTTTGTATATTCGGTGCAAACTCCTCTTTTTATCAAAATTATTTTTTAGTAGGAACTATCTCTATCCAATATCCATCTGGGTCTCCTATAAAATAGATTCCCATAGCAGGATTTTCGTATATAATAACTCCCATCTCTTTATGTTTTTTGTAAGCTTCTTCATAATTTTCAGTAGTAAGGGCTAAGTGGAACTCTTCATCTCCTAAATCATATTTTTCCTCTCTATCTCTAAGCCAAGTAAGTTCAAGAGAAAAATGTCCCTCTCCATCCCCAAGATAAATTAATTTATAGCTCCCATCTTCAGCTTCCTTTCTTCTTACTTCTTTTAATCCTAAAGCTTCCTCATAAAATTTTAAGCTTTTTTCTAAATCTAATACATTAAAGTTGAAATGGTTAAATTTAAACATATTAATCCTCCTTAAAAAGTTGATAGATAAATTATATCAAAGCAGAATAAAAGTTGTCAAAAATAATATTAACAGCTATAATATAGAGAATAGTTGTATTTAGGAGGTAGAGATGAAGATTTTTTATATTTATCACAGTGGATTTGCAGTAGAAACAGAAAATTATAAGTTAGTGTTTGATTATTATATGGAACCTAAAAGAAATAGTGGAAATTTTAGAATAGATGATTTTATAAAAAGTGATAAAAAATTATTAGTATTTTCATCTCATGGACATGGGGATCATTTTAATAGTGAGATATTAAAGTGGAAAGAAAAAAATTCAAAGGTAGAATATGTTTTAAGTGATGATATTAAAGCAGAAGTAAAAAAATATTTTGTAAAAGAGGGAGATACTCTAAGCATAGATGGATTAGAGATAAAAGTTTTTGGATCAAGTGATTTAGGGGTATCCTATTTTGTAAAATGTGATGGAAAGAGATTCTTTCACTCAGGAGATTTAAATTGGTGGGCTTGGCCAGATGATACACCAAAAGAAGAAGAGGATATGAGAGATCTTTATATGAGTAAAATGGAAAAAATAGTAGAGAATATAGAAAAAGTGGATTATCTATTTTATCCAGTTGACCCAAGATTAGAGGAAAATAGCTTTTTAGGTGTGGAAGATTTTATAAAAAGAGTTGAAGTAAAAAATATAATTCCAATGCATATGTGGGATAAGTATAAAATAGCTGAAGAGTTGGAAAAAAGAGTTAATATAAATGTTATAAAAATTGTAAAAAATTGTGAGAAAATATTTGAGATATAGGGGGGAGAATTTTTATGTTAACAATAAGATTTGCAAAAAAAGAGGATGTAGAGAGAATCGCTGATATAGAATTAGAATGTTTTCCAGTAGCAGAAGCAGCTGATAGAGAGACATTAAAAATAAGATTTGAAGCTTTCAGTGAAAATTTCTTAGTAGCAGAAAAAGATGGAAAAGTAGTAGGATTTATAAATGGTTGTACAACTAATACTCCAGAACTTCCAGACGAGCTGTATCATAATACAAAACTACATAAACCTAATGGAGATTATCAGACAGTTTTTGGACTAGATGTAGTACCTGAATATAGAAAACAGGGAATAGCTGAAGAATTGTTGAAAAAATTAATAGGATTGAGTATAGAAAGGGGTAAGAAAGGAGTAGTTCTTACTTGTAAAGACCATTTAGTACATTACTATTCTAAATTTGGGTTTAAACATCTAGGAATATCAGCTTCTTCACATGGGGGAGCGAAGTGGAATGATATGTATTTAGAGCTAAAGAATAAATAAAATATTGATAAAACTCGTATTTTTTGATATAATATACTCTGAATAAAAATTAAGGATAGTAAGGGTAGAGAAGATTATGAGCTTAGAAAAGAGAGATGATATACTAGAAAAAATATACTTTATGTTAAAAATAGATGAGAGAGGAGCCTATGTTACTCCAGTAGATTCTAATGGAGAGATGTTGGAAAATATTGAGGTAGATGAAGAGGCAGAAGATACTACTAGTCAGATTTTAACATATATAAAGGGAATAAAAGAGGATAGTTTTTTTATAGATTGGGAAAATGAATATGAAGAAGCATATCTAAATGAACACCCAGATTTGATAGAATATCTGATAGATAATCCTAAACTTGTAAATGAAAAAATGGAGCCACTTAAGTGGGTAAAAAGAGAGAACACACTAGCTCTTATAATTAAAGAAAAGGAAAATAGTGCTACATCTTTAAATACAGAGCTTTTATTAAATGGTTCTATAAATGATTTTATAATTATAAATGAGGATTTAATTTTAGCTGATAATACTTTTTATATTATAGATATGGAGAGTAATGATTTCCATACCTTAAAAGAATTAGTTGGAACTATTGATGAATCAGGATTAGAAAATTTTTTAACTCTTACTATAAAATATTTTAAAAATATTGAGATAGAGTATAAGGATTATAAGGTTGTAATAGGAGAAAAGTGCACTCCTAATCCACAATTAGTAATAGAGAAAATATCCTATGATAATAGTTTGTATCTTCAAGTTACTTTAATGGTATCAGGTATGCATTATGATTTTTTAAAGGGACATGAGATAGAAAAAGTAGCTATTGTTAATAATATGGAGAAAAAAATATCTATTTGTGAAGTGGATATAAGTAGGATATCTGAGGCAGTAGAGGATATTGTAAAGATTTTAGCAAAAAATCAGAAAAATTTAAAGGTAAGAGCAAGTTATTATTTAGATGAAAGTAATCTAATTATTATGCAGGAAAAATTAGCTAAAGAGTTTATTATGCAGGACTTACTACAGTTAGCTTCTAAGTATAGAGTTGTAGGAACTGATAAACTTAGAAAGTATAATATAAAAGCAGTAAAACCAAAGGTTATAGGAAAATTTAGCCACTCTATAGATTTCTTAGAAGGAGAGATAGAGTTAGAGATAGAGGGAGAAAAGTTTTCTATACTAGATGTTCTTTCATCATATAAAAAAGATTCTTATATAATGTTAAGTGATGGAACAAGTGCTCTAATCAATAAGAAATATATTGAGAAATTAGAGAGACTTTTCAAAGATAGTGATAAGAAAAAAGTAAAACTTTCTTTCTTTGATTTACCTCTTGTAGAGGAATTGATAGAGGATAAGATTTTCTCTGAAGAGATGAATAGAACAAGAGATTTCTTTAAGGGAATAAATAATATAAAAAATTATGATATAGAACCTCCAAAGGTAAAAGCCCAACTTAGAGAGTATCAAGAGTATGGATATAAGTGGTTGTCATACCTAATGGATAATAATTTAGGAGGTTGCCTAGCAGATGATATGGGACTTGGAAAAACTCTACAAGCTATCTCTGTATTGACAAGATTACACCAAGTAAAAGGGAGAAAAAGCTTAGTAGTTATGCCAAAATCTCTTATCTACAACTGGGATGGTGAGATAAAAAGATTCAGTCCTAAATTAAAGGTTGGAATATACTATGGAAACTTTAGAAATAGAGATATTATAAAGAAAAATAGTATAATACTTACAACCTATGGAACTATTAGAAATGATATTGAGATTATAAGGGATTATGACTTTGATGCTGTAATATTAGATGAATCTCAAAATATAAAAAATGTAAATGCACAAACAACAAAGGCTATTATGTTACTTAATGCTAAACATAGAATAGCTCTAAGTGGAACACCTATAGAGAATAACCTAAGTGAATTGTATTCATTATTTAGATTTTTAAATCCATCAATGTTTGGAACAATGGAAGAGTTCAATAACTATTATGCTATTCCAATTCAAAGAGAAAATGACCAAGAGGCAATAGAGGAGCTTAAGAAAAAGGTATATCCATTTATCTTAAGAAGAATAAAAAAAGAGGTTCTGAAAGATTTACCTGATAAGATAGAGAAAACTATGTATATTGAGATGAATCCAGAGCAGAAAAAACTTTATGAAGAGAGAAGAAACTACTATTACAATATGGTACACTCTCAAATAAAAGAGAATGGATTAGGAAAGACACAATTTTTTATATTACAAGCTTTAAATGAGTTAAGACAGATAACAAGTTGTCCAGAATCAAAAAGTGTTGGAGTAACTTCTAGTAAGAGAGAGGTACTTATCAATAATATATTAGATGCAGTGGAGAATGGACATAAAGTGTTAGTGTTTACAAACTATATTAACTCTATAAAAAATATCTGTGATGACTTAGAAAAATATGGAATAAAATATCTTTCTATGAGTGGAGCTACTAAGGACAGACAACTATTAGTAGATAAATTCCAAAAAGATAATAAATATAAAGTTTTTGTAATGACTCTTAAAACAGGAGGAGTAGGATTAAACCTTACTGCTGCTGATACAATATTTATCTATGACCCTTGGTGGAATAAGACAGTTGAAAATCAAGCAATAGATAGAGCTTATAGATTGGGACAAGATAGAACAGTATTTTCATATAAACTGATACTAAAAGATACTATTGAAGAGAAGATACTTCAATTACAAGAATCAAAAATAAAACTTCTAGATAGTTTAATATCTGAAGATAGTTCTAGTTTAAAAACACTTACTGAGAAGGATATTGAATTTATTTTAGGAGAATAAAAAAGTTTAGGAGAAGAGATGGCAATAAGTAAAGATAGATTTAGAGAGGCAGTAAATGAGTTTTACTCTAAGGAAGTTTTATTTAAACTTTATACTAAATATTTTTTAGACTGGATAGCTGAAGGGTATATAGGGAGTAACCTAGGACTTTTTGAAATCTCTTTAATTAGTGAAAATAGTAATAAACAGACTTTTTTAGATTTGTTAGAGCAATTTTATTCTAAAGAAGAGATATTCTGTACAATCTTTGAAAAATTAGATAAAGATGTAAGAGAGGTTTTTGAAGAGGTTGCTTGGAATGGGAAATTTTTTATTACTAATAGAGAAAGATTTTTAAAATTAGAAAATAATTATGACATCAATAAGGACTTAAAAGAGGAGTTTTTATTCTTTAAAGCTGATAAGGATATAAAAAAGGGAGAGTATCTTTACCTAGATTATGATATTCTTAGAGTAATAAGAAAATATATGAAAAAGCCAGAAGAATATAATATTATTCCTCAGAAAAAAATAAAAGCGAACCTTGTAAATAGTAATGAGAAAGAGTTGATAGAAAACTTTAAGATGTATTTTGAGTTTTATTCTCAAGGGGGAGTAAAATTATCAAGTAGTGCTAAGATATTGAAAGAATCAAAACTTAATATGAAAAAATACTGTAATATAACTGAGTATTATGAAGATTCTAAAGATTTAGATTATCTAAAAACTGAAACAATAGCACTTTTCTTTTTCTTAGTAAAAGATAAATATATTGATGAAAATTATTTTAAAGTTTCAAATATAAAAAATATAGTTGGAGATTTTATAAGTGGAGAGCTTATCAAAGAGGAAAATTATCACTACACTTCTCTTTATCTAAATTACTTAAAGGGAGTAAAGAATATTTGGAAATCTAAAGAGGAGATAAAAAGAGGATTTGCAACTATTAAAAAGATAATAGATGAGCTGCCAGATGATAAGCCTGTAAGTGTAGATAATATTATAAAAGCAATATTATATAGAGATGAGTTTATTGAAATAATAGATGTAAAAGATGCCTACGATTATATTTATATAAATGAGGCTAACTATGAGAGAACAAAAATTTTAAACTATGAAAAGTATCAAATGTATGTTGTGATACCATTTATAAAATCTGTACTATTCTTATTAGGAGTATTAGGAGTATTTGAAATCTATTATGATTACCCATCAATTAATAACTCTCTATATCTAAAAAATGGATATCTAAGTAAATATGATGGAATTAAATATATTAAATTTACAGAATTAGGAAGATATTGCTTCGATAGAATAGATGAGTATGACTTTAAAAATGCAAAAGAAGATGGAGAGGTAATCTTAGATGAAGATAGACTTATAGCTACTCTTATGGGAGATGCTCCAGTTAAGACAATGTTTTTAGAGAGAGTATCTCAAAGAATAGCTACAAATAAATATAAGTTTACTAGAGAAAATTTCTTGAGAGGAATCAGTAGCTCTAAAGAGATAGAGGAAAGAATAAATGAGTTTTATACAAAGATAACTTCTGAACCTAACCAACTTTGGAGAGAGTTTTTCGAAGATATTTTAGAAAAAAGTAGTGTTATAAAAGCTGAAAGTCAATTTGTAGTTTTAAAACTAAAAAATGATAAAGAACTTATAAAAACTATTACTAAAGATGAAAGATTTAAACCTCTTATGTTAAAAGGGGAAGATTTCCACTTATTGATTAAAAGTGAAAATGTAAGTGAAGTAATTAGTTTATTTAAAGAGCATGGTTATTATGTAAATTTCTAATATTTTATATTTAGATTTTAGTTTTATAAAAATTATAAAATTCAAGAATAAAGAAGATTGAGAAGAATAAATAGAGCAAGTCAGCAAAAGCGAACGCTAAAAAACACAACTGTTTGAGTGAAGCGAGTTTTGTGTTTTTAGTGAGCTGAGCCATACTTGCTCTTTATTTTTTGAACGAGAGTTATTCTTAAATTATTTTATTCTATTTAATTCCCATATGAGCAGCAATAACTACTTTTTGAACTTCTGAAGTTCCTTCATAGATTTCAGTAACTTTAGCATCTCTCATCATTCTTTCCACTGGGAATTTTTTAGAATATCCATTTCCCCCAAATAATTGAACTGCCTTAGTTGTAACTTCCATAGCTATTTCTGAAGCAAATAATTTTGCCATAGATGCCATATATCCATAATCCTCTCCTAAATCTTTCATATTAGCAGCTCTATAAGTCATAAGTCTAGCAGCATCTATTTTTGTTTGTAAATCAGCTATGACAAATTGAGTATTTTGGTGGTGTGATATAGGTTTGCCAAGTTGCATTCTATTTTTTACATAATCTATTGCAGCATCTAAAGCTCCTTGTGCAAGTCCTACAGCTTGAGCTGCTACACCTATTCTTCCACCATTAAGTGTAGACATAGCTATTTTTAATCCTTCACCTAAGTTTCCAAGTAAATTTTCTTCTGGAATAGTACAGTTATCGAAGAAAAGCTCAGCAGTAGAAGAACCTCTTACTCCCATTTTATCCTCTGCTTCACCTACAGAAAATCCTTTTGTTCCTCTCTCTACAATAAAAGCTGAAAGAGTTCCATTTTCTAAATCTGTTTTAGCAAATACAACAAAGATATCAGCTTCATGTGAGTTAGTAATTAAAACTTTTTTACCATTTAATACATATTTATTTTCATTTTTTATTGCAGTTGTTTTAGTTCCAGCTTCAGCTTCTGTCCAACCAAAAGCTCCTAATTTTTTACCGCTAGCTAATGGAGTTAGATATTTAATTTTTTGCTCCTCAGTACCATAAGTAGCTATTGGCCAAGAGCATAAAGAAGTGTGTGCTGACATAATAACACCAGTAGAGGCACAAGCTTTTGATAACTCTTCAACAGCTGCTACATAAGTTAAGTTATCCATTTCAAGTCCACCATATTTTTTCTCAAAAGGTATTCCCATAATACCATTTTCTCCTAATAATTTAATAGTATTAACAGGGAATGATGCTTCTTTATCTATTTTAGCTGCGATAGGAGCAACCTCTTTCATAGTTATATCTCTCACTTTTGATAAAAATACTTCTTGTTCATTAGAAAATTTGAAATTCATAATAGCCTCCTAAAAATATTTATTTTATTTCTTATTTATGTCTTGATTTTATCATAAAAAAAGTATAAAATAAAATTATATATTTTTATTAAAATATAATAAAAAATTATAATCAAGGAGAAAAAATGTTAGACTTTAGAGTAGATACCTTTATAGAATTATGTAGAACTAGAAATTATACTAAAACTGCAGAGAATTTACATATGACACAGCCTGCAGTGAGTCAGCACATAAAATATTTAGAAGAATTTTATGGATGTAAGCTTTTTAATTACAATAAAAAAGTTTTAACTATAACAGAGCAGGGAGAAGCGCTATATAAATATCTTTTAACAATGAGTTCAGATGCTAATAAGATAAGAGAGGAGATAAAAAATATAGATATTAGTAAAAAAAATCTTCATTTTGGAGCTACTTTTACTATTGGTGAATTTATTATCCCTAAAATTATATCAGAGATTTCTAGCAAATACCCTGAGATCAATATTTCTTTTATTATAAGAGATACTAGTGAACTCTTAGAGGAATTAAAAAAAGGAAATATAGATTTTGCATTTATAGAGGGATTTTTTGAAAAAACTGAGTATGAAAATTATCTTTTTTCTAAGGAAAGATTTGTAGGAATATGTGCAGCAAATAATCCTATTGCTACTGAAATTACTAAATTTGATGATATTGTAAAAGAGAGAATTATTTTAAGAGAGAATGGTTCAGGAACAAGGGATATATTTGAAAAAATACTATATGATAATAATTTGTCATTAAATGATTTCAATAAGAAATATGAAATAGAAAATATAAATATAATAAAGGAGTTGGTAAAAGAAAATAAAGGAATATCTTTTATTTATGAAAGAGCAGTAGAGAAAGAGATTTTAATGAGAAAATTAGCAATTATTAATCTAGAAAATTTTTTTGAGGAAAGAGAATTTAATTTTGTATTTTTAAAAAATAGTATACATGAAGAAGAGTATAAAAAATGGTATGACTTCATGAAAGAAATTTACAACGAATAGAGGAGGACAGATGGAATACAAAATTTTAACAGTAGGAATTTTACTTTTTATTAGTTTATTTTCAATTAGATTGTCAAAAAAGGTTCAAGTTCCATTGCTTATTATGTTTTTGTTTATAGGAATATTAGCAGGATCAGAAGGAATAGGTGGTATATATTTTGATGATGCAGAACTTACACAGCAGATAGGAAATTTTGCATTACTATTTATTCTTTTTTCAAGCGCTTTGGAAACTAAGAAAAGTGATGCACTTTCAGCTCTATATCCAAGTGGAATACTAGCAACACTGGGAGTATTTTTAACAACTCTCTTTGCAGCTTTTTTTGCTTTTATTCTTACAGATTTCACACCTAAAGAAGCTTTGCTTTTTGGAGCAATAGTTTCATCAACAGATGCAGCTGCAGTTGTTTCTGTTTTAGGAGATTCAAATTTAAAGAAAAAAGTGAAAACAGTAATAGAGATAGAATCAGGAAGTAATGACCCGATGGCTTATGCTTTAATACTATTCATAATCTCTATGTTTAAAACTGATGGCCCATCAATATTAGGTGGAATTTTCTTTTTGATAAAACAGATAGTTGTAGGAGGGACTTTAGGAGTAATTTTTGGAAGAATAACACTACCTATTGGAAAGTTTTTAAAGATAGAGAGAGAAGAGTTTTTAACTATACATTTGATTGCTTTTCTTTTTATATGTTTTTCCCTTACTTCAATATTAGGTGGAAATGGATTTTTAGCTATTTATCTTATGGGAATATTAATAGGAAATGAGAGATTTAGTTTTAAAGTGAATAGTTTTAGAAATATGAGAGTACTTTCTTGGCTTATGCAAATAATGATGTTCGTTTTATTAGGACTTCTAGTTTTCCCAAGTCAACTAGGAAAAGTTATGATAAGTGGAAGCATCTTAGCAATTTTAATTACTATAGTTTCAAGAACAGCAGTTGTATTTTTACTATTAGAAAAATTTAATTATAATTTAAAAGAAAAACTATTTATTTCTTGGGCAGGATTGAAGGGAGCAGTCCCAATAATATTTTCAACAATGGCAATTACTGAGGGACTTAGAAAATCTCAATCAATGTTTAATATGGTATTCTACATAGTTGTATTTTCAGTTATCATTCAAGGAATGACTCTAAAACCTTTAGCTAGATTTTTTAACCTCTTTGAAAAAGAAAAAAATAGTGATGCAACAGAGATTGATTTAGAAGAGCTTGAAGAGTTATCTATTAAGAGATTATTTATAGAAAAAGATTCTGAGTATGTAGATAAAGCTATAAGAGAGCTATCTTTACCTAAGAGTATGCATATCATCTCTATAAGAAGAGGAGATAAGGATATTATCCCATCAGGAGATGTAATATTAAGAGTAGGAGATAAGATTTTATTTAGTATTATATAAAAAAGAAAATAAATTTTTAAATTCCTTAAAAAATATTTGATTTTTTCAAAAAATATGATATAATCATTCTTGTAATAAAATTTTTATAAAATTTAGAAAAAGAAAATAATTTTTAAGGGAGAAGGAAAATGAGTAAAAAACTAAATTTGACTACAAAAATTTTTATAGCTTTAATATTAGGAGTGATTACAGGATTGATTTTACATCCAATGAAAGATAATCCATTTGTAAGTAAATATTTACTTAATTTTGTTTTTAATCTTTTAGGGAATGGATTTGTAAGAGCTATAAGAATGGTGGTAGTACCTTTAGTTTTATGCTCTTTAGTTATAGGTGCAGCTGGTATAGAAGATGTTACTAAATTAGGAAGAATAGGAGTAAAAACTTTAATATTCTATCTTTCTACAACTGCTTTTGCTGTAATATTAGCTCTAGTTGGAGGAAATATAATAAATCCTGGTAGAGGAGTAAATATAGGAGATATAGCAGTATCTCAAGTGACAGTTTCTGAAACTAAGCCTTTTGTAGATATATTACTTGATATGATACCTATAAATCCAGCAGAAGCTATGGCGACTGGAAATATGTTACAAATTATAGTTTTTGCTATCTTAGTTGGAGTTGCTCTTTCTCTTTTGGGAGATAAGGCTAGTAATATAAAGAAAGTATTTGAAGAAGGAAATGCTTTAAGTTTAAAATTAGTAGAAATAATAATGATATTTGCACCATTTGGAGTTTATGGATTGATATCTAAGACATTTACAACATTAGGATATGTAGCACTATTACCTCTATTTAAATATTTTATAGGTGTTGTAATTATATTGTTTATTCATTGCCTAGTTACATATCAAGGAATTCTAGTATTATTTGGAAAATATAATCCTATAAAATTCTTTAAAAGTTTTGCTCCTACTATGATGGTTGGTTTCTCTACTGCTTCAAGTAGTGCTTGCCTTCCATCATCTTTAAAATCTATGCAAGAAACATTTGGAGTATCAAAAGCAATTTCATCATTTACTATTCCATTAGGAAATACAATAAATATGGATGGTACAGCGGTAATGCAAGGAGTTGCAACAATATTTATAGCACAGATATATGGAATAGATTTAACAATGGGAAATTATATTACAATAATACTTACAGCAACTTTAGCTTCAATAGGAACTGCAGGTGTTCCAGGAGTTGGAGTTATAATGTTAGGAATGGTATTGGTTCAAATAGGACTTCCACTTGAAGGAATAGGACTAGTAATGGGAATAGATAGATTTGTTGATATGTTTAGAACAATGATAAATATTACTGGAGATGCAGTTTGTACTCTAGTTATTGCTAAAACAGAGGGGGAGCAACTAAAAGAAGCTATATAAAACCTTTAAAGAAATGTTGGTAGAATATACCAGCATTTTTTTTATAAAAAATACTTGACTTGGAGTATACTCTAAATGTTATTGTAGAAGAAAGAGAATAAAAGGAGATGTTAATATGACAATAGCAGAAGTAAGTAAAAAACTTGAGTTAAGTGCAGATACTTTAAGATATTATGAGAGAATAGGACTTATTCCACCAGTACCAAGAAATAAAAGCGGAATAAGAGATTATGATGAAAACTCTATTGGATGGATAAATTTTATAAAATGTATGAGGAAAGCTGGACTTCCAATAGAGGTTTTAATAGAATACGTAACTTTATATCAATTAGGAGATTCTACTAAAGAGGCAAGAAAAAATTTACTTATTGAGCAAAGAGAAGAGTTGATAAGTAAAATAGAGGAGTTAAAAGAGACTTTAGAATATTTAAATAAAAAAATAGAGAGAGTTTATACAATAGATATAGAAAAAAGTATAAAGGAGGAAAAAGATTGTTTAGAATAATCCCTATTATATTATTAGGAATAATGACAATGTATTTTTATACAGTGTTATTGAGAATAAATAGTTGGGGAGAATTTAATTTTAGTAAACTAGTAGTAATTATAATTTTATTGTTAATAATGATTCCAGGAATAAATATTTTTGGAATCTGGTTTTTAATGCTACTTCATCTTTTTGAAATAGGAATAGTAATAGAGATTTTAAATTTAATACTAAAAAGAGTAGATTTAAAAGGTTGGAGTTTTCTCTATAATAGTTTTTCTTTACCAATTTTATTAACTTTCTTATTATTTTGTTATGGATATTATAATATCAATAATATAAAGAGAGTGGAGTATAATATATTTACAGAAAAAAATATTTCAGAAAAAGGATATAAAATAGGATTTATAAGTGATATACACTATGGGAACTCTTTAAATATGGAAAAATTAGAAAAAGTTGTAGAGAAATTAAATAAAGAGAATTTAGATTTTTTAATATTAGGAGGAGATATAGTAGATGAAGGAACTACACTACAAGGAGTAAAAGAGGTATTTAAAATTTTAGGGAAGATAAAAAATAGATATGGACTGTATTTTATATATGGAAATCACGATATGTCTAGATATACTAAAAAACCTAATTATACTTTAAAGGAATTAAAAGAAGCAATAGAAAAGGAAAATATTTATATATTAGAAGATAAAGGTATTGATATTAATAAAGATATTAATCTTGTAGGAAGAAAGGATAGAATATTTAAAAATAAAAAAGATAGTGAAGAGCTTATAAAAGAAGTGGATAAAAATAAATATATAATAGTAGCAAGTCATCAACCTACAGATTTAGAAAAAAATAGTAAATTAGGGTATAATCTTCAAATATCTGGGCATACTCACAATGGACAGATTTTTCCTTTTAATCTATTAATAAAATTTTTTAATTTAGCAGAGTTAATTTATGGACAAAAGGAATTTGAGAATTTTAGTGTAATAGTAACCTCTGGATTGAGTGGTTGGGGTTATCCTATTAGAACAACAGGAAATTCAGAGTATGTTATTATAAATATTTTGAGAAAGGAAGGATAAATATGAATAAAAAAGTTTTGGTAATATCAACTACTCTTAGAAAGGAAGGAAATTCGGATATTTTAGCTGACTATTTTTTAAAGGGAGCAGAGGAAAGCCAAAATATTGTAGAGAAAGTATCTTTAGTAAATAAAAAAATAGAGTTTTGTAAAGGTTGTTTAAGTTGTCAAAATACAGGAAAATGTATAATAAAAGATGATACTAATGAGATTATAGAAAAAATAAAAAATTCTGATGTAGTAGTTTTTTCTACTCCAATATATTTTTATGAGATGGCAGGACAGATGAAAACTCTATTAGATAGAACAAATCCTCTATTTCCAAGTGAGTACCAATTTAAAGATATCTATCTTTTAGCAACTGCAGCAGATACAGATGAAAGAGCTATTGATAGAGCAATAATAGGATTGGAAGGTTGGATTGAATGTTTTGAAAATAGCAGATTAAAAGGAGTAGTAAGAGGTGTTGGAGCTGATGTAGTAGGTTCTATAAAGAGATATGAAGAAAAGTTAAGAGAGGCTTATGAACTTGGAAAAAATGTTTAGAAAAATTTATATAATTTTATTTTTAAGTTTTCATTTTATATGTAAAGCTGTTGATATAGAGGAAAGTAATATGAGAATTATAGAAGTTATTATAAAAAATGAACATTACAAAGTGGAGTTAGAAGACAATAGAAGTGCTGATGTATTTTTAGAAAGATTACCTTTAAAAATTAAAGTAAAGGAATTAAATGGAAATGAAAAATATGGAATAATCTCTAAAAAAATTCCCAGTGATAGAAATTATAGTGGAAATATAGAAGTTGGAGATTTAATGTTATATGGAAATGTGATTGTATAGTACTATTTTATAAAAGTTTTTATACTCCATATAGTTATACAAAGCTAGGAAGGATAGTTGAAAAAGATAGATTACAAAAAAATATTAGTGAAGCTGATTACAATTTAGAAATAATTTTTACAAAATAGATAAGAGGAGAGAGATGGATTTAGAAAAATTTTTAAATTATATGAAAAGTCAAAAGAAAGTTGAAGCAGGAAGTGAAATCCATAGATATATGTTAGAATTAAGTGATGAAGCTAGAAAGATAACAATGGATTTAAACAGTAAATTTTATACACAAGAAGAGATAAGGGAATTGATGAGAAAATTGACAGGAAAAAATATAGATGAAAGTTTTTGTATGTTTCCACCATTTTATACTGATTGTGGTAAAAATATTGAGATAGGAAAAAATGTTTTTATCAATTCAAACTGCCACTTTCAAGACCAAGGTGGAATAATAATAGGAGATGGAGCTTTATTAGGACATAATGTTACTTTAGCTACTTTAAATCATAGTAAATTACCAGAAGATAGGGCTTCTATTTATCCGAAGCCAATAATTATAGGAAAAAATGTTTGGATAGGAGCAAATGTTACAGTAGTTGCAGGTGTTATAATAGGAGATAATGCTATTATAGGAGCAGGTTCTGTTGTAATAAAAGATGTTGAAAAAAATACGATAGTTGGAGGAGTTCCTGCTAAAAAAATTAAAGATATTTTTTAAGAGATAATAGAGAGTATAGTTTAAATTACTATACCTCTATTTTTATTTTTCATATAAATAATTTGACAAACAAAATAAAAGGTAGTATAATTATATTAGCTTAGAAGTTTAAAGGAGGTTAACTATGAAAACAGCAATTTTTTATGGAAGTACAACAGGAACAACTGAGATGGTAGCAGGAAAAGTAGGAGAGTTATTAGGTGCAGAGGTATTGTCAGCTACTGAGATTGATAGAGTTGAAGAGTATGATTTTGTAATATTTGCCACTTCTACTTGGGGAATGGGAGATTTACAAGATGATTGGTATGAAGCATTAGATAAATTAAAAACTAAAAATCTATCAGGGAAAAAAGTTGGACTTATAGGAATAGGAGACCAATTTGGATTTGGAGATACATTTGTAGATGGAATAGGAACTATATATGAAGAGATAAAAGATATGGGAATAAATTTAGTAGGAAAAACTTCAACTGATGGATATTCATTCAGTGGGTCAAAAGCAGTAGTAGATGATGAGTTTGTAGGATTAGTAATAGATGAAAATAATCAAAGTGAACTTACAGATGAAAGAATAAATGCTTGGGTGGAAAAGGTAAAATAATATGAGTGAACAAAAGAGAAATGAACTTGGTGTATTTTTTCATATGATGTATGAATTGAATAAAGGTCTTAGAAGTTTGGCTCTTTTAACAACTACTACTGAAAATTTTGAAATAATTAAAGAAAGATTAGATAGATGTAGCTATGAATATATTTTAGAAAATCTTAAATCTGGATATATAAATATATTCTTTGGGACAAAAGAATGTATAGAGGTATTAAAGAAATTTAAGAAAAACTCTTTGAGAGATTTTTCACCAGAAGAGGATTTTATTTTGGGAGTATTACTTGGGTATAATGTACAACAACAATGTAAAAGATATATAAATAGAAAGAAAGTTAGTTAGATATAAAAAGCAGCCTGATAAAAAAGGACTGCTTTTTATATTTAGACATAATAAGTTAACATATTATACACTAAAAAATCAAATATTATTCAAAATGATTTATATAAAAAATATTGAATTATTTCAAAAAAAAGTGTATACTAAAAAGATAAACTAAAAGAGTATAAATTGTAGATAGAAGGTGATTAGATGAATAAAAAAATGCTTCCAGATTTTTATGGAATATTAGAAGTCCAACATTATATAAAGGGGAGAATAAGATTAAAAGTAAACTCTCTTATACAAGATGATGAAAAATCTAAAGAGTTAGTAGGAAAATTAGCTAGCTTAAATGGAATAGAAGATATCTCTGTAAATACTCTAATAGGAAGTGTTCTTATCAAGTTTTTAGAAGAAGTAGTTGACCCTATAACTTTAATAGGTGCTGTACTGAGTATTCTTGGATTAGAGGAAGAGGTTTTTGATAAAAAAAATGGAAAACTTTTTTCTGGAATGAGAGAAGTAATAGAGAGTATAGACTTTGCTATCTACAATAAAACAAAGGGAATATTGGATTTGAAAAGTACAATAGCTCTTTTATTTATAATTAATGGAATAAGAAAAATTAGACAAAATCCTATTATGCCAAATGGAGTAAATTTACTATGGTGGGGATTTAATATCATATCTAAAGGAGGAAATTAGTGAATAGTTTATTAAAATCAGCTTTTTTATATTTTAACAAAATAAAAGTAGTACATAGTATTCCTGGAAGATTAAGACTGCAGATTCCAGGTCTAGATAAAGTTCCTGAAGATATGAAAAAATATGAGCACTATACAACAAGTATAATTAAGATGGAGCAAGGAATAGAAGATATTAGTTACTCATATATAACAAGTAAGGTACTTGTAAAATATAATCCACAACTTACAAATGAGAAAAAAATTGTAGATTGGTTAAACTTTGTGTGGAAAAAAATTGTAGAGAATGAAGATGTCTATAATAAGATGTCAGTAGAAGAGATAGAGAGAAATTTAGATAAGTTTTATGAAATTTTATGTAAAGAGTTGAAGAGAGGAAGATAAGATGAAAGGAAGAACTAATGGTCATCTTTTATATTGTGAAGTAGTTCATAAGATAAGAGGTAGAGTTCGTATAAAATCTAAAGCTCTAAAATATTTGGGGAAATTAAAAAATGAGGTTGAAAAACAATTAGAACAAGTAAGGTATATAGAAAGTGCTAAGATAAGTAGTGTTACAGGAACAGTAGTTATATATTTTGATGATATAAATGTAACCGATGATAATTTAATAGCTCTTATTCAAAATACATTAAATGTATATCTAGTAGAAATCTATAAAAATGAAAGAGCAGAAAATAGTAAAAACATAGTAATAGAGAGGAAGTTACAAGAGGAATCTCCAGAGGAGATAATTAAAAAAATGACAGCCGCTGGAATACTTTTAATATATAATATATTTAAAAAAGCACCAGCAGCACCAGTTGTAGGAATAAAGAGATTATTTAATCCTAATACTTTAGCAGTACTTTCATTAGCAGCTCCAGTTATATCAAATGGGTTGGGATGTTTAGTGAAAAATAAAAGACCTAATGCTGATACATTGAGTTCTAGTGCTATTATAAGTAGCTTACTTTTAGGAAAAGAAAAAACAGCCTTAACTATTATGATAATGGAAGAGTTTGCTGAGCTTCTTACAGTTTATACAATGAAAAAAACTAGAGGAGCTATAAAAGATATGCTAAGTGTTGGAGAGAACTATGTCTGGAAAGTAATGGAGAATGGTAGTATCCAAAAGGTAGCTATTGAAGAGATTAGTAAAGGGGATAAAATAGTTGTTCAAACTGGAGAAAAAATAAGTGTCGATGGAGTGATTACAAAAGGAGAAGCTTATATTGATCAATCTTCTATTACAGGAGAGTATATGCCTGTAACTAAAAAAGTAGGAGAAAATGTCTTTGCAGGAACAATTATAAAAAATGGAAATATTACAATAGAGGCTGAAAAAGTTGGAGATGAGAGAACAGTTTCAAGAATCATAAAATTAGTAGAAGATGCTAATTTTAATAAAGCTCAAATTCAAAACTATGCTGATAATTTCTCAGCACAGCTTATACCATTGAACTTTTTATTAGCTGGTATAGTATATGGAACTACAAGAAATATTCAAAAAGCTATGAGTATGTTAGTAATAGATTACTCTTGTGGAATAAGACTTTCAACAGCAGCAGCTTTTTCTGCAGCTATAAATACAGCAGCTAAAAATGGAATCCTAATCAAAGGAAGTAACTATATAGAAGAAATTTCTAAAGCTGATACAATTATCTTTGATAAGACAGGAACAATTACAGAGGGAAAACCTAGTGTACAAACAATAAAACTTTTAGATAAAAATATTGGAGAAAATAAAATGCTTGCTTATGCAGCTGCAGCAGAAGAAACTTCTACTCATCCATTAGCAGTAGCAATTTTAAATGAGGTAAAAGAGAGAGGGTTAGAGATACCTAATCATACAGAAAATAAAGTTATAGTAGCAAGAGGAATTGAAACAGAGGTAGAGGATAGCATAATTAGAGTGGGAAGTAAAAAGTTTATGGAGGAAAATGGAATCTCTACAGATAATTCTCATGATGAAGTGAAGGTTATTCTTGGTAGAGGAGAGATACTTATTTATGTTGCTAAAGATGATAAGTTAATAGGACTTATTGGAGTTACAGACCCACCTAGAGAAAATATAAAAAGAACTATAAATAGATTGAGAGGGCAGGGGATAGATGAGATAGTATTACTTACAGGAGATTTAGAACAACAAGCTCAAACTATAGCTTCTAGAATGTCCATAGATAGTTATGAGTCAGAGTTACTTCCAGAAGATAAGGCAAGAAATATATTAGCCCTACAATCTAGAGGAAGTAATGTAATAATGATAGGAGATGGAATAAATGATGCTCCTGCTCTATCATATGCAAATATAGGTGTAGCGTTGGGAAGTACTAGAACTGATGTGGCTATGGAGGCAGCAGATATAACTATTACAAAAGATGACCCACTATTAGTTCCAGAAGTAATAGGGCTTTCAAAGAAAACTGTTAAGACAATAAAAGAAAATTTTGCTATGGCAATAGGAATAAACTCTTTTGCTTTAGTACTAGGAGCAACTGGAATATTACCTGCAATATATAGTTCAGTTATACATAATATGAGTACAATCTTAGTTGTAGGAAACTCTTTAAAACTTCTAAAATATAAATTAAAAAATTAAGGAGAGGGGAATGAAAAAACTTAGTGTAATAATTATGCATAAGTTACCAAATAGAGTTAGGCTAAAGTTATCTGAGCCTATAAAATCTTTTGAAACTTTTAGGGAAAATGTTACAAAGGATAGTGAAAGTATTGAGTTAAAATATAGTCCTGTAACTAAAAGTGTAGTAGCTACATTTAATCCTGAAAAAGTTAATCTACAGGAGGTAATATATAAAATACTTACAGCCTTTTCCATTGAAAATGGAATGATGCCAGTGAAGTTATTAGAAGGGGTAGAGCAAAAAGCTATAGAGAGTTTTGCTATATATTCAGGAGCTTCTATAATGATGTCAGGGATAAATATGTTAATTAATAGAAACGATAATCAATTACAAAATATAATGAATTGGTTTTCTATATCTATGACATCAGCTGCTATATTAGAGCATGCTTGCATAGAAACTAATAGAAAAGGGGTATTTGATTTAGAAATTTTACCAGCAGTATACTTGATAAAATCATTTCTAAATACTCCAAAACTTTCAATAGTTGCAATGATTTGGCTGACAACATTTGGTAGACACCTTATTTCTACAAATAATGATGCTAAGGAAGTAAAGTTTTTTAGAATAAAAAATAAACAAGAAAATAAAGATTATTATATAGCTAATGTTTCTGAAGATAACAGTATAGATAATATTGGAGATTTAATATACCATGTGTTCTTTAGAAAAAATAAAAATATGTCTAGAAATACAGAAAAGTATGTAACAATAAATAAATAATAGGAGGTATTACCATGTTCGGATTTGGATTTGGAGGAAATGGAAAAATAACAAAAGCCCATGTAGTAGGAGCTGCAGTGGGAATAGGAGTAACAGTAGCAGGATATTACCTATACAAAAAAAATAAGACAAAGGTTGATGCTTTTTTAAGAAATCAAGGTATCAATATAAAATCTTGTGATTCTGTAAACTATGAAGATATGTCAGTAGAGGCTTTAACAGAAACAAAAGAGCATATTGAGGATATCTTAGCTGAAAGAGAATTAAATGGAGCTACTTGTGAAGCTTGTGAAATAGCTGAAACAAAATAGTAGTTTGAATATTGAAAAGGGATTTGCCTCTAAGTATGAGGTAAGTCCCTTTTTTCTTTGAAAGAAATAGAAAATATTATATAATAATAATATGAGATATAAAGAAGGGAGAGATATATGAGAGAAAATAGCAAAGGGAAAAATTTTTTAATAGCTTTAGTTGTGATATTATTAATTACAGGATTAATTTCTGGAATCATTTATTTAGCAACTAAATCTTTTGAAAAAAATGTAGATAAGGGAGAGATAGTTAAAGCTAAGGAAGAGGTATCAGGTGTATTAGCTGAGCTAAAAGAAAAATTAGATAAGATAAATCAGGGAGAGGTAATACCACCAGAAAAAAAGAAAAAATTAGAAGAGGCAACAAAGGTTATTGTAAAAAATTCTCCAGAAAAAAAATTAGAGAAACCTAAAATAAATATCTCTAAGAAAAATTTAAAAAATGGAACTATATATGATTATTATGGAGATGGAACAATAAAAAGAGAGCAAAATTATGTAGATGGAATAAAAAATGGAAAGGAAGTAGAATATTATTCTAATGGTAAGATAAAATATGAAGTTGACTATATAAATGGTTTTAAAAATGGTAGTGAGAGATATTATTACTCTAATGGAACTATATCTAAAGAGATTAATTATAATAATGGAATAAAAGAGGGACGCTATTTAGAAAATTTCGAGAATGGAAATATTAAGATTTCTGGAAATTATCTTTCAGGTAAATTAGATGGAGTATTTATTAGATATAATAGTAATGGACAAAAAGATATAGAGTTAAATTATGTGCTTGGGAAAAAAGAGAGGAAGGCAACTGAGTATATAGGGGGACAGATTCTTTCTCAAGTAAACTATCAAAATGATATGAGAGAAGGATATTTCTTTGCTAATAACTATAATGGTGGATTGGAAATAGAGGGAAACTTTGTAAACGATAAAAAAGATGGAGTATGGGTAAAGTATAATAGAGATAGAAAAATAATATCAGAAGAAACTTATCAACTGGGAGTATTAAATGGAAAATATACTACATATTATGATAATGGAGATATAAAAGAGAGTGGAAATTATATAGATGGATATTTAGAAGGGATAGTTACTATATATAATAATAAAGGAGAAATAATAAGGAAAATAAATTATATAAAAGGACAAAAAGAGGGAAAATCTGAAAGTTATTATCCAATAGATGGTAAATTATATGAAGAGGAAAATTATAAAAATGATATTTTAGATGGAGAATACAAAAGTTATTATAGAAATGGGAAAATACATACAATAGGTTACCATACTAATGGAGTTCGTTCTGGAGAATGGAAAGATTATAGTGAAAATGGCAAAAATACAGGAATATATACTTATAATCAAAATGGAAGACTAGATGGGAAAACAATCTATTATATTCCAACAGATTTTAGTGAAAAAAGTTATTTTAGAAAAGAAACTGAGTATAGAGATGGAATTTTAGAGGGAAGTTATACTGTATATGATACAAAAGATAGAATTACAGAAAAAGGTTTCCATAGAAATAACAAAAAAGATGGTCAGTGGACAAACTATGTAGGGGGACAACTTACTTCTGAAGAAAATTATAGAAATGGTAGAAGAGATGGAGTGCAGAGATACTATTATACTAATGGAAAAGTAAGTGAAGAGTACGTGTATAATTATGGAAAAGAGATAGAAGTTAGAAGATATGATGAGAATGGAAATCTTAAATATGGAAGAAAAAGATAGCAAAATGCTATCTTTTTTTCTTATAAGTATAAGCTGTAAAATCTTGATACTCTTTTACCTCAACTATAGAATATCCAAATTCTTCTACATTTGGAAAGTAAAGAGGATTATTTGGAGTATTTACTTTTATATGTGGTTTTAATTTAGAGATATAAATATTATCTAATGGATATTTTTCAAGATAAGATTTATATACAGTGGCACCTCCACATATAAAGATTTTTTTATCTGTATCTTTGTATCTTTCTACAATCTCATCAAAACTATCTTTAGAAGAGATTACAATAACATCTCTATTTTTTTTCATAAGTTCAAGAGGAACATATTTAGCAGTATTTTTTCCAAAGATAACAACATTCCCAATAGTTCTTTCTTTATAGTAAGCTAACTCCTCTTTTGAATGCCAAAGTAAACCATTTCCAGTTGGATTTTTATCTCCAATAAGATTATTTTCAGCCACACAAACTATCATATTTATCTCAGGTTTACTCATTATATAGCCACCTCATAAGATATTTTATCTCCATATTTGTAATTTTCAACTACTACATCATCAGGTTTAAAATCATAAATAGAAGTAAAGTTTTCAATTTTTAAAGTAGCACCCTCAAACTCTTCTCTTTTAATTTGCTCTAAAAGTACAGGCATATGTCTATCATAGATATGTACATTGTGGATGCTCCAAATAATGTCAGCAGGTTCAAGTCCACATTCCATAGCTACTAGTTTATGGAGGACAGAGTATTGGAAAACATTAGCAACAAGTCCTAATGCAACATCACAACTTCTTTGTCTTACTTCAAGATAAAGCTTATTCCCTATTACGCTCCATTGAGTGAGATGTACACAGGGAGTAAGAGCCATTTTGTCTAAATCTTCAGGTACCCAAATCTCTGTCATAATTCTTCTACTGTTTGGATTTTTCTTAATTTCATTAATAATGTAATCAAGCTGACTTTTATATCCAAAAGTTTGTTTAGCTATCTGATATCCATAGGCTTTACCAATAGTTCCATCTTCCATTTTCCATTCATCCCAAAATTTACATTTTAATTTATTTAATTCCTCTACATTATTAGATTGCATTATCCATATCCAATATAACTCTCTAATAGGAGCTTTATTAGGAGCAAATCTAGTAGTTATGAGATGAGCTTCATCAGTGGAGTTATCTAATCTGAACTGGTAACCTATATAACTTTTATAATGGGCAGGAGTACCATCAGCATATTTAGTTCTTACATTTCCTTCACTCCAAATTCCATATTTATCTATAGTTTCTACTATATCTTTGTATATTTTATCAAATTTTGCCATGACTACCTCCTTGAATATTTATCTCTATTATTTTATCATAAAAAAAAGAAAATTAAATAAAAAATTAAAGAATTTATTTAACTTAGAGTAGATCAATATATTTTTATGTAATTGTTTGATATTTGTAATATTTAAATTCAAAAAATGCTTGTAAAAATATAGTATAAAAATTATAAAAATTGACTTATTTGTTAAAAAATAAAAATATATAAATTATAAAATAAAAATATTAATATTGGTATAAATAAAATACTTATAAAATATACAAAATAATTTTTTCATCATTAAAATGATTAAAAAATTATCTTTTTTTAAAAAATGAAAAAAGTAACTTGTATTTTGTTATTAAAATATGATAAAGTAAAAAACAGCAAGAAGAAGAGGCATGGAGGATATAAATGGCAGAAAAAAAAGTTGTTGAAGTACAAGTTGAATTAACAAATGAGCAAATAGATGTTCATGTAGAAGAACTTGTAACAAAAGCATTGAAAGCATTAAAAGAATTTGAAAATTTTACTCAGGAGCAAGTAGACCACATAGTAGCAAAATGTTCAGTAGCTGGGCTTGATGCTCATGGGATATTAGCGGAAGCAGCAGTAAAAGAAACAGGAAGAGGAGTTTTTGAAGACAAAGCAGTAAAAAATCTTTTTGCTTGTGAGTATGTAACTAGTAATTTACGTCATTTAAAAACAGTTGGAGTAATAAATGAGGATAAATTAACAGGAATTACTGAAATAGCTGAACCGGTTGGAGTAGTATGTGGAATAGTACCAACTACAAATCCAACATCGACAGTAATTTTTAAATCACTAATTGCACTAAAAACAAGAAATCCTATTATATTTTCATTTCATCCATCAGCACATGAGTGTTCTGCAATGGCAGCAAAGATAATCAGAGATGCAGCTGTAAAAGCTGGAGCACCAGAAAATTGTATCCAATGGTTAGAGATGAAATCAATGTATGCAACTGAGGCATTAATGAAGCATGATGGAGTAGCAACAATATTAGCTACTGGAGGAAATGCAATGGTTAAAGCTGCGTACTCTTGTGGGAAACCAGCATTAGGAGTTGGAGCAGGAAACGTTCCAGCATATGTTGAAAAATCATGTGTATTACCAAGAACTGTAAATGATATTATACTTTCAAAGTCTTTTGACAATGGTATGATTTGTGCATCAGAGCAAGCTGCTATTGTTGACCATGAAATATATAATGAATTTATAAAAGAGATGAAGCGTTTCAAAGTTTACTTTGTAAATGCTGAAGAGAAAGCAAAATTAGAGAAATTTATGTTTGGAGCTGCTGCTTACTCAGAAGAGGCAAAAGATGCTAAATTAAATGCAGCAGTAGTAGGAAAACCAGCTACTTGGATAGCAGAACAATCTGGATTTAAAGTTCCTGCTGATACGCAAATTATATGTGCAGAGTGTAAAGAGGTTGGAGTAAATGAACCATTAACAAGAGAGAAATTATCTCCAGTATTAGCTATATTAAAAGCTGAAAGTACAGCGGACGGAATAGCTAAGTCAGCAGCAATGGTAGAGTTTAATGGGCTAGGACACTCAGCAGCAATACACACTCAAGATCCAGAGATTTCTAAGAGATTTGGATTTGCTTGTAAAGCTATAAGAATAATAGAAAATGCTCCATCTACATTTGGAGGAATTGGTTCTGTATACAATGCATTTATTCCATCATTAACTCTTGGATGTGGTTCTTATGGACGTAACTCAGTTTCAAATAACGTAAGTGCAGTTAACTTACTAAATATCAAAAGAATAGGGAGACGTAATAATAATATGCAATGGGTTAAACTTCCACCAAAAATTTACTTTGAAAAAAATTCAATCAAATATCTTCAAGATATGAAAGAGATAGAAAAAGTTATGATAATTACTGATAGAGGTATGTATAACTTAGGATATGTTAAGAAAATAGAAGATGTTTTAGCTGGAAGAAGAGATAAAGTAGATATGGAGTTATTCTTTGATGTAGAATCAGACCCAAGCTTCGATACAGTAGAAAAAGGATTAGAGTTAATGAATAACTTCAAGCCAGATACAATAATAGCTCTAGGTGGAGGGTCTCCAATGGATGCCGCTAAAGTAATGTGGCTTCTATATGAAAACCCAGAAGTAAACTTTGATGATATAAAACAAAAATTTATGGATATTAGAAAGCGTGCTTTTAGATTCCCAGAGTTAGGTAAAAAAGCTAAATTAGTATGTATTCCTACAACTTCAGGAACAGGTTCAGAGGTAACTCCATTTGCAGTTATTACTGATAAAAAAGAAAATAAAAAATATCCATTAACTGACTACTCTTTAACTCCAACTGTAGCAATAGTTGACCCAGAGTTAGTAATGAGTTTACCAGCTAGTATAGCAGCAGATACAGGAATAGACGTATTAACTCACGCTGTAGAAGCTTATGTTTCAATACTTGCATCTGACTTTACAGATGGATGGGCTAAACAAGCTGTAAAATTAGTATTTGATTACTTAGAGTTATCAGTAAAAGAGGGAGCTAAACACCCTTGTGCAAGAGAAAAAATGCATAATGCATCTACAATAGCTGGAATGGCATTTGCTAATGCATTCTTAGGAATGAACCACTCTTTAGCACATAAAATAGGAGGAGAGTTCCATATCCCTCACGGACGTACAAATGGAATTTTATTACCACATGTAATTAGATACAATGGAACAATTCCTACAAAATTAAATATTTGGCCTAAGATAGAAAACTATAAGGCAGATGTAAAATATATGGAATTAGCTCAATTAATAGGATTAAATCCAAAAACTCCAGCTGAAGGGGTACAAATGTTTGCTGATGCTTGTGAAGAGCTTTGTCAAAAAGTGGGAGTAGTAAGTAATATAAAATCTCAAGGAATCTCTAAAGAGGCTTGGGATGAGGCAATTCATAGAATGGCAATGAACGCTTATGAAGACCAATGTACACCAGCTAATCCAAGAATGCCAATGGTTAATGATATGGAAGAGATATTGAGAACTATTTGGGATTATAAAAGTAAGTTTGAAAAATAATTAAGTAAGTATTAGAAAAAAGGAGTTACTATTTTATATAGTAACTCCCTTTTATATTAGTAGTATTTATACATATTACCAATAATACCAACAGCTTCTTTAGCTTTCATAACTTTTTTTTGAGCAATAGCTCTAGCCTTTTTTCCACCTTCAAATAGTACATCGTGGATATAATTCATATCTTGAGCTAATTTTTCTCTTCTTTCTCTAGCTTCTCCAAAGTATTCTAATACAGCATTTAAAAGTTCTGTTTTAGCATGTCCATAACCATAGTTACCAGCTAAAAATTTTTCCTTCATCTCATTTTGCTTTTCTATTGAAGCAAATAGTGCATAAAGTTTTGCTATATTGTTATCAGGATTTTTTGGTTCTTCTAAAGGAGTAGAATCAGTTACAATACTCATAATTTGTTTCTTTAAATCTTTTTTACTAGCAAACATATTAATAGTATTTCCATAAGACTTACTCATTTTTTGTCCATCTACTCCAGGAACTACAGCTGAGTCATCTAAAGTAAGAGGTTCAGGAAGTTTAAATAGTTCAACTCCATATTGTTGGTTAAATTTCATAGCAATATCTCTAGTCATCTCTAAATGTTGCTTTTGGTCTTTTCCTACAGGAACTACGTCAGCATCATACATAAGTATATCAGCAGCCATAAGAACTGGATAAGTAAGTAGCCCTGTGTTAGGGAAAATTCCTTTAGCTATTTTATCCTTATATGAATGTCCTCTTTCTAATAATCCAACAGGAGTTACATTTGATAGTAACCAAGAAAGCTCTACATGTTCAGGGACATCTGATTGTAAAAATATAGTTGATTTATTAGGGTCAAGTCCAAGTGCAAGATAATCTAACACTATATTATAAGTATTATCCTTTAAAGATTTAGGATCAGTAAGTGATGTAAGAGAGTGATAGTCAGCTATAAAATAAAAACCATCATACTCTCCACTATTTTGAGCATCTATAAATTGTTTCATAGCACCAAAATAGTTTCCAAGGTGAAGTATTCCACTAGGTTGAATACCAGATAAACTTCTTTTCATTATGTTCCTCCTAAAATAATATTATAAAATCCATAATATTATACCACAATACTTATTTTGTTTCTACAACAGAATCAAAAATGTATTTTCCATCTTTTACTTTAATTATTGTAACAGCTTTGATAGGATTGTTTTTATCATCAAAAGTTAAATGTCCAGTAATACCATCCATATCACTAGCTTTAATAGCTTTTACTAAATCTTCTTTATTAGTTGTACCAGCTTTTTCAATTGCATTTTTTAATATATATACATTATCATAAGCTAAAGCTGAGAAAGCAGTAGGTTCTTCATTATATTTCTCTCTGTATTTTTTTAAGAAAGATTGAACTTTTTCACTGCTATCTTCTGCTGAATAATGGTTAGTGAAGTAAGAGTTATCAACAACTGAGTAAGCTGATGGATCAAGTGCACCAATAATTCCATCCCAACCATCTGGTCCTACAAAAGTAGATTTCATACCAATCTCTCTAGCTTGTGTAGCAATAAGTGCAGAAAGCTCATAATATTCAGGAACCATTAAAATATCAGGGTTTTCTCCATTTATTTTAGTAAGTTGAGCTTTGAAATCTTTATCTCCATCAGAGTATCCCTCTTTAGCAACTATCTCTATTCCCTCTTTTTTAGCTTGTTCTATAAATGCATTGGCAATACCATCAGAGTAGTCACTAGATGTATTTACCATAACTGCGGCAGTTTTTGCATTTAATTTATCTTTAGCAAATTTTGCTAATGTACTTCCTTGGTATGGATCAGTAAAACATACACGGAAAACATTTGGTCCTGCATCAGTTATATTTATTTGTGTTCCAGTAGGAGTAATCATAGGCATTCCATCTTGAGCAGCTAATTCAGCTACTGCTAAAGTTGGTTTAGAAGTAACACTTCCAAGGATAGCAACAACTCCTTCATCAACTAATTTATTGTAAGCATTTACAGCTTCAATAGGGTCAGCCTTTTCATCTAGAGATATGTATTCTAATTTTTTACCTAAAACTCCTCCATTGTTATTAATCTCTTCAAAGGCTAATTTAGCTCCTTTCTCAATAGTAGTTCCATACATAGCAGCAGAACCAGTTAAAGGTCCCATTCCTCCTACTTTAATAGTAGAACTCTCCTCTTGTGTTTGATTTCCACCACAGCTTACCATCATAGCAGCTCCAGCTAACATTGCAATAATTTTTTTCATAAAATTTTCCTCCTTAGATATTTTAATATAAAAAAAACAGCCTGTTAGGCTGTTGTCAACAAAATAAAATTATTTAGTTAAATAAAAAATAAGTAAAATTATTTTAAACATAAAAATAATATATACCCAAAAACTAAATAATATATAAATCCTAACATTTTAACAAAGTATATGAAAATTGACTCAGATTGTTAAGGCTGAGTGAGAGTCCATATACAGTTGTCCAACAAATGTTAGCACTATACATAATAGTTTTCCTCCTAATTTAATTTTCTTAATTATAACACTTTTTTAAAAAAAATCAAGTGTAATTTAAAAAAAATAATGTGTAAAATAAAAAAACATATAGTATAATAAAATTATCAATAAGTATGGAGGTATTAGGAATGAATTGTTATGTAGGTATTGATTTAGGTGGAACTAACACTAAAATTGGAATTTTAAATATTGAGGGTGAGGTTTTTAAAAGTACTGTCATTAAAACTCTTTCTTCTGAGGGAGCAGAGAGAACTTTAACTAGAATTTGGGAAGCTGCTAAAGGATTAGCTGAAGATTTAAAAATAAAGGAAAGCTCTATAAAAGGTATAGGTATAGGTATTCCTGGTCCTGTTATCAATCAAAGTATTGTTGCTTTCTTTGCTAATTTTCCTTGGGGAGAAAATGTAAATATAAAAGCTATGATGGAAAAAATTTCAGGTGTAGAAACAAAACTTGATAATGATGTTAATATTATTGCTCTAGGAGAAGCTAAATATGGTGCAGCTAAGGGAAGTAAAACAAGTGTAACAGTAGCATTAGGAACAGGTGTAGGTGGAGGAATCTATGTAGATGGTAAACTTATATCTGGATTTATGGGTGCAGGTGGAGAGATAGGACATATGAAGCTTGTAAAAGATGGAAAGCTTTGTGGATGTGGACAAAAGGGATGTTTTGAAGCATATGCATCAGCAACAGGACTTATAAGAGAGGCTACATCAAGATTGATAGTTAATAAACAAAATTTATTATATACAATGATAGAGGGAAAATTAGATACTTTAGAAGCAAAAGATATATTTGATGCAGCAAAAGAGGGAGATGTATTCTCGTTGGATTTAGTAGATTATGAGGCTGAATATTTAGCAATGGGAATAGGAAATATACTAAATATAATCAATCCAGAAAAAGTTGTACTAGGTGGAGGAGTAGCAATGGCTGGAGAGATACTTATGAATCCAATGAAGGAAAAATTAAAAAAATATGCGTTACCTGTTACATTAAAAGGAATAGAGATAGTGCAAGGAAAGCTTGGGAACGAAGCTGGAATAAAGGGAGCAGTTGGACTTTTTAGTTAACATTTAAGAACTTATTTTAAAAAATAAAAAAAGTTTTTGAATTTTTAAATTAGACACTTGACAAAATATGGATAAAAGATTATTATTGACTTATAGGATGAAAACCATTCTTATAAAACTAAAAAAAGTTGAATGGTACATAAATCAAACAGTGTACATTGTAGGAGGGAATTGGGATATGAAGAAAACAGGAATAATTTTAGGAGCATTATTACTAGCAGCAGGACTAACAGGATGTGGTGGAGAGAAAAAAGAAGAGGCAGCAAAAGCACCTGAAAAGTTAAGAATTGGATTTACTGCTTATAAATATGATGACAACTTTATAGCATTATATAGAAAAGTTGTATTAGCAGAAGCTGAAAAAGTACAAGATAAGGTTGAGTTAACAATGAATGACTCTCAAAATAGCCAACAAACACAAAATGACCAAATAGATGTTATGTTATCAAAAGGTGTAGATGCACTAGCAATCAACTTAGTTGACCCAGCAGCTGGACAAACAGTAATGGAAAAAATTAAAGCTGAAAATGTACCAGTAGTATTCTATAATAAAAAACCAGCTAAATCAGTTATAGATGCATATGATAAAGCTTACTATGTAGGAATTGACCCAAATGCACAAGGAGTTGCACAAGGAGAATTAATAGCAAAAGCTTGGAAAGCTAATCCAGCATTAGATCTTAATGGAGATGGAGTTATCCAATATGTTATGATAAAAGGAGAACCTGGACACCCAGATGCTGAGGCAAGAACTACTTACTCTATTAAAACTCTAAATGATATGGGAATCCAAACAGAAGAGTTACACTTAGACACAGCTATGTGGGATACAGCAATGGCAAAAGACAAGATGGATGCATGGTTATCAGGACCTAATGGAGATAAAATTGAAGTTGTAATTTGTAACAATGATGGAATGGCTTTAGGAGCTATCGAATCATTAAAAGCAACTGGAAAAATGTTACCAGTATATGGAGTAGACGCATTACCAGAAGCAATAGTTAAGATTGAAGCTGGAGAGATGGCAGGAACAGTTCTTAACGATGCTCAAGGACAAGGAAAAGGAACTTGGGATATGGTTGTAAACTTAGCTCAAGGTAAAGTAGCAACAGAAGGAACTTCATATCAACTAGTAGAAAAAGAATTATTAATTCCAAGTATTGGAATAGATAAAGAAAATGCAGCACAATTCAAATAGGATTAATTAGTAAAATTAATGTTAATAAGGGGAATTGTAGTTCACAATTTCCCCTTTTTTATAAAAAGAAGGAGACTGTCATGGAAAATTGTAAATACTTATTGGAAATGAACAATATAACAAAAGAATTTCCTGGGGTAAAAGCATTAGATGGTGCTAACTTGAAAGTAAGACCTTACTCAGTACATGCTTTAATGGGAGAAAATGGGGCTGGAAAATCAACTTTAATGAAATGCTTATTTGGAATTTATGAAAAAGATTCAGGGAGTATCATATTCGAAGGGAAAGAGATAAATTTTAAATCTGCAAAAGAAGCTCTAGATAATGGAGTTTCAATGGTACACCAAGAGTTAAACCAAGTTTTACAAAGAAATATTTTAGACAATATTTGGTTAGGAAGATATCCTAAAAAAGGATTCTTTATTGATGAGAAAAAAATGTATGAAGATACTAAGAAGATATTTGAAGATTTGGATATCAGTGTAGATCCTCGTGCTAAAATGGGAGATTTAGCAGTATCTGAAAGACAAATGGTAGAAATAGCAAAAGCTGTTTCATATAATTCAAAAATAATAGTAATGGATGAGCCTACATCATCATTAACTGAAAAAGAAGTAGAACATCTATTTAAAATTATTAATAAATTGAGAGAAAGAGGTTGTGGAATAGTATATATTTCACATAAGATGGAAGAGATAAAGGCAATATCAGATGATATTACAATAATGAGAGATGGAAAATGGATTGCAACTGAGTCAGTAAAAGATTTGACTACCGAACAAATTATCAATATGATGGTAGGAAGAGACCTAACAAATCGTTTCCCACCAAAAGATAATATAGTAAAAGAAGAAATATTAAAAGTAGAGGGACTAACAGCATTACACCAACCTTCAATTCAAGATGTAACATTTGAGTTACATAAAGGAGAGATACTTGGAATAGCTGGACTAGTTGGTTCAAAAAGAACAGAAATTGTTGAAACAATATTTGGAATGAGAGAAAAAGCAAGTGGGAAAATAACTATTAAAGGGAAAGAAGTAAAAAATCATAATCCAAATGAAGCAATAGCTAATGGATTTGCTCTTGTAACAGAGGAACGTAGAGCAACAGGAATATATGGAATGTTAGATATAAACTTTAACTCTACTATTTCAAATTTAGATAGATATAAAGGAAAACATCCATTATTAGCATTATTAAATGATAAGGGTATGAAGGAAGATACTCAATGGGTAATAGATAGTATGCATGTAAAAACACCTTCACAAAATACTTCAATAGGTTCTTTATCTGGAGGAAATCAGCAAAAAGTTATATTAGGAAGATGGCTATTAACTGAGCCAGATGTATTAATGCTTGATGAGCCTACAAGAGGTATAGATGTATTAGCAAAATATGAGATTTATCAACTTATGATAGAACTTGCTAAAAAAGATAAGGGAATTATAATGATATCTTCAGAGATGCCAGAGTTACTAGGAGTAACAGATAGAATATTGGTAATGAGTAATGGAAGAGTAGCTGGAATAGTAAAAACTTCTGAGACAACTCAAGAAGAAATAATGACATTATCAGCTAAATATCTATAATTTGAAATATTTAAAGAGAAAGAGGAGAAGAAAATGAGTATACGTACAAAAGATGGAAATATTGACTATAAAAAACTTTTAATTCAAAGTGGACTTTATCTTGTATTATTAATAATGTTAGTTCTTATTATTATAAAAGAGCCTTCATTCTTAAGTATAAGAAACTTTAAAAATATCTTAACACAATCATCAGTAAGACTTATTATAGCTTTAGGGGTTGCAGGGCTTATTGTTACAACAGGTACTGACCTTTCAGTAGGAAGACAAGTTGGATTTTCGGCAGTAATTTCAGCTACACTTTTACAAGCAGCAACAACTGCTCATAAAGTATATCCAGATATGCAAGACTTCCCACTTTTTGGTGCAATAGCAATAGTTATGGTAGTTGGTATGGTAATTGGTGCTCTAAATGGACTTGCAGTAGCAAAACTAAATTTACACCCATTCATTGTTACAATGGGTAGTATGACAATAGTTTATGGTATTAACTCACTTTATTATGACTTTGCTGGTGGATCTCCAATAGCTGGTTTTGCTGAAAAATATACTTCTTTTGCTCAAGGGTATATTAATATTGGTGGATTTACAATCTCTTATTTAATCTTCTATGCTTTAATAGCTACAGTAATTATGTGGATATTATGGAATAAAACAAAATTTGGTAAAAATGTATTTGCTGTTGGAGGAAATATAGAAGCAGCTAAAGTATCAGGGGTAAACGTTCACTGGACATTAATAAAACTTTATGCACTATCTGGTATCTTCTATGCTTTTGGAGGTTTCTTAGAGGCAGGACGTATTGGTTCAGCTACTAACAACTTGGGAAATATGTATGAGATGGATGCAATTGCAGCATGTGTAATTGGAGGAGTTTCATTCTATGGAGGAGTTGGAAAAATTTCTGGAGTTGTAACAGGAGTTATTTTACTTACAGTTATTAACTATGGACTTACATATATTGGAGTAAATCCTTACTGGCAATATATTATCAAAGGACTTATCATAATAGTAGCAGTTGCATTTGACTCTATTAAATATGCTAAGAAAAAATAATATTTAAATAAAAATCTATATTTAAATCTGAGAGTGTAGTTTACACTCTCTTTTTTTATAAAAAATAATTCGTAAAATTTCATAAAATATGATACAATAAAGGGTAAATTATAAAGGATTAGGTGATGTTATGTTTTTACCTACTACAATGGAAGAGGTAAGAAAATTAGGTTGGGATGATTTAGATATAATTTTGGTATCTGGAGACACATATATAGATAGTTCATATAACGGTAGTGCTGTCATAGGAAAATGGTTATTAAAGCATGGATTTAGAGTAGGAATAATAGCTCAACCAGATATAAATAGTGATGTTGATATAAAAAGACTGGGAGTACCTAGACTTTACTGGGCAATATCTGGAGGATGTGTAGATTCTATGGTAGCTAACTATACAGCTACAAAAAAGAAGAGAAAGCAAGATGATTTTACTCCAGGCGGGGAGAATACAAAAAGACCAGATAGAGCTATAATAGCTTATACTAACCTTATAAAGAGATATTTTAAAAACTATAATATACCAATAGTAATCAGTGGAATAGAATCAAGTCTTAGAAGAATTACTCACTATGATTATTGGAGTAACTCTCTTAGAAGACCTATAATTTTTGATGCTAAGGCGGATATTTTATCATATGGTATGGGTGAGAAATCTATGTTAGCACTAGCTAGAGCTTTAAAAGGTGGAAGAGAGTGGAGAGGTATAAGAGGACTTTGTTATATTTCTAAGGATAAAAATGAAAACTATGTAGAGCTTCCTTCCTATGAAGAGTGTGTAGCTGATAAATTTAGATTTATAGATGCTTTTAATAGTTTTTATATAAATTGCGACCCAATTACTGCTAAAGGTCTATGCCAAAAATGTGGAGATAGATATTTGATACAAAATCCACCTAGTGAAAATTTTACAACTGAGGAATTAGATGAGATATACTCTATGGATTTTGAAAGAGAGGTACACCCATATTATAAAAAGATGGGAGAGGTAAGAGCACTTGATACAATTAGAAACTCTGTAACTACACATAGAGGTTGTTATGGAGAGTGTAATTTCTGTGCAATAGCTATACATCAAGGACGTACAGTAATATCTAGAAGTGAAGATTCAATAGTAGAAGAGATAGAAGAGATAGCATCAGCTCCAAAATTTAAAGGATATATATCAGATGTAGGTGGTCCTACTGCTAATATGTATCAAGTGGAGTGTACAAAAAAATTAAAATTGGGAGCTTGTCAAGATAGAAGATGTCTATATCCTCAAAAATGTCCAGCTTTGAAGATAAATCACAATAAACAGATAGAACTTTTAAAAAGATTGAAAAAAATAGATAAAATTAAAAAAATATTTATTGCATCTGGAATAAGATATGATATGATTTTAGATGATAGTAAGTGTGGACAACTTTATTTAGAAGAGATAGTAAAAGACCATGTATCTGGACAGATGAAAATAGCACCAGAGCATACTGAAGATAAAGTTTTAGCTCTTATGGGTAAACAGGGAAAAGCACCACTAAAGGAGTTTAAAGATAGATTTTACAAGATAAATGAGAAATATGGATTAAAACAGTTTTTAACATATTATCTTATAGCTGCTCATCCTGGGTGTGATGAAAAAGATATGCTAGATTTGAAAAGATTTGCTTCAGCAGAGTTAAAAGTCAATCCAGAACAGGTACAAATATTTACACCAACACCATCTACATACTCGACACTTATGTATTATACAGAGATAAATCCTTTCACTAGAAAGAAGATGTTTGTAGAAAAAGATAACGGAAGAAAGCAAAGACAAAAAGATATTGTTATTCCACAGGAGAAAAGTATAAAAAGTAAAGTTGGAAATAAAAATATAGGAAATGAAAAACAATCAAATTTTAAACAAGTAAAGAAAAATTTTAATAATAAAGAGAAAAGAAGATAGGGAGGTAAAAAATGAAGCCTATTGTTGCAATAGTTGGAAGACCAAATGTAGGTAAATCAACACTATTTAATAACCTAGTAGGAGATAGAGTGGCTATCGTTGATGATATGCCAGGAGTTACAAGAGATAGACTTTATAGAGAGACTGAGTGGAATGGAACTGAGTTTGTAGTAGTAGATACTGGAGGATTAGAACCAAGAAACAATGACTTTATGATGACTAAAATAAAACAACAAGCAGAGGTTGCTATGAATGAAGCAGATGTAATCCTATTTATTGTTGATGGAAAGTGTGGAGTAAATCCATTAGATGAAGAGATAGCTTATATCTTAAGAAAGAAAAATAAACCAATCATCTTATGTGTAAATAAGATAGATAACTTCTTAGAGCAACAAGATGATGTATATGATTTCTGGGCATTAGGTTTTGAACACCTTATACCAATATCTGGAGGACACAAGGTAAACCTTGGAGATATGCTAGATATGGTTACAGATATGATTAAGAAAATAGATATTCCAGAAGAGGAAGAGGATGTATTAAAACTTGCTATTATAGGTAAGCCAAATGCTGGAAAATCTTCTCTTGTAAATAGATTAGCTGGAGAGGAGAGAACAATAGTAAGTGATATAGCTGGAACTACTAGAGATGCTATTGATACTATTGTAGAATTTGATGAGAAAAAATATATGATAATAGATACTGCTGGTATCAGAAGAAAATCAAAAGTAGAGGAGAGCTTAGAGTATTACTCTGTACTTAGAGCTATCAAGACTATCAAAAGAGCAGATGTATGTTTACTTATGTTAGATGGTAAAGAGGGACTAAGTGAGCAAGATAAGAGAATAGCTGGAATAGCAGCTGAAGAGTTAAAACCTATAATTGTAGTAGTTAATAAATGGGACTTAGTAGATAAAAAATCTAATACTATGGAGAAGATGAGAGAGAAACTTTATGCAGAGTTACCATTCCTATCTTATGCTCCAATAGAGTTTGTATCAGCTTTAACAGGACAAAGAACAACAAAACTTTTAGAGATAGCAGATACAATATTTGAAGAGTACAACAAGAGAATATCTACTGGTATCTTAAATACAGTGCTTAAGGAAGCTGTACTTATGAACAACCCACCTACAAGAAAAGGTAGAGTTGTAAAAATCAACTATGCTACACAAGTATCTGTTGCACCACCAAGATTTGCTCTATTCTGTAACTATCCAGAGTTAATTCACTTCTCATATGCTAGATATATTGAGAATAAATTTAGAGAGGCGTTTGGATTTGATGGTTCTCCAATCTTAATTAGTTTTGAAAAGAAAAATGGAGAGGAGTAAGAAAAAATTATAATTAATCTGTAACGAATTTGTCATAATTATATGTTACTATTAATACATAATAAATCTTTCCCCAAAATATTTTATATATTAGATAACAAACAACAAGGAGCCACTAGTTAGTCTAGTGGTTTTTTGTTGTATTAGTATTTTTTCTTTTTTTAAATATATGCTATAATTAAAAGAAAATAAAAGAGTAATTAAGGAAGTATTGATGAGTAAATTTGAGATAGAGAAGATAATTTTTGATGAGGTAAAATTGATAAAGCCTAAAATATTTCAAGATGAGAGAGGTTTCTTTCTAGAGTTTTTTAACTATGAGGAATTTAAAAAGTTAGGGATAGATGAAAGATTTGTCCAAGATAATCATTCGAAGTCTAAGAGAGGAGTGTTGAGAGGATTACATTTTCAGACTAAACACTCTCAAGGAAAATTGGTAAGAGTGATAAAGGGAGCTATTTATGATATCATAGTAGATATTAGAAAAGGAAGCTCAACCTTTGGTAAATGGTTTGGAGTGGAGTTAAACTCTTATGATAAAAAGATGTTATACATTCCAAAGGGATTTGCTCACGGATTTTTGACTTTAGAAGATGATACAGAGATAGAGTATAAGTGTAATGATTTTTATTACCCACAATATGAAAGTGGCATAATGTATGATGATAAAGATTTAAATGTTGATTGGAAATTAGAAGGGTATGGAATAACAGAACTTACTCTATCAGAAAAGGATAAAAAACATCAATCTTTTAAAAAATATACAGAGAGATATCAGGGAGATTATGTACTACTTACTGGAGCTAATGGACAGTTAGGACAGGATTTTCAAAAACTATTTGATAAATTAGGAGTAAAATATATAGCGACTGATTATCAAGAGTTAGATATTACTAATAAAGAAAAAGTAAGAGAGTATATAGAGAATAGTAACTTTACAGTAGTTATTAACTGTGCAGCATATAATGATGTGGACAGAGCAGAGAATGAAATAGAAAAATGTTATGCACTAAATAGCTATGCAGTTAAAAATCTAACAGAGATATGTAAAGAAGAGAATATTATCTTTGTAACTTACTCAACAGATTTTGTATTTGGCGGAGAAAAGGAGATACCATATACAGAGGAAGATATACCGAATCCATTATCAGTATATTCAAAATCCAAATTAGAAGGGGAAAAATACTCTTTAGAGTATGAAAAAACTTTTCTGATTAGAACCTCTTGGGTATTTGGAATGGGAAATAACAACTTCTGTAAGCAAGTTATAAATTGGTCAAAGGATAGAGATATATTAAAGATAGTAGATGACCAAGTATCAAGTCCAACATACTCTAAAGACTTAGCAGAGTTTTCATGGGAATTAGTACAAACAGATAAATTTGGATTGTATCACTTCTCAAATAGTGGAGAGGCATCTAAGTATGAGCAGGCAGAGTATATTCTTAAAAAGATAGATTGGAATGGAAAATTAGAGAGAGCTAAGACAGATGATTTTCCATTGAAAGCTAAAAGAGCTAAATATTCAAAATTAGATAGTAGTAAAATAGAGAAGTTATTAAATAAGAAGATACCTCATTGGAAAGAGGGAATAGATAGATTTTTAGAAGAGTATAAAAATATATAAGAATAAAAGGAGAAAAGATGAAAATATATTTAGTAACAGGAGCAGCAGGATTTATAGGAGTAAACTTTGTAAAGTATATGCTTGAGAAGTATGGAGAGGATATACAGATAATAGTTTTGGATAAACTTACTTATGCTGGAAATAAGGATAGTTTAAAAGATGAGATAGCAGAAGGAAAAATAGAGTTTGTAAAGGGAGATATTGGAAATAAGGAGTTAGTAGAAAATATCTTCTCAAGATATGATATAGATTATGTAGTAAACTTTGCTGCTGAATCTCATGTAGATA
>OGJY01000153.1_pt1 | contig 94372 bp, 80 predicted proteins | sample 1572231 | NCBI WGS metagenome assembly OGJY01 (sample SAMEA2582121, study PRJEB24529) | metagenome | biome: Human gut stool | place: China | collected 2011
TGCCCTGCTTGTTGCAGACGCGCGGCCAGCTCGTTCTGTTCGCGGTAAAGGGAACGGAGATTGGCTGCATACTGATAATAAGCCCAGGCACGCTTCACTTCGGCGATGATTTCCTTTTTCACCATATCCCGATAGTATTCGCCGGTTGCGATCTGTTTGCCGACAAGCGTATTCTTATAGAACGGAGTGAGCAAAGAGCCCAGCGACTGGGTCACTTCGATCTGATTATCGTTGCGCGTCTCGCCATTGATCTGTCCCCATGAATAGCTGACCGATGTCGGAGCCAGTTCCCACGATTCGCCACGGGCAGTACGCGAACGGTCGATGGCGGCCGATGCCGTTTTCAGACGCGGGTGATTCTGCAGGGCGACAGACAACGCTTCATCCAGCGAAACCACAGCCGCCTGACCGGCCATATCATTTTGAGCCCAAGCCGGGGAAGCCAGAAGAGCAAGTCCCAGGATGATCGGCAACGCCTTTACTCCTCTCCCTTTCCAGATCTTCTTCCATAAGAACGGGAATGAATTTACCAACCGGTAAAAGACCGGGATAATCAATAAGGTAAGGACGGTAGAAACAATCAGTCCCCCGATCACCACCGTCGCCAGCGGACGCTGCACTTCAGCTCCGGCCGACCGGGCAATCGCCATCGGCACAAATCCCAGGGAAGCAACCAGTCCCGTCAAAAAGACCGGACGCAGCAGGTGCGGACAGCCTTTAGCTATAATACGGTTCGTACACATATAATATTTATTTCGTTTACGCAGATCATTAAAGTGATTGATCATCAGGATACCGTTCAGTACCGCCACGCCGAACAAGGCAATAAATCCCACCCCTGCCGAAATACTGAAAGGCAAACCACGCAGCCAAAGCGCCGCGATACCGCCGATAAGCGACAAGGGGACGGTTGAGAAAACCACCAGCGTATAAGTCACGCTCTTGAAAGCAAAGAACAACAACAAAAGAATCAGTGCCAAAGCCACCGGAATAACGATCAGCAAGGTATTAATGGCATTCTGCAGGTTCTCGAACTGGCCGCCGTATTCAAAATAATAGCCGGGCTTCAGCTTGATATTCTTATCCAATGTATCCTGAATGTCGGAAACGACCTGCTGAATATCCGCATCGCGCACATTCACCCCGATCACAATACGGCGTTTGGTGGCATCCCGGTTGATCTGGAGCGGCCCGGTCACCAGTTCGATAGTCGCCACTTCGCTCACCGGGATCTGGATGCCTTCCGCCGTGCGGATAAACAGTTTATCCAGATTCAGGTCAGACACTTTATCTTTATCGAGACGGAGCACCAGGTCGAAGCGGCGTTCATTCTCAAAAATCACACCGGCAGCTTCACCGGCATAAGCCGTGCGGACAATCGTATTCAGTTCCTCTATATTCATCCCGTAGCGGGCAATCTTGGCGCGATCGTATTTGACCACCAGCTGCGGAAGCCCCATTGCCTGTTCCACGATCACGTCGGCTGCCCCGGATACTTTCTCAACAAAGGCGGACGCTTCTTTCGCTTTCGCATAGAGTTCTTCCATGTCTTCACCATACAGTTTGATGGCTATATCCGCTTTGGCACCCGTCATCAGTTCGTTGAAACGCAACTGGATCGGCTGGCTGAAATTAAACTCGGCACCCTCGATCGGTTCAAGAGCCGCCTTCATCTTCTCCACCATCCCGGCACGGCTCGACGCGGAAGTCCATTCCTTGAAAGGCTTCATGATGATCATTATATCAGCATCTTCCACTGCCATCGGATCGGTAGGCACTTCCGCCGTCCCGATCTTGGCAACCACGTGTTTAATCTCGGGGAACTGATCCATCAGCGTCTTTTGTGCCTCACCGGACAATTCGATGCTGCGGGTCAGCGAACTTCCCGCCGGGAGCGTCATCTGCATGGCAAAGTCCCCTTCATCCAGGGTCGGGATAAACTCGGCACCCAAACGGGTAAACAATAACAAGGAAGCCGCCAGCAAGGCAAAGGCCGAACCGATCGTCGCCCAGATATGATGCAGGCAGAAACGCAGGCTGCTTTTATATACCCGGTTCAGTTTCTCAAAGAAACGATCGGCAAAAGTAGGTTTGGATGAAATAGTCCGTTTCAGGAATAAAGAAGCCATCATCGGCACATAGGTGAGCGAAAGGATCAACGCGCCGATAATACAAAAGACAAGGGTCTTTGCCATCGGTGTAAAGTATTTTCCTTCGATGCCGGTCAACGTAAGGATCGGGAAAAAGACGATCAGGATAATCAGCACCGCAAACGTGGCACTTCGCACCACACCGCTTGCCCCAGCTTCCACTTCCTTGTCCATCTCTACTTTCGACAGTGTCCGTCCGGCAAGCCGTCGGGTATAAATATGTGCCAGGATACCTTCCACGATCACGATCGAGCCGTCCACAACGATACCGAAGTCAATAGCCCCCAGGCTCATCAGGTTGGCCGACACGCCGAATATACGCATCATAATAAAACCGAACAGCATCGCCAGCGGAATAACGGAAGCCACGATCAGCCCGGCGCGGATATTCCCCAGAAAGATAATCAACACGAAAAAGACGATCAGAGCTCCTTCTATCAGGTTCCGTACAACCGTCGAGATATTGCGGTTCACCAACTCCGAGCGGTTCAGGTAAGGCTCTACGCTGACACCTTCGGGAAGCATCTTCTGTACCTTATCGACACGCGCTTCCAGCTCTTTCGTCACCAGGTTGGCATTGGCTCCTTTCAGCATCATGGCGATACCGCCCACACATTCGCCCTCGCCGTCTTTCGTCATGGCACCAAAACGCTTCGGTGCTCCGAAACGGACTGTTCCGACATCGCTGATATGGATAGGGATGCCTCCCCGGTTGGTTATCACGATACGTTCGATATCTTTCGTATCGCTGATCATCCCTTCGGAACGGATATAATAGGCCCGGTTCACCTTTTCGATATAGCTGCCGCCTGTGTTCTGGTTGTTGCTGTTGAGGGCGGCATACACATCACTGATAGTAATATTCAACGAATACAAAGCATCGGGGTCGACCGCCACTTCATACTGTTTCAGATAACCGCCGAAACTATTGATCTCCACAATCCCCGGAATACCGGAAAGCTGCCGTTTAACGATCCAGTCCTGGATAGTACGCAACTCCATCGCATCGTATTTATCTTCATAACCCGGAGCCACCTTCAATACATATTGGTAGATCTCCCCCAGCCCGGTGGTTATAGGCATCAGCTCCGGCGTTCCCAGCTCTGGCGGGATCTCACCGGACACGGTTTGTATCTGTTCGTTGATCAACTGCCGGGCATCCAATGTAGGTACGCTCTCCTTGAATACGACCGTTACGAGCGACAGCCCGAAGCGGGACACGGAGCGTATCTCTTCTACATTCATAATATTGCTCATGGCAATTTCTATGGGAAAAGTAATCAGTTGTTCTACTTCCTGCGGGGCAAGGGTCGGCGAAACAGTCACGATCTGTACCTGGTTATTGGTTATGTCCGGTACGGCATCGATAGGAAGCGTCAACATTGCATAAATTCCACCGATCAGCAGAAACAGCGTCGTAAGCCCGACGAACAACTTTTTGTGGATAGAAAAATGTACAATTGCTTTAAACATCACTTTGTAATTTATAATAATATTACAAAGCTAGCCAACCGGAAAGTGATTACATATAATAAAATACTGAAGCTGACGGAATGGGAGGTGAAGTGTACCTATCAGCATTTAAACGGAAAGGGGAAAAATAATCCGGAAAAGATCAGAGCTATAGTCTTCCTGAAAAGGGGTACATGCGTGTGTAAAAAAGGGGTACATGCGTTTGGTAAAAAGAATACAGGCTCTTCTGTGTGATCTCTTCCGGAATTAAATCTTATACGACATCGTCTTTTTCGTTGAAGTCGTCGGCTTCCTGGTTACCGCCTTCGATGGTTTCTGTTACGTCCTTGATATCGTCGGCTGTATACGTATTCCCGGTTATAGAATTGTCGACAGACATTCCTTCATCTGTCAGCTCGGAACTTTCGTCCCACAATGTTTTCATTATTTTTGTCATAACCATTGATTTTAATTTGTTAATACATCTACTAAACAACGAACAAGCGGCAATTGTTGACCAAAACAGAAATTGTTTCGATGAAAGAAACTATACGACCATCGTATACGAGCGGATACGGTCTCCCTATGTGGGAACATACGATGACCCTATGCGAGAGGATAGGGTCACCCTATACGGGAAGACTAGAGCGTCGTATAAACGATCGAGTCTACCGCATGAGATAAAATATAGGCCGCCGGCGTGGCATTCACTGCCGAATACCCCTGTTTCAATTCCTCGATTGCCGGGCCCTTACCCGCACCTAATACCGGTACAAGCAACGGAGAACCGTTCAGTATGATCGGGCCGGTCATCGTGATACGGAACTGCCCGGTTTCCGGATGCTGCGAAACAGCATAATTGCGGCTGTCCGTCAGCAACGGAAGATTATCGGGAAAGATAGAGGCCGTATGCGAATCCCCTCCTATTCCCAGAATGATACAATCGAAATAAGGGAACTGGCCGTGACGGGGCAGATATTCCTTTACAATACGCGAATAGCGCATGGCCTCCGTACCCGGCTCCACCTCACCGTGAATACGATGGATATGATCCCGGGGGATCTGCAGAGGTTCGAACAGCAATTTGTTCGCATGTCCGAAATTACTCTCCGGATCGGTCGGGGCCACACAACGTTCGTCTACCCAGAAGAAACGCAAACTATCCCAATCGATCTTATCCCTGTATTCATCCACCCAAAGGGCGAACATCTTCTTAGCCGTTTCCCCGCCGGAAAGGGCGAGGTTGAACGGCCTCCGGTCTTCCTTCCGGGCCATATAAGTCATCAACTGACTGGTCAATGCCCGGAGAGCTTCTTTGTTGTCTTTATAATTCTCTATTTTCATACGCTTCATTTTTTAGCCGCACGAATCGCAGGGAGCTCCCATCGAATCGGCGCCCAGGTTCATTCTTTCTATCGGCCCGTTCTGTCCGGGTTCATAGAAGTACAGCCGCTTCGATCCTTCTTCTTTCCAGTGATGCAGGATCGGATCGATAAAACGCCAGCTGGCTTCCAAAGCGTCGCTGCGGGCATACAGGGTCGAATCGCCCAGCATGGCATCCAGCAGCAACCGTTCGTAGGCATCCGGCAAATGAGTCTTTGAAAGCGAGTCGTAACGGAACTCCATTCCGACCTGCTTCACCGTAAATCCGGCTCCCGGCATCTTCAGCCCGAAACGCAAGGTAATGCTTTCGTCCGGTTGGATACGGATCACCAGCTTATTACAGGAGCTTCCCGAACACTGTCCGGCAAACAACTGGTGCGGGGTCGATTTAAAATGTATAACGATCTCCGACGACTTCTCCGGCAGTTTCTTCCCGGTGAAGAAGTAGAACGGTACGCCGCTCCACCGCCAGTTATCGATAAAGAACTTCATACCGACGTAAGTCTCCGTATTCGAGTCGGGAGCCACGTTCTTCTCCTCGCGATACCCGTCGTACTGTCCCCGTACCACCCACTCGTTCATTTCGCGGATCGTATAAGGACGGATCGAGCGGAACACCTTCACGATCTCGTCACGGATCGGTTCCGGATCGAACACGGAAGGCGACTCCATCGCAGCAAAAGCCATCAACTGCATCAGGTGATTCTGTATCATGTCACGCAAAGCGCCGGCACCGTCGTAATACTTGCCGCGATTCTCCACCCCCAGCGTCTCTGAGGCACTGATCTCGATCGAGTCGACGTAGTTGCGGTTCCAGAGAGGTTCGAATATGCCGTTCGAGAAACGGAGTACCAGGATGTTCTGCACCGTCTCCTTTCCCAGATAATGGTCGATACGGTAGATCTCTTTCTCATCGAAGATACGGCACAGATGCTGATTCAGGTTCTGCGCCGTCTCCAGGCTCGTACCGAAAGGCTTCTCCACGATTACGCGCCGCCAGCCGTCTTCCGACGCAGCCACATTCATACCGTTCTCCTGAAGATACTTCGGGATCAACTCGTACATCAACGGCGGGGTGGCAAGATAATAGATCACCTTGTCGGGAAGATTTTCCTGCTGTTGCAAAAGACCGATACGGTCTTTCAGTTTTACATATTCGGCGGTGTTGGTAGAATCGAATGCCAGGTAGAAAAGTATCCGGAAGAAGTTATCCAGATCTTCACTGTTTGTTTCCTTATTTCCCCGTGCTTCCAGTATATGTTTACGTTGTTCGGCACGGAACTCTTCATCCGTAAACGCGGTGCGCGCAGCACCCAGAATAGCAAAATGTTCGGGCAACATCTTGCTGACATACAATTCAAAAAGTGCCGGAAGCAACTTGCGCCCTGTCAGGTCGCCCGATGCCCCGAAAATAACAAGTAGCTGATCATTTGGTCTGTTCATCTTCACGTCCTCCACTTGTTAAGCATTATAAGTTCCGGATACCGTGTTACCGCCTTCGCCCGTCCAGTTGGTATGGAAGAAGATACCACGTTCGCGGTCTGTCCTTTCATAGGTATGGGCTCCGAAGTAATCACGCTGTGCCTGGATCAGGTTGGCTGCCGAATGCAGGGTACGCAATCCGTCGAAATAACTCAGGGCAGAGCTCATGGCCGGTAAGGCGACACCGCTCAGGGCACCTTCCGAAACAGTCTTACGCCAAGAGGGTAAAGCTTTTTGTATCTTGGTGCGGAAAAAGTCGTCGAACAGCAGGTTTTCCAGCTTCGGGTTCTTGCGGTAGGCTTCCGTTATCTTCTGGAGGAAGACGGAACGGATAATACATCCTTTACGCCATATCTGGGCAATCGTTCCGTAATCCAGCTCCCAGCCGTAATGTTCGGATGCACGGCGTATCAGGGAGAATCCCTGGGCATACGAGATCAGCTTGGAAGCATACAACGCCTGGCGTATCTCCTCCACGAACAGGTTCTCTCCCAGCTCGACGGGCTCTGGATACAGGCCGGCTGCTTTCTCACGTTCGGCATAAAGGGCTGATAGCAGACGGGCATAAACAGCTTCGGTAACCAGCGTCAGCGGGTCGCTTTCGTCCATAGCGGCAATCGCGCTCCACTTTCCGGTTCCCTTTTGTCCGGCCACGTCGAGTATCTTATCCAGCAACGGCTTACCGTCTTCATCGCGGAAACGGAGAATATTCTTCGTAATCTCGATCAGGAAGCTGTCCAGTTCACCTTTATTCCATTCTTCAAAGACGACCGACATTTCGTCGTCGTCCAGTCCTTTGCGGTTTTTCAGCAACGAATAGGCCTCGGAGATCAATTGCATATCCCCGTATTCGATACCGTTATGAACCATCTTCACGAAATGTCCGGCTCCTCCCCGTCCGATCCACTGGCAGCAAGGCGTACCGTCGTCCAGCTTCGCAGCGATACCCTGCAGGATATCCTTTACGATCGGCCATGCTTCGGGGGAACCGCCCGGCATAACGGAAGGCCCGTGAAGTGCGCCTTCTTCACCGCCCGAGATACCTGAACCTACGAAGTACAGGCCTTTTGCTTCCACTTCCTTCACACGGCGTTCCGTATCGTGGAAATCGGAGTTCCCCCCGTCGATGATCACATCACCCGGCGACATGTGAGGCAATAATTGTTCGATCATCTCGTCTACCGGCGCACCGGCTTTAATCATCATCATGATGATACGCGGACGCTTTACGGCATCCGTCAGTTCTTCGATCGAATGTGTAGCGATGAAGTTCTTCCCTTTACCGCGGCCATTCACAAAACGATCCACCACACCTTCCTCACCGGGAAAGTTACGGTTATATACAGCAACGGTAAAACCTTTGCTTTCCATATTCAGAGCCAGGTTCTCGCCCATTACGGCAAGCCCGATCAGTCCGATATCTGCTTTTTTCATGTTCTTTCTATTTTATATTTTGTTTTTATTGTTTTATCAATGCGAACAAATCGTTCAGCGATTCGCTCATCGACGGGTGAGTATAAATACTATCCCGCAAAAATGTATAATCTTTTCCTGCCCGTATCGCCAGCGACACGAGGTTGATGACTTCCGTAGACTCCGCACAGAACAAAGTACACCCCAGTATTTCTCCTGTTTCCGTATCTACAATGGCTTTCAGCAGGCCGTCTGTCTGGTCGAATGTACGTGTACGTGGGAATGCCGCAGCCGGAATACGGGCGATACTGACTTTCCTTCCCGAGTTAAGAGCTTCCTCCTCTCCCATACCGATGCGCGACAACGGCGGATCGATAAATACGGAATAAGCCACACCCCGGCGGTCGTCTTTCGTACGGGTTCCTTTTCCGAACAGTTCATCCTTTATCACACGATAGTCATCCAGAGAAATATAAGTGAACTGAAGACCGCCGGTTACATCGCCCATTGCCCAGATACCGGGCACGTTTGTACGAAGATGTTCATCTACCAGGATGGCTCCCCGGTTGGAGAGTTTTATTCCGGCAGCTTCCGTATTCAAGCCTTCCGTATTCGGTTTACGGCCGGTGGCGAGCAGCACGGCTTCGGCAGATATCTGCTTATCCGATCCTTCTTTATTCTCTTTATATATTATAACAGCTTCCGCCCCGTTGTGTTCAATAGACTGAACCTGGGCATTCAGATGGATGGTGATTCCTTTCTTTTCGAGAACGGCTTTTACGGCTTCGGCAATATCCCGGTCTTCACGGGCAATGAACTTGTCCCCGCCTTCCAGTATGGTCACTTCCGAACCGAAGCCGGCAAACATCGAAGCGAACTCCAAGCCGATATAACCGCCGCCCACGATAACCAGCCGGCGTGGCAACTTATCCAGTTCCATGATAGAGGTACTGGTATATACGAAAGGATTTCCCTCCAGTCCTTTGATGGCAGGAAGGATAGTTGTGGCACCCGTATTAATAAATATCTTTTCACTTTCCAGCAGCAGGGTTTCGCCTCCCGCTTTTACTTCTATTTGATAAGGAGAACGGAAGGAGGCAACACCGGTATAAACCGTAACCGTATCTTTCGAATCGAGATTATCGAAATTCTTTTTACGCAAAAGGGCTGTCAGCTCCCGCTTTTCAGCAATCGCTTTACGGTATTCTTCCGCATATTGTTCAAAAGACGATGGTTTTCTATACGAAATCACTTTCGACATGTGTACCAGCTTCTTTGTTGGGATACAACCTATATTGATACAGGTTCCGCCGTACATTCCGGCAGAACGTTCAATGATGGCCACATTCCATCCCCTTGATCCCAACTCTGCGGCAAGTGTCTTGCCAGCTTTCCCAAAACCAATGATTATCGCATCATACTTCTTCATCTTACATTTCTCCTCTTTTGACTTCGTTATTAACAGAACATCCGTTTTAACCTAATTGTTCGGAATTTTTTGTAATAACCGACAATTAATTGTTAACCTCCTCTCCTTAGAAAGTAAAAACTAACGGTACAAAAGTAGAGAATACGTAGAGTTAAGGCGATGATAATTTTCCCTATAGAGTTGGCAATTTGTCTATTTGGGTCTCTTCTCCCTGATTTTTGTTCTTCTTCCGGTATTCGGTAGTACTCAATCCGGTTGCATTTTTGAAGAAGCGGCTGAATGTCGCCTGGTCTTCAAATCCCAACAACAAAGCGATCTCTTTGGAACTTTTCGAAGTGTAAAGCAACAAACGCTCCGCTTCCGCCTGCACACGATTGTGTATGACACGGATAGCAGATGGCTGTTGATACGTAGACAGTAAGTTGGCGAGTGTCTTAGGCGACTTGTTGAGCATATCGGCATACTCCTGCACCTGCTTTTTCTCCTTGAAATGGGTATCGACCAGAACATAAAACTTGCGGATCGTCTCAAACTGCATCCCATTTTCTTTCCTTACCCCCTGCCGGTTCTCCGCCACTCGCGTACATAATATAATAAAGCGTTTCAGCAATACACGGAGCATTTCATCCTGCAGATGGTCGCGGCTCTCGAATTCTTCACGCATGATCCCTGTCAGCGTCTCGATCTTCCGCCGTTCCTGATCCGACAAATCGAATACGACCACATGCGATGATCCGTGGAACAACAACCCGTTGCACGAAACCTCATGGTCGTTGCCATAGATACAATAGAAATTACTGTTGAACATCAGGGCAAAATACGATCCGTCCACCCGCACGAACTCCAGGTGGTGCAGGTGCGATAAAGTGAGCAGCTGCCCGGCATTCAATACCACCGCCTGATGGTCGACATCCAGTTCGAGCTGACCGGAAACCACCCATATAAACTTATACAATGTTTTGTCTTTCAATAAAGCCGGGTTAGCATCCAGCGAATCCGTTAAAACTACTTTCCCTTTGATCTTGCTGTTTTCAAATGATAAATTCATGGTATTCCTATACATTATATATTATTACCTCCATTCGGTAGGGATCTCACCCGTATTCCTGCGGAACCAGCGGGAGAAGGTATCGTGGTTGGCAAACCCCAGCATCGTAGCTATCTGCGAAGGACGCAGGCGGGTCTTCGACAACAGGTCTTTTGCTTCCAGCAATACAAACTCACTGATCCATTCGGCTGCCGATATTCCGGCCCCTTGTTTACACCGGATATTCAGCTCTTGCGAAGTAATCCCTAACTTTTCTGCGTAAAAGTACGCAGGAGAATGGTGATATCGGCTAATTAATGTCGCAAATTGTTGGAAAAAGAGCGAATTTTCTGTTTTAGGCACTTCGGCGACTGCTTTTCCCTGCTGCAGGTTTATGATCAAAGCCCGTAACAACGACTCGACCACCTTGGCACGCATCTCCTTCATCTGCTCGATCTGCGACTCGACCAGGTGCAGGTAGGTTCTCGTCTCTTCAATTTCGTTGGAAGGGATATCACGGTACACAAGGCGTTGCCGGTTGATAAGCAACTCTTCGGAGACATAGACGATTATTCCGGAAAAACCGGTCGACTGGAAAGGTTTCACCTCAGTCACATCGTCACTGGCCACAAGAAGGAGTTGTCCGGCCGTTACATCATATACCTGATGTAAGGCATGGCAGTTAAAAGTACCTCCGGTACAGATCACGGCCAGTGTCCCCGACTCCAACGGAAGCAACTGGTAATTTTCACCATCTTTTACATATAGGATCTTCAGTGAACTTTCAAGCGTTAGCTCAGGCGTCGATACCGTATTGTAAAGATCAACAGGTAATATTCTTTCTGTTTTCATTTTTTAATTACTATTTTTAGCGTATAAATTAAGTATCGGGTAAACATACAAACGTCATTGTTAGTTTATTATACAGTGGGATTTTATCTTTAGTTAAAACCATCTTAAGAACATTTTATGATAACAACTCTTATTATTCTCGCACTTTCCGCCGTATTTTTTGTGAATGGGAAAGTACGTTCAGACCTCGTTGCTCTTTGTGCGCTGGTCTTATTAATGGTATTCAACATCCTGACTCCGGCGGAAGCGCTCTCCGGTTTTTCCAATTCTGTCGTCATCATGATGGTGGGACTGTTCGTTGTGGGCGGTGCTATCTTCAAGACAGGTCTGGCCAAGATGATCGGTAGTAAAATATTACAACTGGCAGGCACCAGCGAGATCAAACTGTTTATACTGATCATGCTGGTCACCGCTTTTATCGGTGCCTTTGTCAGCAACACCGGAACCGTAGCCCTGATGCTGCCGATCGTTGTCAGCATGGCGATGAATGCCAATATCAACCCCAGCCGTTTTCTAATGCCTCTTGCTTTTGCAAGCAGTATGGGGGGTATGGCCACGCTGATCGGTACGCCTCCTAACCTGGTGGTACAGGAAGCATTGTCGAATGCAGGATACAACGACCTTTCCTTTTTCTCTTTCACCCCCATCGGCATCGTATGTATCACAGTCGGCATCATCATCCTGATCCCGTTGAGCAAATGGTTCCTGACCAAGAAAGATGAAAATAAGAAAACCGATGCATCCTCAGGCCGCTCTCCCCAGGAACTGGCAGCCAAATACAGTCTATCCGACAATCTATACCGGGTACGGGTGCATAAAGACTCGCTGGTACGTAACAGGAAACTCCAGGAGCTCAACATCACCAGCCTGTATAATCTGACCATCCTCGAGATCCGGCGCAAGTCCTCCTCACAGGGACGCTTTATGAAAACGGTCGACCAGAAACTGGCCAGGCCCGATACGGAGATACTGGAAGAAGATATATTATATGTATTCGGCGACTTCGAAAATATAGACAAGTTCGTAAAAGAGAACCACTTGGATCTTACCGAGTCGCAGGTATCCGAATTTACGGGTGATGCGGAAAAACTCAGTGTACGCGAGATCGGTATCGCCGAAGTCCTGCTGATGCCCGACTCCAAGCTGATCAACAGAGCGGTCAAGGACTCCGGTTTCCGCGACAAATATTCAGTCAACATATTGGGAATAGAACGCAAAAACGAATATATCCTGTCTGATGTAAAGGATGTGAAAATGCATGCCGGGGATATCCTTCTGATACAAGGGAACTGGGACGACATCGCCCGTATGAGCAAGAAGCAGTCGCAGTGGGTAGTGCTCGGCCAGCCGGTCGAAGAAGCTTCCAAGGTTACCCTCGACTACAAAGCACCTGTTACCGCCGGTATCATGGTCCTGATGATCGCCGCTATGGTATTCGACTTTATCCCCATTCCGCCCGTAGCCGCCGTACTGATTGCCGCCATACTGATGGTACTGACAGGCTGTTTCCGGAATGTGGAAGATGCATACAAAACGATCAACTGGGAAAGTATCGTGCTGATCGCGGCCATGCTGCCAATGTCGCTTGCGCTGGAAAAGACGGGAGCATCTTCGCTTATCTCCGAAAAATTGGTAGGCGGACTGGGTAACTACGGGCCGCTCGTCCTGATGGCAGGAATCTATTTCACGACCTCTTTGCTGACCATGTTTATCAGCAACACGGCCACAGCCGTACTGGTCGCTCCGATCGCCTTGCAGTCGGCCATCGCCATAGGGGTAAGTCCCTACCCGTTCCTGCTGGCAGTAACAGTCGGAGCCAGTATGTGTTTTGCTTCTCCATTCTCCACTCCGCCGAATGCACTTGTGATGTCGGCCGGTAAATATACATTCATGGATTATGTGAAAGTGGGTCTTCCTCTTCAGGTCATCATGGGAATAATTATGGTGTTTGTACTGCCTTTATTATTTCCTTTTTAAACATTCGTGCATCTTAATTAGTTTTATATTTGCACGACAAAAAGAAAAATGATGAAGATTCCTTTTAAACCAATTACTATAGAGGATAAGGAGACAATCACCTCCTTTACCTATCCTCACAATTATCGCAATTGCGATTATTCGTTCGCCAATATTTGTAGCTGGCGTTTCCTGTATGACACGGAGTTTGCCATTGTCGACGGATTCTTGCTGATCCGCTTCCTGATAGAAGACAAAAGCAGGATGGTTTACATGACCCCGGCCGGAGAAGGCGACCTGCGACACGCATTGGAACTGCTGGAAGCCGACTCACGCGAGCACGGCCATCCGTTATGTATGCTGGGAGTAACCCCCGATGCCAAGGAGATGCTTGAAAAAGCATTACCCGGTGGATTCTTTTATATTCCCGAACGGGATTATTTCGACTATATCTATCTGCGTGAAGACCTGGCCTTGCTGAAAGGCAAGAAGTACCAGTCGAAACGCAACCATATCAATAATTTCAAAAAGAGATATGAGTACGAATATTCCCCCATTACCCCGGAACTGATCCCCCAGTGTCTGAAGCTGGAATGTACCTGGTATAAAGCCAACCGGACGGAAGACGATGCGGAAGATCTGAACTACGAACGTATTTCCATGACCTATGCCCTCAATCACTTCGACGAACTCGGACTGATTGGCGGAGCCCTGCTCGTCGACGGCAAAGTGATTGCCTTTACATTCGGTGCACCTATCAACCATGATACCTTCGGAGTACATGTGGAAAAAGCCGATGTCAACTATGAAGGTGCCTACACTGTCATCAACCAGGAATTCGCTTCCCGCCTGCCGGAACAGTTCACCTACGTCAACCGGGAGGAAGACCTGGGTATCCCCGGACTACGCAAAGCGAAACTTTCCTATAACCCGGTCATACTATTGGAGAAAAACGCCGCGATAAAGAAAACGCAAAACAATAAACAAGATGAACAAGCAACAAGTAATCGATCTGTGGCGTCTCTCGTTCAATGATACGGAAGAATTTATACGCCTCTATTTCGACCGGGTATACAAGGAAGAGAATACACTGGTCATCGAAAAGGACGGACAGGTGGTATCTGCTTTGCAGATGCTGCCTTATACTATGACATACTACGGAACAGAAATATCCGTAGCTTATATCTCAGGGGCATGTACCCTCCCTTCGATGCGTGGAAAAGGCCTGATGAGGCAACTTATCCAGAATGCATACGAGGAAATGAAATACCGGTCGGTAGCCGTAACAGCTCTGATCCCGGCCGATCCCTGGTTGTTCGATTATTACCGGGAACAAGGTTACACCGAGGCTTTTGACTATTCCGAGGAAACCTATATCCGTCCTGAAGAACCGGTATGGGCTCCGAAACTGACTGTGGTTCCTCCCGAAGTCCCTTCGATGGATCTGCTATACAAATTTTTCGATAAACACATGCGTCAACGCCCCTGCTGCGTACTGCATACCAAAGACGACTTTATCACGATCTTGCGCGACCTGCAACTGTCCGGCGGACAACTACTCACCGCCCTGGACGAACAGGAACAGCCTGTCGGAATGGCTTTCGTACTTCCCCCCGACCATACCTCCGGCATACCGGAAGCAAACCAGCAGCTGTATATAAAGGAATTTCTTTACGACGACGACCGGGTGGCAAACCTGCTGCTCCAGGAAGCGACCCTGCAAAACAACGTAAGCAAAGCCGTTTACAAAACACCTCCGGTCGTTCCCGGCACACACCCGATGGGTATGGCCCGCGTGATCGACACGGAACGGTTGATGCACCACTGGTTGTCTACGCACAAGGATGCTCCAGTATCGGAAAAGTTATTGAAGGAGCAGGATATCCAGACTTTCACACGGATCGTAATGGGATACCCCCAACGGGAAGCTTATATGAGCCTGATGCTGGACTGATCCGGCACCAGGCATCGGATCAATAACCTTCCGTGTCAGCACGAAAGGTTATTCTTCTTTTCCAGCGCTTCTTTATAAAGCTTTTCCTGTAATACCGCAAACTGCGCAATATATTCTTCCTCCATCATCCCTTCCGGTTCACTAGCCCCATCCGTTGCCACAAACAAGCTGATCCGCTCACTCATTTTCAGATATTCTTCAAAACCTTCACTGGAAGCATTCAGCACACTGATAATTGTCTTGTATTTGGGAGTTTCCATACTATATCTAATTTATATGATTAATCTTTCGTTATCCATTCTGCAATATTCCGTTCCTCCGCACTGAAAGAAGCACCTACTTTTATAAGGGTACGACCATCTGCAATATAAGGGATCAGATATCCTTTTTCATCGATCTGCCGAATGGCATCTTCTGCACTACCATCCAGTTTGAATTCAAATACATAGATGTAATCCTTCGTCTTTACTACCGCATCGGCTCGGCCTCTGGCACTGCGAACCTCCGCATCGCAAAATTGTCCCATCAGCTTAAATACCAGATAGAAAACAACCTGATAATGCCGTTCCGTACGATCATTCAACTCATAGGGAAAATCTGCAAAGAAAGCCTTAAGCCGGGTTAGAAACGCATCCGTTTCTCCGGCACGAAGCTCACGTATAAACTGTTCTATATAAAAACCGCTTTCATCATCCGACACCGGAGTATAGAAAGGTACTATAAAATTCAGAAAGCCATATTCCACTTCTTCATTCGGAAAGGCCAGTGTATAATTCTGAAACTCCCTATCATAATCCTTTATCGTCAGATAACCGCTCTGGTAAATCACCGGAATCGGATTATTAGCCTCCACTCTGTACTCCGAAAAAGCTGAAGCACGCAACTCCACCCCTTCGATGATCCTTCGCAAATCATAGTTACTTTTTTTCAATAACTGAATAAGGAAGGTTGGAGTCCCAGTCTGAAACCAATAATTACTAAAATCCTGTTTTACCAATACGTTCAATACACTGAAAGGATTAAAGACCCCTTCGGCCACCGGATGAAAATGATAACCGTCATATTTCTTTGTCAATGTATCGATCGTTTCTTCAAAAGTAAGATCATTCGCATCTCCCAGACTGGCTATCTCATTCGTAAAATTAGCAGTCAATTCACCCTTTGTCAAACCGCAAAGAGTGGCATATTGACGCGCCATACTGATATCATTCAATTGATTCAAATCACTGAACACGCTCACATGAGCAAATTTGGTCACACCGGTAAGCAGGACGAATTGCAGATAAGGATCGGCACTTTTCAATACACCGTAAAAAGCTTTTAATGTACTCTGAAAAGTTTCTAACAAAACATCGTCTCCCAAAGCCTGTAACAAAGGTTTATCATACTCGTCGATAAGAACAACGACTTGCTTTCCGGTCTTCTCATAGGCACGGCGAATAATACCGGCAAAACGGGTTGACAAAGAGGGTTCATCTTTCCCTTGTCCATATTCTTCTTCCCAACGTGTCAGATGATTACTCAGAAGATAAATCAGAGATTCCGGATTTTCATACTTCTCCGCATTCAAATCCAAATGTAGCACCGGATATTCAAACCAGTCCTTTTCGAGCTGTTCGATAGCCAGCCCTCTAAACAACTCTTTCTTTCCCTGAAAATAAGCTTCCAGTGTCGAAATCAGCAAACTCTTTCCGAAACGTCGTGGACGGCTCAAAAAATAAGGTTTGCCCCTCGTCACCATTTCATAGATCAAAGCCGTCTTGTCTACGTAAGCATACCCCTTGCTTCGCAAATCCTCGAAGCTCTGTATTCCGATCGGCAGTTTTTGGAGTTCTGTATTCATATTATCCGTTTTATGTAGCAATACACAAAGATAACATTTTCTTTAGAACAACCCTTATTTTTCCTTCCTTAGTTTACACACAATCCACAGACAAAACAGCAATAATAAGGCTAATCCGGCGAGTGGCAGGAAAGGGCTCCGGGGCGAAGACCGGGCGGTGTGTTGAGCCGTGAGGTTTTCTGTAGCAAGACGTTCATATTCCGTATGGCTGCCTGTAACGGCAAGCAGTGAATCCGTCCAGGAACAGATGCGGGAAACTTTGGCGGTGGTGACGCTTTGCAGGTATTGCACGCCGGAACTATCCGGCGGCAAATATACAACCTGCTCCAACTCCCACGAAAGGCTGTCGGTGATCTCCAGGTTCGCGACACGGATCAAACTATCCCGACGGCTTCCCCGTACCGAATCCCTGCGTTCTTCCAGACAGGTACCTGCCACCGTACGGCGTGCTCCGCATCCCGCCAGCAAAAAGATAACACATAACATACAGAGAATAACCTGCATACGATTCTTTCCTGAAGTCTTTAGCGAGAGATGAAGAAACTTCCTGCGCTTATACAGGATCGCCTGGTCGAAAGGCAAACCCGACTGTAACAACAGTTCCAGTAACTTCGCCGGGCCTTCGGGAGTATAGCAATCGGCTGCCTCCCCCTTCAGATGCTGGCTCGTAGATACGCCACCCACCAGACGGTTCACCTCTTTATTCCGGTAACCACTCAGAACTGCGATCGGCTTCTTATATAACTGTCGCAACGGTTCCAGTAAACAACCTGTCAGATGTTGCAACGACACCCTTGCTTCAGGAGACGGTGTATTATCGATCGCATGCTCTACCGCAGTACGGCTATAGGTCAGTTCTTCCAATGTGAAATGCTCACTCAACCAGATCTTTTTACTTTTACTTTCCATTGTCATTGATTTTTAGTTTATATGTATAATCCACCCCGAAAAGAGCTCCTGCAAACGTACTGATCTCGCCGAAAGCCACCAGCACACTGTTATCGATCAGTCCCTGCGGATCGATCCAGAACCCGCAGAAGAGAAGGACAATCCCGCTCAATGTGAGCAGGATTGCCATAATCAGTTGAATTGTCAGCCGTTTCATCGGATTACTCGATCACCGGTCTGTCATCCTCGCCACCGCCTTCACCTTCATTCTTACCTTCAGAAACTGTCACCTTCTCGAAGTTAGTCCGGCTCTTGGCGATACGCAACGCCTTACCGGGGAAGAAGCAAACACGCGGTTCGCGGATCATACTTACATCGAAATCCTTCGTATCGGTCACTCCATCCGAACCAAAAGAGAAACGGAGATTACCCAACTCCCCCAGATTGACACGCCGTCCGTTGCGCAAATGACGTATCGATACCACATTCACACGATCCAACACCGCTTTCACGCTAGCGCTACTCACTCCCGAGCCGTCGGTTACCTCTTCGATCAGTTCCTCGAAAGACACCAGGTCACCACAAACCATCTGTGCATACTGCTTTACCGGATGTTCCGCCTGGTCGTCCCCCAGATTCTTGCGCGGAACTATTTTGAACTTGATTGCCATAATACTAATGTGTTTAATGAATAATAATAAGTCCGATCTCGAACACACTTCAAAGATAGAAGACCATTTTACCGGTTTCTTCGCTGATATGGCGGCAGCCAGATGGATGTACTCACTTAAGGGTATAAAAAAACCCTCGATACCTTCCTGTTCAGGATATCGAGGGTTTGAAGAAAATAATCTTATACAAAGCGAACCTTACAGCTTCCCTATTTCTTCGGGAGTCAAACCGGTAGCTTGCGAAATGAAGGGAATGTCACAACCCATTTTTTTCATATTTGCAACAATCTCTTTTTGTTTTTTGAGTTCGCCTTCCACACGTCCTTCCACACGCCCTTCCAGCTTAGCTCCGTCCAGTGCGTCGTTTTGGATCATGATATCGCTCAGGTGTTCGTCGTAGGCGCGGCGTTCCTCGTCGCTCATATTGTAATAGAGCAGCTTTTCGCGTGCTTCGCTCAGGCCGGGGGCGGTCGTATCCGGACGAATGGTGCCGTCTTTCAGATATTCGATCCATTCTTCAAGCGGCGTAACGGCTACCTGGTTGAACTCGTTCACACGGATCAGGTAGTATTCCGGAAAAATCTCTGCCGGAAGTTTATGCACCAGGGCATCTTTCTCCTTGACACTCACTTCCAGACGGTCGCCCGTATGTACGCCCGTAAAGATATTCTGACCGTGGTACAGGTAATCGCTTCCCTTACCGATATCGAAATAAAGGATACTCACGGAGTAGATCTTTTTCACTTCGTAGTAGCTGCTACCCAAAGAAATATGCTCCGTGATGGCCTTGGCCACCCCATAAAGGATACGTTCGAGGAAAGTAAGCTCACGCGTGTTCTGTACTTCCACTATGATGATTTCACCCTTGCTGTTTTTAGCCTTGATGTCTACCCGGTTGAATTTGTCGTCAATGGCTTGTTGATTGCTCTCGCTCTCCAACAATTCGATGATCTCCACCTTTTCGTCCAACAGCACAGACAAGAAACCTTCCAGCACACCGAAATTGGCTTTTTGTCGTAAAAGGCGCTTGATCGCCCAGTCGAAGCGGATGTAACTATCTTTCATAAGGCTATACCATTAATACGTTTACATTAATATATGCAAATGTAATCAATCCCGGGCAATATCCGCCACCAATAGCCTTACTATTTTTCTTCAAACCCTCGAATGCAGATTACGCCATATCAGCGCAGCCGGATTGGCCGTTTATTTAACAACTATTGGCCATTGGGTGCCGGCTGGTCGGGAGAAGACCAGTGGCCATCTTCGTTTTTCAGGTCGATCAGATCCACTAATTCGCAGAGGGTATCCGTGTCGGCACACTCTTTCCGGAGCTTATCGGCAAAATATTCTACCGAACCCTGATAATCGAAAGCCAGAAAACAGCAAAAAGCCAGATGGATGTACGAAGGGAGCTTCTCCGATTTTGAATGCGGCCCTTCAAACAGGCGGAGCAGCTTTCGGAATAATAACGGTTCGCGCAACCGATAAGTCAGCATACCGAGTACCGTCTTCTTACGCAGATAAACAATCGTACGTTCCCAATCTTTACGCATCAGGCAAAACAGGAACAGATGATAACGGTCGTCCATCTGTTCCCAGTCACAAAAGGCGGCATCGAAAGCCGCCTTGTAGTAGAACTCCTGTTCTTCTATGGTTAATACACTTAGTTTCTTCCGAAACTTTCTGACGGAAGGATGCCCGCCTTTAAACAATACTTTCAAATCATTATACATAAAATGCCGGACCATAAGGGAATAGTTAGTCCTTACCGGTCCGGCATCAAAAGCCCGTAGGCCATTAATATCCCTGCGCTATGCGAATATTATGACGCGACAGGCGCGGGTTTTGCGGCATCGCCTTGCGAAACCAGGAGATCGCTTCCGACGACTCGTTCTCCATCAGAGCTAATACCCCCAGGTTATTCCACGAACGCGGATCGTCGGCCATCTGCCGCAGGAAATAAGCGGCCGCTTCCCGATCGCCCAGAGCCAGCGAGGCAGCTCCCGCATTCAGCACGGCTTCCCGGCTGGAAGGGAAACGGTAAGCAGCCAGTTCATATACTTCGCGGTATTGTTCCGTACCCGGACGATACAACACTGCCACCTGCAGAAGCTCCTCGAGCGTCAGCTTATCCGGATCGGCAACCACCTTTTCAGCCAGTTCCTCCAGTCGGGGCAACCCGGCAGGAACCCTAACCGTCGTCTCATAGGTGACGTCCAGCTCCATCCGACGCAAGCGGGAAAAGAAGCTTTTCTCTATATCCTTATATATAGCCCCCTTGCCGAGCGCCTTCAACTGCTTCCGCCGGCTGTCGGCATCGGTGTATTTATCCAGCACAGCCAATACCTCCTCACTATAACTACGCCCCGACTTAGCAACCAGTTCCCGCAGCCCTTCCCAGTCCTCACCTACCCAGTCGATCGTGACCGATACATCGCCCGACAACTCTGGTAGCTTTTGCAGATAGTTCTTAAAACCGACGGCCCGGTTACCCGCCAGCCGCTCATTCTCACTCGTGCTACCGTCGGGCGAAGCAAAGCCTGTCAGGCGGACAGCCCGTACCCTGTTTTCCATTCCCTGCAACTGCACCAAGCGTTCTTTCAGCTTTTCCAGTTCGGCCCGGTTGTTACCATACTTCAGGTCGAGTTTGACACTCCCTGCCGGAAAACCGATATAGGCCGTCAGTTTTTCAGTACCCAATTGTTCTGCCGGACAGGTTTCCGCTTCCGGTGTCAGATAACTGATCATCCCGCTGTAAACGGCCAGGGCATCGATCTGCAATAAAGGGATCTCCGCACGGCGCACCAAGGCAGCTGTAGACGGCACCTTCTCTACTGCAGCCGACTGGACTCTTTCCATACGTCCCGTCGACTGTGTATCTTGCCGGGTTGTCTTACAGGAAGGCAGGACGGCCAGTATACATAAACCAGCCAGTCCTTCCGTTATTATTTTCTTCATATACTATTTGTTTTGAGGATTCAATGCCTCCAGCAAAAACTTACCAGGTTTGAATTTCACACTGGTACGCGCCTCTATCACACAAGGAACACCCGTACGTGGATTACGTCCCGATCGCTCTGTCTGCTCCCAGGCCTTAAAGGAACCGAATCCCTGAAGCACTATTTCATTCTGTCCCAGTTTCTCCATCAGCACATCCTGGAAAGCATTGAGGAACTGCCGGGATCGATACTGAGGGATACCCATCTTATCCGCTACAGCGTTTACTAAATCTGTTTTGTTCATAATCAGTTGTCTTTAAATGTTATGTTATTTTCCAATTGTTTCTTCAACGATGACAGGAAGATCATACACTCTATCGGGGTCACCCCTGCGATGTCATACAGACGCAGCCGTTCCAACACCAGTGCACCGGCATCCGGTTCTTTCCGGACAGAGACAGATTCCTGCAATGTTTCCTTTTTCAATGCCTGCATCATCTTGGATATATATCGGCTTTTCTCCGTGGCAAACTCATCGTCGCCAAGCAATATCGAACGGATAACCAGCCGTTTTTCATCCGGTTGTTCGTATTCCCGGTTTTCAAGTATCTTCGGAAGAACCGCATCCGGAAAACCCAGCGAGATCACTTCCATATCGACCACTTTACAGAAACGGGTATTTACCTGATAAACGGTAATGGTCTGTATAAACTTAATTGCCGAACGCTCATACGCCTTCCAGAAAAGACCTTCACGATATAAGTATATATAAATACTTTCGGCTGTCTCCAAAGCCAGCTTCTGTTTCAAGTCCATAAATAATTTCTTTTATTTGATTACACTTTTCCGCCACCCTGTTATTTGTCGCCCGATATCTTCCATCAGCAGAACCAGCTTGGCATAACTCCCCGTATCGATGATACGCAAGTCGTTGCACAGGCGGATCTCCAGTTTCAGGAATTCGAACTCATCCACCAGCTGCATCAGGTGGGGCGACTTGTCCAACGACACATTCGCCCGGTAGATACAACGGGTCAGGTTCATCGCGTCCCTGCGGATATCCTGCATAAGGGTGTATTTATACTCCCGGGGAGCATGGTGCGAGACGGCATAGATCATTTTTATCAGTTCAACCGTCCGCAGATAAAGCGGAGTTTCAGTATGTAAAGCCATGATTCAATATTTCATAACAATTATATCTGGTTGCATATATCACCTGATACAAATCGTCGTAGTTTCCGGGAACCAGCCCGGCCTTTTTCTGACCTCTTATTATAGTCGAGCAAATATTCCTTACGGTCTGGTGGCGTAACAGACGCACCTTCTCTTTCCGGATTATTTTCTCGGGACTGACATAGTATAGTTTGTCGAGTGCCGGCGAAAGCCATTCCCTGACCTTCTTCCGCAAGTTCAAACTACTGTGATGCCTCATCAGCCCCAAATATGAATTCAGGCTTTGTAAAAAATGTTCCTCTTCATCGTCGCTCAACGGATGTTTAGATACCTTATAATTATATTCTCCTATCACTTTACGCATCCCTTTCACAGCCCGCTTCCCCGTTAGGATAACCCGTCCTTTCACGATGGCTCCGACAAAACGGATACCGTTCGTATAATGGGTCAGCCGTATTTTATTCGGATGCAAAGTCAACCCCAGTTCTTCCTGCAGATACTGCTGGAACAAGGGGATCAGGCTCTTTAAATATTCCTTGTCGTTGTGCACGACAAAGAAATCGTCTACATACCGTCCGTAATAACGCAATCCCAGCTTGCTCTTGCAATAATGGTCGAAACCATTCAGGTAGAAATTGGCAAACAACTGGCTGGTCAGATTGCCGATCGGCAAACCCAACTCCCGGTTACAGACAAACAAGTCCAACTGCCGGGGTTTCGTCTCGTTCGGCAACGGCATGCCGTTCATCGAAAACAGACTCTTATCTTTCGGCAAACCTTTCCATAAAGACCGGTGCCCTTTTATATGTACTCTCGATACCGGATTATCCAGTGCGATCAAACGGGTCAGGTATAATACCGTTTCCAGGTCATCCCCCTCATAGTTCGCCCGCAAAAAACGATCCAGCTTATCCGCCAGCAACCGACGGTCTATATTCATAAAGAACCCGCGTATGTCACACTGAAGGACATAACAGTCTTTGGTGTAATTGGCCGAACATTGGGCTATAAACCGCTTCAGGCGGTTCACAGCAAACAAAGTGCCTTTACCCACACGGCACGAATAGCTATCCAGTATAAACTCCCTTTCAAACAAAGGGTTGATACGTGCTGCCAGATAATGATGTACCACCCGGTCGCGGAAGGAAGCCGCAAAGACTTCCCGTTTGACAGGTTGAAGTACGACAAATGCATCCGAACGCGAAATCTTGTAGCGTCCTTCCTCTATATCTTTATATAATGTATAGAGATTATGCTCCGCATCTATCTCAAACTCCATAGCAGCAGGCGTCCTCCGTTTCGTCTTACGGCATTCGTACCATGCTTCCAGTAAAGATTCAAAATCTATTTTCATTTCATACTCCATTTATTCAAGATTCGAAAACAAGTCCCGGACACAGCGAACATAGTTATTGTTGCCCGTGTTGTTGTTGTTGAAATTGCCATTGCTGAAGTTCAGTTTGCATCGGTTATTGCTATTACCATTGTAGACCGAACTACTCCAGTAGTTATTGCTGATGAACGTTGTAGTTGTCACTCGTAACTTATAAACGGGGCTCCCCGATATAATTTTAACAGAACTTGCGTCCTGTGGACAACCGGATTCGTCCGAATCTTTACGCTGCCATATGCCGTAACGATATGGCATTCTGAAGTCCAGACTATTTTCTTATTTCATATGCTTACTCCTTTCTATTAGATTCATTTTCAAATTTCGACCGCCTTACGGCGGTCTTTGGGTTTTAAATTGTTAAATTGATAAATTGTTAGTTATCCCGGACACAGCGAACATAGTCTTTGTTGCCCGTGCCGTCGTTGGTGAAACTGCCATTGCTGAAGTACAGTACGCATCGGTAAAAGCTACCACCATTGTAGACCGAACTACTCCAGTAGTAATTGCTGACGAACGGACTGGCGCCAGTAGAGCCTTCTATCTTAGCCTTATTTATATACATAGCATGCAACTCTATTTGAGTTGGTATACGCCAACCAGTTCCGTCTTCATTTAAGCTAGAACAATAACTTTGCATAGTGGAATAATTAGCAGCACCTGCTCGCTGTCCTTTTTCAACCTGTATAGTATAGGAACCGGTCATTGTTGCCGTACCATCGAAAGTACAACCATTTGGGAGCTTATTCGTTCCATCATAATTAAACGGAGGATACTGCGTCATATTAGTTGTTTTCGTTCTGTAACTAGTCAATACACTCTGATCGATTGTAACAGATATTCCAGTCAGAGCGGCCGCCTGTTTAACCTCCACTGTTTTCGAATGATCACCACCGGTTACAGCAATAGTAAATGTGGCATAACGGGCACCACCCGTATTTTCAGTTGCAGTAAACGTTAAAGTCTGATCTGTTCCATTAGCATCAGATGATGTAATATCAGATGTAATATCGTTAGTCGCCACAGATGAGCTCACCGTCCAGGGTAAACCGCTGGTTCCATTCACCGTTACAGTCTTACTACCGCCTGCTTTTTCAAACGACAATTCTGTTTCAGATACGGTAAAAGTCGAACCGGATTGCTTGATGGCAACAGTTTGGGTTATATCACCAGCATTCACAGATATATTGGCATCACGCTCAGTACTGTTCAAATTGACCTCTTTTGTCTTATACTCCACAGTCTGTTGACTCCCATTCGTTTGAACCGGAACAGGATCCGTTGTTATCTCAACCCAGGAAGGGGGAGTGATGATTAAAGGTAAACCGGAAGTACCTGTTATTTTTAAACTGCCGGCAGCACCTTTCGTGGCCGCCAAAATTGCAGGATCACCGGCCGTTAAAGAAGAGGCATTCTGAGTTACCTCTATTTTTCCGGTAGGTCCCGTATCTGTATTTCCTGCGCGAACGGTTATTTCACTTTTCCGTGAAGAAGAAGACGGATTAAGCGGAACATCAAACGTTATATCCTGAGATTCTCCCGTTGTTGGACTACCCGATGCTCCTCCGGTAAGTGTAATCCAATCCACGGTTTTGCTGGCAGCCCAATCCAAACCGGCTGTGGCCTTAAAGGACGATTTCTGATTGCTTACTCCCTCTGCACCGATAGTAATTTCCGATCCTGTGACTGTCGATCCTTTCTGCTCGACCGCTATCTCCTGCTTCAACGCTGTGTAAGCCGGATCTCCCACCGAAGCACCCGCCTTCACCGTGATTTTACCGGTACGTGCCTGTGCCGACGGATTAGCGGAGGTAGCTTGTACTTTCAATACTTGCGGCTCTTCCGGCGCTTCATCGCCGGATGTTCCGGAGTTTGTGCCTGACCAACCCAACCAACCGTCACCACTCAAAGCTGCCAGCCACTGCAATCCTTTGGTAGCCGTAAAAGAGGATTCTCCCTCCGAACCCTTTGTTGCCGCTAAAGAGACATCATCTCCTTTCGTCAGAGTTGCCCCGCTTTGAGTGACTGTTATTTCCTGGTTTATTCCATTCACATCAATGTTAAAAGAAACAGACCTCTTTTCGGCTTTTGGATTGGCTTCCACAGCTATAAATTTCACATTGGCAGGACCCTGATGCGTAATGGTTGCACCCGAAGGAATATTCTGATCGTCCAGCAACGCGGATAACCAGGAAGGCATATCAAATTTCCACTGCTGCCCCGGACGGGCTGTGATCTGTATCTCTTTTTCACCCCATTTTTTAGCAGGCATTTCAGTTGGATCTACTTCGATAGGAGGTATCTCACCAACGGTAATACGTTCATCGGAAACGTCGATACCGACGAGCTTGACAGTCATCGTATAGTGAGAATTACGGATTATATCGTAATTGTTCTTATCGCTTCCGGGATAAAAAGTGAAAGAAACATTTTTGTAAGTGACACCTCCCTGTACGGCATCACCGGTCAACACAATATAAGTCGCATTCGTAACGCCTTTTCCGGTCTTTTTCTTCTCCGAGTCGACAGCATTTTCACCGCTGACAGTACCCGCCATATTTTCCGGCAGATACCAATAGATCGTACCACCATCGCCACTGGCCGTACCTGTATAGTCTTTATAAGTGATACCTGACAACTGACCTGAGGGAGCTTCCACTTGCGATACGGTCGGGGCATTCTTCAATTTGACCTCAGTCGGCCTAAACGTAAAATCAGCCCCCATCGAATAAGTAAACGTGATCTTGGCAACAAGACGCGTCAACTCCACCGATATATCTTTCGCACCGCCTTCCTTCACGACTCCTTCCCACATGCCGACCATATGACATAAGTTGCCATCGGGTAAACCGGCTCCATCAGAGGAGACATAAGCCAATGTATGTTTCTTCAAAGTCGTTTCATCTGCGATCGCCCCCAGATCACCGGCATTAGGGATGAAATATACATGGCTCTTACTGTCATTCTGGCTCTGTTTCAGTTTCAGGTTGACTGTAGTTCCGGTCATAGAAGGGATATACTGATTAAACAAACGTGCACCCGTTGTCGCGTCATACTGCCCGACCCACAGGCTGGCGATCTGGCTTTCCTGCTCTTCGGTTAGCGGAGCGGCAGCTTTTGTCTGTACCGAGTCCTTTACCCCCACAGCCAGCGTATCCGACTCGATCGTACCCTCCGGGGTAAAAGTGATGCTGCGCGTCACTGGCGTCCGGGTGGCCAACACCTTCAGCGTAAACCCGGCATCCACATCCTTCAGGGCATGTGGAGGGATGTCATCTTCCTCCACAAAGCTCTGTGTACAACCGCCGCCGACCGACAACAGAAGTAACAACACAAACAACCTTGTTTTACTTACTCGTTTCATTATATTTCGTTTTTTAATTATTTCGAATTATTTACCACCAATCTCTCCGTTTCCGCTCCATTGTATCTCCTTCCATTGGGCAACAGTGACGGTAGTACCTATCCCTTCGTTAATATCCGGATCGGGATAACCACCATCGGGAGGGCCTCCCACGTTGTCATCCGTAAATACGATTGCATTCCAGTCGAGCACCTTCATCAACAGGGCGCTTTCACTGTTCTTCACCTCGAGGGTGAAAATATACCGCTTCCCTTCATCGAAAGAAATATTCTTGTCGATGGTCGCTTTCAGGGTGGCTGTTTTATCATCCCTTACCACTGAGATTTCCACATCGAAAGCCTGACCGTTTTTAGGAAGGACAACACCTTTCGTTTTGTTCAGACCCGATTTGTCCGGATCAGACTCCGCTTCCACCGGTTCAAACTCATCTTCGGAAAATCTCACCTCCGCTTCTGCCCCTTCACTACCTCCTGTAGGAAGAATACCGGTATCGCAGCCTGCTATCAGGGAAGCACCCGAAGAAGATATCTTCTTTATCACAAGAGAAGTTCCATACAACTTCTCAAAAGGAAGGGCATTTTCGGAGGAAGGGCTCACATTGAATACCACCATTGCACACTTACGCCGGAAAGTGCCAAGTGTCACCCGGCGCGCGTCTTTTGTCACGGCCACGCCACGCACAAAAGAGCTCATCACATCCTCCTTATGAGGAATACCCGTTATCTTATAAGAACCATCCGCCCCCTTCTGCAAAGGACGTGCGGGAGAAACAGCGTAGAAATCGTAAACACCTCCCCTGACGATCATTCCTCCGGCCTCCCCCTCCACCTGCTTTCCATCGGCATCTACCAGGCAGGGCGACAGGCCACCGTCGTCCCCCACCACATAAGTAGCCTCGAACGATGGTTCTGTCGTTGCAAAGCCGGCTTCCTGCAATTCGCCTCCGACATCACCGGTAAAATAAGCTCCGATACGCACGGTTGTTCCCGGAGGTAAGGGAGTTGGAGCAGGCGAAACAGCTTCCCCACTACGTGTCAGGAGTTCCGGCACACCCAGGTCGGGTTTGCCGAAACTGAGGGTTACCGGCCGGCTCTCTTCCGGTACGATCTCCTCTACCGGACCTGCCGTACACCCTGCCAGCAAACCGCCGGCCAGTAAACCCAACAGATATACTTCTACTCGACTCCGTTTCATCTTATTTCGTTTTAATCTTTATTCGGTACATTGTTTTCTTGTGAACGGGAAGGGTATCGCTCCCTGCCCGCCCTGTTTGTGGCAACCTATTCTACCGGAACGTCGGTGCTTCCACCCTCGCCCCAGCCGGCTACTTCCATATCCGCTATCTCGATGCCTTGCGGAGACATACGGATGTTATAGATATAATTGTTCCCTTTTTCCCAGTTGGCCGTAAACGTACCGGGCGTACTCCCTTCCGAAGGCGACATCAGGAAGACGCGGCCATCGTCGAGCGTCAGTTCCAGGGTGACGGGCACACCCGTCACCGGAATAACCAGCCCGAAGGCCTGTATCGCAACCTTCCCCACGTCATCCGCCGCTCCTATAGTACGCATATCGCCATCCGCCAGAAAGGTCAGCTGATCCACTGTCACGAGGGTTCCGCTCAACTCGCCCGTTGCGATGTTCAGTTTGGCAGACGTAGACTTCTTTAAGCCATCGTCACCGCCACCCTTCAAGACAACCTGCTTTACATAGCTGCCGGAAAAAGCAGAACCTCCTTCGGCTTCCAGTACACGGAAACTGACCTTCGCCAGGGCATGTTGCATCGTAAACGATACCTCCGGATGCCAACGGTCTACCTGATCCGCGGCGGTACAATACAGGTAATCCTCCTGGTCGGTTTCCCACTGTATATCGGCCGAAGGATCTACCGGAGCACCTCCGTCGGTAAAGACAAACTTCTGTTTATCGAGCACCTTCACACTGCTCATGACAGGTACTTTCGGGATTCCCGTAAGCGATACGCTTTTTTCAGCCGGCGACCAGGCATATACCGTACCTTTCTCGGAATACAGCAGGAGTGCGTCCTCCCCATCGCCCGGTTCCCAGGCTCCCGGGGAAGATCCGGTATTCCAGATAAACAGCTGGCTTCGGACACCGGTATCATAAAAACTGACCGTACCGCTGCCGCTCTGTTTCGTGACGCACACGCCGACAGCAGTCAACGGATTCGGATTACCATCCACCCCACTTGCCGGGCCACCCGTCACAATGCTTCTCGATTCCACCTCTACCGACAAGCCCAGATTCTTTACGGACAGGGGAACCCCTTTGTCCTTGTCGCCGTCACCTCCGGCTACCGGCACAACGATATCCGCCTGTGTACAGGCAGTACACAACGACAGGAAAACGGCCAACGGAAATGTATATACATACTGTTTCATGGGCTTTGCTTTTAATGGGAATGATTACAGAGGTATTTCGTCTTGTTCGTTGTCAGACCAGGCTTCTACGGTTACATCCATAACGGTCAGCTTGTTACGGCCTGCAGATAGCGTATAGATATAATTGTTGTTGGCCTCCCATTGGTTGGCCGGCAAAACGACTGGATACTCTACATCCGCATTACTTCCTTCTTTAAGCGTAATAATGGCATTTATATCTCCGTCAGAAAAATCAGTAGGATACACAATGGCACTGACTGTTTTAGAAACACTCTTACCGTTGATGCTCGACGTACTGGTACCTGTCGATTTAAAAGCATATTCACCTTCGGTACCACTATCATCCACTTGTCTCATCAGGATATAATTCGTGATCGTACGAGTGAGCGCACCGGCCGAAAGACTTCCTCCTATTGTTCCGTCCACCAGCGACATTGTACCGTTACCCACCAGGAAAGGATTCGATCCGCCATCTGCATTCTTTATCTCGAGCTTCGTAAAATTCACATTATTCTCGCTCAGGCGGCCGCCATCGTACACACGGAAGGAAACCATCGCCATCGCATGTTTCATATCCAGGTTGATCTTATAACCGGGATTGACGGTGTTCGTATTGTCCGGATCCGCATCCGGAGTAACCGGCGTTTGGCCGGTAGCACGTCCGTTGTTTACAAAACGTCCTTCTGTTCCGGCAAAATAGAGATAATCCTTTTCCGTCGATAAAGATAAATTAACCTGGTTGGCTTTCAATCCGTTATCCCATTTCGAAGCATTCCAGTACTTCTTCGCATTATTGGTAGAGGCATCTATCGTCCCGGTAGTCAGTATGGTCACCGGGATTTTCAGATCCGACTCCTGCGTAATAGAGCCGGGAGAATTCGTTATAGCCACATCATAAGGATAATAGGCATATACCTTTCCGACTGTCTTGGTCAGATAATAAGGAACCTCTTTCGTATCTTTGAAAGAGCCGGCTTTTGTTTTGATCGAAATCCAACCGGTTCCCTTCTCGTCTCCCATATACCAGACATGGTGTCCCGTATATTCTGTTCCGTCCGGTGTGTACCAACCGGTCGCATCATTGTTCGTTACCAGGATACCCAGTCCCGGCGCACAATTGGCATCGGAATACTTGGCCAGGTCATATGCGATTGCTTCGCCGCTGACCACCGATTTCGTTGCCGCTTTGGTTCCTGCATCCACCTTCAGGTTCGGGGTGATACCCAGGGCTACCTGATCGTCGTTACCGGGCGTAGGGGTAATCTCCGTTTCTGTTTCCGAACAGCTTACCGCTGTCAGTAGGGCTACCGCCATAGCACCCAATGTCATAGTCTTTTTCATTTTCGTCTGTTTTTAATATAAATACTAGTTACTTATCAGATTCTTAAATCGGTATTTCACCGGCATCCTGCTCCGTCCACCTTTCCACACTAACAGAAGTCGTCTGTATCTTCTGCCCATCGGTAAAAAACAGGGAGACGACATGCCGCTTGCCGGCCTGGAAACCTCCTTCTACGATAACCGGAACACGGGAGACGGTTTCCGTTTCATTCCCGTTGCCGTCTTTTGTGGTCGTCACCCGCAATTGCAAAGGATGTGCCGCCGTACCGCCTGATGCAGGAAGCAGGATATATCCTTGCGCATCGGGAAGTTCGCCTCCTTCATCTACTTGCACAAGCGGCAACCCGTCGATATCCTGTACAGCCACATTTGCTACCTGTCCGGAGGAAGAAGCCGTCAGACCGGGCGTTTCCGTCTGCCAGTCCAATTGCTGTCCGGTCGTTATTCCGGCAGCCTCTATTTTCGTGACAATGCCCCACTCAGCCGTCCGGTCGCTGTAACAAACCAGTGCGATCTGTGTCAGCAGGTGCCGGAATGTACAGGTCGATGCCGGTACATACAGAGTAGCCGTCAGACAACCTGTAGCCATTATATCCGTTTTCCCGTCTATGGTAAAAGTGACCCTTCCCGTCTGCAGATCGTTGGCTGTCCCATCGCCTGCCGGATAATACCCATGCAGGCGGATACGGGAACCATCCGGAGGATACTGCTGAAGCTCGTCAAACAGGATCGGCCGGTTACCCTTTCCCCCGCTACGGGTCGCTTTATACAGGCTCCATGTCCCATACGATCCCGACGAAACAGACGTTTCATCCTGCCGGGCAAAACAGACGGCGAGATCCTTTTCGTAGCCGGAGCCGATCACCGCACGAGTAGACTGTCCGATCGCCCCTTCCAGACGTACCGTTGTTTCCGGAACAGGTAACTTGTGGTCGCCATCATCCGAACAGGCGAGCATACCCGAAAGGCAGACAAGGCTCAATAGCTGTAGTATATTCTTCATCTCCTGCTACGCAAAAAGGGTTAAGCGCCGGGAATAACCGTCGAACCGCCGCCATTGCCGGGCTGCCATTCGGCTATACCGGCTTCTGCCGCAATCGTACCGTCCTCCGCAAAAGTGAGTGTGATCAGATGGGAATGTCCGGCCTTGACACCACCGTCGATATTGTTGATAGCTACCGTTTGTGTTTTAGGGTTTCCGCCATACGTTGCTGTCACTTCCAGGCTGATCGCTGCCGTCTCTGTTCCCATATCAGCTACCGGGTAAAGCATCAGGTAACCGGTTGTCGGGTTTTCCGCATCGGTAGCCGATACAACTGCAGGGCAGTTCTCTACACTCAGCTCCTGATCGGCAGAACCGGTTGCTGTCAGGGAAGCACCTTCCGTTTTATCCAAAGCCAATGTCAGTGAAGTAGCCACATCCTTTACTTTTATAGAAGAAATGGCTGTCCACTTCTTAATTGCATCCGCAGAGCCGGTACATTTGAACTGCAACTGGGTCAGCAGGTGGCGGAAGGTAAATGCTTCGAACGGATCGGTCAGCTTGCCCGTCTGTATCTCCGTGGCCATAATATCCTCTTCTCCGGTTAGGGTGTATTTTACGGTCACAGGATTTGATGTACTATTTTCCAACTCCTTACGGGGATAATACCCGATAAGGGCGGACTGTCCCTCGTCTGACAGGTAGTTTTGCTTCGTTATGAAAGTGATCGCCGTATTGCCTGCACCACCCGTGCGAACGGCTTCGATCGACGGGGTATTCCAATTAGTACCCGTTGCCGGATTATCCAGACGAGCGAACGATATATCCAAATTCGATGCGTAATCGGCATCTATCACCGCACGACTGGTTTCACCGATGCCGGCTGTTATACGGATCGCTTTACCGCCCTCTTCCGTTACAGGCTCTTCCGTTGCAGTGCAACCCGCCAGAAAAGTACCGGCCAAGAGGCTTGTCAATAAAAATACTTTTGTTCTCATATTATACCAGTGTTAAATTGTTATTCTCCGTTTTCAGGGTCGACTACGCCCGAACCCTCACTCCCTTTTTTCCATTCGGCCAAAATGATTGATAAACCGCCTATTTCGTCGTACCGGATCGTCAGGTCGAGTATGACGGAAAAGGTATTTTCTATAAACGCTTCCCCGATCTCGTCGGTGATGTCGGTAGAGGTGGATACTTCCCTTCCGTCCGGCAACTCCATATCCAGCAGGAGATTGACCGGACTGCCCTCTTCCTCCTTTTCCGGCAGGCAGAATAGCTTCAGCGTCGTAGAGTACACTCCCGAAGCAGTTGCCTCCGGCTCGAAGGCAACCAGCGCCGGGGCGTCGGCAACCGGTTTACCGCTCGGAAGGTATACGCCGGACGAAATACCCGTGAGCTGTCCGCTGAGCCTTCGGGGTTGCACCGCCTCTCCCGTTTCACCGCCCGTAACCTTTATATTCAGTTCCAGACTACGCACCAGATTGGCAGGGCTTAGTTCTCTGACGGTCGTTTCTTCGCCCCCGACAGCTACCTCTTCGCAGCCGGTGGCATACAAATTATCAGGTTGCACAATCGATACGGCCGACGATTTCAGCGAAGACACCTGCCGGGCCCTGCCACAGGCTTTATCATACCCGTTGTCCGTTTCCAGCAAGACATTCTCATAATCGGTATTGCAGACGACCACCTTATAAGACCCTGCCGCCAGCGTACCTTCGTATCCAGAGGCATCCCCTTTACGCACAAGGGGGCTACCCTTGCCGTCCTTATAGAAATAATAGGCCATCACCGGGGGAAGCGACCGGGTCTGCCAGTCGAGCACGAGACGTACACGCCCGTTTCTCTCCCAGTCTTCGTCGGGCGTATGGTAGGCACACGCCGACATCGTGACGGCACACGCCAGGCACACCGCCCATTCCTTTATCCTTTTGTTTCTCTGCTTTTCCATATTTCCATCTATTCTTTATCTGATCCGAAAACGATATACCAGGCTGACTTTCAGCCCGACCATAAAACCCGTCGACGAAAAACGGCTTTCCAGATAATTCGTGTCGTCTATCTTATCATAACGGTATTTCTTCCCCTCGAAAACCGAACGGTAACCTGTCCGTACACTCACCTCGGTACAAAAACCTTTACCCAAAGGTACCAGGCAGCCTATCGATGCACCCACTGTCCAGAAACGGCCTGTCCTGCCGTAAAGCACATCCTTATCGGGATCGATCGCATTGCCCCGCACATCGAAATCGCCGTATTCACCGAAAAGGCCGGTATTCAGCCAGGTAAATTTTCCCGGTGCCAGAGGCCACACACGGGGCTCGACCGAAAATTCGGATACCGACCAGCGGTCGCGTGTCTTATCTTTATAAGAGAAATCGGAATACATGCCTGATACGGCCACCGACCAACGGTCGGAGAAATAGCATTCCAGTTCTATATTCGGCATAAACGAACCGGTCTGCACCTTCACGTCACCTGCCCCCAACAGAACGGAGGGCACTACTGAAAACCAGGGCAACAGATTGGTCTTGACTGACATATATACCGGAGTTCTTTCAATCGGGGGAACAGGTTGCCGGCTGTCAGTTACCACCGGATCGCTGTGTTCGGCAGGTACCCCTTCTACCGGTACATCCTTTCTGACGATCCGCATCTTTTCATGGGTCGTTATAACAGTCGATTGCCGGGCACTATATATTAATGTATCTACAACCGAAGCCAGCCGGTAATCTTCCAGTTCCGAACGGTCGAACAACGGATCGTCGATCCGGTACACTTCACGGTCATATCCTCCCACTTCGCCCCGGCGGAACAGATCGGCATAAGGTATAGCACCATATTTTTCCAGTGCTTCCCTGACGGCATTCGGATAACGGCTTTCACTATACCGGATGGCTGTATTGGCAAACCAGGGAAGCGGAGACTCCACCAGATAGACATGTGTCCGGTCGCGGTAACTGCCGCTTCGGTCGATATAGAAAGCGACACACTCACCGGGAATATCCAGCCGGGTTTTCAAATAGGCACGGATACGGTTCGCACGAAGCGAAGCCACATTGATCACCGCATCTTCCTCCGAGTCATAAGCACTCACATGCGATATGATCAACAGATGACAACTTTCTGCTAACAGTCGTTTACGGAAAAAGGGCAACTGCTGCCCCATCCGTTCCAGTTGATAAGCGTTATCGCCATAATCAGCCAGGAACATATCGTTATTTTCTTTAAAGGAGAATAAAAAAGATTCCGCTTTCGTATAGGATGTAGTTTGGGCTTTTATTTCCGGAAAGAAAAGCATGGAAAGCAGGAACAGGCAAAGTGCTGTTCTTACTACTTCCGGTATCTTGTTATGTGTTTGCCATTCCATCCTATACTTCTCCCTATTAGCTTTTGATATTCGGTTTTTCTTTATTTTTCTACCCTTATTTATAAAATAAGGGATAGCGGCCCAAAAACGCTTTTCAGGAGAAAGATTTCGCTCTCTCAGAATGGCAAATAATACAGGATTGGGATCTTTTTGAGACTCTTTTAGGGAAAAATTTAACAGAAAGGATAACAGTTTTTTTCTAACGGACATTAAAGAGATAGCACTCCCAGCCCCCTTTATGCCTGCACCACCTAAAATTTAGGTAATAGGACTATAAAACAGAAGAAAAGGTGAAAATAGATTAAATCTGTGTGCTTTTTTTAATAAAACACTTTCGAAGCCTTGTTTATTCGTAGGATTCTATCTATGTTTGCACAGTACTTTATCTCAAATGATAAATTAAAGAGATTATAAACACCTCTATTTGAGATAGAAACGACACTTTATCCCTTATTTTATAAATAAGGGTATATTCTAAGCCCTCATCATAGCTTCTATTTCTTCAGTAACAATTTGAGTAGCTTCTGCCATCTTGTCAAGATCAAAGGCTGCCAGATAAATACGGGTTGTTTTTTCCGAGGTATGTCCAAGTGCCTGACTGATGATGCTGATCGGCACTCCCCGATGATAAGCCTCCGAGGCCCAAGCATGACGGAATACATACGTAGTCAGTATATCCAACAATTCCAGATCGACACAGATTTGCTTCAAGTACTCATTTTCCTTTGCCAGACAAGATTTATACTGTTCGTGGGTAGCCCCCTCCGACAATATCGGAAAAAGATAGTATGCGTCCGGACGGCTATAACGGTCTATCAGCTGCTGCATCCCCAGAGTAACCTCCATCCGGATCAGGACACCTGTTTTCTGCCTGTAATAGGCCAACACTTTACCGCCCTCCTCCAGGTTCGCCTTGGTAAGATGCGCAATATCGACAAAAGGAATACCGCAGGCCAGAAAAGAAAACAGAGCCATATCGACGGCGAGTTGCTTCCCGGGTTCCTCTTTCAGTTCGAGCGAAGCCAATTTTTTGATCACGTCAGTCGGTACAGCACGTTTTACCGTCTCCTCCCGTTTCAACCGAATACCGCTAAACGGTGATTCAAGAGGCCGGCTTTTCCATCCCAGGCAAGCACGGTTATACATGGCACGCAGGTTACTGATATAACTGTTTATGCTATTCACCTTTAAGCCTTTGTTCTTCAGCCATTTCAGAAAGGCATGTACCATTTGCGGGGTCACATCCTTCAGCAAAAGTTCGCTCCTACCGATAAATAACATAAAATGGTTTCGTACAGCCCTATACAAGTCCGCCGTACTTTCATCGCCCGCAGAACGTTTCTCCTGTTCCTGCAAGCGCATCTGTTTGCAAAAATCCTTATGTTTCATAACTTTTCCCTCAATTTTAAACAAGGGCAAAGTTACAACAATTACCCCCGGATAAAAGTTAACCGCGCAGGCGTTTATCGCTACCTGCGCGGTTAACTGTAATTGGCTGCGCAGGGAATATTCATTTCCTGCGCAGGGAAAAGCTAATAACCTATCCTTAAAATAAAGTTACTCCACTAAACCTAGTTGCTTCCGATGCTTGAGCCAACACATTTGTCAATTTTGTTGTATTCGTCATTGTAATAACAGGAGAGTTTCTACCCGAATACATTGTAGCTGTTTCCCATACTTTATCTTTAACTAATTTACCTGTAGGATCAAGACGCCATGCATCCTTCTCAAATACATCGTCCGAAGTTACTACATACTCACCTCTTACAGTTATTACAGGAGGATTATTTACAACATCAATACTCCAGTTAATAGAAATCTCAAAGCTTAAATCATCATCCCTCTCATGTCTATACGTTTCATCAAAAACAGCTGCAACAGCTTGTAAATTAGCCTTCCGAAGATTATTAGCACGCAATGTGGCATATTCATCTGTCGGGTCATTTATTATACTATGAATTTTCTCTCCTATTTGTTTGGTCGGGGTTGTCAGATCTCCTATCAATGCCGTTTTTATCATATTATGAAGTTTCAGAATTCTGTGTCCTTCGTCCGATGTAAACCGTGAAGCAATAACAATAGGATGTGCTCCATACAACCTGGCCTCCAGATCTTCATCTGAAATAACGTAGTGCCTGCTCACTCCATGTGCCCCCTCTCCTCCAAGAGCATCATCCAATTCAGCCGCTTTAGCTTCTTCTAATTCCTGAGCTAAAGATTTTAACAGTTTTACATCCGAACCACATTTTCTAATAGCATCATGAATCTCTTCTTCTTCATATTTAATTCCCGACTCTTTCAATGTAGTAAACAAATCCTTTATTGCTTCGAATTCTTTTTTACTCCTGCTTTTATAGGCTTTCGTATACTTGTCTATAGATTTAGAAGGATTGATCACATATTGAGCAACCTTATTATCCCACAACAATAATTGTTGTCTTGTAGAAGAGCCGAAAATATTCTCACATAACTTCTTTTGAGCAATACTTTTCGATCTATTGTCAATAAATCCTAATCTTCTATCTTTCTGCTTCAACGGAATTGTTTCAGAAGATAATTTCCTATATTGCTTATTTTCTTTCATAAATTAATAAAATCAGGTTTCTCTTAAAGATATCCAATCAATCGGGATTAATATAAAGTGTAACCTATGATTTAGGTTCACCTTTTTCTATTATTTCTCCACAAACTTATTATTCCATCGTCTTTATCCAGACCCGTTTGCCATCGAAGGTGATGGCCATTTTGAGGATGTCGGCGACTCCTGCCGCACGAAGGGTGGCTTCATATTGTTTGTCTTCGATCTGTTGAAGGGCAGAATCGAGAACATCATCCACCGATTTATCGAACATCGGATCATAAAGTTTCAATTCCATAATTACACCCCGCTTTTGGATATTACGCGGACGCATCAGGATATCGTAACGTCCCAGACCCGATTCACGGTTACTGCTTACCTCATAGGCTCCCGAACTCACCAACATCCCCAGTAGGAATGCCTGGTAGACTTTCTCCGGATCCCGGCCGGAAGTATCATAATAGGAAAGCGTGTTGACTACGAAATCGTTCAACAGTCGCTGGAAAATCGGCATATTGTTCTCATCCAATGCTTGCAACATCCGTTCGAGACGGTCGTTTTTCACAGGGCCGTTATCTATCCAACTTTGAATAATCGTACGAAACACGGTCTTCACTTCACGGTTAGGTACTTGTAGTGTATATTCAATCAGATCCTCCGGTGTCAAAACCGGATCAGAGGCTTTCAGGTATCCACTAAACAACATAAATGACCAGATATTAGCCGGCTTAGCCAACAGATCCGGGAACGCCAGCTTATCATTTATTATGCTGCGAACAGGGTCACCTTGTATCAATGCCTCTACACCGTCGCGTATCTGCGAAGGGCCCTCAGCCAGCAGATGGCGCAACAGGACATCGGAACCGGTGTTTACCCAGTAGGGAGCCAATACACCATTATACATTATATAGTTAAGCACTGACCAGGGATTATACATCACTTCGCCACCAAACAGGTAACCATCATACCATGTTTTTACATCTTCTTTATGCTCTCCCTGAGAATAATCGTCAAGAAACCGATCCGTTTCTTCCTGGGTAAAACCGAAAGCACTGCAAATCGGCCGGTCAAGCAATGTAAATACAGCAATATTATTCAGCCCGCTGAATATCGACTCCTTACTTATCCTGAGAATACCTGTAACGACACCACGGAAAATATCCGTATTATCTTTAAACACCGTACTCATGAAGTTGCGCATGAAACCGATCATCTTATCGTAGTAGCCTTTGTCGAAAGCGACATGGATCGGGCTATCGTATTCGTCAAGCAAGACAAGCGGGGGCGTGCCCCAGTACGTAGTTAGCATGGTAGACAACATAGCCAACGAGTTTTGCATCTGCACTTCCGTTGCCTGTTGTTCAACAATAGCTTTAAAAACCGGGATATATGCAGGTTCGGTACGAGGGTCTTCCAGTAAATATTTATGACGCAGGAATTCGTTTTGCAGTTCCTGTCCTAACATACTCAGGAGTTGTTCGAACGTATCTGCTTTGCAATCTTTCAGCGTGATCAGTATCACCGGATATTTTCCCTGATATTTATCGAAATCTTTCCATTGCTCGATACTTTTCCCGTTGAATAGCGGACGATACACATTCCCTTCGGTCTTCTCAAAGAAATAGCGGAGTGTGGAAAGGTTCAGCGTCTTACCAAAACGACGCGGACGGGGAAGCAGGGTGATTTTACTTCCGTCTTCTATTATCTGACGGATAAAGTCGGTCTTATCTACATAATAATAGCCTTCGCTGATCAGTTCTTTATAATCGCTGATGCCTATCGGTAATTTCTTTCTGTCCATACGTCGTTGTTTTTAAGCATGCATACAAAGATAGGCATATTATTCTTATATTTGTGGCTCTATACTTTTTAAACAGCGGAAAATAGTGAAAAGGATTGTTATCATTGGGGCGACGTCCGGCATTGGGTATGAGGTTGCTAAAATATACCGTCAGTTGGGCTGGCGGGTCGGAGTGGCCGGACGCCGTATCGAACGGCTTGAAGCATTTAAGGAACAGGATCCCGAACAGACAGAGATACAACAACTCGACGTTACCGAGGTCGATGCGGTAGAAAAGTTTCATCTGCTGATCGACAAACTGGGTGGTATGGATCTGTTTCTGCTCAGTACTGGCATCGGTAGCCAGAACCGGGCATTAAACACCGACATCGAACTGGCTACGGTCAATACCAATGCCATCGGCTTTACCCGTATGGTGACGGCGGCTTATCACTATTTCAAAGAACAAGGCACAGGACACCTGGCCGTTATCAGTTCCATCGCCGGAACCAAAGGACTAGGGGCTGCCCCCGCCTATTCGGCTACCAAAAGATTTCAGAACACTTATATAGACGCACTGGCTCAACTGGCCCGGATGGAGAAACTGCCGATCAATTTCACCGACATCCGTCCAGGCTTTGTTAAGACAGACTTGCTGAAAAACGATAAGTATCCGCTGCTGATGCGCCCCGAACGGGTAGCACAACGGATCGTAAGGGCTTTGAGCCGGAAAAAACGCAGTGTCATTATCGACTGGCGCTATTTTACACTTGTATTTTTCTGGAAGCTGATCCCCTCCTACGTGTGGGAACGGTTATCCATACACAATTAAACGCACACTAATAAAACAAAATGGGATTATTCATTAAGAAACCTCTGGGAGCCTTACAGGCAGAAGCAAATGAGTCAGGTAGTAAATCACTAAAACGGGTATTAGGGCCGTGGAGCCTGGTGGCACTGGGTGTCGGCGTTATTATCGGGGCGGGATTATTCTCGATCACGGGAACCGTTGCCGCCGGATATACGGGCCCTGCTATCACCTTGTCGTTTGCCATCGCCGCACTGGGCTGCTGTTTCGCCGGATTATGTTATGCCGAGTTCGCCTCGATGATCCCGGTGGCCGGCAGTGCCTACACCTATTCGTATGCAACGATGGGCGAACTGATCGCGTGGATCATCGGCTGGGATCTCGTACTCGAATATACCGTAGCTGCAACGACCGTCAGTATCAGTTGGAGCCGCTACCTTGTCGTCTTTCTCGAAGGACTGGGGATCCATTTACCGCAAACGCTTACCGCCTGTCCCTGGGATGGCGGGATCGTCAACGTGCCGGCTTTCCTGATCGTTGTCCTGATGAGCCTCTTCCTGATCCGAGGGACGGAAGGGAGTTCGATCTTTAACGGGATCATCGTCTTTCTGAAGGTGTCGGTCGTATTGGTTTTCGTGGCACTGGGCTGGAAATATATCAATATGGATAATTATGTTCCCTATATCCCGGCCAATACAGGTACATTGGGCGAGTATGGTTTCTCCGGCGTACTTCGCGGGGCAGCTATCGTTTTCTTTGCTTTTCTCGGATTCGATGCGGTATCGACTGCGGCACAGGAAGCCAAGAACCCAAAACGCGACATGCCGATCGGTATCCTCGTCTCACTCCTGGTATGCACGGTATTATATATGCTTTTCGCCCATGTTATGACCGGAGTGGCACATTACACGCAGTTCGGCGGCCAGGAAGGGATCGCCCCGGTGGCCGTTGCCATCTCGCACATGGGAAATGCGGATGCGGCAGGTATCATCCAGCCGGATTATCCCTGGCTGAATAAAGCGATCGTACTGGCTATCCTGTTCGGTTACTGCTCCGTTATTATGGTCACCCTGCTCGGACAAAGCCGCGTATTCCTGAGTATGAGCCGCGACGGATTGCTTCCTCCTTTCTTCTCGCATATCAATGAAAAGTTCCGCACACCGGCACGCAGCAACCTGCTTTTTATGTTGCTCGTAGGGGCACTTGCCGCTTTTGTTCCAGCACGTGTAGCCGGCGAAATGACAAGCATCGGAACCCTATTCGCCTTTATGCTGGTTTGTGCGGGTGTGTTGGTCGTGAGGAAAACAATGCCGGATGTTCAGCGTGCCTTTAAGACCCCGTTCGTGCCGCTCGTCCCCATCCTGGGTATCGTAACCTGCCTGTGCATGATGCTCTTCCTGCCGGCCGACACATGGATACGCCTGGTACTGTGGATGCTGATCGGACTGGATATATATGCCTGCTACGGGGTGAAACACAGTAAACTGGAATACATGCAACAACATCGCAAAGGACAGCTTTCGCTCAATATGATAGGTATCACCCTTTCCGTCCTCTGTGTGATCACCGGATTATGGCACCAGCAGACAGTGGGATGGAACGAAAGCAAGACATTGTTGATCATTTCGTTTGTCTTCGCCTTTACACACCTGCCGTTCTATATGGCACGTATCTGGAAGAACACGACACAGGCCTGATAAAAGCCTGCGGCAAAGGCTAGTGAAGAAAAGTAAGCCGTTTATTCATGCTGAAGTTGACGGCTCCGTATACGAACAGGCCTAAGAACTGGGCGAGATATTCATTCATGTCGAATATCTCGACCATCAACAATAAAGAGAGGAACTGCAAACCATAGGCACAGCCGAAGGCGATCAGGAAAAGAGGAACCTCGCGCTGGAACTTACCCGACCGGGAAGAAAAAATCCAGTACTTGCTCCAAAAGAAGTTATTGATAAGGGCTGCAACGTATCCTGCGACATTCGACCAGAGGTAATTGCAGTCCAGCCCCTCCATCAATACCCATATAACAAGGGCGGTAATAAGGGCATTCAACGTTCCCACGAGGATAAAACGAAGTATCCGTACACTCTCTTTCATGCGGCAAATATACATGATTTTCGAAACAACTGGTTCTAATCCGCCGGATTATTCTTCATAAAGAACGTATCGAAGAAGGCGTCCCGATAGCTATTGCCTATCGATATCTCATATTTTCCGATAAACACGTCGTTATTGTCGAACGAGTCAATATGATCGGTATTAACGATATACGACTTATTGGTACGGAGAAAGATATCCTTCGGAAGCATCTCATGGATAGACTTCAGATTCATCTTCGTCACGATCCGCTGATCGGGCGTCTGGATCACCACATAGTCCTTCAATCCTTCGATAAAGAGGATATTCCTGAACTGTATCTTAAAATAACGCCGTTCGGCTTTCACGAAGATATGGTCGGCGGCGACCGACTCGACGAGGTTCTTGCTATTGTCCGTCTTTAAGAGGGTATGATAGACATTGGCTTTCACAACGGCACGTTTGAAGCGTTCTATCTCGATCGGTTTCACCAGGTAGTCGATCGCATCCACTTCGTAACTGTCGAGTGCATATTCCGCATAGGCGGTCACAAAGATCACCAGTGTTTCAGAAGGGATCATCCGGGCAAACTCCAGGCCGTTCACGCCGGGCATCTTGATATCCAGAAAAACAAGATCGACCGGGCTGGCCTGCATGAACTTTCCGGCCGAAACGGCATCACCGAAACTTCCGCATAAGGATAACAACGGAGTATCCTGTACCAATAGCTGGATAGCCTTACGCCCCAGTGGTTCATCATCAACAATTATGCAATTCATACAACTATTCATTTTATGTTTAAACGAAGATTGATCGTATATGTTATATCGGTGTCATCTATTTGCAGCGAATGATCGGTATCGTACAACAGTTCGAGCCGTCGGCGGATATTGGCAAGCCCTATCCCTCCATCTGTGCGCCGTTCCTGTTGTTCGGCCGGTTTGGAGTTGATACAGATAAAGGTGAGGTACTTCTCCTCCACTTTGAAATAAAGGTGTACGTACGAGAGCTTCTTATTATCGTTGTTATGCTTCACGGCATTCTCCACAAAGGGGATGAACAGTAAAGGCGGCAGGGTGACATCCTCCGTATCGCCCTCTGTCGATACGATAAAATCGAAGTTATCGCGCCGTATCTTCTCCATATTCAGATAATCGTTCAGAAAAGAGATATCGTCTTTCAGACGGACTTTTTCCGAAACGCTGTCTTTCAGCTGGTACTTCAGCAGGTCTTTCAGTTTGGAAAGGACAAGGACGGCCTCTGCCGGGCTTTCTTTTATCAGCACATTCGCATTATTCAGCATATTAAAGAGGAAATGCGGATTGATCTGGTTCTTCAGCTGCTCCAGTTCGGATTGCATGGTGGCATTTTCCAGCTGGCTGATGCGCTGCCCGTTCTTTATGTAATCCTGGAAGACGATCACGGCAGATGCTCCGGCTATAATCAGGCTCAACTGGATAACAGATGAAATGATCAGGAAGGAACCCATCCAAAATTGATAAATTTGATACTCTTGTCGGATCGACTCGTTACGCAACAGAAACGAAAAGAGCAGGCTTAGTCCTATACACAAATAAACAGATAGTATATAAGTACCAATCTTATTTCGCAGTAGAAAGCGAGGGGTCAGCACAAAGACACTCAAATAAATGGGAACAAGCAAAAAGACGCTTTGCGCAAAATCTTCTGTCAAATTCTTTCGTTCTACCAGATCCATGTAATAGTTTAGGCCGATCGTTATCATACTGAAAACAAACAACAGAAGATGTCTGTAAATCCTATAACGAGGATCTACCAACAAACGCAACAGGAAACCGGGGGCATTTATCATAGCTTAATGTACAAATTTGTTTTATAAAGCGAGCTATCACCCACTATCGTTAGAGTATAGCTGCCGGCAAATAACAGGTCGAAACGATGTTTTACATCTATCAACTCGCGACTGTTTTCAATATCCGCCAGCGATATTCCGGGAGAAAAACAAATACAGGAAAATAATACCCCAGCCTCTTCCACCTGGAAGCAGATCTGAAGATCCATCTGCATTGTCTTTTCCGTCAATAACTTTACATAGCAAATAGCAAAGGGAATAAACAATAAGGGAGGCACCAGTTTACGATTGACATTTCCTTCCCATGTCAGTGCAAAACTCAGGTTTGTATAGCGCATCTGAGCCAAAATCAGGAAATTCTCAATAAAGGAGATCTCCGAGATCAGCAACACTTTCTCTCTATTCCCGTCATACAACTGGTAGCGCAATAGCTTGCTCAACTTCATCAAGACCTTTGATGCCTGCTCCGGATTACCGGCTGTTTGCTCGCCGGCTTCATCCAGCATACTGAAAAGGAACTCCGGGTTTATCTGATCTTTCAAACGTTCCAGTTCTGTTTTCAGATTTACCTTTTCCAATTCGTTCTTTCGCATGCTGAATTGCAACCACTGGCGCAATAACACAGTAAGCGAAGTTCCTGCTATCAGCAAAGCGAACAGAAAGAAATTTCCTATAATTTCTACTGCCATGATCCGGTTTTCATAGAAAAAAGAATAATGGCCCGGCTTCTGTTGATAATAATTATTTATCCAATAATCTGCTCCGAAAGAAATTGCCAATATCAATAAAATAAGCAACGATATAGCTCCTATGTATAGCTGATATTTATTCTTCAGCAATAGTTTTGGCAATAAAACATACATATGCAGATAAAGCCCGGTTAAATAAGCCACCAGTAAAAATAGGCCGGCATACAGCACCATGTTATCTATCTTATCCAGATATTCAGAGCAAATTATATACGGCATATTGAATGACACAAACACAAAGAACAACACAAGCAACACATGTCTGCCAACCCTGTATTTGGGGGCGATCAGGAAATCGATCAGAAAACTATTATATGTAACTTCCGGTTGGGACATCATTTATTGTTTATCAGTTTTGAACTATCCAAAAAACAAAGATAGTAATATCCCCATTCAGAAACCATACTTAATGGCAACGCTGGCATAGAAGGAAGGTAAGAAATGCGGGTCATAATCTCCCTCCACTTTGAACATGGCCTTCAGCGTACGATCGTCGTAAAAGGCGGCGCGGTAAGCAGACAGGCCGATCGTGACAGGGACAGACAGCGACTTTGTGATCGTAAGCTCCGGTTGCAACCCCGTAATTACATACTGCTGCGTAAATATCTTATCCTTGCCGTCACGTTCAACAAAGGCCAGCATTCCGTTCATCGAGCCAACCAGCTTCAGACGAAACAGCTTATGCAGCTGGATACCACCCGAAACCTCCACCCCGTCCATCATCGAGACATTGACCATATAACGTCCTTCGATCCGCCAGTCCACAAAAAGAGCCGGGAAGACCATCGGATAACCGAAACTGGTATTCAGCGCCAACCCCATCCCCAGGTCGAGGTTATCCCGCAGATGCCAGATAGCCGCAGCCATTCCTATACCCATCACATTCTTCCAGCGGGCATAAGACAGGCTTCCGGTATCCATAAAGATCCCCGCCCCCACACTAGCCAGTAACGACCACTTCTTACTGAGCGGACGGATATACGAAACAGCCAACTGCGCATTAAATATCTGTGGGATATCTACATATCCCGACAAATTCTTATTATCCATCGAAGCATAGGAAGCGCCCAAGCCTACCATCCAGGCTGTCGGATGATTGTTCTCATCCATCTTCATCGATACGGGGATATTGACACCTCCCTGTATCACTTTCATATCGCCCTTTCCGTCAACCTTTTTATTTTCGACATCCCTAAACCCGGAAGATCCGATATATTCAGCCTTCAGCCAGACCTGTGCGTTTACTTCCTGGAATACAAAAACCAACAACAAAATCAACATCAACCATCCTGTTTTCATATCATGCTTCTTTAATTATAATTGAACTTGAGGCAAAACTAGGCAAACAGATAATGGCAGAACTGGTTAGTATACGAAGCGGCTGTAATAATATACGAAACGAGGTTTTTCGTAGATATCCGGTAAGAGCAACAAAAACGACCGGATGTTTGGTAGCTACATTACCATTTCATACCTTTGCGCCCCATTTTTCATTAAACAAAAGGCAAGATGAACATGAACGAGTTGACATGCGGTTTAGATTTCGGAACCTCCAATTCCATTATATCCCTTACGGACAAATCGACACAAAAAGAAGTATTCTCCTACAGCGCCAGTTCTATCCTCTATTTCCCGGACACGAACGAAATGACCTGGTATGTGGGAAAAGAAGCCCACGACAAATATATAGAAGAAGAAATGACCGGCCGCCTGCTTAAATCGGTCAAGACACTGCTCCGCCAGGACAAATTCCTTTCGACCTGGATATTCGGCAAGCGGATGACACCGGATCAGCTCGTTACCTGCATCATCCGTCACCTGAAAGAGAAAGCGGAAGCCTTTACGGGTACGGAGATCACCGATGTGGTATTGGGAAGGCCGGCTATCTTCTCGGAAGATCCCAAACAGGAAAACCTGGCCGTCAGCCGCCTGACACTTGCCGCCCGCAACGCCGGTTTCCGGAACATCAAGCTGCAACTAGAACCGATCGCCGCCGCCCTCTCCTACGAGCAACGGCTCGATCACAGCGAGAATGTCCTGGTAGCCGACCTCGGTGGGGGTACTTCCGACTTTACGATCATGAACCTCTCACCCGATAAAGTCAGGAAGGAAGACCGGAAAGACGATATCATCGCACATGGCGGTGTCTATATCGGCGGTGACTTGTTCGACTCGGAGATCATGTGGTATAAAGTGACTCCGCATCTGGGACGGGGCGTGAAATACCAGTCGTACGACAAGGAGATAGAAGTACCTTCCATTCTCTATCGCGAACTGAAGAACTGGGAAAGGACATTTATGCTGAAGGAAAGTAAGTTGCGCCGTTCGATGGATAGCTATTATCACCTTTCGGGCAATAATCCCAGGATCGATAATGTCAGGGTACTGATCGACAACAACTATGTTTTTTCGCTGTTCAAAGGAATCGAACAGTCCAAAATAAACCTGTCGGGAGGAGAAGAGACAACGATCGACTTTGAGAAAGAGACGATCCGCATACACGAGCCATTCACGCCTGCCGAGTTTGCCACGATCATCGAACGGCATACGAGCGAAATCGAACGGTATATCCTTAAATTACTGGAAACTGCGAAATACAGTGCCGACAATATCGACTCCGTCTTTATCACAGGCGGGAGCAGCCTTGTCATTCCGGTAAGGGAAATCCTTTACCGTATCTTCGGAGAGGATAAGATACGTACGGGGAATACGTTTAACAGTGTGGCTTACGGGTTGTCGCTAAGTTATTAAAATAGTAAAGGGCGGTTCACGAACCGCCCCTACGTTGTCAACGTTCCGCAATCGGAACATAAGTCGTTTCATCCAACACATTCTTGTAGGCAGGACGGATGATACGTTTGCCGTCGAAATGAAGCTCTTCGATGCGGTGGGCAGTCCAGCCGACGATACGGGCCATGGCAAACAACGGTGTATAGATTTCCTGCGGCAGGCCGATCATTTCATATACGAAACCGGAATAGAAGTCTACGTTCGAAGAAACACGTTTCTTCGTTCCTTTATGCTTGGCGAAACATTCGATAGCACGTTCTTCCAACAGTTCGAGGAAAGCAAATTCTTCTTCGCGTCCTTTTTCCTTCGCCAGGTCGCGAGCCAGTTCTTTCAGTACGATCGCACGCGGATCGGAGATCGTGTAAACGGCATGGCCGATACCATAGATCAGACCTGTCTTATTATAAGCCTCCTTATTCAGCATACGCATAAAATAAGTATCGATCTCGTCCACATTCTTCCAATCACCGATATTCTCCTTCAGGTGGTTGAACATATCGACTACCTGGATATTGGCACCTCCGTGCAACGGGCCTTTCAGCGAACCGATACCGGCTGCGATGGAAGAATAGGTATCCGTCCCGGTCGAACTGGTCACGCGAACGGTAAAGGTTGAGTTGTTACCACCCCCGTGTTCGGCCTGCAGGACAAGCAGCAAGTCTAGTGTACGGGCATCCAGTTCCGTGAAGTCTTTCTTCAGCATGTGCAGGAAGTTCTCCGCCAGCGAAAGATTTTCGTGCGGGTGACGGATATGCAGCGAACGTCCGTGCGTGCTGTGACGGAAGATATTGTAGGCATAGGCGATGATAGTCGGGAAACGGGAGATCAGTTCGATAGACTGACGCATCAGGTTGTCGCGGGAAGTATCGTCCGGATTCGGGTCGAACGTGTACATTTCCAAGACACTACGGGCAAGGATATTCATAATATTCTGTCCTTCTAGATCCAGGATATTCATCTTTGTTTTCTGTTCCAGCGGCATATTGTCGCAGATCAGGCCTTTGAAAGAAGCCAGTTCTTCCTTGTCGGGCAACTTACCGGAAAGCAGCAGATAAGCCACTTCCTCGAAACCGAAACGTTTCTCCTTGATCAGGGCATGAGCCAGGTCTTCCACATCGTAACCTCTGTAAAACAGCTTGCCCGGAATGGCTTTCAGACCACCGTTATCCGGCAGGCGTTCGTAGCCCACCACATTACCGATCTTGGTCAGGCCGACCAATACACCGCTGCCGTCTTCATTACGCAGACCGCGTTTCACGTTATACATCGGAAACAGTTCATTATCGATCTTACAGGCATCCTTCGATGCGTCCGACAGCTTATAAATAAGATATTCTTTCTTCATGACTATTTGTTTTATGAGGTTACAATAAAGATATGATACAATCACCAAATTCCTTGGTGCCCAGAGATTTTCCTTCCGGCATGAAACGCGCCAGGTCATTCGTCGCTTCTCCTTTAGAGAAGGCTTTTTCCATAGCGGCAGTAATCAGGTTGGCTGCTTCATTCCATCCCATATATTCGAGCATCATCACGGACGAGAGCAAGAGGGACGACGGGTTGACGACATTCTTTCCGGCAATGTTGGGCGCCGTGCCATGTGTCGCTTCGAAGATGGCATAACCGCTGTCGTAATTGATATTGGCACCCGGAGCTATACCGATGCCGCCCACCATAGCAGCCAGTTGGTCGGAGATATAATCGCCGTTCAGGTTGAGCGTGGCGATCACGGAGTATTCTTCCGGGATCAGCAGGGTGTTTTGCAGGAAAGCATCGGCAATGACATCCTTGATGATGACTTTTCCGGCAGCAGATGCTTCGAACATCGCCTTAACGGCTTCGGCTTCCCCTTTTTCCTTTTTGATCTTTTCGTATTTCGGCCAGGGGAAAGTCTTGTCGCCAAATTCGCGTTCTGCCAGTGCATAGCCCCAAAGCTTAAAGCCACCTTCGGTAAACTTCATGATATTGCCTTTATGCACCAGCGTCACACTCGGCAGTTTGTTTGTCAGGGCAAACTCGATGGCGGCACGTACCAGGCGTTCGGTTCCTTCCACGGAGACAGGTTTTACACCGAATGAAGAGGTTTCAGGGAAGCGCACTTTGGTCACTCCCATCTCTTCGGTCAGGAACTTCAGGAATTTACGGGCTTCGGGTGTGCCCTGCTGCCATTCGATGCCGGCATAGATATCTTCGGTATTCTCACGGAAGATGTACATATCCACCTTCTGCGGTTCGCGTACCGGAGAAACAACGCCTTTGAACCAGCGGACGGGACGCAGGCAGACATACAGGTCGAGCGTTTGCCGCAAAGCGACATTCAGGGAACGGATGCCACCGCCGATCGGGGTGGTAAGCGGGCCTTTGATACCGACCATATATTCACGGAAAGCATCCATCGTTTCATCGGGAAGCCAGCTTCCGGTCTTGTTAAATGCTTTTTCACCGGCCAGTACTTCTTTCCATTCGATGGCACGGCGGCCACCATACGCCTTTTCAATAGCGGCATTCACTATCTTCTGGCTGACCGGAGTAATCTCAGCCCCTACGCCATCACCCTCGATAAAAGGGATCGTTACCTTATCGGGAACGATCAGACGGTTGTTTTGTTTTGTTATTTTATGCATGTTACTAGCTTATTAGTTGTTTAAATATCCCTGTTAATGTGGCATATTCAATGCCGATCCGGCCTTAAACCATTGTATCTGCAAATCATTGTAAGTATGATTTACCGGAAACGACTCCTGTGTGCCGTCGGCATGTGTAAGAACTGCCGTCAACGGCTTGCCGGGTGCAAAGTCTTTCAGGCCGGTGATCGAGATATGATCGTTTTCACGGATCTTGCTGTAATCGTCCTTATCTGCGAAGGTCAGGGCAAGCATACCCTGTTTCTTCAGGTTCGTTTCGTGGATACGGGCGAAGCTTTTGGCCAGGATCACCTTTACATTCAGGAAGCGGGGTTCCATAGCGGCATGCTCGCGGGAAGAGCCTTCACCATAATTTTCCTCGGCCACCACGATGGAAGAAATACCTTTTGCCTTGTATTGTTTAGCTACGGCGGAAACGGCTTCATACTCGTTATTAAGCTGGTTCAGCACAGCATTCGCTTTCCCGTTGAACGCATTGATCGCACCCATCAGCATATTATCGGAGATATTTTCCAGATGACCACGGAAACGAAGCCACGGGCCGGCCATCGAAATATGGTCTGTCGTACATTTGCCTTCCGCTTTGATCAGTAGCGGCATATCCAACAAATCGCCACCGTCCCACGGGGCGAAAGGATGCAACACCTGCAAACGGCTGGACTCGGGATTGATCTTCACATCCGCATTCTTTCCGGTCGGAGCCAGGTAGCCATTATCCTTTACATCGAATCCATTAGGCGGGAAGTCGGTACCCTGCGGTTCACGGAGCTTTACTTCGCGGCCGTCAGCTGTCTTTAACGTATCGGTCAGCGGATTGAAACAAAGGTCGCCGGCGATGGTCAGTGCCAGCGTCAGTTCCGGGGAAGCGACAAAGGCATGGGTATTCGGATTACCGTCCGCACGCTTGGCGAAGTTACGGTTGAAGGAAGTCACGATCGAGTTCTTGCGCGTGTTGTCGTCGGTATGACGTTTCCACTGGCCGATACACGGGCCGCAGGCGTTTGCCATGATCGTGGCACCCACTTTTTCAAAGTCGCCGATGATGCCGTCGCGTTCGGCGGTATAACGGATCTGTTCCGATCCCGGATTGATGATCAGCGGGGCGGCGACAGGTATCTTGTCTTCAAAAGCCTGGCGGGCGATGGATACGGCACGGCTCAGATCCTGGTAGGATGAGTTCGTACACGAACCGATCAGGCCTACTTCCATCTTACGGGGATAGCCGTTGGCCTTTACCTTGGCGGCAAACTCGGAGATAGGAGTTGCGGCATCCGGGGTGAACGGCCCGTTGATATGCGGTTCCAGTTCGGAGAGGTTGATAACGATCACACGGTCGTAATACTCATCCGGCTGTGCCCTCACTTCCATATCGGCCTCCAGGTAATCCTGGATGGCATCGGCCCAGGCGGCAACGGTATCGCGTCCGGTAGCACGCAGGTAAGTAGCCATATTCAGGTCGTAAGGGAATAAAGAAGTGGTTGCGCCTACTTCGGCTCCCATGTTACAGATCGTCGCCTTTCCCGTTGCAGAGATAGAAGAAGCTCCTTCGCCGAAATATTCGATGATGGCGTTCGTTCCGCCTTTTACCGTCAGGATGCCGGCCAACTTCAGGATCACATCCTTCGGAGAGGCCCAGCCGCTGAGACGGCCTGTCAGCTTGACACCGATCAGTTTCGGCATCTTCAGCTCCCATTCCATGCCGGTCATTACATCGACGGCATCGGCACCGCCTACTCCGATGGCTACCATTCCCAGACCACCGGCATTCGGTGTGTGGGAGTCTGTTCCGACCATCATTCCGCCGGGGAAAGCATAATTTTCCAAAACCACCTGGTGGATAATACCGGCTCCCGGTTTCCAGAAACCGATACCGAACTTATCAGACACGGAATGCAGGAAATCGTAGACTTCGCTATTCCCTTTCGTAGCCGTTTCTATATCGGCTTTCGCACCGATATTCGCCTGGATCAGGTGATCGCAATGAACGGTTGCCGGAACAGCGGATTTATCTTTACCCGCATTCATAAATTGCAGCAAAGCCATCTGTGCCGTTGCATCCTGCATGGCTACACGGTCGGGACGGAAGTTCACATAGTCGTCTCCACGCCGGAACAGGCGCAGGGCATCTTCGTCATATAAATGAGCATATAAGATCTTTTCGGCCAATGTCATCGGGCGGCCAATCTTTTCGCGGGCAGTATCTACCCTTTTCGGGAAACTGGAATAAAAGCTTCTCAGCATTTCAATGTCGTACACCATATCGTAATCTTATTAGTTGTTGTTTGTCAGAATGTTTTCATGCAAATATACCGGTCTGTCATCGAACGGAATGTAATATATAAGACACTTCTCTCTGTTAGCATATTTGATTTAAATCCTAACAAATATATATTTTATTAAAACATCTCTCATTCGATAATTTCTATGGACGGATAGAGGATGTCTATATAAACAAGAAAGTTCGCCTTACGTCTACTTATAGAACGCAAGGCGAACTCGTTTTGTTCAGCGATTACTGCTGTTTATTTAATTATTGTTTTTATTTCTTTCCGACTCTTTCCATTTATCGGCATAGCTATGAAGAATAGAGGCTATCCCCTCTCCGATCCGTGCATAATCTTCCACTTTCAGGTTGGCCAGCGACGCGCGGATAGACCATTCGGGAGCATCGAAACCACCGCCGTTGAGAAGAACCAGCGAAGTCTCCTGCGCCAGACGGAACACCACGTCGACCGGTTCGTAGTTTGCTTTCAGGTATTCCACGAAATCGTCGCCATAGAATTTCTTCGCCCATACTTCCATATCGATCTCGCTGTAATAACCGGCACGAAGCGGGTCGTCCAACAGAGTAAAACCGGTGCTTTCCCAAAGCGTATGCAGGCGTTCATGAATGATCTCGACCATACGCGACTGATACAGGTTCTCGGTATCCAGCAGGGAGAAAGCGGCGAACAGAGCCATTTGTGTCTGTTGCGGCAGGGATAGTCCGGCTGTATGGTTGAGTGCCACCTGACGGCTGTCGGCTACCATACGGTCGATGAACTTCATCTTCGACGGGTCGAGCATGATGCTGCCGTACCGTTTTGTCAACAGGGCTTTCTTGTCATCCGGCAGGCCGGCAATCATCCGGTCGTAAATATTATCTTCGTGCAACGACACCACCGCCAGACGCCAGCCCGTCGCCCCGAAATATTTGGAGAAAGAATAAACACATAATGTATTGGCGGGCAAGTCGGCCATCAGCGAACGGAAACCGGGAACGTAAGTGGCATAGACATCATCGGTAATGATCATCAGGTTTGGATTATCGTTCGTGACGATATCGACAATACGTTCCGTTAATCCTTGCGTCAGCGCATAAGAAGGCGGATTGCTCGGATTAACGATAAAGGCCGCTTTGACGGAAGGGTCTTTCAACACATCCAGGTCTTTCTCCTGATACTGCCAGGTATGGTAACCGTCGCCCGTCATCTTCAGGGCATGGATCTCGGTTACGTCAAACTGGTAACGGATCTGTTCAGGTATTTCGATATAGGGAGTGAAGACCGGAGCGAACAGGACGATCTTATCCCCTTTATTCAACAGGAAGTTTTGTTGCAGGGAGTCGAAAACATAGCACATACCGGCTGTACCTCCTTCGGTGGCGAACAGGTCGAACTTGCCTTCAGGCGGAAGGTTGTTGCATAAGGCCTGCTTCAGATAGTCTTCGACCAGTACTTCCGTATATTTCAGTATGCGGTCGGGAACAGGATACTGGTCGCCGATCACGCCTTCGGCCCATTCATGCACCAGATTGTTTTCATCGGCACCTTTCTCGCGTACCATATAATTATAGGTATCGCGTAAAAGCTGGGAACCGGGTGTTCCTTCATGTTTGTCGAGGAACTCCCTGAAGCGGTAGGCGATACCCTGCATCTGAGGAACACCGGCCAAGCCGACCATCCCGTCTTCCAGTTTCGTTCCTCGGCGGCATTCTTCCATTCCGAACTGACCGAGCAGAAAGAAAGCTTCGCGTGGCGTGGTGGCGATCCAGTTAGGATTACCCCGTCCGGCATTCAACATGATATGGGTGCTTTTGCGAGCACTCTCGTCGGCCAGTTCGATCAGGATGTTCTTCAGTTCGAAAGGACTGATCTCCGACATTTTCTTCTCGTATTCACGGGTGACTACGATTTTCTTGTTTTCTTCCATATTATATATAATGTATAAGTAATTAGTATCAGGATCGTCAGCTCATCAACAAGACGATGACCACTCCCCAGATGATCAGCAGGGTATTACCTACTGCGTATGTAACGGTATATCCCAGGGCAGGCGTCTGGCTTTCAACGGCATCTTCCACGGCTCCGAGGGCGGCGGTCGTTGTCCGTGCACCGGAAGTACAGCCGAGCGTTATCGCCGGATGGAACTTAAAAAGGTAACGCCCCATCAGGACACCTGCGATCAATGGCAGGGTCGTTGCCAGGGCACCGATCACGAACAGGCTCACCCCCACTTCCTTAAAACCGGTTACGAAACTCGGTCCGGCGGTAATACCGACAACGGCAATGAACATATTCAACCCGACGTTATTCAGTACCCAAAGCGATGGTTCCGGAATACGTCCGAAGGTAGGATGTTTGGAACGAAGCCACCCGAACACCAGTCCGGCTATCAGGGCACCGCCGCTGGTACTGAGGCTGACAGGTATATCTCCGAAATGAAGTGCCAGCGAACCGATCACACCCCCCAGGAAGATACCCAACCCTACGAAGACCATATCCGTCTGATTGGTCGGACGATCGGCATATCCTAAAGTGGTTGCCGCTTCATTCACCTCCATCTTGGTGCCTACCAGTTCGAGCATATCTCCCGGATCGATGGTTGTCGCAGCGAGAACGGGAATACTGATGCCCGCCCGTTTAATACTTTTAATGCTGACGCCATGCATCACTTTCTCCTTACGCAAACGGGCAACCGTCATACCTGCAAATTTCTTGCGTGAGATCAGGACGGGTAATGTCTCGGCCGGGAAATCCAGCAGTTCGATATCGTTCACCTCTTCCCCGATCCAGTTTTCCTCACCGATCACAAACTCACGGCGACCGCTCAGTACGACTTCATTCCCTTTCATAAGCATCAGATCGGGTTTTACCTCATAAACGATATTATTGATACGGACACGTTCGACAAACAAACGCCGTCCCTCTGCTTCCAGGTAATCTTCCAGCTCCTGTACCGTTTTACCGGCACCGAACCAGTCGTTGCTGATCTTATAGGCACGGAAAGTAATCGGACGGGCGGCCGGCATAAAACCGGGTTGATCGCTCTCGTCGTCGGTACCCATCTTAGCTTCCAGCTCTTTGCAGGCTTTCTTTACGGAGGCTAATCCCCCCAGAAAACGCGGGGCGATATCACTCATGATCCAGGCGGAGCCGGCCGTACCGAAAATATACGAAACGGCATAAGCCACAGGCATCACGTTTATCATCGACGTTTTATCCGCTGTACTCAATCCACCCTGGTTGATCGTATCTTCGGCCACGCCCAATACAGCGGAGATGGTCTGCGAACCCGCCAGTAACCCGGCTGCTTCCCCCGCATTATATCCCATCAGTTTAGCCAACAGAAAAGGGACGAACAGACAGAACAGGCACATCAGTGCGGCAAAAAGCACCTGCGGAAGTCCTTCTTTCTTCAATCCCCGGAAAAACTGGGGACCCACACTGTAGCCTACGGCAAAGAGGAACAGTAGAAAAAATACTGATTTGATAGGTGCCCCGATATCGATATGCAGCTGTCCGATCAAAACTCCGACCAGCAGGACACTGGTGACGGTACCTAAAGAAAACTTACCTATCTTAAATTTCCCGATCCAGAAGCCGAAAGCCAGCGTGAGAAAGATGGCCAGCTCCGGATAGTGTTTGAGTAAATCTACAAACCATTCCATATATAAATTGTTTGGCGTTAATACTAAACAGACATTTTATGTCCGGTTTTTTATTTGTGGTAATGAAACAGGAGCTATCACATAGTTGTTCCGGGAGAACCAATTAAGATAGTATAAAATCCCACTCATTTTAAATAATTTTCTATCTTTGCCCCCGCTTAGGTGATACGACGACTTCCGGTTGTCGTATAAAAGGGAATCCGGTGTGAATCCGGAACAGTGCCCGCTACTGTGAAGCCCATTATAAAAGGAAAGCATACTCACACCACTGTCCGCACAAGGACGGGAAGGTCGCTTTCCGGGCAAGTCAGGAAACCTGCCAGGCATACAGTTAATTCGTTCTCCCGGGGTCAGGAGGGCTATTATGAATATACAAACAAATCTCTTTTAATGAAAAAGAAAAATCTGCTGACAGCCCTTCTTGTAGGTTGTTTGATGAGTATCTCTATGGTACATGCAGGCGTTCCCCACGATGAAGAAGGTAACTTCAAGTCATCCGACTTCTTTGCCTCCATGCAAACCGGCGACAAAGCCGCTGTCCTGATGGTTCATTTCGGAACCACTTACGACGAAACTCGTGCGCTTACTATCGACGCCATCAACGAAAAAGCACGTGAGGCCTTCGAAGGCACGGAAGTGCGGGAAGCCTACACCTCACGGATCATTATGCGCCGCCTCAAAGCACGCGGCATTGAAAAGCTAAACCCGGCCGAAGCACTGAAACAACTGAAAACGGAAGGCTTCACCCACATCCTTATCCAGTCGACCAATATCATCGAAGGGGTGGAAATGGAATCGCTACGTAAAGATGTAGCCTCCCTGGAAAAGGAATTCAAAGACGTACGCATCGGCAATCCGTTGCTTTACATGCCCGAAGATTACGAAGCTGTCATTGCCGCCATTGCAAAGAAAGGAGCCAAAGAAGGCGCTACCGTCCTGGTCGGTCACGGAACATACACTCCTTCCACCGCCCAATACGCCATGACCGATTATATGCTGAAAGACAAAGGATATACCAACTTCCACGTCGGGACGATCGAAGGTTATCCTTCATTCGACAACATGCTTGCCAAACTGAAAGCCGGCGGTGTGAAGAAGGTTATGCTTATGCCTTTCATGTTCGTTGCAGGTGACCATGCCAACAACGACATTGCCGGCGACTGGAAGAAAGAGCTGGAAGCCAATGGCTACGAAGTTTCCGTCCTGATGGAAGGCCTCGGACAGAACCCCGAGATACAAAATATCTTCATCGAACACGCCCGCTTTGTTGCAAAGCATAAGATGATCGACATAATGGATAAAAAGAAAACTTACGCAACTGAAAAGGATTGAAAAGATGAAAAAGATTTTGACAATATTACCGTTGACTGCCCTCTGCGTCAATTCGATGCAGGCCCAACAGAAAAAGGAATATACCAATTTCTCGGACACCACATTCAGCATCCAGGAAGTTGTCGTACAAACGGCCAAAAGAAACATTCCGCAGGTAACAAAGCTGAATGTTCCGATGAAATATTTGCCTGTTTCAGTTAATAAAGTATCCGGAAGCAGCCTGGAATTACGGGGCATTCGCGATATCCAGGAAGCCGTGCGCTTTATGCCCGGTGTGCGTATGCAAACCAGTTACGGGGCATTCCAGCAACTGTCGGTACGTGGTTTCGACCATTCCGTATTGATGATAGACGGAGTGCGCGACGAGCGTTCGGCCATCAATAACTCCTATCCTTTCCCCGACCTGTCGGCCATCGAATCGATCGAATTGCTGAAAGGGCCGGCTTCGGTACTCTATGGTCATTCTGCCGTCGGCGGTATATTAAACGTTGTCCGTATTTCCCCGAAAGCGGAACAGACGGTCAATGCACGTGTCAGCTACGGTAGCTACGATAACAAGCAGGCCACGGTAGGTATGGGCGGCCGCCTGATCGGGGCAGTCAACTATTATGCGAACGTGAACTTCTCGGATCAGGACGGCTGGCGCGATAACCAGAACAAACGTTTCTCCGGCTACCTGGCTCTGAGCGCCGATCTGACAGCTAAGGATGTGCTGGACGTACGCGGTGCTTTCAACCGTGACTTTTACGGCACGGAGATCGGTTTGCCCGACCTGATGCCGGGGGATATTTTCGATACGAAAACAAATCAGAAATATCTGAGCGCCCAACAGCAACTACCGGGATTGAACCGTGAAGCCCGCTATAATAACGAATCGGACTTCATGAAGAACCATGCCTGGAACGTGACTGCCCAATACACCCACACCTTCGACAACGGCTTCAAGCTGATCGACAAACTGGCTTACTACAACGATGATATCAACTATTTCGGTACGGAAGCACTGGATTATCTGGAAAGCGAAGATCCGATCTACGATCATTATTATATGAAAAGCGGCAAGAAAAAATATATTTGCCTGGACACCGTATATCTGTCTTACCCGCTCCGCTTCTCGCATATTTCGAAAACAGTAAGCAACAGCCTGGAATTAAGCGGCAAGCTGAATACAGGGGAAGTCACTCACAATTTCATAGGCGGTTATTCTTTCTCGCTGATGAACCGTGTAAGCTACAGCGGCTATGATCTGGGAAACGATGTACAAGGCCCAGGGCTTTACTCGCATGTATCGGTATACGATCCGCACAGTATGGGATATATGACCAGTAAAATGTCGAAAGCAACCCCGTCGCATAATTACTCCAATAGCATCTATGTGCAGGATATGCTGGATATCAACGAACATTGGAAAGCCCTGGTTGCCTTGCGCGGCGATTTCTTCCGTTATTTGCAGGCCAATGCTCCGACACCGACAGGAAAACGGGAATATGACGATGCAGACCGCACAATCTACAACCGCTTGCATAATGCCGCGTTCACCTATCGCCTCGGAGCCGTTTACCTACCTCGTCCGAATACTTCCATCTATGCTTCATTCGCTACCTTCTTCAAGCCGATCCGTACATTCTATCAGGACAACGTGATCTATGTCGATGGTGACGGCTTACGTTCCTATCCGAAAAACAACGAGGAAATATTCAAACCGGAGAGTGGTTACCAGGCAGAAGCCGGTGTAAAATACACATTGAACAAATGGCTGGAAGCAAATGCCAGCATGTTCTACATCCGTAAGTCGAATGCGACACAGACATTGGCAACAAACGTGGAACAGGAGATAAACGGAATTGCAACCAAAATGTCGATCATCGGCCAACTTGGTGTGATGGACTCCAAAGGCTTCGACCTGGAAGCAACCTTTACCCCGGTCGGCTCACTGGCCTTCACTCTCGGCTATGGTTACACCGATGCGCGCATCCGGGAAATGAAGGAGGTTAAAGATCCGGAACTGGCTGAGATCATCTATTCGGAAGCAAACAAAGATCAACTGGAGAAATCGACCAGCCTGGAAGGGAACTACCAGAATAACGTTCCCAAAAACACCTTCTATGCATACGGTAGTTACACGATCCCGAAGGGTATCCTGAAGAACCTCAGTTTCAATCTTAGCACAAGCTATACGGATAAAGTGTACCGGAATACGGCCAACAGCAAATGGTTCGACAGCTACTGGATCACAGACCTCGGTGCCTCTTATGTACTGAACCATCGCATCCGCCTGTCGGTCAACATCAACAACCTGTTCAGTAAAGAATATACCAACCAGGCATTGGGCGACCAGATCGTACCGAGCATGCCGCGCAACTATCAGGTTGCGATATCTTACAACTTATGATACGGATAACCAAACTCATGTTAACAATTCACAGGATACTGGGCTCGCTGCTCAGTATCCTGTTTCTCGTTTGGTTCCTGTCGGGACTGGTAATGATCTATCACACCTTTCCACGCGCCGACCGGGCAGACAAACGGGCAAAGATGGATTATCTGGAGGTAGCAGATCTTCCTCCCCTGCAAAGCATAAAAGATCGTCTACCCGAAGGAGAACCGATAAAGAGCATCACTCTCAACAGCTATCTGGGACAAACCGTTTTCCATATCCGCACGGATAAAAACAGTTATGATATTCCCGCAGACTCTACGGAAACGCTGCCGGTCATCGACGGGAACCGGATACGCAAAACGGCCTCGCTCTGGTGCACCGCCCCTGTGGAAAAGATCGATACCCTGTATTCCCTCGACCAATGGATTCCTTTCGGTAACTTAAAGAAAGAGTTACCTATTTACAAGTTCCATTTCGCCGATCAGGAACGGCACCAATTATATATTTCGTCGAAGTCGGGTGATGTTTTGCAATACACGGATAAAGACAGCCGGTTCTGGGCATGGCTGGGTGCGATCCCGCACTGGGTTTATTTTACCTCTTTACGTCAGGATGCCGAACTATGGATAAAGGTCGTTGTCTGGCTGTCGGGCATCGGGTGCATCATGTGTATTGCCGGTATTTATCTGGGTGTCCGCGATTTCCGGCTGGCACGCAAGCGCAAACTGGCTTCTCCCTATAAGAAGTTCTGGTATAAATGGCATCATATCATAGGAACGGTATTCGGTTTGTTCGTCCTTACGTTCATTTTCAGCGGTATGATGTCATTGGCACGTGTGCAGGACTGGGGGCTTCGTGCCAAGCTGGATATAAACCCGGCACAGGAACTCCGTAAGCTGGCTCCTTCCCCTCTCGATTATCTGTTGGATTACCGGGACGTTATACAGGCTTATCCCGGTCAGATCCGCCAATTGGAATGGGGCTGTTTCGGAGATATCCCTTTCTACACGATACTGGCAGATGCAAACGATATCGTTGTAAATGCTACTTCGGAGCACACCGTATCTCCTTTAAAACTGGATACCGAAGATATCCATTCCGTGCTGACACAAGTCCACGGGACAGAGTGCGCGATGGACATCAAGCTTTTGGAGGAGTACGACACCTATTATATTTCACGCAAAAGAAAACTGGATCTGCCTGTCTGGAAGGTCACCATTGAAGATATAGACAAGAGTTGCTATTACATCAATCCCGGTAACGGGCAATATCGTTATGTGAATACGCCCGCCCGTTGGAACCATTGGATGTATCCGGCCTTGCATAGTTTAAACATCAAGATTCTGGTAGACCATCCAATCTTATGGAATATAGTGATGTGGGGACTGATGCTCGGAGGCACATTCGTTTCCCTGTCAGGAGTTTGGCTGGGAATAAAATTCTTACGCCGGAAAATACATCGTCTAACAAATTAAATACATTATCTTTGTTGTAAAATCTAAAAGATGAGCACAGGAAAAATAATCGTAGCCGGGATCGGCCCCGGCAGCGAATCAGATATTACTCCGGCAGTTCTCTCTGCCATCCGCCAGTCGGATGTCATTGTCGGGTATAAGTATTACTTTCAGTTTGTAGAATCTGCGATCCGTCCCGATGCAATCTGTATCGACTCGGGGATGAAACGCGAAAAGGTTCGTGCGGAAGAAGCTTACAATTACGCTACCGAGGGCAATGTGGTAACCGTTATCAGCTCCGGCGACTCCGGTATCTATGGCATGGCGCCGCTGATCTACGAGATGAAACGCGAGAAGGGAAGCGATATTTCCATCGAAGTACTTCCGGGGATCAGCGCTTTTCAGAAAGCCGCCTCGCTGCTGGGTGCCCCGGTAGGACACGATTTCTGCGTGATCTCCCTCTCCGACCTGATGACGCCCTGGGAAATGATAGAGAAACGGATCAAAGCTGCTGCCTCAGCCGACTTTATCACGGCTATCTACAATCCGAAAAGCGAAGGCCGCTACTGGCAACTCCATCGCCTGATCGAATTATTCGGACAGGAACGCGATCCGCAGACCCCTATCGGCTTCGTCCGCCAAGCCGGACGGGAAGAAGAGGCCGTGACGATCACCACGCTGGCAGATTTCGATCCGGAGCAAGTGGATATGTTCACCGTTATTATCATCGGCAACTCACAGACGTACCGGTTCGAGAACCACATGATCACTCCCCGCGGTTATTATGGCGAGATAAAGATGGGGAAGAAAGAGACAGGTATCGGGCAGGACATCATGATACGCAGTTTCCGGACAATAGAAAAAGAACTGAAGAACAAAGATATTCCGTTAGATAAGAAATGGGCGTTGCTGCATGCGATCCATACGACAGCCGACTTCGACATGGAGAATGTACTGCGTATAGACGACAACGCGGTGGCAACCCTTTACGAATTGCTCAATAGCGGCAAGGTACGTACCATCATCACCGACGTAACGATGGCGGCATCCGGCATCCGCAAGGGAGCCTTGCAGCGCATGGGGATTGATGTGAAATGCTATCTGTCCGACGAAAAAGCCGTGGCACTGGCTACCGACAAAGGGATTACCCGCACGCAGGCCGGTATCCGTGTCGCCGTAAGCGAACATCCGGATGCCTTATACGTATTCGGTAATGCGCCAACCGCCCTGATGGAGTTGTGCGACCTGATACGGAAAGGGAAAGCGACCCCGGCCGGCATCATTGCCGCCCCTGTCGGCTTTGTGCATGTACAGGAGTCCAAACATATGGTGAAACCGTTCGCCTCGATCCCCAAACTGATCGTTGAAGGACGGAAAGGCGGCAGTAACCTGGCAGCTACACTAGTAAATTCTATACTTTGTTATAACGACGCTATTAATTTAAAACCCGGAAGAGACGTATGAGAACACAATTTATCGTTATCGGCATGCCCGATAACCAGTGCTATATAAGCAATAACAAGGAGATATTGGATATAATCAACAGTAACACCCACTTTTCGGGAGGCAAACGGCACTATGAACTTCTCCGTCCGTTCCTTCCTGTCGATGCCGTATGGATCGATATAAAAGTGCCTTTAGCAGATGTTTTCGACGAATACGAATACCACCGGAAGATCGTCGTGTTCGCTTCGGGAGATCCTTTATTCTCCGGATTTGCATCAACCATCTTAAAACGTATGCCGGAAGCGGAGGTTACGATAATGCCTTCATTCAATTCGTTGCAGATGCTTTCGCACGAATTGAAAATGTCTTATGAAGATATGCTGATGGTACCCCTCACCGGCCGGTCGTGGCATGAACTGGATCGCGCACTGATAGAGAACAGGATGAAGATCGGCATACTGACCGACCAGGTCCGTACACCGGCTTCCATTGCCATGCGCCTGCTGAAATACGGCTTCACACAATATAGAATGTATATCGGCGAACATCTGGGCAACCCGGAGAAGCAGCGTGTCTCGCGTTCGCTGGCCCTGTCGGAAGTGGAAGAACATTCGATCGAAAGCCCGAACTGCGTTATCCTGCAACGGATGTACAGCGATACCACCTACCGTCCTCTGGGAATCCCCGATAAGATGTTCGAGTATCTCGACAGCAGGGAACGGATGATTACCAAAGCGCCTGTCCGCGTGCTCGATATGAGTGCACTGATGTTGCCGATGTGCAACCACTTCTGGGATATCGGTTTCTGTACCGGTTCCATATCCATCGAAGCTAAACGGCAATATCCGCACCTGCATATCCATGCCTTCGAGATACGCAAGGAATGCTGGAGACTGATGGAGGAGAACAGTTGCCGATTGGGAGCTCCCGGCATCGACGTACATATCGGCGATTTCATGGAGGAAGAAGTATCCGACCTACCTGCACCCGACGCTGTTTTCATCGGAGGACACGGAGGGAAATTAAAGGAGATCGTTGCCAAAGTAGCCCGTTATCTGGCTCCCGACGGTCTGTTGGTATTCAATTCCGTATCCGAAGAGAGCGAGAAGCTGTTTATCGATGCGGTACAGGAAACCGGACTGAAACTGGATGATCCTTTACATATAACCGTCGGCGATTATAACCCGATAGTGATATTGAAGGCTTTTAAAGAAGCAAAATAAAAGAACTATGAATAAGCGAACTTTAGCCATTGTGGTGGTATCGACCAGCAGCCTGCCACTGGCACGCCGGATAAAAAAGCAGTTTCCCGATGCAGTTATCTACAGCAAGGAATCACAGGAAGAAACAGTCTTGATGGAGTCGATCGACAGCATTATGGGAGATCTTTTCCTGAAAGCGGAGGCCATCGTCTTTATCGGGGCGATGGGGATCTGCGTCCGCTGCATCGCACCTTATGTGATGGACAAGCATACCGACCCGGCTGTCGTCTGCATCGACAGTACGGGTAAATATATCATCCCTGTCCTGTCGGGACATATCGGAGGGGCGAATGAACTCAGCACCGAACTGGCACAACTCCTGGGTGGCAACGCCATTGTAACGACCCAAAGCGACAACACGGGATTGTGGGCGCTCGATACGCTGGCCGAAAAGTTCGGCTGGTCTGTCGTGGCCGACGACCTGACCGACAACGAGAACGCGATGAATGCCTGTATCGCCGCATTCGTCAATAAGAAACCGACGGCTTTGCTGCTCAATGTGCGCGACAAGGGTACGGATTATCTGGAAAGCTCTCTCCCCGCCCATGTGCAGCAATTCAATAAATTCTCGGATATACCGCTCGATCAGTTCGAATTGGTTATCACCGTCGGGCCGTTCATCTACGAGGCCGACGTGATGATGGTTTCCTACTTCCCGAAGGTATTGCATATCGGTATCGGTTGCCGGAAAGATATAAAAGGCGATCCGGTGGAACTTCACCAGCATATCATCGGAACGCTGATCGACAACAACATCTGCCCGGAGTCGATCGTCGATATTTCATCCATCGACATCAAGAAAGACGAAGCGATGCTTGCCCTGCTGGCTTACGGCATTATGAACTGTCCGTTCAATACCTATCCGGCAGAGATATTGAACAAAATACCGGTTCCCAACCCGTCCCCCCGTGTAAAAGAGGCGACGGCATCAGCCAGCGTTTCCGAAGCCGCAGCCATTCACAGTGCCGGAGGCGGTTGGTTGCTATTGGAAAAACAAAAGGGAAGCCTGGGCGAAGGCAACGAATATACTTTTGCCGTGGCTATGGATAAATCCGTACGCCGGCAAGGACATATCGAGATAGTCGGAGCCGGGCCGGGCGATCCGGAACTGGTTTCCATCCGCGGCCGCCGGATGCTGGAGAAGGCAGACCTTATCCTTTATGCCGGCAGCCTCGTCCCGAAAGAGCTGACTTACTGCGCCAAGCCGGGAGCCACCGTGCGCAGTTCGGCCGATATGAATCTCGACGAGCAGTTCGCCCTGATGAAAGAGTTTTACGACAGGGGCAAGTTCATCGTCCGCCTGCATACCGGCGATCCCTGTATCTACGGAGCGATACAGGAACAGATGAATTTCTTCGACCGGTACGATATGAGCTACCATATCACCCCGGGAATATCATCCTTTCAGGCTGCCGCAGCCGCCTTACGTTCGCAGTTCACCATCCCGGAAAAGGTACAGACAATCATCCTTACCCGTGGCGAAGGCCGTACGCCGATGCCCGAAAAAGAGCAGTTGCACAAACTGGCCGCCAGCCAGAGTACCATGTGCATCTACCTGAGTGCAGGCATAGCTGACAAGGTGCAGGAAGAACTCCTGCAACACTATGCCCCCACTACACCGGTAGCCGCCTGCTACAAGCTGACATGGAAAGACGAGCGTATCTACCGCGGGGAATTGAAAGACCTGGCTCAAATAGTGAAAGAAAACAACCTTACACTGACAACGCTGCTGGTTGTAGGGGATGCTATCGACAACCGTGAAGGCCTTTCCCGGCTGTATGCCGACGAGTTCAAACATCTGTTCCGCAAATAACCGGACAATGATACTGATACTGGGTGGAACAACGGAAGGACGCGCCGCCGTCCGCATAGCCGACGAAGGAAGTGCCCCTTATTTCTATTCAACAAAAGGGTCGCTTCAGGAGATAGACTGTGCGCACGGCATCCGCCTGACCGGAGGAATGGATACGGCTTCAATGGAAACATGCTGCCGCGAAAACAATATCCGCCTGCTGATCGATGCCGCACATCCCTTTGCTTCCGCCCTGCACCGAACGGTAGCGGAAGTCGCTTCCTCCCTCCAACTGCCGGTTATCCGCTATGAGCGTCGTTATCCTCCGCGCGACAACGAGCTGATCTGGTGCGACGATTACCACGATGCCATCCATAAGTTAAACGAGCACGGCATCCGTAACCTGCTTGCCCTGACCGGAGTAAACACCATCGCCCCGCTCCGCCCCTGGTGGGAAAAGCATCCGGCATGGTTCCGCATCCTCGAACGCGAAGAGTCGCTCTCCATTGCTACCCGGCAAGGGTTTCCTTCCGGGCGGTTGTGTTTCTATCGCGATGAAGATGATGCCGGGGAGTTGATGGATCAGCTTCAGCCGGATGCCGTCATCACGAAAGAAAGCGGACAGTCGGGATATTTCAACGAGAAAGTGGCTGCCGCCCGCAGTCGGTCTATTCCGGTGTTCGTTGTAAAACGTCCGGCATTGCCCGAAACATTCTATATCGTTTACGGGGAAGACGGATTACGCAAACAGATTGAACGGCTGCTACCTGAGTTTTTCCCCTTGCATCATGGCTATACCACCGGCGCCTGTGCCACTGCTGCTGCTAAGGCTGCCTTACTAGCCTTGCTAACGCGGAAAGAGCAAACCGACTCTCCCATCACCTTGCCTTCGGGTGAAGTGATCATCTTGCCGATCGCCGATACTGTCTGGAACGATAACAGTGCCACCTGCGCAGTCGTCAAAGATGCCGGGGACGACCCGGACGTAACGAACGGTTGCCGGATCGTTGCAACAGTTGCTTTCTCTACGGATATTGCCCCGTCAGGCATCCGTTTTCTTGCCGGGAAAGGGGTCGGCACTGTTACCCTCCCGGGATTGGGTCTGGAAGTAGGCGGCCCGGCTATCAACGCCACTCCCCGAAAAATGATAACGGAAGAGTTGACTGCTGTCTTACAGGATTTCCGTCAGGAGAAGTCAGCCGGGTTAACCGTCACGATCTCCGTGCCCGGTGGAGAAGAGATTGCAGCCAGGACATTCAACCCGAAACTGGGTATCGTCGGCGGGATCTCCATCATCGGGACATCCGGCATCGTTCGCCCTTTCTCCACGGATGCTTTTATCGCCTCTATCCGCAAGGAAGCGGAAGTTGCCAAAGCCATCGGCTGCACGACACTCATAATAAACTCCGGTGCTAAAAGCGAACGGTATCTGAAAGCGCGTTACCCCGAACTGCCTCCACAGGCATTCGTTCATTACGGTAACTTTATCGGCGAAACGCTAAAGATAGCCTCTTCACTCGGCTTCCCCCAAGTTGTTATGGGCATAATGATCGGGAAAGCAGTTAAACTGGCCGAAGGTTTCCTCGATACGCATAGTAAAAAGGTAGTGATGAATAAAGACTTCCTGAAGGAATTAGCCCGTCAATCCGGCTGTCCCAAAACTACTATCCAAAAGATCGACGGCATCACGCTGGCCCGGGAGTTATGGCAATTGCTTCCTGCAGAAGAACAAGAAGCATTCTTCAATCTCTTACTGAAAAGATGTCATGAACATTGTACTCCACTCCTGCCTAAAGGTGATTTATCTATCTTATTGATAACGGAAGAAGGAGTTATTTGGAAATAACCAACCACTTTTCAATGTTGCGAGTCTTTGCGCTGAAATTCACACCGATGCGGAACAACGTACGCGGGTCGGAAGCGAACGGAAGAGCATACCCCTTGTCTTCGATTTGTTGCAATGCCTCTTCTGCTGTACCGTCGAGTTTGAACTCCATGACATAGATAAAACGGTCGGTCTGCAGAATCAGATCTACACGACCTTCGGAGGTATGGTATTCCGCTTTTACATAGAAACCCAACAGCTTAAAGACGATAAAGAGCACATTCTGGTAATGCAATTCCAGGTCACGAACCAACTCATAAGGCGTATCGGCAAAGAAGCATTGCAGTCGCCGGAAGAAAGCATCATAATCGCCGTCGTAAACCTCCCGGGCAAACTTCTTGATCTGGAAAGCAGTATCGACCTGGCTCACCGGAGTATAATAAGGTAGAAGATATTTGATAAACCCTTCTTCTACCTCTTTATTGGGAAATCCCAACCGATAGAGCCCGAAGGTTTTGTCATACCCTTTGATCGTCAGATAACCGCTTTGATAGATTACAGGTATGGGATTTCTCGAAATGGCATCGATGCTGTTCAAAACATCGGCATCCGTTTCGGTATGCGCCATGCGGTAAAGGTCATAGTTTGAGTTTTGCAATAACTTCACCAGATAGCTTGTAACATTGGTTTGTCGTATTCGTCAATCAGAATGACTACACGCCGTCCCGCCTGTATGCTGGCCCGTTCAATGACACCGGCAAACCGCAAAGCCTGGCCTTTTTCTGCCGGATCGGAACCATATAATTCTTCCCAGGCAGATAGCTTGCGGTTCAGCATGTCGTCCAAATCGCTTACCTGGTCATATTTCGCGGCATTCAGGTCGAGATGAAACACCGGATAAGTCAGCCAATCTTTTTCCAACTGTTCGACGGCCAATCCTTCGAAGAGTTCTTTTTTACCTTTAAAATAAGCTTCAAATGTGGATATCAGGAGACTTTTACCAAAACGACGGGGACGGCTCAGGAAATAGTAGCTACCGGTTTTTACCAATCGATACATCAATTCGGTCTTATCTATATACAGATAACCTTCTTTTCTTATTTTCTCGAAATCCTGTATCCCTATTGGGTATTTTCTGGTATACATTGTTTCCATATATCCACGTGTTTAAAAAGTACAGATACAAAGATAGAAATAATGTAGCAATTAAATACTCTTTCTTCATAGCCAAGATAATTTTATGGTTAAAGCCCATCATCATCTTAATAACGATGGGGGAGTAATTGAAGTTCATATTTTGCCTGTATTGAATGTAGTATCGTTGTCTTCAATGGAGCAAAGACTGTTCATTGGATTACCTTGCTATTTATAATGGCCATACACAGATAATACAAGCACTACTACCACATCATCTTTAATACGATAAACAAGCCGATGTTCATCATTGATTCTCCGTGACCAAGTTTCCTCTTTATAATGCTTCAGTATTTCAACCTGTCCGGTACCAGTCGAAGGATGTTGTCTCAATTCCAAAAGGAGTTTCTCAAGTTTCTTTAATAATGGCTTATTACCGCTTTTCTTATGCTTCTGAATATCATCCAGCGCTTCTTGAGTAAACTCTAGTTCATATTCAATCATAAACCAAGCAAGTTTTTAAGATCCTCCTTAGTTGATACTCTCAAGATCTTTCCTTCTTTAGCTTGCTGAATGGAACGGTCTATCTTTTCATAGAATTCTTCCTCAGTCATACAAATATCGCTATTAGTCACAGGAATAAGTTTATAAGAACGATCCTTACCTCTTTGAACAATTACCTGCTCTCCATTATCAACCGAATCGAAATACTTCTTTTGGTTATCTCTGAATTCTCTACTGCTTACTACTAACATGGCTGTATGTATTTTGATTTGAAGCAAAGATAATGAAAAATATTATTGCGTACAAATTGGGTACACAAATTATTATTGTTTATATTATGGGGATCCGATTACGAGTGAACCGGATTGAAGAGAATAATGACTTTCAGAACGACTTAGTTCGGTGAGAACTCTGTTAGTATTGGTTGCAAATATAGGAATAATATACAAATACAACTCACATCATAAACGAATAATCAAGCTTTGTATTAAAAAGTATATGTTTATATACTCTTTTCTTGAGGAAAAAAGGTACCGTTGTGGTATCACCGGGTAAAACAAATCAAACTCAAATAGCCTCCTGTATCTGCAATACCTTTTGATTTACAACGATGTTCCTGGCAGCTGATAATTGATTACCAATACTATGGCTTAAGTTCTCACCGAACTCAATAAAAACAGATAAAGCCTATGGCATCAAACGAACCCAAAAAGCGTAGCATCGTCGCCACCCTCGTGGCTAACATGCTGACAGAGCGTGAAGATGACTTCACTGCCAACGTTACCTACGTAGCAAACCGTTCTATCGAAGACCTCTGCAATATCGCCGCAAGCGGTAAAAGTAAGTTCACCGCATCCGAATTATTGGCTGCCCACAACGACCTGAAAGCAACTGCCAAGGAAGAATTATACTCCGGTTCTACCGTAGAATTCGGCCTGACAAATAACTCGCTCGGGATAGAGGGTTCCTTCATCGGACCGAAAGCCAAATTCGATCCGGCAAAGAACAGTGTAACCCTCCGCAGCACGCCAATAAAGGAAGTGAAAACGGATATGAAAAGCATCAGCGTAATCGTCGGTGAAGTCGTAGAAGGATTGCCAACCATCACCAAAGTAACCGATGTATTCTCCGGTGAAGTAAACGCGAAAATAACTCCAGGCAACACCCTTAACGGTGAAGGGAAACGTGTTAAGATCGTCGGCACCGAAGGCAATACTGTTGGCTTCTTCTTTATCAAAGCAGAGGGCGAAACCGAAACTGCTGTCCCGATGACCGCCGTATCCCGCAACGATCCCTCTTATTTTTCCTTTATCATCCCGGCATTGGCCGACGGTAAATATTACCTGGAAATAGCTTCCCAATATGGCGGCAATACCAAGCAACTACTAAAAGAGGTACGCCGCAACCGTTTCCCCTACCTGCTAACAGTAGGTAATGGTGGCGACGATCGTCCCGTAATCGAATAACACTTTTTATACGGTCACCATATACGCTCGTATACGGTGACCGTATCCTCCCACATACGATAGTCGTATACGGGAACATATGATAGTCGTATACGAGCGCATACGATCATCGTATATATAAAACAAAAATAAATCATCCCCATACAATTTATTTACAAATGAAACAAATGAATGAAACAAGATGCAACCTTCAAACAGGAATATTTCGTATCAGGTTACTTCCTGTAGGGATTTTTATATGCTTGCTTCCGTTATTTACCAATGGTTGCACTCAGGCCGAAGTGGAAAAAGAGGATAGTTCATCAAATACATTGAGGGATGTCGAAGTTAACTTTGAGCTGGAAGTCAAGGCTAACGAAACACCTGTAACACGCAGTATAACCTTTACTACCGACAGTTCAATAGATACAGATACACTGACATCCTGTGCCTCCGACCCATTGCAGACTAAAGCAGCCGTTGAATTACCGGCAGAGCAGGAAAAGAAAGTAGCCGGGCTATGGATCGGCCAGTATGATACCGATGGGAATTGGTTGTTCAGTCAGTATATCGAGTCTGTAACAGGTAATAAAGTAACAACGAAACTGAAAGAAAGTGCCGACTGCCATGTGTGGTTCATTTCTAATTCGGGTGATCTGGGAAAGATTGAAACTGAAACTGCATTAAAAGAACATCAACTGAACTATACATCGACAGCTGACGGAAGGCCTGCATCCAATTTATGCGCAATGAAAGGTATGTGGGAAGGAACAATATCAAAAGGCACAACAGAGCCTATTTCAGTTGAACTGACCCGCCTGTTGGCTAAGATAACATTTACCTATACGATAAGAAAAAACGACTTTTCGTTCACACCCGTAGCCGTCAACCTGAAATCGGTTGTGAATAAATCGCAGATTGAAGAGCCGGTAGCCCAACTTACGACAAACGTAGCTTACAAAGATTATCCAGGAGTCGTTTCGCCGGAAGGAGCAATAATGTACTGGTACCTACCGGAAAACATGGCAGGGAGCCCCCCGGATGACCAGAAAGTTCTGTCAGAAAAAGAAAAAATCGGTAACGGTATTAATAATGCAACCTACGTCGAACTAATCGGTGATGCTGTACAAAACGGAGTTGAATACAAGCATGTCATTTATCGTTTCTATCCGGGCAAAGATGCAAATGATTACAATATTACACGCAACAGTCATTATATTATGAATATCAATCTGGCAGGTATTGACCTGTCTGATAAACGTATTACCATAGGAGTGATACCTCCTATCGAAGTGCCACCGGGAAAGCTGCCTGCAGAAAAAGGAGGAGAAAAAGAGGTTCAGGTCACTGCCCGTCCGGGACAAATCTGGTTTTTTCAATTACCGTCCTGGTTGTCGGCCCAGGTCGATGGACAACAGGTTTCTGCAGGTTCCGGACTTACAGGACAGGGACCTGCCAAAATAACTTTCCGGACAGAAGAGGTGAACCCGAATGCAGAGGATAGAAGCGTCGATTTCACTGTCAAATTACAAAATACAGATACGGCTTTCAGAATTACCCAGGCTGGATCCGATTTAAATATATCCGATAATATAATAGAGTTCGATAACGTAGCTTCCTCCGCCACGATAAAAATAACCGGTACAAATGGCTTACCCTGGACTATTACACGCACCGTAGACAATAGCAACGATAGGATATCGGCAGCTACAACAGAGGGAATAACCCCACAAGACTTAATTATCACAGCAAAAAAAAACGGATACATAGCTCGTTCCGCCACATTTACCATAACGGGTGGAAATCATACAAAGACAGTGACAGTAAATCAGGTGACCGGCCCGCCAATACTACTCACAATCGATGAAAGTACATTAAAGAGTTATTACCCAGCAATGAAACTGCAAGGTAATTATACTTGGAATTCACATCCGCCGTTTGATTATAAAAGTTACAACACGTCAGCTTCTCACGGACTCTCAAACGTACATTTAACGACAACCCCAACCATGACAGGCTCTTATACCTTTCAGGTTCAGAAACAAAACGGGAATAATGGTGCAGACGGAACATACAGTGCAGTGAGCAGTTATTGCGATAAACTGGATGAAGATGGTTTCAGGGATTGGCGTTTACCGACGATGATCGAGTTGCATGCGATATGCAATAATATTGAAGTGATAAAACAAACCATGGATGTCTCATTTACTACCGGTTGGATGTGGAGTGACAGTTACTGGGCCGGCAAAAGCGACCATCGTTGCAGATTGAATGTTAGCACCGGCAACATGAAAAATTATTTTAGTTACGTGAAAACAGCCAACACTTGGCAGCCGCAAAAGGTTCGTTGTGTCCGGGATGTGACTCTCCCCCTTAAAAAATCAAATTACCGGCATCAATAATCCTAAAAGTACGGGAAAGAGCTATATCGCGGCTTATCCGTAAAAGCCTTTTCCGTACTTTTAGTTACAAACTACTCCAGATTTATTTCCTTGCTCTCTATATAGGAAACATTCAGTTGTCCTCCGGCATTTCCATTACTTTCCTGCAAAGGATGGACCTTGGCTCGGCTGAGGAAGAGCGTTCCCTTAGAGGCTGTTACCTGATTACCGAAATTGATATCGATGGATTTACTGCCTTCTGTACGGTTAAACACGTTATATGATCCTCCGGCATAAGTGACCCTCACCTCGACCAGTTCATCCACTCCTACCGGATCACCTTCCCAGGTTAGCGTAGTCGTACCCGTTGCGTTAGCAGTGGTAAAAGTCTCGGGGATGGCAATCGGCTTCACGTCGTTTATGGAAGCGACATTTGTATAGATACTGTCTTTTGCCCGCGTAAAGACAAAAGTCATCTCATCCAATCCGGGGAATGAGTAAGTATAAAAATAAGTACCTACATTGTCAAAGTCCGGAGTTTTACCATTGATTGTAATGGAAGCCGGACCGTTCAGTTTAATATTGATCCCGGCGCTATCCAGTTTATTGAAATTGGCTCCGACGCGGGTCGTATTATTGGTTACATCGTAAGCGACACCCAGATTCTGATAAAAGGGAACATCCGCATCGATATCGGGAGCGTCATCATTATCACAGGAGGTAAATGCCCATGCAGAGATGAGAAAGGCAAACAAGAAATACTTTTTCATGACGTTTAATATTTTGAATTACCTCTATATAACAAACGAAATGGAAAAAGTTTATCCCGTTAACATTCTCTGTCAGGATTCAAGACGCATAAGCAATTCTTCGATGGAAGCGACCTGTTGCTGTTGCCCGTCCGAAAGATAAAGGGTGATGGTAGATGTTGCGGCATCACCGGTATCGATCCAGTTCTCCGATTCTATTTCGGAACCGGCATAGAAACCGTTTCGCAAAAGAGCCTTACGCACCATTGCATATTTCTGACCGTCACCGACAAGACGGATTTTCTTATCGTATTGGTTGTCGATACGGAACAATCCGGTTTCCATATCGAAGACAATCCCTTTACGGGCAAAGAAACCGCTCAGATAACCACTCAATGCCAGGTCTTCGGGCGTACCGGTACTGATCCCCTTCTCCCTATCCATCAGCCAGATCTTATCGGCTATCTGAAGGGCGAGTTCGAGATCGTGAGTGGAGAGGAAAATCGTTTTATTGGTGGAACGGGTAAGACTATGCAACAATTGCATGATCTCTACTTTACTGGGGAAATCGAGAAAAGCCGTCGGTTCATCGAGAAAGATAACAGGTGTTTCCTGCGCCAGCGCTTTGGCGATCATGACCTTCTGCCGCTCGCCGTCGGAAAGGGTGTGCACCATGCGTGAAGCAAGGTTCTCGATACGAACCAAGGAGATAGATTCTTCTACGATCTGCTTGTCTTCTTTCCCCAACCGTCCCCAAAAGCCGGTGTACGGACTGCGTCCCATCCCGATCAGTTCCCGGACAGTCATGTTACGGATCTCACACTTATCTGTCAGTACCACTCCCACTATAGTGCTAAGCTCCTTGTCACTATAGTCCTGTATATCGCGGGACAGTAGTGCTATTTCGCCGGATATACGAGGCTGGAAAGCGGACAAGGTACGCAATAAAGTAGACTTCCCGACGCCGTTGGCTCCCAATAGACAGGTTAATTCGCCACTGTATATTGTTGTCGTTATATGGCTCGCTACCAGCTTTGTATCATTCTTGGAATGATAGCCGATAGAGAGATCGTTTATCTGAATAGTTGCCTCTTTCATACTCATTCGTTCAGTTCGTTTTTACGCCGGCGGAATAATACGGAAGCAACCACCGGAGCACCGACCAATGCGGTTACCGAGTTGACCGGCAAAGCTCCCTCGAATCCCGGCATACGTGCAATCAGGTTACAGGCCAATGCCAGGGCTGCACCGACAAACAGTACACCGGGCATCAGTATGCGATGGTCGGATGTCTGGAAAATGGCACGGCAAAGATGCGGCACAGCCAGCCCCAGGAAGACGATCGGACCACAGTAAGCGGTCACGATGGCTGTCAATACACCGGCGGAGGTAATAACGAGCAGGCGTGCCCGTTTGATATTCAGTCCCAGGTTACGGGCATACCCATCGCCGAGGAGCATCAGGTTCAATGTCTTTATCAAAAGGAACGAAAGAGGGATCAGGATAGCCATAATAGTAACGAAAAGCATCATCTGATTACCCGATACACGCGAGAAACTTCCCAGTCCCCAGATGACATAGGCCCGTATATCTTCTTCCACACTAAAGAATTTCAATACACCGATCACGGCATTCGCCACATAGCCGATCATCACACCGATAATCAATAGCGTCACATTCCCTTTTACCTTCTGCGAAACATAAACGATCAGTGCCATGACAGACAAGGAACCGACTATGGCCGCAATGGACAAGGCAATCTCGCCCATAAAGCCCAGCTTGCTCAATGCGACACCTCCCAAGCTTCCACTCAGCAAGACAACGAAAGCGACTCCCATACTTGCACCGGAGCTGATGCCCAGCACAGAGGGTCCGGCCAACGGATTGCGGAAGACGGTCTGCATCTGAAGCCCGCTGATAGCCAATCCGGCTCCGGCAACCAGTGCTGTCAATGCTTGCGGGAAACGTGATTTCCAGATAATATTCTGCCAGGTGACCGGTTCATCGCCATTGCCGCATATAATATTCCAGACCGAGTTGAACGGGATGGATACGGAACCCAACACCAGATTAAGGAACAGCAGTACAACGATCGAAACGACGACCAAAAGCATCAGGACAGTGTTAGAATACTTCATCGGCCCTATTTATTTAAGTAGATCATAATAGACAGGGGTATGATCCGGCAGCAGGTTCGGATGGAAGATATGCAGCAGGTCACCCAGCACCACTTCCGGTTCGGTCGGCATACTTTCGTAAAAAGGTTTCTCCCGCATATTGCAATAGATCACTCCTTTTTCCTTGAAAGCACGGAAGTCGGCATAACGCGGATCCTGGTCTTTCAGGGCTTTATAGTCGTATGTTCCCGGATAGCTGTTCACGATACGCCAGTAGTCGGCCTCATCGGCCTGGTTATAGACGGTTTCAAAGTCGAGGGTGACACCTCCCGAACGGTCGTCGTCCTTCAGGAAATAGTCGGCACCGGCATCTTTGAATAGTTGCGCCAGGAAGCTCTTCCCTCCTACCGCATACCAGTTACCGCCATGAATTTCGCCACTAAAGACAATGGGGCGCCGGGTTACTTTACCTTCGACAGTCAGCTCCTTCAGTTCATTATAGCGGTGCTCGATAGCCGAGAACTTATCATTGGCCTCCTGTTCCATTCCGAGTAACAGACCGACAAATTTGATCCACTCGGCCTGCCCCAGCGGGGTCATTTCCTTATATCCGAGATGCGGAATCAGCGGGATACCGATATCTTTCATTGTCTCATAGCCGCCACGCTTAAAGGGTGAGATCAGGATCAGGTCGGGATTGATGCTCATGATCACTTCATTATCGAAGTTGCCTTCGATCCCGATCTTTGCCGTCTTTCCTTCCTTCAACTGGTCGTTGATCGTCTGATTAAACAGATGGCGGGTACTCGTGATACCGACCACCTTATCCTCCGCTCCCAACTTAATAAAATTGGAGAGCTGCAGGGAGGTCATACAGATGGCACTGCGCACAGGTGTTTCGATCACCGTATAATCAGCAGGAATACCTTCCGGCTTCGTCCCACGGGGAACCAACGCGTACAGGAAATGCGTGCTTTCTTCATTTTGAGGATCGTGTATATCCACCAGAATATAACCTTCCTGATAAGTCAACTGAAAACCTTCGGCATATCCAGGAGTGATCCGGACCTTGCTATCCGCCGTAATCGTCCGTTGCAAAGGAGCACTCTCTTTCTCCTGCTGATTTCCTTTCGATGCGCACGATGCAGCCAATAACGCAAACAGGCAGCAACCTGCCAAATACTTATTCATATTCTATTTGTTTTTATCCGACACAAACCGTCCAAACCCACGAGGACAATCGTTATGCAAAAAATGGCAGGTCTTCTGACTCACTTCCATCCCGAATGCCTTCCCAATCCCGCGGATCAGTGGCAAAAGGTATTATCAGGATGTTTATAAAGCTTCACAGCAGCGTGGACTGTCCGGGATTTACACCCGGTTCCCTTTTAATCTGTCTCCATGAACAGGAGTTTGACAGAACCTATTTCGAGCGCAAAAGTAATAAGAAAAACTGAACCATTCGCATACGGAACTGTTATTTACAGAAAATGGCAGCAATATGGCACTCAATCAGATCGACACTCATTTCTTAATCGCAGCTATCTGCGTAATTTCATCGGCATTAGTGTTTTATACAATCGGTGTCTGGGGCGAACGTATCCAGAAGAAGCTGAAAGCCTGGCATGTGGCCTTCTTTGTTGCCGGACTATTCGCCGATGCGGTCGGAACCGGACTCATGGAACAGATTGCACAGATGACCGGGTTGCAGGATAACCTGCACACTATCACCGGAATAATAGCGATCGTCCTGATGTTTATCCATGCCTTATGGGCGCTGTGGACTTACTTCAAGGGGTCACGCAAAGCGAAAGCGCATTTCAACCGTTTCAGCATAGTTGTCTGGTGCATCTGGCTAATTCCCTATTGCATAGGTATCTATCTGGGAATGTCGCTTCATCCGTAATATTGTGCGGTTATTTGCTTGGAGACTTCCGTTATTTTCATCACTTTTGCCCTCCGAATAAAAGCAAAAGCAAATGACACATCCGATCAGTTTCGTTTCATTAGGCCCCGGAGAGCCGGAACTTATTACCGTTAAAGGACTCAAACAACTTCAGCAGGCAGATATCATCTATTGCCCGGCAACCCGGAATAAACAAGGTACTTCCCTATCGCGTGCGGCAGATATTGTTCGCGCCCTGAAGATCGACGAGACTGCCATCCACTGTTTCATGCTGCCCATGAGCAAAGACCGTACAGAGGCCTGGAAGGTTTATGATGCCCTTTACAACGAAGCCGCCGACCGCTACCGGAACGGGCTACGGATCGTTATCGTGGCCGAAGGAGATGCCGGCTTTTATTCTTCTATTCAATATATCTACGACAAATTTACAAAGGCCGGTATTGCCGTACAACGTACCGCAGGAATACCAGCCTTTATAGCAGCCGGCGCATTAGCCGGATTACATATTGTCAAACAGGAAGAGGAAATAGTCGTAATCCCCGGCACACCTTCTGCGGATGAACTGTCAGAAAAGATAAACGCAGGATATGTGATCGTTATCATGAAACTATCCCAATGCGTAGAAGCTGTATATGAATGTATCTGCAGGCATCCGCAAGCCCAGTTCCACTACTTTGAAAACGTTGGAACGGATAAAGAATATTATACTTCCGATAAGCAAATCATCACACAGAAATCGTTTCCCTATTTCTCACTAATGATCATACAGGCTGTATGATACTGCTCAAGCGGTTAATATGATAGCGAAGTGACTGGACAGACTCCCAGTTCTGGTGTCCTGACTTACATAATTCACGTGCACTAACCAGCACGCCCGATATATGGCTGTTAATCTCTTCGATCTTTTTATTCGTTCCACTGTAAAGAGAATCGAGCTCTTCCGGTGAATAGATGGAAGCAGACTGTGCCAACGATTCAAGCAAGTTCATCTGATAAACTCCGGCCTTGGGGATTAAGTTGCGGATAGCATAATGATGAAGATCCTGTATTTCCTTCTGCTTGGTGGTGTCCCAACCTACATTATTCATACCTCCCGAAGGATTCATCTTCGAAAACATATGGATTCCCAAACAATCTGCGATTGTCCTGATCCATGAACTTGTTTCTGTCTCTCTCAATGCTACTCCTGCAAAACTAAATCTCATTGTTGCCATAATCAAATCTCCTTAATTACATAAACCGAAGTTTTTAAAATCGTTATATACTTTCTTTTTATTGCCAGAAACTTGCTATTAGTTTCATTTTGTTATTTACAGGATGCAAAATTAGGCAAATTATCATGCACCACAACCCTTTACCAGTATTTTAAAGTTCTTTAATACAACTTCTATCCAAATGCTACTATTTTGCCAACTGAAGATTACAAATAAATTGAAAAACGCACAGTTTACTTAACAAAGATACTACCACGCTCTCTTTTTTGTAACTTTTATCAATATAACACAAAACATGGGGAATAATAGGGTTCCACAACCTTTCATTCTGACATTTTGTTATTTAATTAAAAATAGTATACTTTTGTTCCTTCTTAAACTTACATAAGCACATGAAATCGGATATAGAAATTGCTAGAGAAGTCTCCCTGCGTAAAATAAAGGAAGTTGCTACAGGTTTGGGCATTCCTCGCGAGGAAGTTCAGAACTATGGTCGTTACATCGCCAAAGTGCCTCTTCACCTCATCGATGAAGAAAAAATAAAAGAACACAACCTGATCCTGGTAACGGCCATCACTCCGACCAAAGCAGGTATCGGAAAAACAACGGTTTCTATCGGACTGGCTCTCGGTCTGAACAAGATCGGTAAAAAAGCGGTGGCTGCGCTGCGCGAACCTTCACTCGGCCCGTGCTTCGGTATGAAAGGTGGAGCTGCCGGAGGTGGCTATGCCCAGGTATTACCGATGGAAAATATCAACCTGCATTTCACCGGCGATTTCCATGCCGTTACTTCCGCCCACAACATGATCACTGCGCTGCTGGACAATTATATCTATCAGACACGCAATACATGTGAAGGCCTGAAAGAGATCAAATGGAAACGTGTACTCGACGTAAACGACCGCAGTCTGCGTAATATCGTATCGGGCTTGGGAGGTTCAGCCAATGGCATACCGACTGAAACTGGATTTGATATCACTCCTGCCTCTGAAATGATGGCTATCCTTTGTCTGGCTACCGACCTGGAAGACCTGAAACGCCGTATCGGTAACATCTTACTGGGTTATACCTACGACGATCAGCCATTCACGGTAAAAGACCTGGGAGTTGCCGGAGCTATCACCGTACTGTTGAAAGATGCTTTGCTGCCTAACCTGGTACAGACAACAGAGAATACGCCTGCTTTCGTTCACGGTGGCCCGTTCGCCAATATTGCACACGGATGTAACTCTATAATCGCAACCAAGATGGCACTTACCTATGGTGACTATGTGATCACGGAAGCCGGTTTCGGTGCCGATCTGGGTGCAGAAAAATTCTTCGACATCAAATGCCGTAAAGCGGGACTGACACCGAAACTGACAGTTATCGTTGCTACTGCACAGAGCTTGAAACTGCATGGCGGCGTGCCTGAAGCACAGATCAAGGAACAGAATATCGAAGGCTTACGCAACGGTTTTGCCAACTTGGACAAGCATGTGGCCAATATGAAACGTTTCGGTCAGGAAGTGATCGTTACTTTCAACCGGTATGCAACCGATACGGACGAAGAAATCGCTCTGGTTGCCGAACATTGTAAGGAACTGGGCGTTGGCTTTGCGATGAACAGTGTGTTTGCAGAAGGTGGCGAAGGTGGTGTTGAACTGGCTAAACTGGTTGTCGATACGATCGAAAACAAACCATCGGCTCCTCTGAAAATGGTTTACGAAGATACTGATCCGGTACGCGAAAAGATCAAGAAGGTTTCTGAAGAGATCTATGGTGCAGCATCGGTTACTTACACGACTCTTGCCGACAAAAAGATCAAACAGATCGAAAGCCTGGGTATCTCCCACTATCCGATCTGTATTGCAAAAACCCAGTATTCATTCTCTTCCGACCCGAAAGCATACGGTGTTGCTAAAGATTTTGAATTGAAGGTGCGCGATGTTGTTATCAATAATGGTGCGGAAATGATCGTTGTTATCATGGGTGAGATCATGCGTATGCCGGGACTTCCCAAAGATCCGCAAGCTAAACGGATTGACATCGTAAACGGACTGGTTGAAGGATTGAGCTGATCTTTCAAAAGATATAGAACAGGAAAGGCGACCTTTATAAGGATCGCCTTTTTTATTTCATTTGTGTTTATCGAAATAATTCTTGAAGAACAATATCTGATAATCTATTGAATTACGCCAGTAATCCCCATTATGCGCTCCGGGGCGAACAAGAAAATCATGGTCTATTTTATACTTCAGCAGTTTCTTGTGGAAATCGTTGTTCACATCAAAGAAGAAATCACTATATCCGCAATCGATGATAAGTGCCAGGTCGCCATTCTTCAGGCGGTCGATCTGGTTGATGACCGTATGATTATCCCAGACTTCCTGATTGTCGCTTTCTTTTCCTAACTTTTCACTCATATTCCAGTTATTCGGGAAAGGGCGGATATCCACACCACCGCTTGTACTTCCGGCAGCTCCGAAGATATCTTTATGGCGGAACGACAACCACATAGCGCCGTGACCGCCCATACTCAATCCGGTAATGGCGCGCCCTGTGCGGTCTTTAATAGTCGGATAGTTGGTATCTATATAATCGATAAGTTCTTTCGATACAAATGTCTCGTAGCGATAAGACGGATCAACTGGACTATCCCAATACCAACTATTCTTGCCATCCGGACAAACGAACATAATTCCATACTGATCGGCAATCTCCGGTAAATTCGGTTTTACGGAAATCCATGTTTTCGCATTTCCTCCATGCCCATGCAATAAGTAAATAACAGGAGCTGTCGTTTTTCCTTTTCCCGGCGAAATAACGATTGTCTGAATATCTTTATTCATGGCATCACTATGCACATAGATAGTATCGACTACTGCCGCCTGTAAAGACAGGGCAAAAAACGCTATAAGCGATAAAAAGAACACCTTTGCTTTCATAAATCAGATTAGAATTTTAATATTGAAAGCAAAGGTATTTATTTTTATTTAAAACACCTCTTTCCAGTGTTTCAGGTTTGTATCGATCGTATCCATAACCTCTTTGGAACGTCCCTGCATCAGGAGCTTGTACATTGTCTGTGCAAATCCGAGCATCTGGGTAAACTCTATTTTCGGAGGCATAGCGAGCGCATTCGGATCAGTCATAATATTAACCAGGACAGGGCCGTCCGAAACGAAAGCCTTTGTTAATGTCGGCAACACATCATCCGGATTGCATACATTGTAGCCTGCCATTCCCATCGAAAGAGCCACCCGTGCGAAATCAGGATTCAACATCGTAGTTTGCCAGTCAGGTAAGCCGGCAACTTCCATTTCGAGTTTGACCATTCCGAGCGAATGGTTATTAAACACAACCAGCTTGATCGGTAATTTATATTGTACGATCGTCGCCAAGTCGCCCAGTGACATGGAAAGCCCACCGTCGCCACATAAGGCAACCGCCTGACGTCCCGGATAAGCCAGTGCCGCCCCGATAGCCTGAGGCATGGCATTCGCCATAGAGCCATGATTGAAGGAGCCCAACATCTTTCGCTTTCCGGTTGCTTGCAAATAACGTGCTCCCCATACGCAGGTCATCCCTGTGTCGACGGTAAAGATGGCATCGTCCGAAGCCAGTTCATTGATGACGGAGATCACATATTCAGGTTGGATCTTTTCTTCTTTGCCCTTCACTTTCGCTGCCGATCTCAAGTTGTCTTTCACCTTTTCATAATGCGCCAGTTGTTCGCGGAGAAAGGAATCGTTTTTCTTCTGCTGAATAAGGGGAAGTAGTTCCGTCAAAGTATCTTTCACGTCACCGCAAAGTCCCATTTTTATTTTGGCACGACGTCCTAGACGGTTGGCTTTGATATCCACCTGCACGATCGTATTGTTTTGCGGCATAAAGGCTTCATAAGGGAAATCCGTTCCGAGCAAAAGCAATACTTCGGCTTCATGCATACTATAATAACCGGAAGGCATTCCCAGCAGGCCTGTCATACCTACCTCGTTCGGATTATCGTATTGTATTTCCATCTTGCTTTTAAAGGAATAAGCGACAGGAGCATTCAGGAGCCGGGATAATTCTACCAATTCCTTATGCGCGTCTTTGGCTCCTATTCCACAGAAGAGGGTAACCTTTTCCGCTTTGTTCAGCAAGTCAGCCAGTTTACCGATCTCTTCAGCGGAAGGGCAAACACGTTGCCGGGTCGGAAACGGAAGTTGGGAAGACTCTCCTTCGCTGGCTGTCATCGAAGTCAGGTCGCCGGGTAAGCCGATCACGCCTACTCCACGAAATGATAGAGCGGCCTGTATTGCACCCTGCAACATACGGGGGAATTGTTCAGGCGTGGTCGCCACCTGATTATAATGGCTGCAATCTTCAAACAATTTGATTGTATTGGTCTCCTGAAAATACTCCGTTCCAAACTCATGAGTCGGCAATGTAGATGCGATGGCAAGTACAGGAGCCCCCGAGCGCTGAGTATCATAAAGTCCATTGATCAGGTGCACATGCCCCGGGCCGCTACTTCCGGCACAACAGGCCAGTTCACCATTCAATTGCGCTTCAGCCGCAGCAGCATAAGCACCGGTTTCTTCGTGACGAACATGGATCCATTTGATCTTTCCATTCTTGCGTACAGCTTCGTTTACTTCATTCAAACTGTCACCCGTAACGGCGTAAATACGTTTGACACCTGCCTTTTCCAGTGTGTCTACTAATTGTTCTGCTACATTCTTTGCCATATTGATATTTACTTTTTCTTTTATGTTTTGTTTATAAAAGAACTATGGCAGAAAGCAAAATGTTTTGAGAATACAGTTTATAAATTTAAGAAAATAATTTTAAGTGTACACCAGTCCTTTTTCATTACAAAATACTACCTTTGCAGCGATTGTTTAGGGAAATAGTATGGGAACATCCAAAGAAATGACTTCCGGACGGGCACTTCCGCTGATCTTCAGTTTTGCCATGCCGGTACTTTTAGCAAATCTGCTTCAACAAACTTACTCTTTAATCGATGCGGCTATCGTTGGTAAATTTTTAGGGATCGGTGCTTTCTCCGCAGTTGGGGCAAGTACGTCCGTCATCTTCCTTATCATCGGATTCTGTAACGGTTGTTGTGCGGGTTTCGGAATTCCGGTAGCACAAAAGTTCGGTGCACGGGATTACAATACGATGCGGCGTTATGTGGCTATCAGTTTACAACTGGCTGCTGTCATGTCGGTAATCATTGCCGTCGTGACGTGTATTTACTGCAAGGATATTTTAAAGATCATGCAGACACCGGAGAATATCTTTACAGATGCTTATTTTTATCTGTTGGTTACTTTTATCGGTGTGCCGTGTACCTTCTTCTATAACTTACTTTCCAGCATTATCCGTGCCCTGGGCGATAGCAAGACGCCCTTCTGGTTCCTGCTCTTTTCAACGATTCTCAATGTGATCCTCGATCTGGTTTGTATCCTGATCTTCAAATGGGGAGTTGCCGGAGCAGCGATTGCGACACTTCTTTCGCAAGGCATTTCGGCTGTCCTTTGTTTTATCTATATGTACCGCCGCTTCGAGATCTTGCAGGGAACGCGTGACGAACGGAAGTTCAACGCGCGGTTGGCAGGCAATCTGCTTTGGATAGGCGTTCCGATGGGGCTTCAGTTTTCCATTACAGCGATCGGTAGCATCATGTTGCAAAGTGCGAATAATGCACTCGGGTCGGCCAGTGTTGCTGCGTTTGCTTCCGCTGTTCGAATAAAGTCATTCTTTATGTGTCCTTTCGAGAGCCTGGGTATCGCAATGGCAACCTATACCGGACAGAACTATGGTGCAGGAAAGCCCAAACGTATCTGGCAGGGAATCAAGGCCAGTGGCCTGATGATGATCGTTTATGCCGCCTTCGCCTTTATCGTCCTGATGCTGACGTCAGAACGGCTCACATTGATATTCGTCGATCCAACTGAGACAGAAGTTATCTCTAAAGCCGTTCAATATATGCATGTGTCGTGTTCCTTCTTTCCTATCCTTGGTACTCTTTGCATACTGCGGTATACGATTCAGGGAGCAGGATTCACCAATCTGGCTATGCTTTCGGGCGTTTCGGAAATGGTTGCCCGTACACTGGTCAGTATTTATGCAGTACCGGCTTTCGGCTTCCTGGCAGTCTGTTTCGGCGATGCAACGGCCTGGGTTGCAGCCGATCTATTTTTAATTCCGGCATTTATATATGTATATAAGAAGATAAAAGAGATAAAAAGAGTAGAGATAGATGGAATTTGATTAATATTGCACTATCGTAAAGAAAAGGATCATGAATATAAACTAAAAGCATCCCGGAACAATGAAACAGGTAGAAATTATTTCAGAAAACCAAGTCTACACCGCGCTTAATATCGGCAGTTTAGATAAATTGACAGAACATTCCCTGATCCATCCGAAGACAGGACAGGAAATAGTAGGAAAAGTATTCCTTAAAGACAGCACAAAAGCTACCGGAACGGAAATTTCATTTTCTACACTTCCACCTAAAACGGAACTCTCCTATTTTCATATTCATAAGGAAAACGAGGAAACATATATCATCCTTAAAGGATCGGGTGATTTTCAGGTTGATGATGTATGTTTCCCTATAACAGAGGGAAGTGTGATCCGTGTAGCTCCAGCTGCTAAACGAGGCATGAGAAATTCGTCTGATGAAACCATGATTTATATGGTCATTCAGTCACGGGAAGGTTCATTGAATCAATATTCTTCCGAAGACGGGGAAAGAGTTCCCTGTGAGAAGAAGTGGAAATAAACAGTTATCCGATTGCTCCCAATGCTATTGCAATAAAACTCGGGCCATTAATTACTCCGTGAATAATAACGCCCGTCCAGGTGTTTCGTGTTTTCTGGACGATATAGGGCTGAATAAACATCATAGGTAATAAGATAGCCCAGAGCTGCCAACCGAAGGCCAGGTGAAAAAGGCTCCATCCTGTCCCTTGAACGACCCATGTATATCGACCGAAGATCAGCTCCTGGCGTGGCTGCATAACACCTCGCCAGAGTATTTCTTCTCCCATTATATTAAATATCCAAAAGACGAACCAGACAGCCAGTAACCAGTAACGCCCGGCACTCAACGGTTCAAACTCCATAAATGAAGGCGTATAATCGAGTTTGTCTACAAATAAAGTAATTATACCCATAACTGCAACCATCCCTATTCCGGTAATCAGTATCCCGAAAATACTCCACATCCAGTCCGGCCCGGTCATTCTGACAAACCGCATTCTTTTATACCACGTTCGGGAGTTCAGCTTATACCTTTCCGATTTAAGTATTGCCATTGCTAGAAGAATAAGAGGCAGGAAAATACCGAGCGCACCGATAACAAACCAAAACAAGATCGGTTCCAGACCGGTCTTTTCGCTTAAATAGGGTATCGTATGGTGAGTTTGAAGCCACATAAGCAATGCAGCAATGATATATATGGAAAATGAATAAAATAATTTCATTCCTGAAAGTGGTTTCATACGCATAGAGTTTTGGCAAATATAACATTTATATATCTGATTATGAAACCAGAATAGATAATATAGGATATTTTGACAGCAAGCTCGTATGTTTAAAAGGGTCGTGAGTGGCATCCGGTCAGTTTACTTTTACCCTGAAAAACAAGAAAGAACAACAAATTATCAAAAAAACAGGTATTCATAGTGCTAGTTCAAAAAATAGTTGTACATTTGCTATTGAAAAACGTAAATTTTTTCATAGTTAAGGTTTTGGTTAAGAAATGGCCCACTTGTGAAAGTTAGCCATTTCGTTTTTTATATACCTACCTGTTCTTGTATTTCTTCCCTGCTCAAACACACGATATTTAGATATGAATCCCATAATCATGCTTAACTTCGTCCATCACGAAAGTGCTTTCCAGAGAACCCAGACTATCGATCGTTCCCAACACATTCAGAATGAACTCCTGATAATACTTCATACTCGGCGCATGGATTTTTAAGAGATAATCATAACGTCCGGATATATTATAACACTCGGTGACCTGGGGAATGTCCTGTATAATTCGTGTGAACTCCGCTGCAATGTCCCGATTCAGCTTACTCAACTTCACACTACAAAATACGACAAATCCCTGGTTCAGCTTCTCTGCATCCAATACGGCAATATACTTCTTTATATATCCCCCATTTTCAAGACGTTTGAGACGCTCAAACACGGGTGTCGACGAAAGACTTACGCGGGAAGCCAACTCTTTTGTCGTCAGCCGGGCGTTCTCTTGCAGCGTACGAAGAATCTGCAAATCTGTTTTGTCCAAAGTATCCATAGAATAAAATTCTTTACAAGAGGTGTTTTTAGCATTCTCTCAGTTTACATTTTCTTTATTAAGACACAAAAATAGTGTTATTATCCATATTTACAGTAAATATTGTATGATATATCTGCATACGATATTTTTGCAAGAAAATAATTCAATAACAAATCAATTAAAAATATACAGTTATGGCAACAAAGAATTTACATTTCGAGACATTACAACTTCATGTAGGACAAGAGCAGGCCGATCCGGCAACAGATGCACGTGCAGTTCCTATCTACCAAACTACTTCATACGTCTTCCACAACTCCGCACATGCAGCAGCCCGTTTCAGCTTACAGGATCCCGGAAATATTTACGGTCGCCTGACCAATTCCACACAGGGTGTTTTTGAACAGCGCGTAGCTGTGCTTGAAGGAGGCGTAGCCGGACTTGCTGTTGCTTCAGGAGCTGCTGCTATCACATACGCATTTGAGAACATCACCCGCGCAGGCGACCATATTGTTGCCGCCAAAACCATTTACGGAGGAAGCTACAACCTGCTTGCACATACGCTGCCCGCTTACGGCATAACAGCAACATTTGTAGATCCCTCCGATTTATCGAACTTTGAAAAGGCTATCCGGGAAAACACAAAAGCCATTTTCATCGAGACCCTGGGCAATCCCAATTCCAATATTATTGACATTAAAAAAGTTGCCGATATCGCCCACCGCCATAAAATACCGCTGATCGTCGACAATACATTCGGCACACCTTATCTGATCCGCCCCATTGAGCACGGTGCAGATATTGTTGTACATTCTGCCACGAAGTTTATCGGCGGACATGGCTCTTCACTGGGCGGCGTAATCGTCGACTCCGGGAAATTCGACTGGGTGGCATCCGGCAAGTTCCCTCAACTAACCGAGCCCGATCCCAGCTATCACGGCATACGCTTTGTCGATGCTGCAGGCCCGGCTGCATATGCGATCCGCATTCGTGCCATCCTGCTGCGTGATACGGGAGCAACCATTAGCCCGTTCAATGCATTCATTCTGCTACAAGGATTGGAAACGCTCTCCCTGCGTGTGGAACGCCACGTAGAAAATGCGCTGAAAGTAGTAAATTATCTGAAAAATCATCCGAAAGTAAAGAAGGTGAACCATCCGGCATTGCCCGATCATCCCGACCATGCGCTCTACGAACAGTATTTCCCCAACGGAGCAGGTTCCATCTTTACATTTGAAATAAAAGGAGGACAAGAAGAAGCACACCGTTTTATCGACAGTCTGGAAATCTTCTCCCTGCTGGCAAATGTAGCTGATGTGAAATCACTGGTTATCCATCCGGCCAGCACCACACATTCGCAACTCAATGCGCAGGAACTGGCCGAACAGGAGATTTATCCGGGAACAATACGCCTGTCGATCGGCACGGAACACATCAATGATCTGTTGGCCGACTTAGACCAGGCGCTTGCAAAAATTAATGTGTAATCAGCCAGAAACTTTTCATTTATCACTACGAGCAAGAGCAAGAGTCAGTGCCCGAAAGACATGTGAATAATCTTCTGAGTGACTCATTTTTACAATGTGTCTGATTAACTCTCCGTGAATGTTCTGTATTTCCATATTGTTCACTTTCTGTGAATTCTTAGGTAATACACCACTTAGTTTCATTTTTAATAAATTATTCATCTGTACAATTTTTAATCTGACTCTTACTCATTATATTATTCCGGCATAAAGGTAGACTTTACCATATTTCAGTAAAGCGTTAATAGACCAACCTCTCTATTCCGGGGATGAAACAAGGAATAAAGTCGATAAACGACTCAATAACATTTATAATTTTCCTATCAGTTCTGCAATACCGAGAGCGCATTCTACAACTCGTTCACAGTTGACTATGCAGAGATTATCCTTTGCCGTATGTGTGATATCCTGACACTCCATATGCTCAATAAACCAGTTGGAACTTACAGCAATTGCCGGACAGTCATTCTGCAGAAAAATGCTGTGATCTCCCTGATACCAGGGAAGTCCTTCCACAATCTCCGGAGTATTCCGGATTACCTCATCCATAGCCTGCTGCATATCTGCAGAAAGCCCGAATGCAGAGAAACAGGAATAGCCTTCTTTATATCCGGCCCCATCAATATTAATGTTCAACAAGATATCATCAAAATGAGCTATATTCTGTTCAATATAATTGACTTGTCCGGGAGCGGCATAATAATCTTCCCCATTGAAAAGAACCAATTCGACCGGATATCGAGTGTCGCTATCTTTCAGCAACTCTGCAAGCAGCAGAACAGCCGTAACTCCTGTCGCATTATCTATTGCTCCCGGGGTTCCGATTTTTGTATCAATATGGGCAGTGATAACGATCCTGTCTTTCGTCCGGCTGTCTTTTCGCGCAATCACGTTAAATGCAGTCTCCGGGATTCGCACCGCCCCTGAGACGAGTTCCACCATTTGCCCTGTGCAGGCCAGCAACTTTTCACCTTCGGTATCTTTCATGTAGACTGACGGAATATCGAAGTCTCCATCCTCGAACAACGGGAAAGGATACACACCGCCGGCCGTTGCCGAATTACGTTCCGTTGCACTGATCAACGCTTTAGGGGCGCCATTCTCCAGCACAGAAACCAGATGTTGATGTTCTTCCGGATTCCAGAAAGGAAAGTTTTTAGGAGCGATCTGTTGGGAAGCGATTTCTCCGTACAACAGTACGATTTTATCTTTGATATCCGCTTTTTCCAATTTGCCGACTGTATCCACCGCTATTAATTCCCCTTTTACGGAACATCCCAAAGAATAATGGGAGGAAAAAACATCGAACGATTGTTTCCCGCAGGTCAGTGACGCCCCTTCCGTTTTCCAGTCTATCACGGAGAGCTCAGTCTCTTCAACCTGCCAGCCCGACAATTGTAATACTTTTTTTGCATAGGTCGTGGCCTGCCGATTCTCTTCACTTCCTACACGGCGTTCACCGATTTCCGAACATAAAACCTGCAAGTGTGCTTCCACTTTGTCTCTTAATGCTTTTTTATCCATATCTTTGTTTGTTTATTATGTGCTGACAAAGGTAGAACCCCTAAAATCATTGGTATTGGAAAAAAGAGACAAAACATCGATCATGCAAAAAACAATCTTCAGTATAAATAATATACCTGCCATCTTGTGGGGTGAAGCCTCTGAAAAAGTCGTTCTTGCCATTCATGGGAATATGTCGGACAAAGCGGATGTCCCGATCAGGATCGTAGCTGAAAATGCGTTGGCAAATGGCTGGCAGGTTTTGAGTTTTGACCTGCCGGAACATGGAGATAGAATAAATGAAGATACACCCTGCAAAGTTCAGTACTGCGTTGAAGATTTAAGGGCCGTCATGCAATACACTAAAACGAACTGGAAACATATCCGTTTATTTGCCAACAGCATGGGTGCATATTTCAGTCTTTTGGCCTATCCAAACGAGCCGATAGAAAAAGCCTGGTTCCTCTCCCCGATCGTCGACATGCAACGTCTTATCCAAAATATGATGATGTGGTTTTCCGTCACGGAAAAAGAGTTGGAAAGCAAACAGACAATTTCCACTCCCATCGGACAAAATTTGTATTGGGATTATTATTGCTTTGTAAGGGAACATCCTGTTTCCCGTTGGGAAATACCGACACATATCCTGTATGGCAGCAAGGATGAGCTCTGTGAAAGGGATATTATATCTAAGTTTACAAAATTATTCGCTTGCCAACTGGAGATTGTACAGGGATCAGAACATTATTTCCATACACAAGAGCAATTGATGATATTGGATGAATGGCTGAAACGTACGGTATAAAAGGGATTTGAATTTATTTATGTAACTAATTACATATTTTTTGCAAAATATTTGCCAGTATTATTTAGAGCCTATATATTTGCGTAATCAATTACGTATCTAACAACACAAATTCTACATATATGGACTTTTTTAATCAGACAGGCAAGATGGCTATCGGTAGCAGACTACGTATGTTAACCGATAAAATAACAATGGATGCAGCTTCGATCTACGAAATGTTCGGGGTAGACCTCAAACCCAAATGGTTTCCCGTATTCTTCGTTTTATCCCAGGGAGAAGCAAAAACAATCACCTCGATAGCAAAAGAGATCGGACACTCCCACCCTTCGGTAAGTAACATTATCAAAGAAATGGTAGTCAAAGGACTGGTAAAAGAAACCAAAGACCAGTCTGACGGAAGAAGAAATGTAGTTGCATTATCTGCTAAAGGGAAAAAGATGTCAGATTCGTTTACAGAACAATGTGTGGATGTTGCTGCCGCCATTGAACAAATCACCCGACAAACAAAGAATGATTTATGGAAAGCAATTGAAGAATGGGAAAATCTCCTATCGGATAAATCCTTGCTGCAACGGGTAAAGGAAGAAAAACGGGTAAGAGAAAGTAAAGATGTAAAAATAGTTGCATACGAACCGTGCTACCAGATTGCTTTCCGTTCGCTTAACGAAGAATGGATAACGGCCCATTGGAACATGGAAGAAGCCGATTACAAGGCATTGGATCATCCGCAAGAATACATTCTGGATAAAGGTGGTCACATTTTCATCGCCCTTTACAAAGGCGAACCGGTCGGTACATGTGCTTTATACAAAATGGAAGATCCGCTTTATGATTACGAACTGGCCAAACTGGCTGTCAGTCCTAAAGTACAGGGTAAAGGCATCGGTGTGATATTATGCGAAACAGTTATAAACAAAGCGATAGAATTCGGAGCAAAAAGACTTTTTCTGGAAAGTAATACAATTCTGAAGCCTGCCATTCATCTATACAGGAAGTTGGGTTTTAAAGAACTGGCAGAATTGCACCCTGCTTACGAAAGAGGTGATATACAAATGGAATTAATCGTGGAATAACGAATGATGTCTCCATCCAAAGATAATACAAACAAGGAAAAGTAAAACGATGATCCCAACATAGGCACGCGGACTTTGGGATTTTTCGGTTTGGCTGTTTTCCAGCCGGGGATCTAAGTATTACGTATTTGAATGTAATGAAAACCTTTGTGCCAGAGCTATTTGAAAGAATGGAATATATAGCAGACTACAGAGATTTATTCTGTTACTCCATATTTATACGGGCAGATATTTCGGCATTGCCAGCAACGAAGTTCCAATACACCTTTTACGGTAACATAGCATACCTTCCGGCATCTTTTTTGACTAAAATTGTTTTCGTCACTTTTTGCAGTTGTATTATATCAATAATCCCCAGTGCTATTGCGATAAAACTAGGACCATTCATTGCCCCATGTAGAAATACTCCTGTCCATGTGTTCTGTGTCTTTTGAACCACATAAGGCTCTATATACAATAGCGGTAATAACATAACAAGTAGTTGCCAACCAAACGCTATATGAAAAATTGCCCAACCAGTGCCATGTAATATCCACGTTTTGTCTTCGCAAGTCTTTTATTGCCGAGGTAACAACACGCCTCTCCAAAAGAACTCTTCGCCTCCGATATTGAGCAACCAATATGGCTACCATGCAAGCAATAGCCAATATCTCCCCGGTGAAAACGGATCCAAAGTCCACACTCCATTCGCTCAATATCTTACTCTGTTGTAACAGAGGTTCTGAAAGCGATTAAAATATCATCACTCTTCATGTTTTACAGGCATTATTTTGCCATTGCTTTTGCACGGAGTTCTTGTGGCATCTTTTCAATGGCATACCTCAATGAGGTACGGGGCATAACGTTCTTCTTCGACATCACATAGTCGAACACACGCTCTTGGTTTGCCTCGCTTGCCGCTTTGAGCATCCAGCCATAGCCCTTTTGCACCATATCGTCTTTGTCAAAAAGCAGCGTGTCGGCAATGTCGAAAATATCGTTCTGAAACAACCCTTTACGAGCAGGGATAATTAGTGACACAGCAGCTGCTCTTTTCACCCAGCGATTATCGGACAACGCCCACTGTTTTAGTTCTGAAACGTATTCGGGAAACATTTCGAGAAACGTTCCCAACGTGTGATTGCAAAGTGTGTCGCACGTCGCCCAGTTAGAGATGTAATTGTTTACCCATCTCTCAAAAACGGCAAAATCCGCAGGCTCATATCGCTTTTTAATGAAGTATGAGAAGTTTGCCGCCATAAATCCTTCTTCCAAATAGCCTGAATGCCAAAGTTTATCACATAAAGCAAATGTGTCAGCTTTTGTCCACAACTTAATTTGACTAAACACTTCCTTACTAATCTGCGAAACAACCGATACTTTTACGCCATAGGGATTGACCTTCTCTTTGAAAAATCGCTCGCTCGACTGTAGTGTATTGTTATCTATGTTACTTGCCAATGTATTGCGTATATCGGCAATAATTTCAGTTATTTCCTGCTCCATATTAATATATATTGTCTTTCTTTTTATTTTGTATCAGTTCTGCTATTGCAGCAAGTTTTTCATCAATAAATAAGGCGCAGAGCCACGGATATAAATCCATTCGGCTGATAAAGTCAT